>Ga0209594_1000705_pt1 | contig 18541 bp, 18 predicted proteins | sample AshMeaCrysSpring_FD_184126 | JGI IMG/M metagenome (GOLD analysis project Ga0209594, IMG submission 184126) | Groundwater microbial communities from Big Spring, Nevada to study Microbial Dark Matter (Phase II) - Ash Meadows Crystal Spring... | ecosystem: Environmental > Aquatic > Deep subsurface...
TAACACGGAACATTTCCCTTCTATGCAAGTAAACATTGAAATGGGTGAGCGAAAAAAATCCTACTTATTCACCGAAGAAGTAGGTTTTTAGGCAGATGTCCACGTTTGTCTAAGAAAATAGTAGGTGCTATTATGTCGGTGTATTTAGGAACTCAATTAGAAGATGTATTTGAGCAAATTAGTAAAGGTGAGGTGAAAGGATGTAAAAGCAAAGGGGTAATGAATATTGGCATTGATACATTACCTGTTTTTCCTAAAGATCCAGGAGATAGAAACCGTACTTCTCCCTTAGCTTTTACTGGTAATCGGTTTGAATTTCGAGCAGTTGGTTCTCATCAATCTGTTGCAGGACCATTAGTGGCTTTGAATACGATTTTAGCAGATTCTTTAAATTGGATTGCTGATGAGTTAGAAAGTGAATTAGGAAAAGGAACTGAACTAAATTCTGCGATTCAAAAAGTTCTCAAAGAAATAATAAATAAACATGGTGCGGTAATTTTTGGAGGCAATGGATATTCTCCAGAGTGGCACAAAATGGCCGTGGAAGAAAGGGGTTTACATAACTTACCAACTACCGCAGATGCTTTGCCTTTTTTAAAGGAAAAATATATTGAAGAATTGTTTGACAAAATGGGTGTTCTTTCTCCCGTTGAGTTAAAAAGTCGTTTTGATGTATATGCAGAGCAATATCTTCTTTCTCTTAATGTAGAAGCTAAATTAGTAATTCAGATGGCTAAAACCATGATTTACCCTGCAGCTCTCAAATATTTATCAGAATTAACGGCAACTATGGGGAGTTTAAAGGCAATTAATATTGATTTAGGCACAGAAAGAATTGAAAAAGTAGCGGAATTTGCTAAATCCATGATGGCAACAGTAAACAAATTAAGTGAAGCTTTAAGTAAGCATGATTTTACTTCCATAGAAGAAGAATTGCAATATTATGCAAAGACTATTCGCCCTTTAATGGATGAAGTCCGTAAAGATGCAGATGGGCTTGAAGGTGAAATAGCTGATGATTTGTGGCCTTTACCAACCTATCAGGAAATGTTGTTTATTAAATAACATTAATTAGTTATTGGTCATTAGTCATTAGTGGATAAAACTACAACATAATAATTACGAATTTTCAACTACAATTCATGACCAATGACTAAAAATTAAAGATTTATTTATAATTTTAAACCAGGATTTTGTATCTTAAGATACAAAAAACTAGGAGGTATATCCCTAATATTGATCGAGACTTGGAAATAAATAAATAGGAAATACTTATGCCAGAAACGCCCGAAGAAGTCTTGAAATGGATTAAAGACGAAGATATAAAAATAATAGACCTGAAATTTATTGATATGCCAGGAACATGGCAACACTGCTCCTTTTACAAAGATTTTATAGATGAGTCTGCCTTTGATGAGGGAGTAGCTTTTGACGGTTCCAGTATTAGGGGATGGAAAGCGATCAACGAGTCTGATATGTCAATGGTACCCGATCCTAAAACAGCTTGGATCGACCCATTTATGAAAGAAAAGACTTTGAGCATGATTTGCAGTATCAAAGAACCCAGAACTGGGGAATGGTACGATCGCGATCCTCGCACTATTGCACAAAAAGCACTGGATTTTCTCAAGTCTACTGGTATAGGTGATACTGCTTACTTTGGACCTGAAGCTGAATTTTTCGTGTTTGATGATGTTCGTTTTGACCAAACCGAAAATAAAGGTTATTACTATGTAGATAGTATAGAAGGTCGGTGGAACTCTGGTAGGGAAGAAGAAGGTGGAAATTTAGCCTACAAACCAGGATACAAACAAGGTTACTTCCCAGTAGGACCCACTGACACCATGCAAGATATACGCACCGAAATGCTGTTAACTATGGCAGAATGCGGTGTACCCATCGAAAAACATCACCATGAAGTGGCGACTGGGGGACAAAATGAACTGGGTATTAAGTTTGCGTCAATGATTGAGGCTGCTGACTACTTAATGACATACAAATATGTTATTAAAAACGTAGCCAAAAAATATGGCAAAACTGTAACTTTTATGCCCAAGCCTGTTTTTAACGATAATGGGTCTGGTATGCACACTCATCAGTCTATTTGGAAAGAGGGTAAACCCTTATTCTGGGGTGATGGGTATGCAAATTTAAGCAAACTAGGTCTGCATTATATTGGGGGAATTTTAAAGCACGCTCCCGCTCTCTTAGCATTAACTAACCCTAGCACCAACTCTTATAAGCGTTTGGTTCCAGGTTTTGAAGCTCCAGTTAATTTGGCTTATTCTCAAGGCAACCGCTCTGCATCCATCCGTATTCCTCTGTCTGGAGAAAATCCTAAAGCGAAGCGTTTGGAGTTCCGTTGTCCTGATGCTACCTGTAATCCATATATTGCATTTGCAGCGATGCTCTGTGCGGGTATTGATGGGATTAAAAACGAAATTGAACCAGGTGAACCCCTAGATGTGGATATTTACGAACTCTCTCCAGAAGAATTGAGCAAAATTCCTTCTACTCCAGGTTCATTAGAAGCTGCTCTGGAAGCTTTGGAAAATGACCAAAAATTCTTGACAGATTCTGGTGTGTTTACAGCCGACTTCATCGAAAATTGGATTGAGTACAAACTAGATATCGAAGTAAACCCCATGCGTTTACGTCCTCACCCCTACGAGTTTGCACTCTATTATGATGCGTAGGGTGCGTTAGCGCAGCGTAACGCACCAAAACTGTCGCCACCAATTTTGGTGGCGCTTTTTTTTCGCTATAATCTTAATAAAAATACATAAAACTTAATCTTTGTTGATAAATACGATAACACAATGACATCATCTTCTGAGCAATTTATACCTGACGATGTAATGAAGCTAGCTTACCAAGCTTTCCAATACGGTAAAAGTTCATTTAGTCTTGCGCATAAGAATTTTAGTGCCCAGTTGCGGGATATTTTAGCCCCTGGAGCAAAACCAGAAACTCAACCCCTGGGATCAGAATTATTACAAAAATTCCAAGAGAAAAATACTCAACTACTTGAAGCTGACTGGGAAGATGCACAAAAAGGTGTATATCCTCATAGTCTTTTGTTTGATAATGAATGGGAGGATTTTTTTCAATATTACCCCGCAGTTTGGTTCAATTTGCCAGATATTTGGGAGCGGATGGAAAAAAAGCAATATCAGCAGTTTTCCCCTGAAATTGATAAGGAAGGTTATCCCAGTTACTACCTGCAAAATTTCCACCATCAAACAGATGGTTATTTAAGTGATTTTTCCGCTAACCTTTACGACTTGCAGGTGGAAATTCTCTTTAATGGTACAGCAGATGCGATGCGACGACGCATTCTCGCTCCTTTGAAACAAGGTTTAAAAGTATTTGACACAGAAAAAGTCCGCATTTTAGATGTAGCTTGCGGCACTGGTCGCACTCTTAAATTTATTCGTGCTGCTTTGCCTAAAGCTTCTCTATTTGGTACTGATTTATCTCCAGCTTATCTCCGTAAAGCAAATCAATTACTTTCAGCAAATCCTGGAGAATTACCTCAACTTTTACAAGCAAATGCAGAAGAATTACCCTATCAAGATAACTATTTTCATGGTGTAAGTTGTGTTTTTCTTTTCCATGAGTTACCACCTGCAGTGCGTCAACAAGTAATTGAAGAAACGTTCAGAGTAATTCAACCTGGAGGAGTTTATGTAATTTGTGATTCCATTCAGTCATCAGATTTTCCTGAATTTAAAACAATGATGGAAAATTTCCCTGCTATTTTCCATGAACCTTACTATAAAAATTATATCACTGATGATATGGTGGAACGTTTAGAAAAAGCAGGTTTTATAAATATAAAAACCGAAAATCATTTAGTTAGTAAATATTGGATTGCTCACAAACCTAGTTTGTAGGAATATTAGGCGAAGTCTTTAATCTGAAAAAGAGGCGATGTCGGTAAGGCATGGGTTGCCGCGTATCGCCTTTTTTTTCTCTTATAACTGGAGATACCTTAATCTTAAAATGAGATCATTTCTTATGCCAAATCCGATTATTTTTACCCCTTTATAGATTGCATTTTTTATGCGGTGGTTTCGACTTCGCTCAACCACCTGTGCTCAAGGTGGTTTCGACTTCGCTCAACCACCCGCGCTCAAGGTGGTTGAGCGAAGTCGAAACCACCGCGTAAAAAAAAAATTTTCTTACCAAATAAATGGTACAATAATTAGAAATTATCACCCAAAAATCAGAAATGAACCTTCCATCAGAATTTGATCCAGCTCGTTATATTGCTTCTAACCAAGAATTAATTAAACAGCTAAGTTATGACTTAGAAGCAGCAAAACAACATTACCTAGAAAAAGGTAATAAACAAGGTTTTTTTATAGACATATTTGATGCTCAAGGTTATTTAAATCTTAACCCAGGTTTAAAACAACAAGTTGGGGATAACTTAGCAGCAGCAACTCGCCATTACATTACCAATGGTTATAATGAAGGGCGTTTTTGGACTGAAAATGAAACAGTAATTAATCAAATTCTCAAACAAACCCCTAACCATATAGGAGCATTAAGTCAAAAAGCAAAAAATGCAGCGAAAGCAAAAAAATGGGAATTAGCAGTAGAATATTGGGAACAAGTAATAAGCAAATATCCTGGGAATATTCCTGCTTATAAAGGAAAAGGAGATGCTTTAATTGAACTAGAAAAATTTGCAGAAGCAGAAACAATATTTCAGGAATTAATTAATAAGTATCCTAAGAGAATGGTAGGATATGAAAGTTTAGTCAGAGCAGCAATGCGATCGCAACAATGGGAAATAGCAATAGAGCGTTGGGAAACAATAATAGAGAAATTTTCAGACAATATTCAGGGATATGTGGGTAAAGGAAATGCTCTTTTACAATTAGAAAAGTTAGCAGAAGCAGAAATAGTATTTGAGGAAGTAATAGAGAAGTTTCCAGATAAATCAACTGGGTATGAAAATTTGATAAATTTACTCATCAAGTCCAAATCTTTTGACAAAGCAGAAACAGTATTAAAACAAGCAAAACTAAGATTTCCTGACAACTTAAAGCTGATTTTGAGTGAGGTAAATTTAGCTAAAACTCAATATAAGTATCAAGAGGTAGTTAAACTATTGGAAGCAGCAACAACAAAGTTTCCAGAAAATTATAATCTGAAAATTAATCTCGCCAATAGCTATATACAATGTGGAGATTTTAATAATGCAGGAGAAATTTTATTAGGGTTAAGAAACGCTACAAATAAGATTAATAATTCTCAATATTTACGGATTTTTACCAAAACAATGAGTAATTTAGGTAAGTGGGAAGAAGTTATTAATTATATCAAGGAAATATTGAATCCACAGCAAGTAAACATAGACTTATTGTATCTATATATCTCAACTTTAATGGATGCTAATTTATATGATGAGGCAGAAAAACTTATCATCTACTTATTAAAGTTGGTTAAACAATTAGATTATTCTAAAATATATAAAAAAGAGTTGTTATGCGTCTATTTTTTAGAAAAAATAAAATCAATTCAAATCATATCAAGATGTCAAAATTACATTCAGTTTGCTGCAACTTGTGACACAATAGTTAAAGATATCTGGAAAATAATAGATAATAAGCTCAATAAATATCAAGAACATGATGAGTGTGATTTTGCCTTAGTAAAGCTTTATCAAAAGGTATATTTAGATAATTTAGCCAATAAAAGTAAACAAGTATTAACTGACTCTAAATTTTCTCCTTTTCACGCCTATGAATTAGCTATACAAATAATTTATCATATTGAAAATAAAATTCCTTTTTCCTTAATTAGGTTAGGAGACGGTGAGGGTAACTTTTTAGATTATAACCAAGAATATAAAGATTATGAAACAATAGATAGAGAAGCAACTCAAAAAATATGGTGGGGAAAAACGCCAATAAACTCAAAAATTTGGCAGCAAATGGAGGCTGATTATTTATTAGCAATAAAAAATGCTGATTGTTTAGGAATACCTGAACTTTTTCGGTTGTTGAAAATGGCTGAAAAAGAGAAAGAAAAATCAATTAAATCTAGTAGAGGTAGTCGAGGTGTTTGCTCAATAATTGAGCATTTAGATGAGTTTAATCTCCAAAATAAAATTATTACTTCTGCTTATATTCATCAGGATTTAGAAGGCTGGGATTTATATAAGCTTATTTTTAGATATATAGATAGTTGTTCGGTTATATCTTGTCATCAAAAACTCATCCCCTTTCTTAGAGAACAGTATAATGTGGAAGTGAGAAATTTTTATCAAATTTCAACAGAAATAAATCATCAAGTCAAATTTGGTTATGAGATAAATGAACCTCATTTTCCAGATATTTATCACAAGTTATGCTCAGAAATAAAAGTAGCTTATCCTGGTGAGGTGTTTTTGGTAGCAGCAGGTTTTTTAGGGAAATTTTATTGTAAAATAATTAAAGATAAAGGAGGGATTGCTTTAGATGTAGGCAGTGTTGTTGATTATTGGCTTGGTTATATCACTAGAACTTATGGAAAACAAAAATATACTTCTATAGGAATGTTTAACCAAGTGCTAAAAACTGACAAAAGACTAGAGAAAGTCAATAATAAAACTTGGAAAAAAGGTGGGATATATAAGTCTAGTAATGACTGCAATTATAATATTTATCAACCCAAAGATTTACTTTCTGAATGGGGGTTAACTCAACATAAAATCTTGTTAATAACTGGACATTCTCGGTGTGGAAGTGGGTTTTTAAGTTATCTGTTTCGAGAGTTGGGAGTTGATATTGGTCACGAAAAAATGGGGAAAGATGGGGTTTGTAGTTGGTTGTTTACTGTCAAAGATTTATATATACCTTGGGAAGATAAAAAAACTTCCTATTATGTTAAGTTTAAATACCTGATTCACTATGTTAGAAATCCATTAGATGCTATTCCATCAATAGTTATGGAAAATGAGTTACATGAAAGAGCATATAATTATAAGCGGAATCATATTTTGAGAGAATTAAACTGGGATATAGATGAATATGAAAATGCAATAGATAAGGCTATCGCCTCATATTTAGGCTGGAATAAACTGGTAGAGTTACAATGTCCCCATCAAGTATTGAAAGTAGAAAATGCTGTAGAAGAAGCAGTTAATTTTCTCCAGGAAAACTCCATAATTACAATAGATGAAGAGCGAGTAAAAAACATTGTCATTGACAATAAAATAAATAATAGCGAGCAAAAGTATAGGAAAGCAAAACCTCAATTTACTGCAGAAGATTGGGGGAAAATAAGTTTAGAATTAAGAGAGTATTTGATAAAATTTTGTCAGGCATATAATTATGATATTGAGTTTCTGGAAAAGAGCTAGTGACAATGGAGGGGAAACAAGAGATATTAGGGGATGAAAATGGGTAGGAAAAAGTAAGTATGACTATTCAAGAGGAAAAAACAGTAATAACTGAAACAGAAGAGGCGATCGCCGATCAATTAATCGAAACAACCACCAGTCATATAGAAACAGTTATATCTGGGATGGTAAAAAGAGTGTCAATTATTACCTGAATTAAATTTAGAAACTTTTACTAAGTATATTAATATGACGCAGTAAAAAACTATAATTAAAGAAATAACTAAACACAAGAGAGCCAAAATGATTGCCGTTGTTACTCCAGAAAAAATTCAGTTATCTGCTGGGACATTAGTTCATTTGCTGGGTACATGGACAGACTATCAAGTATTGATTGAACAAAGAGGAGATAATGCTAACCCACGTATTAAATATCGACCAGGAGAAATTTTACTAATGTCACCCCTTCCTAAACATGGACGAGAAGCGAATGTAATCGCAGATTTGATCAAGGTTTTACTAGATCATTTGGGGCAAAAATATGAAGCTTTTACCCCCATAACAATGAATTTACCAGAAATAAGTGGCATTGAACCTGACTATAGTTTTTATATCACAAATTGGGAAGTGGGAATAGGGAAAGATCGGATTGATTGGAGGAATGAACCACCACCAGATTTAGCCTTAGAAATTGATTTTACCAGTTATACTGATGTTAATGATTATCTTCCCTATAAAGTTCCCGAAGTTTGGATTTATAAGAAGAATCAATTGTTAATTTATACACTAGAAACTGATGGTTATAAGGTTGTTTCTAGTAGTCGCTATTTTCCGAATCTTAATCTACACGAAATTGTTGCTGAGTATTTAGAACTTGCAAGAAAAAACAGTTCTAGTGTAGCAATGGGGATGTTAAGAAAACATTTTCCAGCGGACAATTTATAAGATAATTTTAAAAAATGAGAGATAAAAGCAATGCAAACAGAAATAGAAAACAAACAAAAAAGCCTTTATGATACCGATTATAATCTCTGGGTAATTGAAACGGTGAAACAGTTAGAAAACAGAGATTTTAACTCTCTAGATTTAGAGAATTTAATTGAGGAGGTATCAGATTTGAGTCGTAGAGAAAAAAGAAGATTAGAAAGGTTGTTAAGCAAGCTATTTGAACACCTACTTAAATTAAAGTATTGGGAGTCTGAAAAAGAGTATAATCGTAATCACTGGAAAAGAGAAATTCGTAACTTTCGTCAACAAATTCATAAAGATTTAAAAGCTAGTCCTAGTTTAAAAAATCACGTTTTCCATATTTTCGATGAATGCTATCAAGATGCAAGAAAATTAGTTTCAGATGCTTCTGGATTATCCCTCAATACTTTCCCAGAAAACCCCATTGCTACTATTGAACAAGTTTTAGATGAAAATTGGTTGCCTTAAGCCATTGTTATAAATTAGAATAGAGCTATAATTTCCAAAAACGAGAGGTATAAATGATGGTAACACAATTAAAACAAACAAACAAAAATATCTATAATACTGACTATAATTTCTGGGTAATTGAAACTGTGAAACAGTTAGAAAACAGAGATTTTAACTCTCTAGATTTAGAGAATTTAATTGAGGAGGTATTAGATTTGAGTCGGAGAGATAAAAAGAAACTAAAAAATTTACTGAGAAGGTTATTTGAACATTTGCTGAAACTAAAATATTGGGAATCTGAGAGTGAAAGAAATCGATGTCATTGGCGAGGAGAAATAGCCAATTTGCGCCAACAAATTCGAGACGAATTAGAAGATAGTCCTAGTTTAAAACCTTATTTACAAGAAATATTCAATTCATGCTATAAAGATGGACGGGAAATAGCATCTCAAAGATCAGGATTATCTCTCAATACTTTCCCTGAAAACTCGATCGCTACCATTGAACAAGTTTTAGATGAAAATTGGCTACCTTAAGCCATTGTTACAAATTAAAATAGAGAGAGGTATAAGTGATGGTAACAGAATTAAAACAACAACAAAAAAGTCTTTATGATACTGACTATAATCTCTGGGTAATTGAAACTGTGAAACAGTTAGAAAACAGAGATTTTAACTCTCTAGATTTAGAGAATTTAATTGAAGAGGTATTAGATTTGAGTAAAAGAGATAAAAGAAAATTGCAAAGTTTATTAACTCTACTTTTTGAACATTTGCTAAAATTAACATATTGGGATTCAGAAAAGGAAAGAAATAAAGGTCATTGGGAAGGAGAAATAGCTAATTTTCGATTACAAATAACCAGACAATTAGAAGATAGTCCTAGTCTTAAAAGCTATCTGGAAAACAGACTCGCAAAATGTTATCAAGATGGTCGTCAAGTAGCCTCAAAACGTTCTCAACTTCCCCTTAATGCTTTCCCAGAAAACCCCATTGCTACTATTGAACAAGTTTTAGATGAAAATTGGCTACCTTAAGCCATTGTTATAAATTAAAATAGAGAGAGGTATAAGTGATGGTAACAGAATTAAAACAACAAGAAAAAAGTCTTTATGATACCGACTATAATCTCTGGGTAATTGAAACTGTGAAACAGTTAGAAAACAGAGATTTTAATTCTCTAGATTTAGAGAATTTAATTGAAGAGGTATTAGATTTGAGTAAAAGAGATAAAAGAAAATTGGAAAGTTTATTAACTCTACTTTTTGAACATTTGCTCAAATTAACATATTGGGATTCAGAAAAGGAAAGAAATAAAGGTCATTGGAAAGGGGAAATCCGCAATTTTCGCAAACAAATAAAAAGACAGTTAGAAGATAGTCCCAGTCTTAAAAGTTATCTCAAAGAAATATGGGAAGAATGTTATCAGGATAGCAGAGAAATTATCAGCGATAGAACTCAACTTCCTCTTGATATTTTCCCAAAAAATCCTATTGCTACCATTGAACAAGTTTTAGATGAAAATTGGTTGCCTTAAACGCACTTATAATTTATTTGAGGAATAAACAAATGAAAACTACATTAGAAAACCCTACAATCCAAACTAATATGTTAGTTTTAAACGGAATTAGTTGGGAAAAATTTGAAGAAATTGAAAGGACATTTGAGGATATTGAGGGGGTAAGATTTATTTATTTGGATGGAGAATTGGAAATTATTATGAATTTAAGTAGAGAACATGAAGAAGCAAAAAGCACAATTTGTATGTTGTTAGATGTTTATCTGAGAGAAAAAGGAATCAGATTTTATAAAAAAGGAAGTGCAACTTTAGGTAATAAAAATATCACAGGGCGAAAAGAACCAGATGAATCCTATAATATTTACACTAAAAAAGAAATTCCCGATTTAATTATAGAAATAATTGTTACCAGTGGCGGGATAGAAGTGTTAGAAATATATAGAAGAATTGGAGTTCTTGAAGTTTGGTTTTGGGAAGATGGATTATTAACAATTCATAGTTTAAAAGAAAATCAATATGAAAAGGTAAATCAAAGTCAATTATTACCTGAATTAGATTTAGAAACTTTTACCAAGTATATTAATTATTATGACCAATATGACGCAGTAACAGAATTTATGAATTATTTAAAAGATTAAATATACCTAAATTGATTGTGAGGAGACAAGGGGCTTAAGCCCCTTGTCTGAAACCCTGATTCATTTCTTAGCTATGGTTTATTGTTTCTTGAAATAATTGCGAAGTTTTGTTACCACTGGCAGTGACTCCAGTCCCTGTTTTACCAGTTCGGGAAATTGTGCCAAACTTTGGAGAATATTATCAGCAAAGTTATATTTTGGGTCACTACCATAGGATAATGTCAAATGGACTAACAACTCTAGGGCGTAGTCGGAAAAGTTCATCACATCGGCAATGCAAGCCAACTTAAAGAGCTGCTCTGGGGTAGTTTCAGTAACTGCCAATAAGTCGCGGAAGTAAAAAGCATCGCCCCAGAGTAACTGCCCTGGATGAGTCTTCGACTGGATGGGGGAGTCAGCCCGCAAGTAATGGGAAACATAGAGGTCAAATAAAGTAAAGTCTCGCCCCCGCACAAAACTGTCCACATCAGCAAAAAGAGGTTGATTTAAATAAAGAGGGGAAAACTCAACCTCAATCTGGATCGCCAGCACAGTATTCAGAATTTGAGTTGCTCCCTGTAAAACCTGAAGATCTGCCCCTTGAACATCAATTTGCAGGAAGTCAATGGTTTTTATTCCCTCTTCCTGACAAAAAGCATCCAAAGTTGTGGTTTCAATTTCTATGGTAAAGTCCAGGTTGGCTAATTCTGGCAGTTGAGCAAACCGCGCCAATAATGGATCATTTGGTGCGTATAAGGAACTACATTGAGGGTCCTTGGTGACGTAGAGAGTCTGCTCGCCGATAGAATTGTTTAAAGCTAGGGGAATATGCTTTTCACTCCAGGTAATTTGTCGGTTTTCCAAGTCAGCATTAGCAGCATCACAAGCATCCCCATCAGCATCAAAACCATAGATAGTTAAATGAGGGGCAAAAATTCCCCAACCCAGGCTGGCGTGATCGTGTCGAGTCCCTAATTTGCGCGAACCTACATTAATAATAGTTATGTGAACTCTGTCTAAATGACCACTTGTTTTTAAGCTTGGAAGAAATACTGACATCTTTAAAATCCCTAGTTTTTAGCTAATTTTAGTTGGTGGTAAAGCAATTACATTGAGATTTCCCTGTAACTCTTGAGGGAGTTGATGGGAATTAAATTTTGTAAGTAAGGTTGGTAGCGAAATAAACTGTAGCCACGGGAGATGAGAAATTCAGCTACAGGAGTATTGCTACCTTTAGCGGCGGCAATATTTTCATAGAGGATACTGGGGGAAAATTCCGTGAGGAGGCGATCGCTTCCCATCAGCACCCGCATTTCATGCCCCTCTGCATCAATTTTGAGCCAGTTTAATATTTTCCTGCCCCTTGATTCAGTTATAATAACTATCTAGACAGTCTAGTTTTCTAGCTAGACTAGACAGTCCAGTCTAGTCTAGTCTCAAAAGGGGACTTTAGTAAAACTTTCAATCTCTAAAAAGCCAGTATTTTAAATCAAATTGAAACTTACAAAAAAATATTTTCGTTACTCATTGACAAAGGAAAGCCTTGTATGTTATAGTAAGACTTAAAAATATTTTTGCTTATATACATATATCTGAAAGAAAAAATGGGATCACTTCCAAATCCCCATCCCCTCTTCTAATTCAATTTTTCATAAAAAAGGCATTAGGGGCTTAATAATATAAGCCCCTAAATGCTTAGTCAATTTTTACTACATCAATTGGAGGTTTGCTTTTCCAACCAAACTGAAACCGAACCCCCATTACACCGAAATTCTCCCCAACCATGTTCATTGGTTTGAATAGTTTCTTTAATATGTTCAGTAATATCGTAAAAAGTGGTGTTGGGTTTACCCACTTTCATCCATTTATGTCCAGCATCTCCATTACTCATAATAACTGCCATGGATTGGGGATGATTTTGACTTCCAAGTCTTGTCCAACCAATTGTACTGGGATGATCAAAATAGTCATATTGCAGACCATAAGCATAATGTTGACGAGCAAATAAGAAGCGATCGATTATCCATTGATGGGATGGCATTTCAATTTCACATTCATGGCCGTTTTGATCTAGATCCCGATAATTTGCCCCGTAATAATCAGGATAAAAAATACAGGGATATCCTTGTTCTCGTAATAAGATAATGGCATAAGCAAGGGGCTTAAACCAAGGTTCGACAACGGATTCTAGAGCCTGAAGGGGTTGAGAATCATGATTGGTTACAAAAGTCACAGCAAATAAAGGAAGATGTTTCATTAAAGAATTGTCTAGGATAGTTCGCAGATCATAGGCTTCTCCCACCTTACTTGCCTCAGAAAAATTGTAATGTAAAGGAACATCAAAGAGGGAGATTCTGCTTTCTGCTTGAATAATATAGTCACTTAATGGCTCTAACTCACCTTTCCAATATTCTCCTACGATAAAAATATCTCGCTGGGCATAATGCTTCACATGAGCTAACCAGTCAATGACAAAATCTGCACTAATATGTTTAAGGGCATCTAAACGAAATCCGTCCACACCTAGTGTATCTATCATCCATTCTCCCCAATATTTTAACTCTCTTTGCACTTCTTCATGTTCCATATCTAAATCGCAGCCAAAGAGATAATCATAATTGCCTTTCTCGCTACAAACATGGGGATCAAATTGTTTACCATCAAAGAGATAAAGGCATTGATGTTCAATCCCATTAGAATCATGATCCACGGCATCAAAATGCCACCAATGCCATTTCATGCTTGAATATTTATCGCCTCGTCCAGGGAAGGTAAAATGAGTCCATACTTGAATCTTTGTTTTGTCTCCAATTATGCGATTGCGATCTTCAAAATCCACTGGTACTGCTTCAACTTGTTCAGGTTGATCGGCCCCAAGTTTATGATTAAAAACTGCATCAGCATATATTTGTAATCCATGTGCCTTTGCTTCTTTAACCGCAGCTAATAATTCATCTTTAGTGCCGTATTTGGTACGAATTGTGCCTTTTTGATCAAATTCCCCTAAATCAAATAAATCATAAACTGCGTAACCTACATCATTACAGCCTCTATTACCTTTATAGGCGGGAGGCAACCAAATTGCTGTGATACCAGCTTTGGCGAGTTTTGCTGACTCTTCTTTTAAGTGCTGCCAATGATTGCCATCGGCTGGAGTGTACCAGTGAAACCATTGAAACATTGTGCCATTAAATTCGCTGACTTCATGGCAATCTGCAATATTTGAAGCATTTGCATCAAAGCCTGGTTGTTGCTTTTGGCTCGTCTCAACCAGCAATAAGTTTTTAAATTCCTTCAACATAGTGGTGTGACTATCCTTTTTTTTCAATGAAAAACTTTGATTTAAAGCAAATTCTGTTCTTGATTATTAATCAAAAAAGTCAAAAACATTGGATCTTTGGTTCTAGTCAGGAAACGTTTGAATAAAATTAAACCTGACAATAATGAAATGAAGATAATGGTTGCAACCAGTGCGATAATCCCCCATTGGAAAACATTCACAGTGACAAAAGCAAGCAATAAGCCTAGAAAGGCATAACAGCCACAAAAAATTAAGAGGGGATACAAGGTATCTTTAATTCCTCGTAAAGCACCACAGGTAATTATTCTGAGGGCATCACACATTTGACCAATACCGATAAATTTTAAAATTCTACTAGATTTTTCAATGACTTCTAGATCGAAGTCGCTATGGGGATGTATATAAAAATGGAGAATTGCGTGAGATTTCACAAAGAAAATCAAAGCGACTGTCATGGCAAAAATAACCCCTAAAACAATACCAACGATACCCACGATAGTAAGGATATGGTGTTGATTTTTGCCTAAGTTATAGGCGACTCGAGTTGTTGTGGCTTGTTCGATAGAAATGAAGACTAAACCTAATAACATGGGAGCTTGTTCTGCGGCTTCAAAAGCCGAGAATTGAACTTCTCCTAATCCACCTGCTATATATCCCACTAACACTAAAAAGCCCATTTCTACCATTACCTGTAGTCCGATGGGCCAACCTAATGCAATTATATTTTTAAATGTCTGCCATTTAAAAATATACAACTTGTTTAAAATTTGGTAAATCTGAATATCTGGCGATCGCCAGATATAACCAACCACAATGATTAACTGTAGCCAAAATACTAAAGCCGTCCCTAAAGCAATTCCCACTAATCCCATTGCAGGAAAACCTAATTTGCCAAAGGCAAAAGTATAGTTGAAAGCGGCATTCAAAAACACACTAATCATCAGAGTAATGGTAATAATCCTCGGTTTTCCAAGGGAGATCAGAACATTTTGCAAAAGTAAAAAAGCCATTGCCGCAGGAAACCCATAAAGCACTGTGTGGATATAACTTAGAGTATCCTTCATACTTTGGTTTATTGGTTGGAAATAAGATATTATCGTTCCTTCATTTGCCAATAAAAGTATGACTAAGCAAGTATAAATGGCAATCAAAAAAAAGCCCTGAGCAGTTATGGTTTTAATCTCACCATATTTTTGATTACCAGTAGCCGAGGCGATAAAAATTCCCACTGGACAAGCAAGACAGATACCCACAGAGAGAAAGAAGCGAATGGTCATATTACCTAAAGAACCTGCCCCTAAAACTTCACTGCCTAAAAATCCCATTATCAGGATATCTATCAATAACATTAGACTTTCAGATACTTGAGCTATGGTCAGAGGTATTGTTAGCTTAAGGTTTTCCTTGACTTCCTCGACAATTTTTGCTCTCAAATCATTGTTATTTTTCAACTTAAATTGGTTGAAAATCCTATTGTTGATCATGATTAAGGCTCACTTAATTAGATAAGGTGAATAATTTTAAAACAATTAATAAACTACCTTAATCAATATAGGTTAAGAATAAGTTAAAAATAGGTTAAGAACATGTTAAGAGCTACAAAAGTAATATTTGTTGATAAAGTTGTGAGAGACTTTATCAACTTCTGTGGCACTTATACAAAGGTATCCAGTTTTTTCTAGTATAAATCTAGATAAATTCATCTAAAATTATACTACAAATTTTCTGTAAGAAGGGCAGCATCACAAGCATCCCCATCAGCATCAAAACCATAGATAGTTAAATGAGGGGCAAAAATTCCCCAACCCAGGCTGGCGTGATCGTGTCGAGTCCCTAATTTGCGCGAACCTACATTAATAATAGTTATGTGAACTCTGTCTAAATGACCACTTGTTTTTAAGCTTGGAAGAAATACTGACATCTTTAAAATCCCTAGTTTTTAGCTAATTTTAGTTGGTGGTAAAGCAATTACATTGAGATTTCCCTGTAACTCTTGAGGGAGTTGATGGGAATTAAATTTTGTAAGTAAGGTTGGTAGCGAAATAAACTGTAGCCACGGGAGATGAGAAATTCAGCTACAGGAGTATTGCTACCTTTAGCGGCGGCAATATTTTCATAGAGGATACTGGGGGAAAATTCCGTGAGGAGGCGATCGCTTCCCATCAGCACCCGCATTTCATGCCCCTCTGCATCAATTTTGAGCCAGTTTAATATTTTCCTGCCCCTTGATTCAGTTATAATAACTATAAATTCCTTTTCAACTTTTTCAACATGGCTGCCTTTAAACTTCATATAGGTGGGAAACAAGCCCATCCTGACTGGAAAATTTTAGATATTGAACCTCGCCCTGAAGTTGACTATGTAGCTCATGCCTCTGACTTAAGTCAATTTGAAAATAATTCTATTGATGTCATTTATGCCAGTCATGTTTTAGAACATTTTTACCACAACCTAGGCAATGAAGTGATTAGGACTTTAACTGAATGGCATCGAGTTCTTAAGCCAGGTGGTATGCTGTTAATTAGTGTTCCTGATTTGAAAACTATCTGTTGGCTATATTTAAATCCAAATCTTCTTCCCATGGAACGTCATCATTTAATTAAAATAATCTATGGGGGACAGATTAATATTTATGATGTTCATAAAGTAGGATTTGATTTTGAAATTCTGGGTATGTATTTAGAAGAAGTTGGTTTTGAAGAATACGAGCAAACATCAGAGTTCAACCTGTTTAATGATTGTAGTAGTTTGCGCATTTTAGACACTTTGATTAGCCTTAACGTTATTGCTCGCAAACCTAAAGAAAGCGAGGTGCAGTAATTTGAAAGCCAAACAAGCTTAGATAAATTCTAAGCTTAGATAATCTCATTTACAGTAATTATTATATCAGGAAATGCCAGAATTGATAAACTTTGCTCTGCAGTAAATTTCTGCATATTTTGATAACCATCTGGTGTAGGTTGGCGATAAACTTCTACACAATTATTATTAATATCAACCAACCAAACTTCTGGAATATTAGCTTCTGCATAGAGAGGTATTTTCACTTCTCGGTCATATTTTACGGTTGTATCAGCCACTTCTATGATTAATAAAATATCCGCTGGTTGAGGATGTCTTTTCCGATAAGTATCTATAGGATTTTTTAATAAAACTACATCTGGTTGAGGTTCAGAGTTATCATCTAATTGTATGGGATTTTGAATATTTATTAAAGCACGTTGCTTGAGTTTTTCAGCTAATAATGTATTTAAGCTTAAAATACAGATCGAGTGTTTTATCCCAATGGGTGACATTTCTATAATTTCTCCTCTAATTAATTCTACGCGGTCATTTTCTGTAAAAATGCCCGACTCTGCCATTTTATAGTAATCTTTGATGGTGAATTTTCTTGTTAGTAATTGCATTAATGACTCCTTATGCTCTAATTATTTAAAATCGCCTACTTTTTCCCTTGACTCAAATTATCTCATTTACAGTAATCATTATATCAGGAAATGCCAGAATTGATAAACTTTGCTCTCCAGTAAATTTCTGCATATTTTGATAGCCATCTGGTGTAGGTTGGCGATACATTTCTGCGCAGTTATTGTTAATATCTACTAGCCAAACTTCTGGAATATTAGCTTCTGCATAGAGAGGTATTTTCACTTCTCGGTCATATTTTACAGTTGTATCAGCCACTTCTATAATTAAGAAAATATCCGCTGGTTGAGGATGTCTTTTTCGATAAGTATCTATAGGATTTTTTAATAAAACTACATCAGGCTGCGGTTCAGAGGTATCATCTAATTGTATTGGATTTTGAATACTTATTAAAGCACGTTTCCTGAGTTTTTCGGATAATACTGTTTCTAACAATATTATACAAACAGCGTGTCTTCTACCAATGGGTGACATTTCTATAATTTCTCCTCTAATTAATTCTACTCGGTCATTTTCTGTAAAAATACCCGACTCTGCCATTTTATAGTAATCTTTGATGGTAAATTTTCGTTTGAGTAATTGCATTTTTTTTCCTTGTAAATGTTCAGAGGGTGGGGCGAGTTTTGATATGAGGGTTTTTATTTAATATTAATATAGCGTTTCTCTTAGTCTCGAGGTTAGGACAAGGGGCTTAAGCCCCTTGTCTTACCAAGAAAAACTGTACCTCACCGCTATGATAATTGCTATATTGTCCCTAAACCCCGCCCCTACAATAATGATAACAAATTTTCTCGCAGCAGAAACGTTGAATGTTAAGAAAACTTAGCATTTAAAGAGTCCAAATTTGTTATAATATGGATAAGAAAACCGAACATAACTGATATTAATGTTAATTTGTAATTTCCCTAAAATCGCAAATCTTCT
>Ga0209594_1000707_pt1 | contig 18527 bp, 20 predicted proteins | sample AshMeaCrysSpring_FD_184126 | JGI IMG/M metagenome (GOLD analysis project Ga0209594, IMG submission 184126) | Groundwater microbial communities from Big Spring, Nevada to study Microbial Dark Matter (Phase II) - Ash Meadows Crystal Spring... | ecosystem: Environmental > Aquatic > Deep subsurface...
GGGACTGGATTTATCGGCCCTCAGGGAAAAAGGACCATTTGAATACGGATTCATGGTCTGGAGCATTGTGTTGATCATTTCGGCAGAGGCGCTGTTATTTTTTACCGTGATCAAGATCTTCCAAAAGATCAATATGGCACAGCCTTTCCATGGGCAGGTCCGGAAACTGATTGAACGCATGGCCTGGATCTGCCTGTTTGTGGGCATCTTCAGCATGGAGGCAATGGGTTTTGCACAACGCTACGTGGCTAAAGGAAGCAGCTTACCGGAATTGGCCAAACATGTAGGACATGGAGATGAGTTTTTATTCTTCGCAGGTATCCTTTATTTTATATCGCTGGTTTACGCAAAGGGCGTTGAATTGCAGCAAGAGAGTGAATTAACCGTATAACCATGGCCATACAAATCAATTTAGATGTGATGATGGCCAGGCGGAAAATGTCGCTCAACGAACTCTCAGAGCGCGTGGGCCTAACCCTCTCTAACCTTTCCATCCTCAAAACCGGGAAGGCCAAGGCCATCCGCTTCAGCACTTTGGAAGCCATCTGCGCAGCTCTGGAATGTCAGCCAGGGGATATCCTTGCGTATGTGGCGGAGGAATGAAAATTGGGTTGTCAACTAGATTCCACCGCGCGATTGTATCCGGGCCCGGTGTTTGAATCCTTTTTCAATCACATTAAACCTTGCTTTGCGCGGATCCGGTTTGGCAACGGGTTTACCTTCCAACTCAATATCGAGGACTTGTTCATTTTGTTTCTCGTACCGTGGCCAAGCAGGAAGGCCCTGTCCATTGGGGTCACCCGTTTTGGCGAAGTTTGCCCAATAGGCATTCATCGTTTTCGCCAGGGCCACCTCTTCGGGCGTTGGCTGGGCAGGACCCCGGCGTGCATTGAGTGTGTTGAATACAAAGGAAACCTCTGATCCGTGTCCGGCACCGTAGCGTGCTCTTTCCCGCAGGGCCGCCGGGACGTAGCCGAATTGATACATATATGCAGGGGCGCCCTTTTCCGTGAACGCCCTTGCAGTCATTCGTCCGGGCTCGCCCCATACCCAGTCTGTATTGAATTTGGTGATGACCTCGGCAAGTTCCTTATTCCCTTCCGGGTCGAAGGCCGCTTTGGCCTCGGCTTCCTGCTCGCCAAACAGCGCAAACAATGCTTCCTTGGAATTGCTGCCATTGACAAAACCGCCACCGATTTCGGCGCTGCAGTTTCCGATGATCAGCGGAACCTTTGCCTGCCTGCCCGCTTTGTATGCGCTTTCCGCGGTTTCAACCACCAGTTTGCCATCAAGGATCGGGCCGCCGTATGTGCGCCGACCGGTGCTGTCGGCTTCCTGGCCGCCATCCACAATTTTCTCCATGCTCAGGGCGCGGAGTTGGGCGAGTGCGGTTGCGTCGGTTCCCTCGATGCCATGCCTGCGTGCGAAGTTTATCCCGATGGTTTCCGCAGATACTGTATAGAGGGGATCAGCGTTTTCCTGGCGTATAGGCCTACCCGTGAGTACGCCATCCCTGCCGCCACCGGATTCGCTGATGGCTTTATGAAACAGACCTTTGGCCGATGGAATGGTCAACAGAGAATGCACCGAAACCCCGCCGGCGGAAAATCCGAAGATGGTTACATTTTTCGGATCGCCGCCAAACGAGGCGATGTTCTGCTGAATCCATTTCAGCGCAGCAATCTGGTCCATATACGCATAACTGCCCTTCGCTTCCTCGGGATGCTCATTGCTCAAAGCAGGAAACGCAAAATGACCCAGTCTGCCGAGTCTGTAATTGATGGTCACCAGGATCACACCCTGCTTCGCAAAAGCATCGCCTGCAGTTCCGGCACCGGAGCCGCTGCCCCCAACAAAGCCTCCGCCATGAATCCAGACCATAACAGGCAGCGCGGATTTCTTCGTGGCCGTTGCAGGCGCCCAGAGGTTCAGGAAAAGACAGTCTTCCGACGTAACCGCGGTGGAACCTGGGAAAGTCCGTTGCGGGCAGTCTGCGCAGTATTTGTTTGCATCCTTTACGCCGTTCCACGGAGTAACCGGCTGTGGCGGGCGCCAGCGAAATGCACCTACCGGCGCAGCCGCATAGGGGATACCTTTGTAACTGGTTACATCTCCTTCCGTTACTCCGCGTAGCATCCCTGCGGCAGTCTGTATTTCAGGTCCTGCATGCTGTTGGGCGTCCGCATTCCAAACGAGGAATACCAGGGCAAGGCAAATCGGGTAGGCTTTCATGTTATTGTTTTAATGTTGATTCCGGTCAGTTTTTCTGATGAGCGCTGTTGTATGTTTGGTCGGTTACCGCCTCTAACCATACCACGCCCCCTTTCGACAAATCAGGGGTCATGGCCAGGTGGGTCATGCTGCCATGCGGACTCGCCCCATGCCAATGATGTACACCGGGCGGACATTTGACCACCTGTCCCTTGGTCAGTATTTGCTTTGGCTTTCCTTTCTCCTGGTAGTACGCCGTCCCTTCTGTAATCACCAGGATCTGGCCGGAGGGATGGTAATGCCAGTTGGTCCTTGCACCCGGTGCGAAGGTCACGGATCCGAGCTGTGTATTGAAGACGCTGTCCGGCGTAACCATCATGCTTGCACGCACAGTTCCAACGAAATTGCTGTTCGATGAACCAGCGGAAACGGTTGGCTTACCGGGTTCGAGTACGCCCTGCAACACCCCCGCTGCGCGATCGCCCGCTGTCTTGCCAACCTGGTCATGGATGATGCTTACAATCTGGTGAAGATTGTCTTTCGTCAACCCATTGTGCATGCCTACCCGAAAATGTGATCGCAGCTGGTTATCCGTTCCCTCAAGACTCGCCAGTGCGGCTATGGTGGCGATTTCGCGGGTCTTGTAGTCGAGGATATCCCTGCCAAAAATGTGGCCGAACAAATGTTCCTTGAGGAATCGGTCGATGACGGGTGCGAATTCATACACTTCTCCTCTTACCGGCGCGCCTACCAGCTTCGTCTGGTTTTCAGTCCCAAACTCCAACGCGATCTTTCCCGCAGGATAAGGGCCGGCTTCACTTCCCGCTGCATCCCGGATGCCTTTGCTGCTGCGTTCCTTCAGCACAGCCATAAACGAATTCAACCCGTTCAGACTCCTTGGGAATCCCGCATAGGCATACATCTGCACGATCACTTCCTTGATCTCACTGATGGTGAGTCCCGCATCAAGCCCTGCATGCAGGGCATCCTCCAGATGCTCGGGTTGCCCATTCGCCGTAAAGGCAGCGATGGCGACGATGCTTTGCTGACGGGCATCGAGCACAGTATCCTTGGATGAAGCGGATTGTCCGGCATGGAGTGAAAGGGAATTCAGAGCCAGCATGCATGCAAGAATTGGTCTGGGTAAGCTTTTCATTTTGGGGTAGTTTATCGGGCCGGTTGTTCCAGGTACTTCCCGAAGAATGCATTTAGTTTGGTCATGGCCTGCGATACATACTCGGGTACATAGTAGGTTTGGATATGCGTGGCGCCGGGAATCAGGAAGAGTTCTTTGTACCTGCTCCGGGTGGCCAGGTTGAATGCACTGTCCGTCATATAATAACTGTCCGCCTTGCTTCCCGCGATCATCAGCAGGGGCTGGTCGATTAAATCCATATTGGACGCCGCATCGAATTCCATCAGGTCCAGCAGGCTGCTCATGGTATAGCGGAAGGTGGAGTTTGGATGCGCATGTGTCCGGTTGTAATAGTAGTGTCCTTCGCGATAAAGATCGAAGGGCATCTTATCTGCCATTTCATCGGTGATCTTCGTGTCCGCGGCGTAGAGAACTTCACCGCCTGCGGCTTCCTGCGCGCGGGCCTGGCTGGCCTGTTCCATTCTTTGCTGGATGGTAGAAAGTCCGGAATTCATATAACCATTTCTCCTAACCACACCGGAATTGAACATGCTTACTGTGGCTACGGCTTTGAAGCGCTTGTCCGTCTGCGCTGCTTTCAGCGCATAGCCGCCGCCTCCGCAGATGCCCAGTAGTCCAACGCGACGCGCATCCACACCGGCATAGCGGGAAATGAAATCTGCCATGCCGCGGATGTCTTCAATACGGTTGGCAGGCTTGTCCACATTGCGTGGCTGTCCGCCGCTGGCGCCCTGGTATGCTGCATCGGCGGCGATCGCAATGTAACCTGCTTCCGCCAGCTGTTGCGCATACAGGCCGGCCACCTGTTCTTTCACACCTCCATTTGGATGCGCCACCACCAGGGCGGGATATTGTTTCGACGGATCATAATTTGCCGGCGTGTATACGTTGGCGGCAATCTTAAGTCCATTCAGCATGTAGGTAACGGGGTGAATGTTGACCTGCCCAGGCACATTGCGGGTAAGGGCTTGCTGGTAGACCAGTCCGAAAGGATTGGACGAGGTTGCCTGGCCGGATGACGCCATGCTGACCATCATGTACATAACTGTCAATAGTTGAATGTTGCGTAAGTGTTTCATTTTCTTCTTTATTTTCCCGGGTGTTTCGCTTTACTTATCCAGTCCCTTGTCCCGCAGCCATTTGGACATGAGGTCTGCGATCTTGATGTTGTTCAGGTCAGAAAATGGGAAATGGGTATTTCCTTTTATGCCTGTTTCCGGTAAATGGATCACCGTGACATCTCCGCCCGCTGCATTCACTGCATCGCGCCATTTCCTGGCCATCTCGAGCCTTGCCCGCCACCCGTCGATACCAGGATTGGGATCCGGTGAAGCAGGGATATTGTCGCCATAGTAGATAATGATTGGAATCTTCGTGATTTTGAGAAACTCGGTTTTTGGAATGCCCACTGCCTGCAGCGGACCTGCCGAGCTTTCAATGGCCGGGGGCACTTCGCCTTCCGGGAATACAAATCCCGATCCGGGTTCGTAAGAGACGATGCCGCGCACCTGTGGGTTTTTCATCGCCGTAAGCCAACCTTGTCCGCCCGCGTGCGAATGGGTTACGAGGATGGCTGGACCTATTTTATTGATCAGAGCGGAAACGGCATCCACATTCACGGCAATATCGATCGGACCGATATTGGGGGTCATAGACCGGAAATACTGGTTGAGGGCTTCGGGATTTTTGGAGAATTGCACCCCGGGGAAATATTCCGGCCATACGCCCACCCGGAAGGTGCCGAACCAGGTTTGTTCGTCGGGTATGGGTGCGATGCTTGCTTCAACCGTGCTTCGACCCGCATTGCCCCGCCTGGGTTGGTCCAGGAGGTAAACTCCGAAGCCGCGCCGTAAAAAAATGTTCTGAAATCCTTCGCGACCGTCCGGGGTGGTTTCCCAGGTTTTGGAAAACTGGCCAATACCATGCCACAAGACCAGTGGGAGTTTTTTGGGCTTTACCGGGATCTGGTAGAAAACATAGGCATGATCACCGCGCAGGGTCTGTCCCTCAGGCCCCCGCTTGATGGGATCAAAAGTCCCGGGACGGGTGATCACGGTACCACCGACGGTAAAACTGCCTTGCTGCTGGATCACGAGGGGGCTCTCCTGCGCCGGTAATTCCTGAGCCAGTGTCATGCCTAACAGGGACATGAACAGGTGCGCGTTAATGGGCCTGATTGTCATATTCACCCTGCAAAGAAACTCCGATTTCCCGCGCCAACTTGTATACGTTTTACGGATTTGCCTACCCATTTTACTTTGTTGGGTTGTTTGATGTAGAAATCCTTATCTGGCTGCTTACATTTGAGTAGAAACCAGTCATATGGAACCGTTGTTATCATTTGAAACAGTTGGCCAGTATAATGCATTTAACCAGCATGAGACCCTTCATCCCCTGGTGAGTGTCATAGACTATTCAAAGGCCAGTCCGAGGAAGCTGCGAAAATCATTTTTTGGATTCTATGCCATACTGCTAAAAGACGTCAAGTGTGGAGATCTCCGGTATGGTAAGCACTTGTATGATTACCAGGCAGGCACATTGGTGTTCGTTGCACCAGGACAGGTGGTGGGAGTGGAAACAAGTGACGAACTGTACCAGCCCAAAGGATATGGGGTGGTATTCCACCCGGATCTCATCCGGGGTACTTCGCTGGGAAAGCATATCGATAACTACAGTTTTTTTAAATACAGTGTCAATGAGGCATTGCATGTGTCAGACAGGGAGCGACAATTGATACTCGATAACTTTGAGAAAATCCGGTACGAGCTTGAGCATGCAGTGGACAAACACAGTAAGATCCTGATCGCGAACAATATAGAATTATTACTGAACTACTGTTTGCGGTTCTATGATCGCCAGTTCATCACGCGCGATCATGCCAACAAGGGCATTTTGGAGAAATTTGAAGCCTTGTTGGGCGACTATTTCATATCTGCAAAGCCAAAGGAATTAGGGTTACCCTCCGTAGCATATTTCGCAGGTGCACTGAATCTTTCGGCCAATTATTTTGGAGACCTGATAAAGAAAGAGACCGGGAAGTCGGCCAACGAATTCATCCACCTGAAGCTGATTGATCTTGCTAAAGAAAAGATTTTCCATGCAGGAAAATCTGTGAGTGAAATTGCCTATGAACTTGGGTTTAAGTATCCTCAGCATTTCACCAGGATGTTTAAGCAACATGTAGGCATGTCCCCGCTCGAGTATCGCCGTTCCGGAAACTAGTTTTTCGCGCCTAGTCGTGCACCCGGATAACTAACACCTCGGCCATGTCCAGGCCTGCCAGGCAATCGTTGCGGTAATGATACTTTCGATGATTGCGAGGAAGACATAGAAGCTCCACCAGGGTGCGATGGAATTTATGGCGATGAGCACCATGATTGCGGTGTAGATTGTCCCGAAAACGATATTCAGCCAACGATTGACGGACGGCTTCAATATCAGCGACAAAAATACCATTAGCGCGGGTACTGCCATCAGGACCGAAGCCAGGAAGAGTTTGACGGGGCTATCGAGCAGAGTTTCCCCGCTGATGAACTGCTCTACCTGTTTGGGTATATAGAGCTGGAAATAATCGCCATAAATATAACAGAACATCACGGCGCTCCAGAGGGCCGAGAGTTTGAGCTTAATGTTGATCGGGAAATCTGACAACGGAGTATTATGTGCCATTTATCTTGTTTTTTTTAAGCCGATAATCAGCAGCCAGAGGCAGGTGCCGATTTCCCCGAGGGTGGCGGGCAGGGAAACAAATTTTGCGATGCCTATACTTGCGTATTGCGGAAACAGAAATCCGCCTAGGAAATTCACCAGGTATCCAAAGCAGCCGGCCATCAGCAGGATGCCCAGGATTTTTGGGAGAAAGCCAGACTTATACACGAGGTATCCGAAGGGCAGGAGCCAGAGTCCCCAAAACACGGATATGAGCTCGATGCCATTGTTGTAATAAATCAGTTCCTGAAGAACCTGTAATTGCCGCTGGTCAATGGACTTGGCTTCTAGGACAGCCTCCTTGCCGGTCAGGGTGAGCACATTAACCTTGTGCAGGAGATTAAAGAGCGAAAAAGGCACACTGGCCGCAGCCAGGACCACCATGATTACCGCCATCTCCCGGTTCACCTTGTGCAGGAGTTTATACAGGGCGAAGGGCAGCAGCAGGAAGGCCGTGTAGCAGATGATCCCCGCGACGATCCCTAGTCGGAACAGGGTCTCCGCCGACTGTATATTCGTATAGGTTTTGGCAGCATCGGTCCAGTTGATCAGTTTCGACGGGACATAGGCGAGGCTGAAGATGCCCATCAGCACTACAAAGAGGTAAAGCAGCCCTGCGGTGCGGGCGGTATTTGGGGTTTGCTCCATGCAGTGAATGTACGACCGGGACGCACGAAATTTACTCCCGTCCGTCAAATTATTGCTCCATCAACCTCTGCATGCCGTATCCAGTCCTCGGGCTTTATTTACCTTTAGTCAGACTTGGAACAGCGATTTGTGTTCCCGTGATCGAAGAGCCTGATGCTTGTCGTTCACTTTCTGCTTGCTCTGACCTGCAAATCGCTGCACTTGACTTTGATCAATGCCCTTGTCTTAAATTTTCTGCATAATCGTTTGGCAGAATACTTTCTTCAACAGCCCTTGCCGCCTTTTCAATATCGTAATCAAATCGGATGAATTCTACCCGAATACTTTCAGGGACATGCACAGTGCTGTTTTCGTCTAAGTGTAACATCACATAGCAGCCGCGGGGGTCGTTGTCTTTGGGCTTGCCTACAGAACCGATATTGACGGCATGACGATATCTTGTTTTCTGATCAGCAGTGTCAGCGAGAATGCGATGATATGGTTTATGTGTATGACCGAAAAACATGATATCCGCATTTGCCGCTTGCATGATATGAAGCAGGCTTTTTTCCGGCCTGTCTTCAAAGAGATACTCATTGATTTTGCGCGGGCTGCCATGCACCATTAAAAGGTTCAGTACTTCGGTATTCAACTGGAATTGCAGATTGATGTGAGCCGGTAGCGTCCTGAGATAAGCCCGACTTTGGTCGTTTACCAGGCTGTTTGTCAGCGCGATGGACACGCTGCCATTTGCTTTTTCCAGGTCTGTTTTGTATGCACATCCGCAATCATCGCTGGTCCTGCCAATGCCGTAATCATAATTACCTGCGATGGTGGGTATCCTTCTCTTCCTGATTTCATGTATCACTTCGTTCGGCCAGATATTATATCCCACAAGGTCTCCCAGGCAATATATGGCATCGGGATTGCGGCTGTCCACATCCTTGAAAAACGCTTCCAGCGCAGGGAGGTTGGCGTGTATGTCAGAAAAAAGCGCGACTTTCATATACCTTTTTTTGATGATCAATTCGATAAGAACAGACTCATTTCATCTGCTTTCAGGTAGTCGTTGGTCTTGTATAAGAGGTTACCGTCCTGATCTGTAATGATGAAAAAAGGTAACCCAACTTTCAATTCCGGATAAAGGGTGTCCGCTGCATAGCTTTTAAAGGCGGGCGTACCATCGTAGATTTTCAGCAGGATGGCATTTTGCAGGGCCGCGTTCAATGCTGCATTGCTTTGCGTGGTTTTTTGAAATTCTTTGCAATTCGTACACCAGTCGGCGTGGAAATCCACGAACACCGGCTTCCCTTTTTTCTGCGCCTCAGCATAAGCCGCGTCTTTGTCGAGATACCAGGTGAGGTTTCCCTTTATTTCCGTTTCCGTTGTTTTTGCCACGGTAGTATTGCCCGCTTGCGACGCATTGATTTCCATCCCCGGGACAAATGCTTTTGCCAGGATCAGTACGCCAATCAACCCTGACAGGAAAAACAGTGATTTTTTTGTTTTTTGGTACCCGTCCATGTCTGTGGGCTGGAAATGATACACAGAAAGCAGCACGATCATTATTCCCAGGGCAGCCAGTTGCACGGCCAGTTCACTAAACCCATACCCCAGCAGCGCTTTCTCAAGATACATATAGGAAAAATAGATAATCAGCAGACCCATCGACCACTGGATATATTTCATCCACTTCCCGGATTTCGGTAAACTAATGCCAAATACGCCCATCAGCAGAAACGGAAGTCCAACACCCATACCAAACAATAGCATTTTGGAAGCTGCCGAGGCAACCTGTGCAAACGAGACCGTTGTGCTGGCCGCGGCGATGCCTATTAGAATACTCACTACCACTGGACCCACACATGCAGATGACAGAAGCCCGGCACTCATGCCCATGGCGAAGGTAGACGCAAGCCCGCTGCCCTTCCCGGCCATATGCGATCCTGAGAAAATAGGCAGGTAAAGCAAATCTGCAGCCGATAGACCCAGCAGAAATATGACGATAGCTATGATGAGGTTCGTTACGGGATACTGTAAAACGGTATTGAAAGCCCCGCCCGTAAATGAGGCAATGATGCCAAAGAGGAAATACATGGCGACTATACCTGAGAAATAGACCAGGGGATGCAGATAGGGTCTGTCGTTTTGCGACCGCCCCTTAAGGATATTGATGGTAATGGGATATAGCGGATACGTGCAGGGTAAAAGACTGGCCAGTATTCCGCCCAAAAAAAGAAAGAAATAGCCCGATAATCCCGTGCTTCCGGAAGACAATTGTTTTTCGATCCATGCATTCACGCCTTCCAGGGGTGAGGCAAAGAGGTATACAGGAAATGCCATCGACGTCAGGAAACATATAACCCAATGCCCACGCTTCATCAATTGCCGCTTTTTACCTGTGAGAAAATATAGAGCATTTCCCGGGCAATTTGCCGGCTTCTCTCATTATAGACCGTAGTTTCATTTGCCTTACCATCCGCTTCTTTGGGATCTTCATACGGGATGGCAATTTTTACCGAAGCCCCCACTACGGTTGGGCAGTTCTTATCCGCATGTGAACAGGTCATGATGGCCGCGAAGTTTGAAGAAGGGTTGGGCGCATCCATGTATTTTTTGGAAAAGGCCGTGATGGCAGGGGCCCCCTCGGCATATTTTACTTCATAGGTGGGATTGCTTCCTGCTGTTTTTTTCGAAATAATGAAACCTGCGCCCGTAAGCGCCTTCACCGCTCTTTCATTAAAAGCGGTATTTTCTGTTCCACCTGAGAAATTTTGAACGCCGCTTACGCCATAATATTCAGCGGCTGCATACGCCCAAAGCTGTGCCATGTGACTACGTCGGGAATTGTGGGTGCATATGAATACGAGATTTACTTTTTTCTCGGCACTTAATTTTGTCTTTACGAAAAGTGCCACTTTTCTCAGTTGAGTTTTTCGGTCGTCCGGAATTTGGTCAAACTCTTTCTCTGCAGATTGCAGGTATTTGGAAATTGGGGAGAATAATTTTGCGGTTTTCGGATTGCCCGGCAAAAATGAAGAAAGGCAGACCAGAAGGGAGCTTGTAACGAGGGTAATTACTTTTTTCATTTACTTATTGATTGCTCGTTTGTTAATGTATTTTCAGGCGTACCGCGCTCGCTGTTACGGGCAAATCCTGCTCAATGAACAGGTATTATATGATCCCACAAAGCCCCGGATACTTCGGCAGGCAAGGATAATTTCAATCGCAATATTACGATTTAATGGTTAATCGCGGGAGAAAATATTTATTAAGGATTTATGATGTCCCTTTGGCGGACACTTTAACTTGGTGAAAAAAGATTTATACGGGGAAATTCCGGTAATATTCTTCGCTGTATCATGTATCTCCTTCATTTGCCACTTATGGCATGAATATCAGGTGATGTTGAACTCCCGGCCTTCAACATTTTGGATCAATTTCACTACTTTCCCATAGTCGCAATTCAATTCAAAAGTATCCTTGAGCAATATGTGACGGATATGGCTTTGTATGGAACGGATGACACCAGCATGTGTGACCAGTACGACGCATCCAAAATTTCTTTCTTTGAGTAGTTGGAGAAATTGCCTGGTACGATGGTGCAAGGCCACATAACTTTCGCCGCCGTGGGGCGACAGATTGACAAAATCGTTCATCCATTTTTGTAAGTCGACGTGGTTTATCGCATCCCACTTTTTATTTTCCCAGTCTCCAAAATGCAATTCTTTTAACAGGCTGCTGTGTTCGATTGACATACCCCGGTATTTATTTTCCCTGATATAATCTGCCAGGCAGCTGCATCGGGTTAGCGGGCTGCTGTACAAGGCATCCGTTTTCTCAGGTAATTCTTCCAGCACTTGCCTTGCGGATGCTTCAAAAACACCAGCGTCAACAGGTATGTCCGTTTGACCGTAGCAAACACCCTTTTCGATAAGTGGTTTTGTATGGCGTACTAGGTATATTTCCATAGTGCGAGTACTGAAAGGTAAAATACGATCTCGCAGATTTGCTGTGTTGCTCCCAGGCAATCGCCGGTATATCCGCCAATCCATTTTTTGAAGTACCAGCCCATATATATTTTCATGGCATAAACGGGAACAACAAGGAGGATCGCATAGGGGTGACCAAGCAGTAGCAGCGGAATAATGCCAAAAAGCGATGCGATGATGAAGTGATTTGCGGAGAACTGTTTGGCCACCGGTTTGATTTTGCTATCTTCATTTTCCCTGACATACTGATGTGTTAATATCAGCGTGGCAGCGGCCCATCTTGATAGCGCATGCGCGGCGATCAGGACAGGCGGGATTTGGATTCCCGGAAAAGACAGAAGCACATTGTATTTCAAGGCAAGAATGAGGATTAGTCCGATGACTCCATAAGCGCCTACACGGCTGTCTTTCATGATCAGGAGTATTTTTTCTTTCGTCCACCCACCGCCAAATCCATCGCAGACGTCTGCGAGGCCATCCTCGTGAAAGGCTCCCGTCAGCAGGATGGAAGATGCCATCGAAAGGAGAATGGCCAGGGAATGATTGATCAGGTGACAGGTTCCGAGGTACACCAATGCAGATATTGAGCCAACGATCACGCCAATCAGTGGAAAATATTTTGTGGCCTTGTTCAGATATTCGGCATCGTGGTTTACCCATCTTGGCACGGGGATACGGGTGTAGAACATTAATGCCGTCAGAAATATCGTCAGTTCTCTTTTCATTATTGTTTATTGCTGACGCCAGCCGTTTCGAAGCTTGCCATGTCATTTAGGAAATTTACAGCGCTTTGAATCAGTGGAATGGCCAGGGCTGCGCCTGTTCCTTCTCCCAATCGCATGTTAAGGTGTAACAGGGGTTTTACTTCCAGGTGCTGCAACATTCTGTCATGTCCCTGTTCTCCGCTGGCATGGGCAAAAATGCAATTACGCAGAACCGCATTGTTTATTTTCATGGCAACGAGTAAAGCAGCTGTTGCTATGAAGCCGTCTACCACGATAATCATATTTTGCCTGGCTGCCTCAAGGTAGGCACCTGTCATCATGGCTATTTCGTATCCGCCGATTTTTTGCAGCAAATCAAGGGGCTTGTCGCATAGGGTATCCAGGTGATGGAACTGGTACGCTTTCCTCAGTGTCTGAATTTTGCGCACCATTTGTTCGTCGTCAACTCCTGTGCCTCTCCCGGCACACGCTTCGACAGGTAACTTTAAGATGCTGCTCATGATTAGTGCTGACGATGATGTATTTCCAATTCCCATCTCGCCGAAGCCAACCGTATTGCAGCCCTCTGATGCCAGCTTCTGGGTGATTTCTCTGCCTTTTTCAATTGCATAATCAAGGTCTTTTGCCACCATGGCATCTTGTTCAAGGTAGTTCCTGGTTCCTTTTCCGGCCTTTGCTGAAATAAGTCGCCCGGAAGCCATTTGGTCTTCAAAATCGTGATTAACGCCGCTGTCCACAACGATGAGTTCAATATTATTTTGCCTGCAGAAGACATTGATGGCTGCTCCGCCCCTGAGGAAGTTTAATACCATTTGGGCTGTGACGGACTGTGGATAAGGATTTACGAGGCCTGTTTCAGCAATACCATGGTCTGCTGCAAAAACAACAATATGCGGGTTCTTTATCTGGGGGGATATGCTGTTTTGTATTTGTCCAACCTGCATTGCGATCTGTTCCAGCATGCCTAATGCGCCAACTGGCTTGGTTTTGTGGTCGATTTTATGCTGTAATTTTCCTGCTAAAGTCAAGGCGGCTGATTTCATGCTGTTAATATGATGGTTGTAGTAATAAGTCGGAGAACCAGAATCCCCTGTTGACAGGGTCTATGTTGGTTGCGGGGTGGTCATCGGCATTGATATGCATGGTCCTGTATATTTTTTCACCGATCCTGACGTTTATGGGTTTCGTGAAGATGGGCGCATTATAACAGAAGCTGTGAAATTCGCCGTTTTCACCACAATGATCAACCCCGGGAGGCAGTTCAGCAAGGAATGTGCTATCTATGATCCTTCCACACCATTTTTCGTCTAGAATGCCATCGTTGACGCAACAGGTGACGGTTCTGAATCCTTTTTCGATAAAATCATTTGCGAGCCATTTGGTGTCTTTTTTCCATATCGGGAACATGCATTTCATGCCAATGGAATTCATCTGATCTTCCCTGTACCGCCGAAGATCCTGCAGAAAGATGTCTCCGAAGGCAATCGTACCTATACCTTCTGCTTTAACTTTCAGCAATATTTCACTCATGCGCTGCTCATACTCCGTATTGCTGGCATCGTACACATATACTTTTATAAGGGGAATTCCGATGGATGAAGCCTGGGCTTCTATCAGTTCCTCCCTTACTCCATGCATGCTCAGACGCCTGTAGTTTCCATTAAATGTGCTGAGCAGGTATTTTACTTCGCAACTCGGGTCTTTCAGCAGTTCGTGAAGTGCATACGAACTGTCTTTCCCTCCGCTCCAGGACATGATGACGGGAGACCTGGTCATCCTTTGATTTTTACAGCTATACCGCTGACCATGAATATTACTTCATTTGCTTTGGATGCCACATACTGATTGGCCCATCCCTGAAGATCGGTAAAATGACGGGCGATTTCTGTCTCCGCATGCACACCCATGCCAATTTCGTTCGTTACTACGATGAAAGCGCCGTTCATTTGGGTTATTGAATCGATTTCGCTTTTGAAATCTTCAAGGGAATGGTCGGCGTCATTTTTGTTTTTTATAAAAATGTTGGTGAGCCAGAGCGTGACGCAGTCAATTAGTACCACTTTATCCTCCAATGGAAGTTTTGAAACATAAATTAGTTCTTCATGGTTTGTCCATCTCTCATCCCGGTTTTGCTGATGTCGCTTGATTCTCCTGTCAAAATCTCCGCCCCAGTTTTTGGCTGTGGCAACATACACCGGGTTGGCACTCAGCTGCAAGGCCCTTTGCTGTGCATACGTGCTTTTGCCGCTCCGTGCGCCCCCTGTAACCAGAATGAAGTGATTACCGCTGCCCATATAGTATTGTCTGTTCCATGAATAATTGATATCGTTGCCCCAGCTGCAGAAGGCAGTTGCGGCACAAACAGTCTTCATAGCGTTTACGAAGGAATGCTTCTTGCTCCTCTGTGAATTTTATGCCGTAACATTGACAACTGAGAATGTCTCCCAATTTACATTCGAAACGGGCATTGCATCTTGGGCATACTTTTACTTCATGCTTGCACATACGAAGTTTGACGTTGATATGACGTAAATTTTTCCCTGAGGTGGGCCGGAACGGTGAACAACGTGGGGTGAAGCAGGGCTGCAAGTAATTGGATTCCGTCGGTGAGCGTGGAAGCCGATGGTTGCGTAAACAAGGCAGCGTCTGCAATATGAACCTGCCCGGACTTTACGGCCTGCAATGTTTTCCAGTGCGGGTTTCGTGTGAGCCGGTGCAACTCTTTCTTTGTCCTCTCTACACTGAATCCGCAGGGGGCTATGACAAGCATTTCGGGATTGTATTTTACAATCTCTTCCCATGCCGTTGCAATGCTATGGCCGCCAGGGTTGCTTAACATGTCCGTTCCACCAGCCCGTGTAATTTGAAAAGGGATCCAATGACCGCAGTTGTAAATAGGTTCCATCCACTCTATCAGCATTACCTTTTTCGGCTGCCGATGATGCTCGAGAAGCCTGCTTTGAATGGATTCGGTTATGGTTTGCAACGCTGACAAGTATCTGTTTGCGGATGCTTCCTGCCCCAGCGCGGTAGCAATGGTTATGGCTGTTTGGCAGACTTCCTGCAGATTGGTTGGATTTAGTGGAATGATGAGCGGCCGCTTTTCTAAACTGGCTACTACCGCCTCGGTGCAGGCGGTATCTATCTGGCATATATCGCAAGTGTCCTGTGTGAATATTACATCGGGTTGAATTTGCTTAAGCAGCGCTTCATCCACATAATACAGACTTTTTCGACTTGCCTTGCTGGCGGAGAAAATCCTGTTGATCTCTGAACTATTCAGTTTTTTCCCCTCAATCGGGCTGCGCACGATTTTAGGTTTTTCAGATAATGCACGTGGAGGGCACTCAAATGTAACACCCAAAAGCTGGCTCTGTAGATTCATGTCATAAATCATCTGCGTCGCGGCGGGAACGAAGGAACAGGCGGTCATGGATGGGTCAATCGTTCAGATGTTGGGAAATCCGGTACATAGTTAGCCAGCTAAAACATGCCCGTACCTGGGGAGTGGACAACTGGATAATTACCTGGTATGGATATGCCGGGCGAAAACTTACGGTGTCAATATAGCAGGACGTCTGATCTTTATCCATTCAAAGGCACCAAACATGATTCCGCTATATACCAATGTACCCAAAAGAAAGTTCTTCATGTATGGAAGGCCCTGATAATAGCATTGCTGTAGACCAGCCCAATCCCGGCTAAGTGGGGTCATGGTTCGCAAATCAGTTCCGCCGGCTGCCCAAACCGTGAAATCCGCGACGAGCCAGTGGGTAAGGGATGCAATAATCGCTGCGACGAATACATTTTTGACCGTTACTTTTTTAATGATCCATTTCCCGATTAATGTAATGACTGTAAAAATGCCGTATATCCAGTACCAGCCATTGTACATGATGCCATATTTGCCATTGTATACAAAAGCCTGAATGATTAAGTCGCTTACGAGCAGGGTGAGTAGCGGAAACAGTATCGCTTTCCATGGTTTCGTGAAATAAGCACCTCCAAAGAGACCCATTGCACCAATGGGTGTGAAATTTGCCCATGGTGTAAGATGTGCTGAGTTGGGGATTCTCATGGCTGCCACAGCTATGATGAATGTTGCAAGCAGGGCAAAACGAGGATTGATTTTTTCAGTCGACATAGTGGTCGTTTTAGATAAAGCAGGCATATTTTGTCTGCCTGGCATGGGTTTACTAGTTAGGCCACTTAATCGCGGAACGATTCAAGGGTGTGAAGGCCTCTTTCACAGCCGAATTTTTCTTACGGAGGTCCTATTCTTGTCCGTCTGCACAGCCTTTGATATAACGCTGCTTCATTTTGGAGAATACCCAAATGGAGCCATGGTGTTTAGTTTGCCGTCCGGTCTGTCAATAGGTGCGGACTTTTCTGCACGTGGATTATCGTTTATACCCGGGTGTGGGGGTCAGGGCCAAGAGAACCAGCTGCCAGTGGACATCTGAAACCATCGTGACCATGCCTTTCACCCGAAGGCCTTGTTCCTGAAGAATGACTTGAAATTGGCAGGTCTTCTGACTTGCTCTATTGTTTAATGGCCTTCCCGTCGTTCAGGACAGTGGCATGCAGATTAAACAACTTTGAGAGAGCTTACAGCTACGGGGATAGTCCAGGATTTGCACCGGGTTCCCTTTTAATGAAATCCTCCTGGGGAGGATGTTCAACCAAATTCGTTGTAAAGTAACAAAAGCTCGTTTGATATTTGGCGAAACGGTTATACACAGTATGTTGAAAACTCAGGCATTCCTGGTAGGCGCTGCATCGTGGGTTCCAGGGGGCGGCGGATGAATTTTGCGAGGCTGGAGACCTTTGAGGTTGTGCATAGGCGCTTTCTTTGCCGTAGAAGCGTCATTGCCTGCATGTCTATGGAACCGAATGTCCGCTGCACTGACTTTTTACATTCATCAATAACTTTATGGGCAGCCGTTCAATGAATTGATCAACCGCTGACATGACTCCTGGGGTCAAAATCAATCATCCACTCAATGCCGTATTTATCGCGGAACATCCCAAAGTAAGTACCCCATGAGCTGTCGCCGATGGGCATTTCAATCTGTCCACCGGCGGAAAGCCCGTGGTACAGCCGGTCTGCTTCTGCTTTGCTGTCGGGCGTCACATAAATCTTACTTCGATTTTCCGCTTCGTTGAGTGGTCCCATGAATTCGGGGACATCACTGCCCATGAGTATGTTGTCCGGGCCGATGGGCAGGGCGATATGCGCGAGTTTGTTGGCCTCGTTTTCCGACACCTGGTTGTCTAGACTGGCAAAATCCTTATACCGCGCGATCCGGAGGAATTCACCGCCAAACACGGATTTGTAGAACTGGAAGGCTTCTTCGGCATTCCCATTGAAATGGATGTAGGGATTGATCTTTGGCATGACGTGTGATCTTTTAAGCGTGTACAGTTTGTTGGCGGGTTTCTTTATGGGATAGATATTTTCGGTACCTGGAGTTCGGATTCCGCGAGTGCGGCGATCGTTGGATGCCAGTCGGCATAGGCGTTCCAGACGGAGGCGCACCAGTCCCTGATCATGATGTCCCTCTCCCTGCCAGCTGCAGCGTTCAGCACATTGGTGATGGTGATGTTCCCTCTTTCAACCGGAAGTGGAAGCCGGGGCCAGGCTTTCTTATGTTCAGCCATCTTCATGTGTGCCCGCTGCACTTCTTTGCCCGAATATCCTTTCTCCAGGAACAAGTATAGTCCGATCAGCGCGAAGACCAGTCCAATCAGCTTCGTGTCTTCGTTGGCCGTTTGCGCCTTGTATGCATCCACGCCATGCTGGTGAATGAAGTATTCCCTGTCCGGATGGCCAAGGGTATAGAATAGCAAAGCGTTATAATCCTCGTCCTGTGCTGTCATGTCGCTTCAAATGTAAATAAGCCTTGTGGCAGTCGTGAAGTATTTCCTGCTGACAAAATCGCTACCTGAGATTGTCCCGCAAACATCAGGTCAGATCATCATAAGCAGGGAAATCCATACCGGTCACTTGATGTGAAGTGCGCAAAGACGCACGTATTTCGATTAGTTGTCACGGATTATCCATTGAGCTCCAATTCCTTTCCGAATAACTTCCCCCCATGATCCAGC
>Ga0209594_1000709_pt1 | contig 18461 bp, 16 predicted proteins | sample AshMeaCrysSpring_FD_184126 | JGI IMG/M metagenome (GOLD analysis project Ga0209594, IMG submission 184126) | Groundwater microbial communities from Big Spring, Nevada to study Microbial Dark Matter (Phase II) - Ash Meadows Crystal Spring... | ecosystem: Environmental > Aquatic > Deep subsurface...
GCGCCGCGACGTCGCGCGACAACTGGCGGCAGGGCGAGGCCGACCTGATCGTGTTCACCAAGACGATTGCGAAGCTGGACATCACCGGCGACGGCGTCGCAGACATCGACCCGAAGCGCGTCAACTATGCTGGTATTTCGCTCGGCGGTATCGTCGGCGGGGCACATATCCACTTCAATGGCGACATCCAGACGGCTGCGCTGTCCGTGCCGGGCGGCGTCATCTCGCAGCTGGCGCTCGATTCGCCCTATTTCAGGCCGCAAATCGTGGCCCAGGTCGGCGCGCCGACGACCGTCAACGGATTCCCGTTCGGTTATGCGCTGCCTGTCGGCAGCACGCAGTTCAACAACCTGCTCAGGGACTTCCAGACGATGCTGGATTCGGGCGACCCGGTGAACCACATCGCCGATGCCAGGGACGTCGTTCCGCTCTTCCTGCAGCGCGTGAACGGCGACGCGATCGTGCCGAACAGCGCCACGAACGCCCTGATCACGGCGGGCGCCCTCAAGAAAGTGAGCACGCTCGGCTCTAACGCAGTGGGCGAAGGCTCCGGCGCCTATGTCGTGCTCACGGCGGGTGACCACAGTTCGCTGATCCTGCCGACGGCCAGCGCCGCGGCTACGGCCGAAATGCGCACGCAGTTCGTCAAGTTCGCGGGCTCCGCCGCGCAGCCCGGCGGTCCGTTCCTCGTGATCACGAACCCGAACGTCATCGAGAAGTAACCGTCGTCCCTGACGGCCGACACGAAGGGCGGGTAGCGATACCCGCCCTTCTTTTTTGCATCCGCTACAATCGCCGCTCCGCCCCGCCGATCCACGCCATGGGACTGTTCAGCTTCAAGTCGAAGACGCCCGACGAGGCCACCGCGCCCGAAGCCGCCGCGAAGCAGCCCGGCTTCTTCGCACGCATGCGCGCGAAGCTGAACCGTGGCGACTCCTGGCTCACCTACGACCTCGCCAACCTCCTGCCGGGCGGCCGGATCGACGAGAACGTGCTCGACGAACTAGAGACGCGGCTCATCGCGGCCGACGTCGGCATCGAGACGACCGAGAAGATCCTCGGCGGGCTGCGCGGCAAGGTCGCGCGCAAGGAACTCGCCAACCTCGATGCACTGCTCGCGGCGCTGCGCGCCTCGATGCTCGCGATCGTCGCTCCCGCGAGCCGGCCGCTCGAGATCGATGCGGCTAAGCGGCCGTACGTCATCCTCGTCGTCGGCGTGAACGGCTCAGGCAAGACCACCACCATCGGCAAGCTCGCGCGACGGCTGTCGGACGAGGGCCGCAAGGTCGTGCTCGCCGCGGGTGACACCTTCCGGGCCGCGGCCATCGAGCAGCTGCAGGTCTGGGGCGAGCGAGACGGCGTGCCCGTGATCGCGCAGGCGGCGGGCGCGGACCCCGCCGCGGTGATCTTCGACGCGATGCAGTCCGCGCAGGCGCGCGGCGCCGACGTGCTGATCGCCGACACCGCCGGCCGCCTGCACACGCAGAGCAACCTGATGGAGGAACTCAAGAAGGTGAAGCGCGTGCTCGGTCGCCTCGACCCCGAGGCGCCGCACGAGGTGCTGCTCGTGCTCGACGCGGGCCAGGGCCAGAACGCGCTCGCTCAGGCGCAGCAGTTCAACGCCGCGCTCGGAGTCACCGGCATCGTGCTCACCAAGCTCGACGGCACGGCGAAGGGCGGCATCGTGCTCGCCATCGCCGACCGCCTGAGGATACCGCTGCGCTTCGTCGGCATCGGCGAGTCGGCCGAGGACTTCGGCGTGTTCGACGCGGAGACCTTCGTCGACGCCGTGCTCTCCCCGTCGCGCGCCGGCGAGGCCGCATGATCCGCTTCGAGAACGTCTGGAAGCGCTACCCGAACGGCCGCGAGGCGCTCACGGACCTCACGCTCGCGATCGACAAGGGCGAGATGGTGTTCCTCACCGGCCACTCGGGCGCGGGCAAGAGCACGCTCCTTAAGCTCATCGCCGTGATCGAGCGCCCGACCCGCGGCACGCTGGTCGTGAACGGGCAGAACACCGCCACGCTGCCGCGACGGAAGATCCCGCCGTTCCGGCGCGACATCGGCATCGTCTTCCAGGACCACAAGCTGCTCATGGACCGGCCGGTGTACGACAACGTCGGCCTGCCGCTCGTCATCGCCGGGCTGCCCGAGAAGGAAGTCACCAAGCGCGTGCGCGCCGCGCTCGACCAGGTCGGGCTCCTCGGCCGCGAGCAGAACCGCCCCATCGAGCTCTCCACGGGCGAGCAGCAGCGCGTCGGCATCGCGCGCGCGATCGTCGGCAAGCCGTCGCTCCTGATCGCGGACGAACCGACGGGCAACCTCGACCCGGACCTCGCGGTCGAGATCATGAACATCTTCAAGCGCTTCAACGAGGTCGGCGTCACGGTACTGGTGGCGACGCACGACATCCACCTCATCGAGCGCTACGGCGTGCGGCGCGTGGTGATCGAGGGCGGCCGCGTCGCGAGCGGCGAACCGGAGCCGCCCCCGCTGCCGTCGATCGTGATCGAGCGGGCGGGCTCGCCGTCATGAAGCAGTGGTTCGAGCGTCACGTGCAGACGATGGTCGGGTCGCTCGGGCGGCTCTGGCAGAAGCCGTTCTCGACGCTGCTCACGGTCCTCGTCATCGGCATCGCGCTCGCCCTGCCCGCCTGCCTGCACGTGCTGGTGCAGAACGTGCGCGCGGCGAGCGGCGGCTGGAGCGGCGCCCTCGACGTCTCGGTCTACATGAAGCAGTCGGCGAGCCTCGCCGAGGCGAAGTCGGCCGCCGACCGCATCCGCAAGCGGCGCGACGTCGAGGACGTCACGCTCGTCACGGCCGACGAGGCGCTCAAGGAGTTCAAGAAGAACTCGGGGTTTGGCGAGGCGCTCGACGCGCTCGAGGACAACCCGCTGCCGCACGCGCTCATCGTGCGGCCGGCGGAGAGCTTCCGCGACCCGGCGCACGTCGCAACGCTGACGGGGGAGCTCCGGCAGCTGCCGGGCGTCGACATCGTGCAGCTCGACACCGAGTGGGTGAGCCGCTTCAACGCGATCCTCGACGTCGTGCGTCGCATCGTGCTGCTCGCGGCCGGGCTGTTCGGGCTCGGCATCCTCGTGATCGTGGGCAACACGATCCGGCTCGACATCGAGAGTCGCCGCGACGAGATCGAGGTCACCAAGCTCGTCGGCGGCAGCGACGCGTTCGTGCGACGGCCGTTCCTTTACAACGGCGTGTGGTACGGGCTCGGGGGAGGCGCGATCGCGTGGCTGATCGTGATCGTGGTGATCACGCTCCTCGGCGAGCCGGTGCGCAAGATCGCCGGGCTGTACGGCAGCGGGTTCTCGCTGCGGGGCCTCGGGGTGCAGGGCAGCCTCGCCCTGATCCTCGGCGCGATCCTGCTCGGCTGGCTCGGCTCCTTCATCGCCGCCACCCGGGAGCTCAGGGACATCGAGCCGAAGTAGCCCCGGCTGCGCGGCCAAACCATTGAATTGGAATAATATTTTTGCTCATTCCGGCCGCTTGGGTCCTTGAACTTTCCCGGCATTTAGCACTCTAATTGCCTGACTGCTAATATCTGCGCGCAATGTCCGGGGAGGACCTTTCAAGTACATGAGCACCCAAGCGCTCGTTGCCCGCAACCCGGCCGAACTGGCCCTCGTCGGCCCGATCGGCAGTCTCGACGCGTACTTCGACGCCGTCAGCCGGATTCCGGTCCTGAGCCGTGAGGACGAGTCGGCGCTCGCCACGCGTTTCCGCTCCGAGAACGACCTCGATGCGGCGCGTCAGCTCGTGCTGTCGCACCTGCGTTTCGTCGTGCACATCGCGCGCGGCTACTCGGGGTACGGCCTGCCGATCGGCGACATCGTTCAGGAAGGTAACGTCGGCCTGATGAAGGCCGTGAAGCGCTTCGACCCCACGGTCGGCGTGCGGCTCGTGTCTTTCGCCGTGCACTGGATCCGTGCCGAGATCCACGAATACGTGCTGCGCAACTGGCGGCTGGTGAAGGTCGCCACGACGAAGGCGCAGCGCAAGCTCTTCTTCAACCTGCGCAAGTACAAGCGGAACCTCGGCTGGCTCTCGGCGGAGGAGACGCAGGCGGTCGCCCGCGAGCTCGGCGTGTGCGCGAGCGAGGTGACGGAGATGGAGCGGCGCCTGTCGTCGCGCGACGTCTCCTACGACCCGGCGCCCGACGCCGACGACGAGGAAGAAAGCTACTCGCCCGCCGCCTACCTGCCCGCACCCGACGCGGACCCGGCCGTGGCGGTCGAGCGCGCCGAGTGGGACGACGACGTGACCGGCAAGGTCGCCGGCGCGCTCTCGCAGCTCGATGCCCGGAGCCAGGCGATCCTGCGCGCGCGCTGGATGAGTGAGCCGAAGGCGACGCTGCACGACCTCGCCGACCAGTACGGCGTGTCGGCCGAGCGCATCCGCCAGATCGAGGCCAACGCGATCAAGAAGCTGCGCAAGCTCGTGGTGACCGACGCAGCCTGAGCCGGGAATCGGAACGCTCTCCAGCAAACAAGCCCCCGCCAGCTCGCGCCGGCGGGGGCTTTCTGGTTTTGGAATGTCCCGAAATCAAATCGGTGCCAGGCACCGAATTTCCGTCAGCCCTTCTTCTGGGCCTGCTTCAGGCTCTCTTCCGTCACCGGCACGATCGTGATCTCGACGCGGCGGTTCTCCGCGCGACCCGCCTCGGTGTCGTTCGAGGCAATCGGATAGTCCGGACCCACGCCGATCGTCACCATGCGCGCGGCCGGCACGCCCTGGCCCTCGAGGAAGGCCTTCACGCTCGCCGCGCGCTGCTCCGAAAGCTTCATGTTGTAGGCATGGGCCCCCGTGCTGTCGGTGTGCCCGGCGATCTGGATCACGGTCTTGTTGTACTCGACGAGGGTCTGGGCCACCTTGCTCAGCACGGGATCGAACTGCGGGTTGAGCTTCGCGCTGTCGAACGCAAAGGTGACGTTGCCCGGCATGTCGAGCGTGAGGTTGTCGCCCTTGCGCACGACCTCGACGCCGGTGCCGGCCATCTGCTGGCGCAGCTTGGCCTCCTGCTTGTCCATGTAGTTGCCCGCCATGCCACCCGCGAGCGCGCCGACGCCCGCCCCGATGAGCGCGCCTTCCCAGCCGCCGCCGGCGATCAGGCCAATCGCCGTGCCCGCGAGCGCGCCGATGCCGGCACCCTGGCGCGTCTTCTGCTTCTCGGGGTTGGTGGCAAAGTCCTCCGTCGCGGCGCAGCCCGAGAGGGCGACGGCGACGGCCACGGCCACGGCAGACAGGAATCCGGCTTGCTGGCGGGTGCTCATCGATTTGCTCCGTTGCAGGCCGGGGCGCGCAATCCCCGGCGGTTGACCGTTCGAAACGCGGTTACGGCAGATGATCTCGCGCCGCGCCGCCGCGGGCAATGGCGACTGCTTCACGAAACACGATCGCGTGCAGTTCGGCCGTGCGCTCCGGCGTGGGCGCGTAGCCGCCGGCCATCGTGATCGCCGTCGGCAGGCCGCCGCCGCGGCAGGCGCCGAGCACACAGGCGTCGCGGCGGCGAATGCCCTCGTCCGAGAGCGCCAGCCGTCCGTAGCGGTCGCCGCGAGCCGGATCGACGCCCGCGAGGTAGAAGACGAGGTCCGGCTCGAACTCCTCGAGGATCGCCGCGAGGTGCCGCTCGAGCAGCGCCAGGTACTCCTCATCGCCCATGCCGTCCGCGAGTCCGACGTCGAGTCGCGAATTCATCTTGCGCGCGGGGTAATTCCGCTCGCCGTGCATGGAGAACGTGTAGACGTCCGGATCCCCAGCGAAGATCGCCGCCGTGCCGTTGCCCTGGTGCACGTCGAGATCGACGACCAGCGCCCTGGCGATCCGGCGCTCCGCCTGGAGCACCCGGATTGCGACGGCCACGTCGTTCAGCACGCAGAAACCCTCGCCGTGGTCGGCGAAGGCGTGATGCGTGCCGCCGGCGAGGTTGCCGGCGAGCCCGTCCCCGAGGGCGGCCCGCGCGGCATCGATCGTGCCCTGGGTGGCGAGGCGCGACCGCCGCCAGAGCGCGGCGGACCACGGCACGCCGATGCGCCGGACCTCGGCGGCGTCCAGCGTCCCGGCCTCGAGCCGCCCCAGGTACTCGGGCGTGTGGACCCTCGCAAGGTCCTCTAGCGCGGCCTCGCGCGGCACGAGCAGGTCCCCCTCGTCCAGCAGCCCTTCGGCCGCGAGCCGCTCCCGGAGCAGCGGGTACTTGGCCATCGGGAAGGGGTGCCCGGGAGGCAGCGGCACGAAATAGTCCGTGTGGTAGGCCAGTTGCATGGTCTCGAGGGAATTCGCAGGCGGCGGGCACGTGGCTTCGAAGCACGTAAAATACCCCGACCTGCCGACGCCCCAGACCTTCAGACCGGGCTCGCACCTTCCATCCGGAGTACCAACGTGGCCGCACATCCCGCCGAAGAGACCCAGAAGCCGTCCTCGCGGAGGCTCGATCCGATCGACCTGTTCGACGTGCGCGGACTCCTCTCGGAAGAGGAGCAGATGGTCAAGGACGCCGTCGGCCGCATGGTCGACGAGAAGGTGCTGCCGATCATCCGCGAGCACTTCGAGAACCACACGTTCCCGGGCGAGCTCGTGGGCGAGCTGGCCGGCCTCGGGCTGTTCGGCAGTTCGCTCGAGGGCTACGGCTGCGCCGGCATGAACGCGGTGAGCTACGGGCTCATCTGCCAGGAGCTCGAGCGCGGCGACTCGGGGCTTCGCAGCTTCGTGTCCGTGCAGTCGAGCCTCTGCATGTACCCGATCCACTCCTACGGCAGCGAGGAACAGAAGCAGAAATACCTGCCGCGCATGGCGACCGGCGAGTTGATCGGCTGCTTCGGCCTCACCGAGCCGCACGGCGGCTCCGACCCCGCCAACATGAAGACGCACGCGAAGCGCCGCGGCCGCGACTGGGTGCTGAACGGCGCGAAGATGTGGATCACCAACTCGCCGATCGCGGATCTCTTCGTGATCTGGGCGAAGACCGGGGACGGCATCCGCGGCTTCCTCGTCGAGAAAGGCACGAAGGGCCTCGTCGCACCCGAGATCGAGAAGAAGTTCTCGCTGCGTGCGTCGATCACGGGTGCGATCTTCCTCGAGGACGTGGTGGTGCCCGAGGAGAACATGCTCCCGGGCAGTGTGTGCGGCATCAAGGCACCGCTGTCCTGCCTCACCCAGGCACGCTACGGCATCACCTGGGGCGTGATCGGCGCCGCGCAGGCCTGCCTCGCGCAGGCCCTGGATTACTCGCAGACGCGCGTGCTGTTCGGCCGCCCGCTCGCCGCAACCCAGACGGTGCAGATCCGGCTCGCGGAGATGGCGCGCAAGATCACGGCTGCGCAGCTCCTGTCGCTGCAGCTCGGGCGCCTGAAGGACGCGGGCACCATGTCGCCCTCGCACGTTTCGCTTGCGAAGTGGAACAACTGCCGCATGGCGCTCGAGGTGGCGCGCGACGCCCGCGACATTCTCGGCGGCGCAGGCATCAGCGCCGAATACGTCCCGATCCGCCACGCGCTCAACCTAGAGAGCGTGATTACCTACGAGGGCACGGAGACCATCCACCAGCTCACCATAGGGCGCGAGCTGACCGGCATCAACGCGTTTTGATAGGGGACATTCCCCTGTTTCGAGCAGGCCGCCTCGACCGGCCGGAGCGACGCCACATGAACGAAAGCCAAGCGAAGCCGGTGCTGCAGCGCGACCACCGCTCGGTTCGCGGCACGATCGCGTACCTCTCGCACAAACCCGACCGCTACATGCAGGAGCGGGGGCGCGAGTACTTCCACCTGGACGTGCATTCCGACGGCAAGCGGACCATCACCGCTCACTGCGAGATCGACGACCGCCCGAGCGTGATGCGCGACATCACCTACAGCGTCGACGAGCAGTGGCTGCCGATGGACTGCTTCGTGCGCATCACCGTAGGCGACCGCTTCATGGGCTCGGGCTGGTTCAAGTTCCACCCTGGCCACACCGAGTGCGAGACGTTCACAGCGCTCGAGGGCCGTGTGTCGCAGCGCATGGAGCACCGCCATCCGCCGCTGCGCACGTTCCAGCACCACGCGATCGCCTGCGACGCGTGGCACCTGCGCCTGTTCGACCGCTCGAAGGGTCCGGGCGTGCAGGGCATCGACGAGTTCCTGCTCTCCTCTCCGGATCACCGGGGCGCCACGGGCCCGATGCTGTTCCGGGTCGCGGTCCACATCGAGTACGTGGGCGAGGAACGCGTGACGGTGAAGGCCGGGTCGTTCGACGCCCTGCACTTCCGTTACGTGTCTGCGCCGGGCCTGCCGCAGGAGCACCCACCGTACGACGTCTGGTGCACGAACGACGGCGAATTCCTGTTCCTCAAGGGGCAGGTCGCCGGGTACATGCAGACCTACTACGAGCTCGTCGAACTGGCCAACTGTGCCTGAACGTAAATCCGGTGAACGTTACGTGCGCCGTGCGAGTCGCCGCCGTAGCCGGCTACTCCCGCGCGACCGAGTACTCCACCGTCACCACCGCCTTGACGACCTTCTCAACCGTGCTGGTGTCGTAGCTTCCGTAGTCGGCCGTGTCGGTGGAGTTCGGGCGAGTGATCTGGAACACGCCCTGCGACGCCGAGCGCAGCGGCCCGACCGTCACGCCGCTGTTCGCGGCAAACTGCTCCGCGCGCAACTGCGCGTCCTTCGTCGCCGCACCGATCAGCCGCACCTTGACGGCGTTCAGGTCGCCGAAGAAGTACTGAGGCGGCCAGGAATTGATGTTCACGCCCTGGCTGATGAGCGCGGAGGCGTCGCCCGCGATGCGCCTGACGAGCGCGACGTCGCTGGCCGACAGTTCGAAGGAACGCTCGAGCTCGTAGCCTGACACGCGGCCGGTCTGCACGCCGCCGGGACCGGACTCGTAGACCGTGCGCGTCGCGACGGGCCCGGCAGACACCGAGACACCCTCGCCGGTGGCCTCCTTCAGCATCTGCATCACGCGCGCCGTGTCCTCCTCGAGCTCGCGGTAGCCCGCCTGCAGGTCGGGCCCGCGCACCGTGACCGTGCCGCGCCACGTGCCCGCGTCGGAGACGACCTTCTCCTCGGCGTAGCCCTTTACCGTGATCTTGTCGCCGGCGAGCTTGATGCGCTCGAGGCTGCGACTCACGACGACCGAGGCTAGGATCATTCCGGCGGCGAGCGCGAGACCAAGCGCCAGTAACCCGACTGTGGAATTGCCGGCCTGGGACCCGTGTCGCGCTGCGGGGTGAGTCATGACACTTGCGATTCCATGGCGGGCCGGACGGCCCGGACGACGCCTATTCTCGCGAACCGGTAGCCCGGCGTCAGCGGCCACGCGAGGTGCCTGAACGCCGTCGGTTTTCTTTACGAATTCATGACGGAACACGCCGGCGTTCGAGCCGGGCCCGAGCAATCAGAGCCTAAGTCTTTGATTGAAAAGGGCAGGAAAAAGCTGGCACGGACGTTGCTTCGCTATTCTCGACCTCGTGTGGATGGTGGTGATGGGACGGACGAGGAAACAAGAGACGGGAAAAAGTTCCGCTGGGGGATGACCGGAAGCGAAAGCGACAAAAGGGATCGGCAACGCAGATACCCCGAACAAACGGGCGCAAGAAGAAGCACAAGCAGAAAAACAGAATCGAGCGCCCTTAAGGAAGGACGACAGACCCCGCGAAAGCGGGGTCTCTTTTTTTCACGCTATCCTTTGACGGATGACCGACCTCGCCATACAGCCGCACGCCGTCGCGGTCCTCGCGCTGACAGCGCTCGCGTTCTTCCTCTTCACGCGCGAGCGCCTGCCGATCCCGGTGACGAGCCTGATCGTGATCGGCGCGCTCGCACTCGGGCTGCACCTCTTCCCGTACCAGGGCCCCGACGGCGAGCTCGGACCCCGCCACATCTTCTCGGGATTCGGCCACGAGGCCCTCGTCGCGATCTGTTGCCTGATGATCCTGGGCCGGGCGCTGATGGTGACCGGCGCGCTCGAGCCCATCGCCCGGGTTCTCGCCCGCCTCTGGGCCTTCAACCGCCACCTCGCGACGCTCGCGATCCTCGCCGTCGCGATGACCCTGAGCGCCTTCGTCAACGACACTCCCGTCGTCGTCGTGCTGATGCCCGTGGTGATCGGGCTCGCGCTCCGGGCGGGCGGCTCGCCATCCAGGCTGCTGATGCCGATGAACTTCGCCGTAATCGTCGGCGGCATGGCGACGACCATCGGCACCTCCACCAACCTGCTCATCGTGTCGCTCGCGCGGGACTTCGGCGCCCCGCACATCGACATGTTCGAGTTCACGCGCATCGTGATCGGGCCCGCGCTGATCGCGCTCGCCTACCTGTGGCTCGTCGCGCCACGACTGCTCAAGGACCGCGCGGGACCGCTCGCCTCCGGCGCGCCCCGGAGGTTCGACGCCGCGCTCTACGTTGGCCCTCGCAGCCGGGCCCGCGGGAAGACGGTCGCCAGGGTCCGCCGGTGGACGGGCAACCGCATGGTCGTGCAGCGCGTGCAGCGCGGCGCCGAGGTGATCGACGTGACCGACGAGTTCCGGCTGCTCGAGGGCGACCGGATCCTGGTCAGCGACACGTCGGCGTACCTGAAGGAGTTCGAGCGCACGCTTGCCGCGACTCTCTACGACGCGGACCGTGTCGCCGGCCTCCCCCCGGAGCACCACCCGCAGCTCGCCGAGGACCAGCAGCTCGTGGAGGTCGTGGTCACCGAGGAGTCGCCGCTGCACCAGAGGACCCTGCGCGAACTCAGGATCCCGGAACGCTTCGGGGTCGTGACGCTCGCGATGTACCGTCCGGCGGACGAGGACTCGCTCGCCGGGGAAGTGGCGGACCGCGAGCTGCGCTCCGGGGACGTGCTGCTCATGCAGGGGACGCCCGGCAGCGTCGCGGCGCTGAAGGACGAAGCCGGACTGCTGGTGCTCGACGGCACGCTCGACCTGCCGCGCACGCGCAAGGCGCCGGTCGCGGTGTCGATCATGGCGGCCGTCGTCGTGCTCGCCGCCTTCGGCATCCTGCCGATCGCGATCGCCTCGCTGCTCGGCGTGGTGGCGCTGCTGCTCACCGGGTGCCTGCGGTTCGAGGGCCTCGGCCGCGGCATCAGCGCGGACGTCGTGCTGGTCGTGGTCGCGAGCCTCGCGCTCGGGCGCGCGCTCACGGCGACGGGCGGCGCCGACATGCTCGCTAGTGCCTTCGTGTCGGCGGCGAGCGGTCTATCGACGCAGGCCGTGCTCGCCTCGGTGATGATCTTTCTCGGCCTGCTCACGAACTTCGTGTCGAACAACGCGGCCGCGGCGATCGGCACGCCGGTCGCGCTCTCCATCGCGCAGCAGATCGGTGCTCCGCCCGAGGCGTTCGTGCTGGCGGCGATCGTCGGCTGCAATCTCTCGTTCGCGACGCCGATGGGTTACCAGACGAACGTGCTCATCATGCAGCCGGGTGGCTACGTGTTCCGCGACTTCGTACGCGTGGGCGGACCGCTCGTCGTGCTGATGATCGTCGCGTTCTCGTTCGCGCTCATCCGCGCGTACCCCGCGTGAGCGCGCGCTCCGGCGCGCGCCGAAGTCGTGGGAACATCTGGACTCCCGCGCGAGTTGCCCGCACAATGCGCTCGCGCGCTTGACCACTCGTGCGCGATCGCTCCGCCGCGCTGTCCACCTCACCCAGTTCTCGGGTCTAGTCCAACAGCGCGGCGGGGCGATGTCTCCCGCCTCAGTCGATCGCCCGCAGCGCGGCGTCCGAATCGATCACCAGCAACCGGTCGTCCCGCTCGATCACGAGCCGCGGATCCTGCCAGCAGCCGATGCGCCGTCCGCCGCGACGGATCTCGACCACGAGCGAACCGTCGAGCTCGCGCGCCGCGCGGCCGATCTCCTGAGGCGCGGGATCGCGCTCGTGCAGCTGGAACCCGCCGTGGAAGGTGAGCGCCTCGGCGACGAAGTCCACCGTGGCGCTGCTCGCGATGGCATCCGCCATGAGGTAGCCGCCGAAGCGCGGCGGCGAGACGATGACGTCCGCGCCGCTCGAGCGCACCAGCTTCACGTTCTCCTGCTCGCTGACCCGTGCGACCACCCTCACCTTGCGGGCGATCTCGCGGATGGTGAGCACGACCAGCACGGTGCTGTCGTCACGGCCGACGCTCACGATCACCGAGTGGGCGCGATCCACCGCGGCGACCTTCAGGAGTTCCTCGCTCGAGGCGTCGCCGTGCAGGCCGATGAAGCCGCGGTCGGCCGCCCGCTGAACCTCGTCGGCGTTCGAGTCGATCACCACGATTTCCCCGGGGCTCCAGCCGCGCAGCAGCAGTTCCGACGCGGCGATCGAGCCGCTGTGGCCGAATCCACACAGGACCACGTGGTCCCGCAGCTCGCTCTGCAGTCGCGTCATTCGCCACTCCTCGATCAGGCGCTGGATGATCAGCTGGTAGGCGGTTCCGAGAAAGATGAACCACACGAAGATCCGCACCGGCGTCACGAAGAAGGCGTCGACGAGGCGCGCCTTGTCCGAGACCGGGACGATGTCCCCGTACCCGACCGTCGTGATGGTGATCATCGTGAAGTAGAAGACGTCCGACACCGACACGTGGCCGTCGATGTTGTCCTGGAGCCCGCTGCGATCGAGCAGGAAGACCGTGAACACCGAGGCCATGAGGAGCAGCACGAGGCCGGCCCGCGCGGCGAGCGTCGCCTCCGGCGGGGCGGCCGACTTGCGGATGAGAATGGGCGTGCCGGTGCCGCCGCGCTCGAGGCGCAGGCGGCGAAGCGTGCGCCGCATGCGCCCGAACATCATCGGGGGACGCGAGGGCCTCAGGGTGCGCGCATCGGGCATGCGCGCGACTATAGCTCAGGCCCCGGCCGGCCCGGACGATGCGGCGTGCGAGGTGGTCAGCGGACCGCCATCGGCTCGATTTCGTACCCGATGATTTCGCGGGTGACGGGATCGACGATGGGCTTGCCGCAGTTGAAGCGGCCCGCAAGCCGCGCGCTGCGCATGATGTTGGTGTCCGCCACCAGGCTTCGGAGCTCGACGGGCCCTTCGGCGTCGCGCACCAGCGCGGTCACCGACTGCATCGGCTCCTCCCGGGTCTGGCCGGGATCGGGAAACAACAGTGCAATCACTTCCGACGCCATCTTCGCGACACCTGTACCCATGGGCCCGCAGTTCACGGAGCAAATCCCGTGCCACACGCCGGAGTCCACCGGAATCAGCCACTTGTGATTCAATGCGGCCCGGTTCAAGGTGACAAGTTGCGTCACCCGCCGCCACAACGGGCACACCGATGACAACTGGCACGACCCTCCCGGAAATCATTGCTCACCGCGGCAACGCCGCCGAGTTCCCCGAGAACACGCTGCAGGCGCTCGCCTCCGCGGTCGAGCTCGGGATCCGCTACGTCGAGTTCGACGTGCAGCTCACCGCCGACAAGGTGCCGGTCGCGTTTCACGACTCCGATCTGGAGCGGGTGTCGGACCGCGAGGGGACCGTGCACGACCTGACGTGGTCCCAGCTGTCCGAGCTGCCGGTCGGCGAGGTGAAGCGCTTCGGACGGCGGTTCGCCTTCACGTACCCGCCGTCGCTCGGGCAGGTCGTGGAGGCGCTCCAGGGCTGGGAAGGCGTGACGGCCTTCGTCGAGGTGAAGCGCGGCAGCATGCGCCGGTTCGGCCGCGAGACCGTCCTGCGCCGGGTCGCGGAGACGCTGCAGCCCGTCATGAACCGCTGCGTCCTGATTTCCTTCGACCTGCCGAGCCTCAGGATCCTGCGCATGATGACCGGCGCAAGGATCGGATGGGTCATCTCCGAGTACAGCGACGCGACGCGCGACGAGGCAGCCGCGCTCGCCCCCGAGTTCATGTTCGCGAACCTCGAACGCCTGCCGGCGGACGCGGAGCCCCTGTGGCCCGGTCCCTGGGCGTGGGCGCTCTACGAAGTCCGCGACCTGAAGACCGCGCGCGAATGCCACGCCCGCGGCGCCCGCTTCGTCGAGTCGATGGCGGTGCGCGGCCTGCTGCACGGTTACGAGGAGAGCCGGCGGCAGTGGTGAGCGCCCCGGCGGCCGGTCTCGTCCTGGCGCTGGACCAGGGCGGCCACGGCAGCCGCGCGGTGCTGTTCGACGCGCGCGGTCGCGAAGTCGCGCTGGCCCACGTTCCGGTCGGGACCACGCACGAGGCGGGCGGCATCGTCGAGCAGGATCCCGACGAACTCGTCCGCTCGCTCCAGGTCGCAGCTGGCGATGCAATCGACTCGCCGGCCGGCCGCTCCGCGCCGATCATTGCGGCCGGGCTCGCGACCCAGCGCTCGACCATCGTGTGCTGGGAGCGCGCGACGGGCCTCGCGCTCACCCGCGCGATTTCCTGGCAGGACCGGCGCAACGCGGCGTGGCTCGAGGGCCTGCGTCCGCTCGCCCGCTCGATCCGCGAGGCGACCGGACTCGTGCTGTCGCCGCACTACGGTGCGAGCAAGATCCGCTGGTGCCTCGACAACGTGGCCGGAGTCAAGGCTGCGGCACTGGCCGGAGACCTCGCGGCCGGCCCGCTCGCGAGCTTCCTGCTCGCGCGACTGCTCGACGAGCGACCCGTGGTCGCCGACCCCGCCAACGCGTCGCGTACGCTGCTCTTCGACCCGTCGCGGCTCGACTGGTCGCCAGCACTGCTCGACGCATTCGGGGTCGGGCCCGCGCAACTCCCCCGATGCGTACCCACGCGGCACGACTACGGACACCTCGCGCTCGGGCCACTCCGGGTCCCGCTCACGGCCTGCACCGGCGACCAGTCGGCAGCCGCATTCGCCTTCGGCGTGCCGCGCGAGCCCGAGGCGCTCGTCAACGTGGGAACCGGCGCCTTCGTGCAGCGTGCGACCACGGCGGAGCGCCGCCTGCCCGACGGGCTGCTCCGCAGCGTGCTGCGTTCCGACGCCTCGGGCCATGCGACGTTCAGTCACGAAGGAACGGTGAACGGCGCCGGCAGCGCACTCGAGTGGCTGCGCTCGCGGTCGGACATCGACGTCGACCGGGCGCTGCCCACGCTCGAGGTTCCAGAAGACGCGCAGGTGCCGCTCTTCATGAACGGCGTCGGCGGCCTCGGGGCCCCGTTCTGGATCGCCGACTTCGCTACGGAGTTCGTCGGCGACGCTGACGACCTGCAGCGACTCGCCGCGGTGGTCGAGAGCATCGCGTTCCTGCTCGCCGTGAACCTCGATCGCATGCGCGAGGCCGCGGGGCTCGAGCGCATCGTGATCTCCGGCGGGCTCGCGCGATGCGACTACCTGTGCCGCGCACTCGCCGCGGTCACCGGCCTCGAGGTCGCCCGCTTCTCGGTGCGCGAGGCCACGGCGCGCGGGGTCGCCTTCCTCGCTGCCGGCGAGCCACCCGGCTGGGAACCGCCGCAGGTAGAACGCAGGTTTGCGCCGTCGGCCGCATCGGCGCTCGTCGCCCGCTACGCGGCGTGGCGGGCCGAGATGGCGCGTCGCGGCGCAGTCGCCGCCCCGTAGCCCGGAGGATAAGGGACTTTCTATCCGCCCCCGAGGGTGGCGAGTATCTCGCGCTCGATCCACGTGTTCCCGCGTCTCGCATCGTAGAACCCGCAGTGGCCGCCAAGAGCCGTGCGGGTGACGGTGAGCGATCCGGGCCGCGCGATGCGCTCCAGGTCCACGGCCGGGATGATCGGATCGTCGGCGGCCGCGATGATGCGCGTCGGGTGCACGATGGTCGCGAGCGCGTCGCCCACGATCGCATAGCCTCGCAGGTACTCCGGCAGCGAGGGGAAGCCGCCGTACTTGCGCACGAGGTGGTCGGTCATGTCGGTGAGGTTGTCGAGCGCACGGGCGTCGCCGAGGTCGTAGATCTGCGGCCACGCGGCCTGCTTCTTGACGAGGGAGCGGCGCCACTTCAACACGAAGTACGCGCGGTACAACGCCCAGCCCATCTCGAGCTGGACGAGCGTGTGTTCGGGATCGAGCACCGGGCACACCGCCACCACGCGCTCGAGCTCGAGGCCGGCGGCCCGCGCCCGGGCCGCGACGCGCAGGAAGAAATTGCCGCCGAGCGAGAAGCCGGCGAGGTTGAGGCCGCGGCCCGGGTTGAGTTCCTGCAGTCGCCGCACGGCACCGACCACTTCCTGGATGCGGCACGAGTGGAAGATCCCGGGATTGAGGTCGTGGCTGTCGCCGTGGTCGCGCAGGTTGAGTCGCACCACGTCGAATCCGGCATCGAGCAGCTGCTGCCCGAGCGAAAGCATGTAGAGCGAGCTCGCGCTGCCCTCCCACCCGTGCAGGAGCACGGCCAGTCGGCGCGCCGGCGGTCGCCCGAGGCTCTCCTGCGTCGCGTGATGGGCGAGGAGACGCACGTCGTCTCCGCAATCGAGCACCAGCCGCCGCGAGACCGCGAGCAGGCGACGGCACCGCCGCTCGACCGCGGGCCGGCGGAATGGCAGGCTCGGGAAGATCGACTGGACGTGACGGTTCGCAAGCCACGCCGGCGGACGAAAGCCATCCGTGGACAGAATCGGCTCCGGAAGGCTCACGGGTGTCTCGGCTCCCACGCCCGTCCGCGGGTGAGCGCGAGAGGGCTCGATCCCGGCAGCGACTCGATGAAATGCGCCCCGACGAGCTGCGACGGCGTGTGATAGCCGGTCGCGGCCGGGCCCTCGAGCAGTCGCTGCGCAACCCCGAGGGCGGCGTGCACGGTGAAGTCGTAAAGGTTGCCGACCCTGATGCGGGCCACGACCAGCTCGCCACTCGGCGCCTGGGCTTCGCCCCACACCCAGGTCGGCAGCCGCTCGCGAGCGGCGGCATCGGGCCCCACCGTGCGCTTCGAGGCGCGCTCCTTGAGAAACGCCTGCACCGGAGCCAGCCGCATGATCGGCAGCAGGTACTTGAGTCGCCTGAGCGCCGTGAGCTGCTTTGGCGGCATCGGCACGTAGACCTCGATGTTGGCGATGCCGGTCGTGTGGTGCGCGGTGCTCACGTCGCCCCAGGGGATCGTCGTGGCCTGCTTCAGGCCCGCGCCGAAGTCGATGTCCCGTACCCGGAACGCGTGCTCGACCGCGACGATCCGTCCCGAGCTTCGGATGCGACCGCCGCGCGGCAGGCCCTCGATGGTCGAGCGCATCGTGCCGGCGCTCAGGCCGGACCGCGAGTCGAAGCCGAGCGCGAGGTAGGTGGCGTCGGGCAGCGCCTCGTGCAGCGCCAGGGCCACGCAGTCGGTGGCGACGACGTCGAACCCGACGCCGGGGCACAGCACGATTCCGGCCTGGCGGGCATCGGCGTCGCGGACCTTGACGGCCTCGAACACGTCGATCTCGCCCGTGACGTCGAGGTAGTGGACCCGAGCCGCGAGGCAGGCCTCGAGCATCGGCGCGGCGGTGGCGGAGAACGGGCCGGCGCAGTGCAGGACCGCGTCGACACCCACGAGGACGCGGCGGAGCGCCGCCGGGTCGTCGAGCGCGCCCACCCTGCATTCGAAGCCGAGTTCGCCGGCGAGACGCGAGATCGCAGCTTCGCTGCGGCCAGCCAGCACCGGCGCGAGACCGCGGCGAGCGGCCTCACGCGCGACCAGCTCGCCCGTGTAGCCGTTGGCGCCGTAGACCAGGAACCGCGCCATCACTCGGCAGGAACGACCTGGAATTCGACGCGGTTGTTCTGTGCGGCGATGGTGTTCCAGGTCCCTGCCGTGCTGCCTTCGGCCTGCTCGGGGTACTCGACCGGGTTACGGCGCCCGGCGTTCACCGTCTCGACGACGATCGCGCCCTGGGTACGCTGGCGCAGCGATGCCGCAAGGTTCGCGAAATCGACGGCTTGCCGCTGCGCCGGCGACATCGTGTCGTCGAACGGGTTGCCGACGAGATCGCACTTCTGGAACGGCAGCGCCGGGTCGGCCACGGCGAACCCGTCGGCCGGGCTGCCGGTGAGACAGAAGTCTCCCACGTACGACTCGACCACGATCCGACCGCGGAATTTCTGCGCCTCGAGCTGGGCGGCCAGCCTCCGCAGGCGCTCGAGCCTCGCGTTCGCGAACGGCACCTCTCCATAAGGTACGTATTCCACCGACACGGGCGCCCCGGATGGCCCGGCGGGCTCCGCCGTTTCCGGCCCTGCCCCGGGGACGAGCCGGACGCCGGCCGCGGTCGCAGCCGCCGGAGAGACATAGGCGACCGGCGGAGGGATGGCCGCCACCGCCTTGCCGAGCCGGGCCACCTCGGCCTCGACCTTCGCGAATTCCGCGTTGAGCGCCCGGTTCTCTCCGAGCGACTTCCAGAAGAGCGTGCCGAGTACAGCAGACGGCAGCACGGCGAGCAGCGCGGTCAGCACGACGGGCCACCACTGCCGCGGTGGCACCGCGACGGGCAGTGGCTCGACCAGCGGGGCAGCCGCAGGCACCTTCGGTGCGCTCTCCTTCATCTCGGTCACGAGCCGCCGCGCGAAGGCCTCGAAGGTCGCGAGCAGGAACCGTCTCTGCTCTGCGAGCTGGTCCTTGACGAGCTGCTG
>Ga0209594_1000713_pt1 | contig 18421 bp, 12 predicted proteins | sample AshMeaCrysSpring_FD_184126 | JGI IMG/M metagenome (GOLD analysis project Ga0209594, IMG submission 184126) | Groundwater microbial communities from Big Spring, Nevada to study Microbial Dark Matter (Phase II) - Ash Meadows Crystal Spring... | ecosystem: Environmental > Aquatic > Deep subsurface...
CGCCCATGTCGCGGATCCATTCCGACCCGAACACCGACTTTCCTCGCGCGATCGGCAGTGCGTGGAAGGTCGCGATCGGCTTCTGCGCGTAGCGCTTGAGGTTGTCGAAGTACGGCGTCCGATATCGCTCGTCCACGCCTTCGAGTATGGCAAGGTGGATCTCGAGCGGCTCCTCGACCTCGTAGAACACGCGGCGCAGGCCGCTGGCGGCCGGATCGCTGACGACTTCCTCGGGTCGGCAGTCATCGACCAGATAGAGATCAATGTCCGGGCGTACTGCCTCGAGGATCCGGGCCAGCAGCAGGCCGTAGTCGCCCACCCCTGCCGACTCGGGGTCGACGTCGAGACCCTTGCTGAGCACTTCGCGAAGCAGCGGCAGTTCGTGTGTCGACGCCCACGCGAAGCCCTCGTGGATCACCACGGCCTGGATCTGCGGATTCACCATGCACGTGAGCACGGCGTCTTCGAGGCTGCCGACGAACACCGGTTCGTAGATGAACTGGTCCTGGGCCCTGCGCAGGCGCCGGACCTGCTGCACGTGGAAAAGCCACTTCGACGGCGGCGTCGGCACGACGTACAGGACTTCGAAGTACGGCCGCCCGCTGCTCTCTGTCGTCGGCAGCGGAGCCGCGGCGGCGTGACCGGCCGGATCGTCCTCGGTCTCCCATTCCGCCGCATCACGCCTGTAGCTACGCAGCATTAGCGCCCCCGAGATCCGCTGCACGAGCCGCGCGGCTCCGACCGGATCGTCGCCCGCGACGCGCTCCTTCAGGACCGTGAGCAGTCGCCTTCCCGGATAGGCGTGAAAGTCCTCGGCCGGCTGGATCGAATCGAGCAGCGCCACACAGGTCGCCTTCTGCTTGACAGCCTTCCTCGTACCGGGCGTTGCCGACCATTGCTGGCAGGCCTTAAGCAAGGTGCGCCATCGGTCGAAGCGGGCCTCGGTCGCGTCGAACAGATGATCGATGCGCTGTTGTTCCGAGCTGGTGCTGGGCTTCATGCGGTTACTTCCTGTGCCTCTTGACGCTCGTCGCGGCCGAAGACGCATTGCCGGCGCGAAGCCGGCGGTGCTCAGCCCGACGGCGCGTCGGGTTACTGCGGGTTCGATCCGAACACGCCGACGCCGAGCTCGCCCGCGATGTCGCGGATCGCGTTCAGCGCACGGATGCTGTTGCCTGCCTCATTGAGCCGCGGCGAGAAGGCCGCGATGGCAAAGCGGCCGGGAACCACGGCGACGATACCGCCGCCGACGCCCGTCTTGGCCGGCAGGCCCGCCGTGTACATCCAGTCACCCGACTCGTCATAGAACCCCGCCGTCGCCATCACCGCCAGCAGCTCCGGCACGTGCTTCGCCGGCATCACCTGCTTCTTCGTCAGCGGGTTCACGCCGCCGTTGGCCAGCGTCGCACCCATCATGCCGAGATCCTTGGCGCTGACGCCGACGGAGCACTGGCGCGTGTACACCCGCAGCGCCTCTTCCGGATCGCTGTAGAGTCGTCCCCAGTTGTAGAGCAGGTTCGCGATGCCGCGATTGCCGAAGGCGGTGGTGTACTCGGAGTCGTACACCTTCTCGAGCACGGCCAGCGGACCTCCCGCGAAATCGCTCAGGTTCTGCTGGACCTTGTCCCAGCGGTCCTGCTCGGAGGTGGCCTGGACGAGACTCACGGCCGCGATCGCACCCGCGTTGACCAGCGGATTCACGGAGTTCTCGTAGACCGCCAGCGCCAGCTTGGAATTGAAGGACATGCCGGTCGGCTCGACACCGATCTTCTCCCTGAGGACTTCCGGGCCCTGCTGGCTCATCACCAGCGCAGCCGTGAACGGTTTCGACACGGACTGGATCGAGAACTTGTAGTCCACCTCGCCGGCGCTGTAGACCTTGCCGTCCTTGGTGACGATCACCACGCCGAACAGGTCGCTCGGCGTCTCGGTCAGGATCGGGATGTAGTCGGCGTTCTTGCCGTCCTTGAGGTCCTTGTACTTCGCGTAGGCCGCGTCGACGACGCGCTGGAAGTCCTTGGTCAGCGGATCGGGTGCCGGACCCTTGCCGAAGGCCGGTGCGGCTGCCGCCATGGCCAGCGTCGCCATCAGCGCGGCCGGCCACGAGATCTTCTGCATTTCCAACGTGCGCTTCATTGCACTGCTCCTACGGCATTCAAAACGTCTTGCCCCAGCTGTACTTCACCGAGAACTGCACGCGGGTGTCGTCCTCGGTCGAACCTTCCTCGTACTCGAGGTCGCCCCACATCACCTCGCCGCCGATCATCACGTTCGGCACCGGGTAGTAGAGCAGGTTGACCGAGGCGTACTGCGCGCTCTTGAAGGTGTCGCCGGTCTGCAGGTTCGTGTTGTCGACGAACGTCGTGCTGTAGCCGATCGACGACGAGAACTGGTCGTTCCAGTAGTGGTCGTAGTAGGCCACGATGCCCGTGAGCGGCACTGCTTCGGCTTCGGCGTTACCGGGGTCGGTCCCGCTGGGCAGGCGGCCCTGCGGCGCGAGGTCCATGCCGCCGTCGTTCATGTAGCTCGCAATGCCGTGGCCGTAAACGTACTGCCAGAGGATCTTGTCCTTGCCCCAGGTGTTGACCGTGCCGCTCAGGTTGATGCCCCAGCCCAGCGCATCGCCCTTCGGCTCGTTACGCGGCGTGCCCTTGGTGTCGTAGCCGAGCGAGCGCAGGATGCCCGCCGCCTGCACGTGCCCCCAGTCGCCCTGGGTGCGGAAGTGCGCTGCGAGGTTCGGGATCTCCTCGTTGCTCTGGATGGTGTCGCCGAGCTCCGGATCGAACTCGCGAACCTGCCCGAGGTCGACGTCGTTGCTCGGCTCCTCGATGCCGATCGCAAACGAGCTCGACTCGGTCCGGTACGGCGTCCAGCGGATCTGTACGTTGCGCCAGAACACCATCCCGTTCGGCCCCCAGTAGTCGATGGTGTTCGGGAAGACGTCGATGTCCATGAAGATGCTGTTGGTCTGCCCCGCGAGCAGCGAACCCCACTCGGCGTAGGCGTGACGCAGCCGGAAAGTCGTCTGCCCCGCGTCGACACCGACGCCGAACAGGTCGAATTCGAACTTGAAGTCGATTGGCGCATGTCCTTCCTTGGTCGGCATCGTGCCCTTCACGCCGAACCGGCTCTGCTTGACCGACACGCTCGCCTGGCCGTTGCTTCCGTAGATACCCTCGGGATTGGCGATCTTCGACGGCCGGAACGCGTCGTCCCAGTCCGGGTTCATACGACCGAAGTCGTAGATCGCGTCGGCCTGCGCGAAGCCGTAAATCTCAAAGGAGCGGTCGACCTCGGCAGACCATGCTTGCGGCGCCGCAAGCCCAGCCGCGACCAGTAGCGCGGAGGCCATGTACAGGACTTGCCGGCCGGGACGTGAAACCACTTCATTCATGAGGCGACCACCTTTGGTTGGCTAAACCTATTCATTCGCCGAAAGCACGTGTCTGGATTCAACGCGAGTGGCTCGGACCACACCCTAACCCGGCTGCCGCCGCATACCGGTCGATCGGTGGCTGTCCGGACAGCCCGCAAGACTGCCGGAGCCGTGGCAGCCATGCATTCCAACGTTGCGCTTTGGGCCGGCGGAGTATTTAACCCCGGCCAGGACAGTTTCAATCGCAGCTCGATGGCTCTTACCCAACTTGGGCGCGAGTCCGACTGAGGATTCCGCTCAGCTCGGTGCGGAGAGTACACCCGCAGCATCCGCTCCGGCGGCAGCCGCGGGCGCGTCGTCTTGCCGTACCTCTCAAACTCCGTCCGTGTCGGTTACTGCATCGTTGTGCCCACTCGATGTCGGCTCTTGCCTCAGAGCCTGGAGGGAAATCAGAGTCTCCCTAACATTTGGCAACGGAGGTGTTGCTGGCGCTGTGCAAATCAGGGGGAGTAGCGTTGCCTCCGTGCTTCTCGAGGAAATCACAGGCCGACTCGATGTGGCCCGCCAGCATCTCTGCCACGGTCGTGTTGATGTGGGGCCGGACCACGATCCGCAGGCAGTTCACCTGCTGGGCGTCCGGCGGCATGGAGTAGGCGGAAAGAACCCATCCGTGTTCACGCAGCTTGTTGGATATGTCGAACTCGTTGTATCGGGTGATCGACTTGTCCAGGGTGAGCGCGACAACCGGGATGCGCGGCTTTTCTCCCATCAGCTGGAATTTTCCCGAGTTCGCCAACCGTTCACGCAAATACTCCGCGTGGTCCATGGTCGTGCGCATCACCCGGGTGAACCCTTCGCGACCCAGCCGCAGTAGCAGGTAATACTGCGCGAGAATCTGCGCCGAGCTCCGGCTGAAGTTCAGCGTCGCGGTGGGCGCCTCGCCGCCCAGATAGTTGACGTAGAAAACCAGCTTTTCATTGAAAACCTTCCGGTCCCGGAAGACGACCCAGCCAAGGCCGGGCGGTACCAGACCGAACTTGTGACCCGAAGCGTTGATCGACTGCACCCGGGGCAGCCTGAAATCCCACGCGTAGTCGGGATACAGAAAGGGATTGACGAAGCCGCCTGAAGCGCCATCGATGTGTATCGGGATCGAGATACCGGTCTTCCTTTCGTACTCGTCCAGCCAGTCGTGAATTTCCTGGATGTTGTCGTCCTCGCCGGTGAACGTACTGCCGGCGATCGCCACGACGCAGATCGTGTTCTCATCAACATACTCGTCGAGGTGCTCGGCGGTCAGCCGGTAGTTGCCTGGTTTGAGCGGCACGATGCGCGGTTCCACATCGAAATAGCGCAGGAACTTCTTCCAGACGATCTGAACGTTCCCTCCGGTAACCATGTTCGGCTTGCTGGTGTCCTTGCCAGCCTTTTCCCTGGCTTCACGCCAGTTCCACTTGTGCGCCAGACCTCCCAGCATGCACGCCTCGGAGGAGCCGATCGTCGCCGAGCCATAGGGCTCCGCATCCTTGGGGCCGTTCCACAGATCGTGCAGCCATTTGACACACTGGAACTCGGTGTACTTGGTCTGGGGGTACATGTCCGGGTCGGCGAAGTTCCGGAACGATCCGTCTTGCAGGATCTTCAGTAGCTCGGGCTCCGCGAAGGTCGTCACGAACGAGGACAGATTCAACATGGGATTTGCATCGGTCCAGCACTCGCTGGAGACGATGGCCTGAGCCGCCCGGGCACCCATGCCCCGCTCGGGAAAGCCGTCACTCTTCTTTATATTGAACTGATCGTAAATCGTTGACGCATCGTCGATTGCGGCTTCGAGAGCTGACATGTCTGAAGATGGCTGTGTTTGCTTCGGCATCTATCTATTCCTTTCATGGCGCCGTTGTCACGAGATGGAGACGATCGCCTCCACGGCTGGTGCGGTCTGAAAAATGGAGAAATTCGACGCGACAGACCAAGAGGCCCGAATCAGTCTCGTCACTTCGAGTCTCTCGTGCATGAGTGGGTGCCCGGAGCTGCATCGGCGGGGTGCCGGGCAGCCGACGGCGCCCCTTTTTTAGTAGACGCATCGCAAGAGATCAATCGCCGCCCGGCAAGTCTCGCCCATTTTGGGCGCGGCGGCCTCCCCCGGACAGCGCTCCTGCCCGGGTTACGGCAGAATGGCCGCCGCGCGGCGTCTGCCGGACCAATGTCGCATGTACAGGCGAGCCGAATCAGGGGACCGGCGTGAGCAGTTCGCGAAGGGTGAAGGCAACACGGCGCATCGATCCTGGCGGACCGGGAATTCCTGGCGGCCCCGCCGCGGATGTGACCGACATCCCGCCGGAGTACTGGCGGGCGTTCGGCCTCCTGGCATTCGCGATGAATCGCTTCATCGTGGATCACGTCATCCGCTCCGCACGCCTGTTCGATAACGATACCGAGGCACTGATCTTGTTCGGCATGCTGGCACACCTGAACGTCGTCGACCTGATGCCGCCCGGATCGAGCCCGAGCACGGCACTGGACCGACGCGGCAGGATCCCCGACCCGCAGCCGAAGTTGCGACCGGTGCGTATTAGAGACCTGGCCCAGATCACTGGCAGGCCGCGCGAGACCGTTCGCCGGAAGCTAGAGCAGATGCGAGCGGCAGGACGGGTGCATCACCTGCCCAACGGCTGGATCTACAACGCCTCCTCTGTCGACGCGGTCATGCAGTCGCTGACGGTGGACAGCGTACGCCGGTTCCTGCAGACGGCGGACATCATGCAGACCGTACTCAAGGATGCCACCGTGGCACTTCGCGAGGACGCCGCGGTACCTGCCGGACCGACCCGACGAAAAGTGAAGTCATGACAGCAGCGCTTTGAGCCGTCCGACCGTGCAGCTACTCTCGCAAGACAACCCATCAGGACCCTCGCCGTGACCCCAACCCAGTCTCCCTGCCCTAGTTGGCTATTCCTTGCGGCTGGCGCGCTCGCGCTGGCGGGTTGCAGCGGCGACAAGACTGCCGGCCCCGCCCAGCCACAGGCCGTGCCCGCGGGCGTGATCAGCGTCACGGCGACCGACGTGCCGCACGTGGCCGAGTTCGTGGGCGAGACCGAGAGCTCCCAGGAGGTCGAGATCCGTGCGCGCGTCGAGGGCTTCCTCGAGTCCATCGAGTATCGGGAAGGCGCCCTCGTCAGCAAGGGCGACGTGCTGTTCCAGATGGACCGCAAACCGTTCGAGGCCGAGCTCGCCGCCGCCCGCGCCGAGCTGCAGGCCCAGCAGGCGCGGCTCGGCACGGCGAGCGCCAACCTCAAGCGCGTCGGCCCGCTCGCGGCCGAGGACGCGCTTAGCCAGAAGGATCTCGACGACGCCCAGGGCACGCGCGACGCGGCCGTGGCCGCGGTCGAGGGCGCCCGCTCGCGGGTGCAGCAGGCGGAGCTCAACCTGGGCTACACCACGATTCGCTCGCCGGTCAACGGTGTGACGAGCTTCGCGCGCAAGCAGCCCGGCAGCTTCATCGCGCCGGGATCCGACAGCCTGCTCACCTACGTGTCGGCGCTCCACCCGATGCGGGTCAACTTCAGCATTTCCGAGAACGAGCAGCTCAGGTTCACTCGCCTCAACAAGGAGGGCCGGTTGCGCCCGCCGGCCGGGGAGAAGTACGAGGTCGCGATCGTGCTCGCCGACGGTACGGTCGTGCCTGCATCGGGACGCATCACCTTCGGCGACGCGTCGTTCAGCAAGGACACCGGCACCTACCTCGTGCGGGCCGAGCTGCCGAACAAGGATGGCGCGCTGCGGCCGGGCCAGTTCGTCCGTGTGCGGCTGAGCGGTGCCTCGTGGGTGGACGCGATCCAGGTGCCGCAGCGTGCCGTGATGCAGGGTCCTCAGGGCAACTTCGTCTGGGTGGTCGATGCGGAGTCGAAGGCGCAGTTTCGCCCGGTGACCGTCGGACCGCTCACCGGCGACCTGTGGCTGATCGCCGAAGGCCTCGCCGACGGCGAGCGCATCGTGGTGGATGGCGGGCTCAAGCTCGCGCCGGGAGTGCCTGTGAAGGCGCTGTCGCCCGAAGAAGCCGCGGCCGCACAGGCTGCCGCGGCAGATGCTCGCCAGCAGCCCTCGGCCAGGGAATGAGCCGGAGCACGCTGCAGTGATTTCCGATTTCTGCATCCGGCGCCCGATCTTCGCCAGCGTCCTGTCGATCGTCGTCACGCTCGCGGGTCTCGCGGCGCTGGTCGGCCTGCCCATCGAACAATACCCGCCGATCGCCCCGCCCACCGTCAGCGTCTCTGCCAGCTTCCCCGGCGCCGACGCCGCCACCGTGGCGCAGGCCGTCGCGGCCCCGATCGAGACGCAGGTGAACGGCGTCGACAACATGCTCTACATGTCGTCGACCAGCTCCTCCACCGGGCAGATGTCGCTGACGGTCTACTTCAAGATCGGCACCGATCCCGATACGGCGCAGGTGCAGGTGCAGAACCGCGTCAACATCGCGCTGCCGCAGCTGCCGGACATCGTGCGCAACACCGGCGTGAAGGTGGAAAAGCGCTCCTCGAGCATCATGATGCTGCTCGCCGTGTACGCGCCCGACGGCCGGTACGACGTGGACTACGTCGCCAACTACGCCAACCTCTACGTGCTGGACGCGATCAAGCGCGTGCCGGGTGCCAACCAGGCCTCGTTGTTCGGCGCCTCCGACAACGCCATGCGCGTCTGGCTCCGGCCCGACCGCATGGCCTCGCGCAGCATCACCACCGCCGACATCCAGACGGCGATCGTCAAGCAGAACCAGCAGTTCGGCGCCGGCGCAATCGGCCAGTCGCCTACCGCGCAGCCGGTGGAGATCACCGTGCCGGTGGTAACCGAAGGCCGCTTCAACGAACCGGCGCAGTTCGAGAACGTCATCCTGCGTACAGATCCCGAGGGTGCCGCGATCGTCCGGCTACGCGACGTCGGCCGTGCCGAGGAAGGCCTGCAGAACTACATGGTACGGCCGAGCCTGAACGGCAAGCCGGCGGTGTTCATCTCCGTCTACCAGCAGCCCGGCTCGAACGCACTCGCGGTCGCGGAGGGCGTGCGCAAGACGCTGGCCGACCTGGAGAAGAGCTTCCCCGACGGCATCGCCTATGAGGTCTCGCTCGACACCACCAAGTTCGTCACGGCGTCGATCGAGGAGGTCGTGCACACGCTGGTCGAGGCCGTCGTCCTCGTCGTGCTGGTCGTGTACCTGTTCCTGCAGAACCTGCGCGCCACGCTCATCCCGACCATTGCGGTCGTGGTGTCGATCGTTGGCACATTCGTCGGCATGACCCTGCTCGGCTTCTCGGTCAACCTGCTGACGCTGTTCGGCATGGTGCTCGCCATCGGTATCGTCGTCGACGACGCGATCGTCGTCATCGAGGCGGTCGAGGCGAATATGAAGACCAAGGGCCTGTCGGCCCGCGACGCCGCGTTCGCCGCGATGCACGAGGTCTCGGGCCCGGTGGTGGCGATCGTACTGGTGCTGGCGGCGGTGTTCGTACCCACGGCTTTCATCGGCGGCACGACCGGCGTGCTCTACAAGCAGTTCGCGATCACGGTAGTCATCTCGGTGATCCTGTCGGGCTTCGTCGCGCTCACTCTCACCCCCGCGCTCGCCGCGCTGCTGCTCGACGGCTCGCATGGCCATCCGCCAAAAGTCCTGCAGAAATTCAACGAGTGGTTCGATCGGCTGACGGAACGCTACGCTACGGGCGTGCGCTGGGTGCTGAAGCGAGCCGTGCTCGCGGTGGCCGTGTTCGCCGCGTTCATTGTCGCGATCCTGGGACTGTTCAGGGCCGTGCCGGGTAGCTTCGTGCCGCCCGAGGACCAGGGTTTCATGCTGATTGCGGCGATCCTGCCCGACTCGGCGAGCCTCGACCGCTCGGACGCCGTCGCACGCCGGATCGCGGACATCGTCATGGAGCACCCGGCAACGGAGTTCGCCTCCGTGCTCACGGGCTACAGCCTGCTCGACAGCCAGTACAAGACCAACTCAGCGACGGTGTTCGTGAGCCTGAAGGACTTCAAGGAGCGCAGCGGCAAGGACATGTCGCTCGAGGCCGTCATCGCAGCCATCCAGCCGCAGCTCGCCGGCATCCAGGACGCCATCGTCATTCCCCTCAATCCGCCGCCGATCCCTGGTCTCGGCGCGCAGGGCGGCTTCGAATTGTGGGTGCAGGACCTGACGGGCGGCGATCCGCAGCGCCTCGCGCAGGCGGTGCAGCAACTGGTCGCCGGCGCGAAGCAGGATCGGGCGCTGGCCGGCGTGAACTCGACGTTCAACCCGACGTCGCGGCAACTCAGCGTCAAGGTCGATCGCGAGAAGGCGGAGACCCTCGGCGCGCCGATCGCCGACGTGTACGGTTCCCTGCAGTCGCTGTTCGGCTCGCTGTACGTCAGCCAGTACAACCGCTACGGGCGCGTCTGGCAGGTGGTGCTGCAGGCCGAGCCCGAGTTCCGCAGCAGCCCCGAGGACCTGCGCACCATCTACGTGCGCGGTCGGTCGGGCGAAATGGTCCCGCTGGACGCGGTCACGACGGCGCGCTTCACGACCGGCCCCGACCTCCTGCCGCGCTTCAACGGCTTCCCTGCCGCGAAGATCAACGGCAGCCAGGCGCCCGGCTACAGTTCGGGCCAGGCCATCGCCGCGATGGAGGCGCTCGCCGGTCAACTGCCCGAGGGCTACGGCATCGCGTGGTCGGGACAGGCCTACGAGGAGAAGCAGGCGGGCGGCGCCTCGGCGCTGGTGTTCGTGTTCGGCCTGATCATGGTGTTCCTGATCCTGGCGGCGCAGTACGAGTCGTGGTCGTTGCCGGGTAGCGTCATCACGGCCGTGCCGTTCGGCGTGCTCGGCGCGCTGGTCGCGGTCTGGTTGCGCGGCCTCGAGAACGACGTCTACTTCCAGATCGGCCTCGTCACGCTGATCGGCCTCGCCGCGAAGAACGCGATCCTGATCGTCGAGTTCGCCGTGCTCGAGCGCGCCAAGGGCCTGTCGATCGTCGAGTCGGCCGTGCAGGGCGCGAAGGCACGCCTGCGACCGATCGTGATGACGTCGCTCGCGTTCACGGCGGGCGCCATCCCGCTCGCCATCGCCAGCGGTGCGGGCTCCGCCGCACGGCACTCGATCGGCACCGGGGTGATCGGCGGCATGGTGGGCGCGACCACGCTCGCATTGTTTTTCGTGCCATTGTTCTACGTGCTGATCAGCCAGCTGAGCGAGAGGTTCTTCCCGCCGAAGGAACCGGCGGCCGCAGCCTCCCCTCCTGCGCCCGAGCCCGATGCGCCGGCGACCGGCACGGGAGGTCACTGAGCCATGCGTCGGCTTTCACTGATCCTCCCGGCCTGTGCCCTCACCGCGTGCGTGGGAGAGCCCTACAGCCGTCCGGATCTCGCGGTGCCGTCGCAGTACCGCTTCGCCCTGGCGCAGTCGCAGGCGCCGGCGGACACGATCTGGTGGGCACGGTTCGGCGACCCGACGCTCGACGCCCTCGTCGCCGAAGCGCTGGCCAACAACGAGGACCTGCGCATCGCCGCCGCGCGCGTGGACCAGTTCCAGGGCGCCAAGGTGTCGACGCGGGCGCCCCTCTTCCCGGCCATCGGCTACACCGGCAACACCGGCGAGGAGAGCCGCTCGGAGCTCGTGTACGGCCCGGGCGCCGATGAGTCACGCCGCTTTAGCAGTGCCGGTATCACGGCCGGCTGGGAACTCGACGTCTGGGGCCGCGTCCGCAACCTGACGGCTGCGGCCGACGCCGACTGGCGGGCTTCGGAAGCCGACCGCCGCGCCACCGTGCTGCAGCTGGTGAGCGCCGTGGTGTCGGGCTATGTCACGCTGCTGTCGCTCGACGACCAGCTCGCGACCTCCGAGCGCACGCTCGAGACCCGACGGGAAGCGCTCGTTGTGTTCGAGAAGCGCTACAAGGGCGGCGTGATTTCCAAAGTGGAGCTCTCGCAGGCGCGCTCCCAGTACGAGGTGGCGGCAGCGGCGATTCCGGCGCTCAGGCAGCGGATTGCAAGCCAGGAGAACGCCCTCTCCGTGCTGGTCGGTCGCAACCCGGGATCGGTCGCCCGTGGCAGGCCCCTGCTGGAACTCGACACGCCGGTCGTGCCGGCGGGACTGCCGTCCGAACTGCTCATGCAGCGGCCCGACGTGGTGTCCGCCGAGCAGGCGCTGGTCGCCGCGAACGCGCGAGTGAACGCCGCGCGGGCGCTTTATTTCCCATCGATCTCGCTGACCGGACTGCTCGGTGTCGCGAGCTTCGACCTCGACGAGCTCTTCGACGACGGCTCGAGCACCTGGAGCTACCAGGGCACGATCACCGGCCCGATTTTCCAGGGCGGCGACATACTCGGCGTCAACCGGCAGGCCGAGGCGCAGCGGCGCCAGCTGCTCGCCAGCTACGAGAAGATCGTGCAGCGCGCATTCGCCGACGTCGACGACGCGCTGATCGCGACCCAGACGACGGCGGAGCGCTCAGCCGCACAGCGCCGCCAGGTGGAGGCGCTGCGCGACTATGCGCGACTCGCCCGCAAGCGCTTCGAAGGGGGCTACTCGAGCTACCTCGAGGTGCTCGACGCCGAGTCCTCGCTTTTCAACGCCGAGCTGCTCTACAGCGAGGGACATCGCGAGCGGCTGCTCGCCCACGTGGACCTTTACAAGGCGATGGGCGGCGGCTGGGTGGACGACGCCGCGTCACAAGCGCCCCAGCCGACGACGGTTCCCGCAAGATAAGGGCGCCCTCCGATCGCGCGGCCCCGGCGATGCGCCAGGGATCAGTCCGTCAGGCCGAGGAAGACTCGCATCCGCTCGAGCTCGGCCGACAGGCCGTCGCGAAACGCGGGGTCCCTCGGCTCGACGCCCCCGCTGTAGCCGAACGAGCTCTTGAGTGCGCCATCCTCGAGCGACAGATTCCCCCAGCCGACGACCTCGTCGCGCCACAGCAAGGGCAGCGCGTAGTAACCGAGCTTCCTCTTCGGCGCCGGCGTATAGGCCTCGAATCGGTAGGGCCATCCCCAGAAGATCTCGAACCGACGGCGGTCGAAGACGATCGGATCGAACGGCGTGACCAGCCGCACCGCCTCGTCCGCACACCAGCGGCGCGAGGCTGAATTCTCGGTGGCGGGCCAGTACCAGTCGTCGGAACCCACGCGCGCATGCGCAAGCCGGTGCTTCGCGCGCGCGAGCGTTGCCGCGCGCCGCTCGCGCCATTGCGGCACGCCGCGACACAGCAGGCTCAACAGGTGGCTCAAGCCGCTTGCGAGCAAGGGCGCATATTTGTTCACGAGGATGTCGACCAGCGCGTCCAGCCGCGCGTCGATGTCCGCGTCGTCCGCCGGCGATGCACCCGTGCTCTCGCGCACGGCGTACACGCGGGTACCGCCGTCGCGGCGCGCCACCCGCAGCAGCCCGCGGTAGTGCATCTCCTCCAGCAGTTGCGTGCTCGCGTTCGATGATCCACCGAACCAGTTGGTCACCTTGCCGTGCGCGAAGCGGGCGTCGACCTCGCGTGGATGCGCGGCACCGCGCTCCCGGATGAACTCGAGCACGGCTTCGGCGTCCCTGCGCCGCCCAGCCGTCCACGCCCGCCGCGCCGCTCGCGGATGCATCAGTTCACTGTGTGCGCGCGGCAGAAACCCGTAGTTGACGAAGAAGTCCTCCTCCAGCTTCAACCGCGGATACCGTCGCTCGAGATCGCCGGCGCGATACCCCGCCACCCGGTGACGGAGCGTGAGGTCCTGGGCGCGCGCCGGCGCGCGAATCGGGTCGGCCTGTACAAAACCCAGCTTTTCGATGGCCCGACCGAGTGTCGTCGGGCGGAACAGCGATCGTGCGACCGCGTAGCGACGAAGTTGTTCGATGCTGATCGTCATGACTTGGCCGGACCCATGATCGAGGCGCCGACGCCGGCAGGCGTGCAACTCTCATGCGATCCCTTCTCACGTTCTCCGACAACGATACGGGAATCTCAGCCCGGCGACTCGCCGTCGCTGGCCGCAGCCGTACCGGAGAACCGGCCCTCGCGAAGAAAATGAGCGATCTCGCGGGCCACGTCCGCCGCGAACAGCATGCCGACGTGGCTGTGCGGCAGCACGAGGTGATCGGCGAGCCCCGGGATGATCGTCTCGCTCACGCCGACGGTCCCATCGTTGTCATCGTCGAAATGCGCGAAGAACTGACCCGTGCCGATGCGCAGCGTGCCCGCGATCGCGCCGAGCGCGTTGGCACCGGTCCAGGCGCGACCGCGTGGCTCGGCCAGTTCCTCCAGCACCAGCGGCCCGAGCAGCGGCCGCAGCATGGCGAAGCGGGCGACACCGCGCGCGGCTCGACTGCCGTTGAGCGGCGAGCCGAGCAGCACGGCGTTGCCGTTCAGGCGTCCCGCGCCGCACTCGCTGAGCGTTCGATGTACGAGCATGCCGCCAAGACTGTGGCCGACAAGGTGCACGACCCGGCCCTCGGACGATCGCTCGGTGAACTCGGCGAGCGCCGAGCAGACGGTGCCGAGGTCGCCGTGCAGCGTCGGATAGGAGAACGTCCGGATGTCGAAGCCGTGCTCGCTGCGCAGGCGGTGGCCGAGCACGCCGAACTCGAGGCCGTTCATCCACAGACCGTGAACGAGGACGACGACCTCCCCTGCCATCAGTCCCTGACCGGCGTCCTCACGCGGATATGCAGCTCGCGAAGCTGCTGTTCGGACACCTCGGTCGGCGCGTCGGTGAGCGGGCAGCTCGCCGTCTGCGTCTTCGGGAAGGCAATGACGTCGCGGATCGAATCCGCGCCCGCCATCAGCATCACGAGGCGATCGAGTCCAAAGGCGATGCCGCCGTGCGGCGGGGCGCCGTACTTGAGCGCCTCGAGCAGGAAGCCGAATTTCTTCTGCGCTTCCTCCGGTCCGATTCCGAGCATCTCGAACACCGTCGACTGCATCTCGTTGCGGTGGATACGCACCGAGCCGCCGCCGATCTCCGATCCGTTGAGCACCATGTCATAGGCTCGCGCGATCGCACCGCCCGGGCTCGCCTTGAGCGCTGCAGGATCGTCGTCCACCGGCGAGGTGAACGGGTGGTGCATCGCCGCCCAGCGCTTTGCCTCCGCGTCCCACTCGAACATCGGGAAGTCCACGACCCACAGTGGCCGCCAGCCCTCCTCGACCATGCCGAGATCCTGGCCGACCTTGAGCCGCAGCGCGCCGAGCGCGTCGTTCACGACCCTGGCCTTGTCGGCTCCGAAGAACACGAGGTCGCCGGTCTGGGCGCCGGTGCGCTCCATGAGGCCTGCGATCGCTGCGTCGGACAGGAACTTGAGGATCGGCGACTGCAGCCCGTCCCGACCCTTCGCCGTGTCGTTGACCTTCACATAGGCGAGGCCCTTCGCGCCATAGCGCGCCACGTAGGCCGCGTAGTCGTCGATCTGCTTGCGCGACAGCTTCTCGCCGCCGCCCGGAACGCGCAGCGCGGCGACTCGGCCTGCAGGGTCCGCGGCCGGCGTGGCGAACACCTTGAACTCGCTGTCCTTCACCAGGTCGGCGACGTCCACCAGCTCGAGCGGCACGCGCAGGTCGGGCTTGTCCGAGGCGTACCGGCGCATCGCCTCTGCGTAAGTCAGGCGCGGGAACGGATCGGGCAACTTGACGCCCAGCACCTTGCCGAACAGCGAGCGCACGAGGCCCTCCATCAGGCCCGTGATCTCGTCGCGCGTGAGGAACGAGGTCTCGATGTCGAGCTGCGTGAACTCAGGCTGCCGGTCGGCGCGCAGGTCCTCGTCGCGGAAGCAGCGCACGATCTGGTAGTAGCGGTCGAAGCCCGCCATCATCAGCAGCTGCTTGAAGATCTGCGGGGACTGCGGCAGCGCGAAGAACTTGCCCGCCTGCGTGCGGCTCGGCACGAGGTAGTCGCGCGCACCTTCTGGCGTCGCCTTGGTGAGCATCGGCGTCTCGACGTCGACGAAGCCCTGCGCGTCGAGGAACTCGCGCATCGCACGCGTCACCGAGTGCCTGAGGCGCAGGCGCTGCTGCATCACGTCGCGGCGCAGGTCCACGTAGCGGTACTTGAGGCGGGTCTCCTCGCGCACCTCCTCGTCGAGCTGGAACGGCAGCGGCTCGGAGCGGTTCAGGACCTCGACGGCGGTGGCGAGCACTTCGACCTTGCCGGAGGCGAGGTTCGGATTCACCGTGCCTTCCGGGCGCGGCCGCACGGTGCCCTCGACCTTCAGCACCCACTCGCCGCGCACGCGCTCGGCCTCGGCGAACACGGCCGCTGCGTCGGGGTCGAACACCAGTTGCAGCAGTCCGCTGCGGTCGCGCAGGTCCACGAAGATCACGCCTCCGTGGTCGCGACGCCGGTGGACCCAGCCCGCCACGGACACGGAGGAACCGACGAGGTGCTCGTTGACCTCGCCGCAGTAATGGGTACGCATGGACATGTTCGGCGGGGCGGGTCTACCGGGGCCCCGGGGCCGGAATTTGCGGAAGGGGCGCGATGTTACGGGCCGCCCTGTGGCGGTGCAAGAAGACCGTCGCCGGGCTTGTTCTTCCACGTCGGCACGACCACGCCGAGCGTGAGCAGCATCTTGAAGGCCTCGTCGACCGTCATGTCCATGTACGTAACCTCGTCCTTTGGTACCAGGATGATGAATCCCGTGGTCGGGTTCGGCGTGGTGGGTACGAACACGCAGGTCACCACCTGCGCCGTCTTCGCCTGGGCCTCCTCCAGCTCGTGCGAGGTGATGAAGCCGATGCTGTAGACCCCCTTGCGCGGAAACTCAACCATCACCACCTGCTTGAAAGACTTGCCCTTGTCGGTGAGCACCGTCTCGCTGAAGGTCTTGGCGCCCCCGTAGACGGCACCGATGACCGGGACGCGCCGCACCAGCGACTCGAGCCCGGCGACCATCTGGCCGCCGAACAGGTTCTTCACCAGCAAGCCGGTGAGGAACAGCAGCAACAGCGAAAGAACGATGCCGATGCCCGGGACGTAGGTGCCGAACAGAGCCTCCGGCCGCCACGACGGCGGCAGGAGCAGCAGCGACTGGTCGAGGATGCCGGAGAGGAACCGAACCACCCACACCGTCACCATGATCGGGATCCAGATCAGCAACCCGCCGATCATGTAGTTGCGCAGCGCCTTGGCGCGATGGTGCGCGCGCGCCTCGTCTGGCGCGAGGCTGGGCGGCAGCGGTGTGGACATGGACGAGCTTCCTTAGCGCCTGCGCGCGCGATTGCCGGTGGACTTTTTCGCAGCCGGCTTCGCCTTGCGCTGCGCACTGGTCTTCGAGGGCCTGGTGATCACAGTGCGCGGCTTGGCAGGCGCCTCGGGCTTCGCGTCTTTGCTTTCCTTGGCTGCCTTCGTAGCCGGCGTCGCGTCCTTGCTCTCGGCCGCCGGCGCGGCCTCCTTCTCGTTTTTCTCGAGCAGGTTCCGCTTGCGCTCCTTCTCCGACTTGAAGTCCGTCTCGTACCAGCCACTGCCGGCGAGGCGGAACATCGGCGCGGACACCAGGCGCTTCAGCTGGTGGCGGCCGCACTCCGGGCACTCACGCAACGGCTTGTCGGAGAACTTCTGCAGGGCCTCGAGCGTGTGGCCGCACTTCTGGCATTCGTATTCGTAGATCGGCATGGCTGATGTAGAAGTGGATGTTTGGCGCGGGATTATACGGGCGCGGCGCGGCGGCGCTGCGCCGGCGCGTCGTCAGACGACGATACGGAAGCCTCGCTTCCGCGGCACGGCCCCGGGGTTCAGGGTTCCCTGCCGCCGGGCGTCGCGCGACATGGACGTCGCGCGCGAGCCCCTATGGATGGGTTCACGGCGTCCCGGCGGCAGGGAACCCTGAACCCCGGGGCCCACGCCGCCAGCCTTCGCGGCAGCTTTAGGCGCGCCGTCGCTTCCCTTCCGCGGGCGGCTCGCCCTGCTTCTCGAAAGCGAGTCCGCCGTCGCGCGCAGTCACCACGATCCGGTCGCCGGGCCCGAAGTCGCCTCGCAGGATGGCCTGCGCGAGCGGATTCTCGAGCTGGTGCTGGATGGCGCGCTTCAAAGGCCGCGCGCCGTACACCGGGTCGAAACCAGCCTCGCCGAGCAGATCGCGCGCCGAGTCGTCGAGCTCGAGCCCCATGTCCCGGTCGGCGAGTCGCTTGCGCAGGTAGCCCACCTGGATGTCCACGATCGAGCGGATGTGTTCGCGACCGAGCGGGTGGAACACCACCACCTCGTCCACACGGTTGATGAACTCGGGGCGGAAGTGCTGGCCCACGACCTCCATGACCGCGGACTTCATCCTGTCGTAGTTCTCCTCGCCCGAGAGCTCCTGGATGAGCTGCGAGCCCAGATTCGAGGTCATGATGATCACCGTGTTGCGGAAGTCCACGGTGCGACCCTGGCCGTCCGTGAGGCGCCCGTCGTCGAGCACCTGCAGCAGCACGTTGAACACGTCGGCGTGTGCCTTCTCGACCTCGTCGAGCAGGATCACGCTGTAGGGGCGGCGGCGCACTGCCTCGGTGAGGTAGCCGCCCTCCTCGTAGCCGACGTAGCCGGGAGGAGCGCCGATCATGCGCGCCACGGAGTGCTTCTCCATGAACTCCGACATATCGATGCGCACCATCGCCTCCTCGGTGTCGAAGAGGAACTCGGCGAGCGCCTTCGACAGCTCGGTCTTGCCCACGCCCGTGGGACCGAGGAACAGGAACGAGCCGTTCGGCCGGTTGGGATCGGACAGGCCGGCGCGCGAGCGGCGTATGGCGTCCGAGACGGCTCTGACGGCCTCGTCCTGGCCGACCACGCGCTTCGACAGCGCCTGCTCCATCCTGAGCAGCTTTTCGCGTTCCCCCTCGAGCATCTTCGACACCGGGATGCCGGTCCACTTGGAGACCACCTCGGCGATTTCCTCGTCCGTGACCTTGTTGCGCACCAGCGTCGGCGCCTTCGACTCCGCGGCCTGCGCCGCCTGGATGCGCTTCTCGAGCTCGGGAATCCTGCCGTACTGCAGCTCGGACATGCGCGTCAGGTCGCCGGCGCGGCGCGCCGCATCGAACTCGAGCCGCGTCCGCTCGAGTTCCT
>Ga0209594_1000714_pt1 | contig 18407 bp, 20 predicted proteins | sample AshMeaCrysSpring_FD_184126 | JGI IMG/M metagenome (GOLD analysis project Ga0209594, IMG submission 184126) | Groundwater microbial communities from Big Spring, Nevada to study Microbial Dark Matter (Phase II) - Ash Meadows Crystal Spring... | ecosystem: Environmental > Aquatic > Deep subsurface...
GGGCCCTACCCCATCTTGCGCGCGAGATAGCGCATCAGCGGGCCCACCACCGGCAGCTTCGCGTAGAGCTCTCCCGCCGCGTCCCAATAGTCGCGGTGGTAGGTGACGCGCCCGTCGGGGCCGAAGCGCACGTGCGACAGGCCGTGGATCACCTGCGTCACGTCCGGCTGCCACTTCTTCACGCGGAATTCGAAGTCCCAGATGAGCACGGCCGAGTCCCCCTCGAGGATCGTCTCCGTGATCCGGAAGCGCGGGTCGTCGAGGGACTCGTACATGTGGTCGAAGATGCGCGCGATCGCCTCGACGCCGCGCACATCGCTGAACGGGTCGCGGAAGTACGCGTCGTCCGCGTACACCGCGCCCACCGCCACCACCTGCTCGCGCGTGAGCGTCTCCCAGTAACGGCGCAGCCGCGCGAGCGCCTCGCGGCTCACAGCCCGGTGGCCTTGCGCACCGCCGGAAAGTAGCGGCCGTAGGGAAGCAGGCGCAGCATCTTGAGGAAGCGCGTGAAGCGCTTGGGGAAGTGGATCTCGAACTCGCCCCGCTGCAGCCCCGCCACGATCTCGGCGGCCGCCTCGCCGGGCTCGATGAGCGCGGGCATCTTGAAGTCGTTCTGCGCCGTCATGGGCGTGCGCACGAAGCCCGGGTTGATGACGCACACGCCGATGCCCTTCGGGTTCAGGTCGAGGTAGAGCGTCTCGGCGAGGTTGATGGCGGCCGCCTTCGTCGGCCCGTAGACCAGGCTCTTCGGGAGGCCGCGGTAGCCCGCCACGGAGGAGACCAGCGCGATCGTCCCGCAGCCCTGCGCGAGGAGCGTCGGCGCCACGGCCGCCACCCCGTTCAGGCACCCCATCAGGTTCACGTCGACCATCGCGCGCGCCACGGCGAGGTCGATGGCCCACGCGCGCATCGGCTTGTACTCCCCGGCCATGATCACGACCAGGTCGATGCCGTGCCAGTGCTCGACGATCGCGGCGGCGGCCTTCTGGAGCGCGGGCGCGTCCGTGATGTCCACCGGCAGCGCGAGGCCCCGGCCCTTCGGGAATCCCTTGACCATCGTGGCCAGCGGCGCCTCCCGGCGCGCCGACACCGCCACCCGCGCCCCCAGCCCCGCGAGCTTCTCCGCCAGCGCCGCCCCGATGCCGGTGGATGCGCCGATGATCCAGCAGCGCCGCTCCTGCCAGTCGCGGATGGGGGGATTCAACGCCATTTCGCCTCCTCGAGCCTCGGAAAGAATGTACCGGGTTCGCGAACCCGGTACGCGAACCCGGTTCGCTTCAGGACACCGCTAGCGCTTGCGGAAGAAGATCGTGACCTCGCCGAACGTGATGCCGAACTTGGAGAAGGCGGTCTTGTTGACGAGGGTCCTGTCGTCCACGAGCCACATCCAGTCGTCCATGTCGAGGTTCACGGTGCTGCCGTCCTCGCGCTTGGCGCTCAGCACGTAGTTCCAGCGCAGCGTGTTGCCCGCGGCCACGCCGGCCGCTTCGCCGACCACGTCGGCCGCCGTGCCCGTGTAGCGGTCGCCGTCCTTGCGAATGGTCCACACGCGCGTCTCCTTCGAGCCGTCGGCATAGGTGAACCGCTCGTCGAGGGTTCCCACGTCGCCGTTCCACGTGCAGGTCATCTCGACCGTCATGCGCTTGAGCACCTTGCCGGAGCGGTCCTGCACGATGCCCCAGGCGTCCACCTTGCCGTTGAAGTACTCCCGGAGGTCGAGCTTGGGCTTCTCGGCCGCGTAGTCCTGCGGCGTCACCGCTGCGCACGAGGCGAGGAGCAGCGCCGCCACGGCGATGAAGATTTTCCTGATCAAGGGGTTACCCTCATTTCCCGTCCTCCGTCCGAACGACAAAAAGGTGAAGTGAGCAGCGCCACGGCCGCCAGCGCCTTGAGCGCGCACGGCACCAGGGCGTAGACCGCGGCCAGCACCAGAAGTGCCTGCGGCGCATTGTCCGCCTTCGGCGCGTAGCCGAAGGCCTGCAGCAGCGGCAGGGCGATGCCCGCGGCGAGGGCGAGGTTCATCTTCGTCGCGAGGCTCCAGAGCCCGAAGTATGACCCCTCGTTGCGGCCCGCGCCGCGCGCCTCGTCCCCGTCGATCACGTCCGCGAGCAGGGAGGGGGGCAGCGCGAGGTCGGCGCCCAGCCCGATGCCCGACAGCACGCAGATGGCCGCGTAGGCGGCCACGCTGCCGGGCCCGAGCAGGAAAGCCCACACGAACGCGGCGATGGAGATCGCCATGGCGATCAGCCACGACCGCCCCTTGCCGATGCGCTTCGCGAGCCACACCCAAGCCGGCAGGCCCGCCGCCCCCGCCGCGAAGTAGGCGATGAGGAACACGGCGGTGAGGTCGGGCCGCCGCACCACGTCCTCGATGAAGAACAGCACGAGGGTCGCCGGAATGGCGGCCGCGATGCCGTTCAGGACGAACACGAGGGCAAGCTTGCGAAACTGCGGGTTGGCGAGCGGCAGCGAAAGGGCGCCGAAGACGGCCGCCCGCGGCGGCGGCAGGCGGACGTGGGCCGGCGGCGACCCGCGCATCGCGACCAGCGCCATGACGATCGCCAGGGGCGCGAAGGCCCACGAGAACTGCGCGAATCCGGCGCGCTCGCCCGAGGCCTGCTTCAGCACCTCCGGCAGCGCCGCCGCGAGGAACACGCCGATGAGGGAGAGCCCCTCGCGCCAGGCCGTCACGCGCGTGCGCTCCGCGACGTCGTCGGTGACCTCGGCGCCGTGCGCGAGATAGCTCACGGTCACCATGCTGAACGCCGTGTAGACGACGAGCAGGTTCGCGACGAGCCACCACCCCATCAGGACCGGACCGCCGTCGGGGGGGTTGAACAGCCCCAGCATGCCCAGCACGAGCATCGGCGTGCCCCACCCGACGAAGGACCAGCGGCTGCCGCCGCGCGCGCGCCGCCGGTCGCTCCACCAACCGAGGAGGGGGTCCTGCACCGCGTCGAAGATCCGCGCCACGAGCAGGATCGCCCCGACCCCGGCGAGCGAAAGCCCGAGCGTGTCGGCGTAGAACTTCGGCACGTGCACGTAGATGGGCAGCGCCGCCATCGCGAGCGGCAGGCCCAGCGCGCCGTAGGCGGCGAGCTGCAGCGTCGAGGGGCGCGCGGCCACGGCGGGGCGGCCCGGTCAGTCGCCGAGCTTCAGCATCTGCGCGCGCAGCTTCGGCTGGCTGGTCCGCTCGTCGAGCCAGATGCCGAAGAAGGCGCGGGCGAACTCCGGGTCGGGCACGGCGCCCAGGAGGCGTTCCTGGTTGTAGAAGCGCGCTTCGCGGCCCGGCAGGTGCAGGCCCACCAGCCGGTCGCCCGGCTTGATGTCGGGGAAGAGGCGGTCCATGGCCGCCTGCCAGCGCAGGAGCTTGGCGTCGTCGGTGACGCCGATGTTGCGCATCTCCTCGATGCTGCGCTTCGAGAGGTCCCGCCCCTTGATGCTCATGGCGTAGCGGATGTCGAGGGCGAAGGCGCGCTCGAAGGACCACGCCTCGCCCAGCACCCACAGCGCCGAGTCGTAGACGTGCAGGCCGAAGAAGCGCAGACGCCCCTCCCCGACGGGCTTCAGCGCGGGGAGCTCCGACACCACCGGCTTCGGCAGCGGCGGCAGGACCTGCGCGAACGCCGGCGCGGCCGCGAGGAGCAGCCCCGCCGCGAGGAGCGCGGCCCTCACGCCGGCCGCTCCAGCTCCAGGTGCACCACGTCCGTGCGCCGCGAGCTGAAGCCCACCTCGCAGTAGTGCAGGTAGAAGCGCCAGAGGGAGAGGAAGCGCTCGTCGAAGCCGAGGGCCTTGATCTCGCGCTCCTTCGCGTCGACCGCATCGCGCCAGCGCCGCAGCGTCTCGGCGTAGTGCAGCCCGAAGCGGAAGGGCTCGTGCACGCGCAGGCCGGCCTCGCGCGCCTCGCGGGAGAAGCGCTCGACGGAGGCGAGCATGCCGCCCGGGAAGATGTACTCGCGGATGAAGTCGCTCGAGCGGCGGTACTTCCCGAACGCCGACTCGTCGATGGTGATGGCCTGGATCGAGGCCTTGCCGCCCGGCTCGAGGCAGTCGCGCACCTTGCGGAAGTAGGCGGGCCACCAGCGCTCGCCCACCGCCTCGACCATCTCCACGGAGACGATGCGGTCGAAGCGGCCCTCGAGGTCGCGGTAGTCCTGGAAGCGCAGCTCGACGCGGTCCGAAAGCCCCGCCTTGCGGATGCGCTCGGTGGCGTAGTCCAGCTGCGCCTGCGAGATGGTGATGCCCGTCCAGCGGCAGCCGCGCGTGCGCACCGCGTACTCGGCGAAGCCGCCCCAGCCGCAGCCGATCTCGAGGACGTGGTGGCCGGCCGTCACGCCGATGGCCTCCAGCATGCGCTCGTACTTCGCCTCCTGCGCGTGTTCCAGCGAACCGTCGAGCCCCCCCGTGAAGAGGGCGGACGAGTAGGTCATCGTGCGGTCCAGCCACAGCGCGTAGAAGTCGTTGCCGAGGTCGTAGTGGGCGTGGATGTTCTTCCGCGAGCCGGCGCGCGTGTTCGGGCGCAGCAGGTGCGCCAGCCGGAAGAAGAAGGCCACGACGGGATTGCCGTAGTAGGCGCCCGCGAGCGCCTTCTCGTTCGCCTCGCACACGGCCAGGAAGGCCGTCATGTCGCCCGTCGCGATGAGCCCGTCGCGCCAGCACTCGGCCACGCCGATCTCGGCGGCGCGCAGCATCCGCCCGACGGCGCGCCAGTCGCGGATCTCGAGGTCGGCCACGGGGCCGGGCTCGGGGCCGACGAAGTCGCGGCGGACGCCCTCGGGCGTGGTCACCGTGAGCCGGCCGACGGCGATCCGCGAGAACAGGCGGAAGAGGGTGCGCCCCGCGAGGGTGGGCGCGGGAAGCGTTGCGACGTGCTGTGGGGAATTCACCGGGTCGTCTCCTGGAATGGCGGCTCGGGCTTGGAAAAGAACGGCACGCGCTTCAGCCACAGCTTCAGCGCCTGCCAGTGGATGCGGGCGACTACGCCCAGCGTCATGAGGGGATAGCCGAGGAGCGCGCGCGCCAGCGAACGCGCCCCGATGGGTTCGGCCTTGCCGTCGATGGCCGTGACCAGCAGCTTGCCCTGCCGGTCGTGGTAGTCGATGTGCGCGAACTGCCCCGCGGCGTCACCCGAGAAGCGGAAGCGGTAGAAGCCATCCACCTCGCAGAAGGGCGAGACGTGGAAGACCTTCTCCGCGCGCAGCCAGTCCCGCGGCGCGATGGCCCGGCCGTCGGAGTGGGCGAGCAGGTAGTTGTGCCGCTCGCCGAAGGTGTTGGACACCTCGCAGAGCACCGCGCGCAACGCGCCCGCGCGGTCGTGGCAATAGAAGATCGAGATCGGGTTGAAGACGAAGCCCAGCACGCGGGGGAAGGCCTGCAGGACGATCTCCCCGTCCGCCCCTTGCACGCCGGCCCGGGCCAGGCGCGCGCGCACCCAGGGCTCCAGCGGGCCGCCGTCGCGCGGCCCGTGGTCGCGCGTGTGCAGCGAGAGCAGGTTCGGGCGGTCGACGGAGAAGGCGCCGCGCCCCGCCGACGCCCACGCCGAGAGGGGGATGCGCAGGAAGAACACCGGGTAGGCGAAGGCGTGCCGCACAGGCCGCCGCCGGCAGTGGAACACCCGCCCGAAGAGGATCTGCGGCGGGGTCATGCCTGCCAGGGGGCGGGAATGCCCATCTGCCGGGCCACGTTCACGGCCGAGAGCAGGCCGTCCTCGTGGAACCCGTAGCGCGTCCAGGCGCCGCAGAACCAGGTGCGGGCCCTGCCCTGCAGCGACGACACGCGCTTCTTCGCCTCGGTGGAGCCCTCGAGGAAGACCGGGTGGTGGTAGTCGAACTCGGCCAGCACCTGGTCCGGGCGCGGCGTTTCGACCGGGTTCATCGTCAGCAGCACCGGCGAGGAAAACGGCAGCGGCTGCAGGCGGTTGAGGAGGTAGGTGAGGGACACCGGCTCCTCGGAAAGCTTGGGCCGGGGCGCGTGGAAGTTCCAGCTCGCCCAGGCGCGGCGGCGGCGCGGCAGCAGGCGCTCGTCGGTGTGCAGGACGGCGCGGTTCTTCTGGTACGGAATCGCCTTCAGGACCGCCCGCTCCTCGTGCGTCGGGTTCTGCAGGAGGGCCAGCGACTGGTCGGTGTGGGTCGCGAGCACCACCTCGTCGAAACGCTCGGTGCCGGCCACGGTCGTCACCTCGACGCGGTCCTCGTGGCGGCGGACCGCCTGCACGGGGGTGGCGAGGCGCACGTCGTGCAGGCCCGAGGCCAGCTTCTTCACGTACTCGCGCGAGCCGCGCTTCACCGTGCGCCACTGCGGCCGGTCGGAGATGGCGAGCAGCCCGTGGTTGTGGCAGAACTGCAGGAACGTGCCGAGGGGAAAGCGGTTGATCTGGGTCGCCGGGGTGGACCAGATGCAGGCCGCCATCGGGATGAGGTAGAGCTCGCGCACCTCGGCGCCGTAGCCGCCCGCGTCGAGGAACTCGCCGAGCGTGCCGGTCACGGGCTTGCCGCCCTGCGCGAGGGCGGTCGCCTCGCGGTTGAAGCGCAGCAGGTCCGCCAGCATGCGCAGGAACCGCGGGTTCACGAGGTTGCTGCGCTGCGCGAAGACCGCGTTCAGGTCGTTGCCCGCCCACTCGAGCGCGCCGTCCCCGATGCGCACCGAGAACGACATGTCCGACGGGGCCGAATCGACCCCGAGGGTGGCGAAGAGCCCGCACAGGTGCGGGTAGGTGCGCTCGTTGTAGACCAGGAAGCCCGTGTCGACGGGGAAGGTCATGCCGTCGACGGTCGCGTCGACGGTGTTGGCGTGCCCGCCGAGATAGCCGTTGGCCTCGAAAAGGATCACCTCGTGGCGCTTGGCGAGCAGCCACGCGCAGGCAAGGCCTGCGATACCGGATCCGACGACGGCAATCTTGGACATGGGGCGGAAGGTTGGGGCATGCCGGCCCGGCCACCCATTGGACCTAGGGCCGACGCCCGACTTTGCTATTCTAGCCTCGACCCCGTCAGCGCCGAGGCCCCCATGCTCTATCCCGAACTCTTCGCCTCATTCGAGAAGGTCCGCTGGGACCTCGCCCGGGACGTCCCGTGGCGGGATTTCGACGCGGCGCGCCTGACCGAGGAGCAGGCCCGCACCGTCAAGATGAACGCGATCACGGAGTGGTCGGCGCTCCCGGCCACCGAGATGTTCCTGCGCGACAACCACGGGGACAGCGACTTCTCCGCCTTCATGTCGATCTGGTTCTACGAGGAGCAGAAGCACGCGCTGGTGCTGATGGAGTACCTGCGGCGCTTCCGGCCGGACCTGGTGCCCACCGAGGCGGAGCTGCACGCCGTGCGCTTCCCGTTCGACCCGGCGCCGGCCTTCGAGACGCTGATGCTGCACTTCTGCGGGGAGGTCCGCCTCACGCAGTGGTACCGGCGCGCCGCCGACTGGCACACCGAGCCGGTGATCAAGCGCATCTACGAGATCCTCTCCGGCGACGAGGCGCGCCACGCCGGCGCCTATTACAAGTACATGCGCAAGGCCATCGAGAAGGCGGGCAACGAGGCGCGCGTCGCCTTCGCGAAGATCGGGGTGCTGATGGCCTCGGCCGCGCGCACGGCCAAGCCCCTGCACCCGACCAACCTGCACGTGAACAAGGCGCTCTTCCCGCGCGACACGGTGCAGTCGCGCCTGCCGGACCCGGAGTGGCTCGAGCGCTGGCTCGACACCCAGATCCAGTTCGACAAGGCCTGGGAGGGCAAGGTCGTGCAGACCGTGCTCGCCAAGCTCTCCACGCTCTACGACCGAACCATCGAGAACGCCGCCGAGCTCAACCGCTACCGCAAGGAGCTTCTGGCTTCCCTCGAGCCGAAACCCGCCGTCTCATGACGGTGCCTGACACGACCCTGGCACCGATCGCCTGAACGGAACCCATGGCCGACCCCGACTTCGAAGCCAAGCTGTGCGAGCCGCGCGACTTTCCCGCGCGGGCCGCCGCCCTGGCCCGGCCGCTCGTCTTCACCAACGGCGTCTTCGACATCCTGCACCGCGGCCACGTGACCTACCTGGCGGAGGCCCGCTCCCTGGGGGCCTCGCTCGCCGTCGCGCTCAACGCCGACGCCTCCGTCCGGCGGCTGGGCAAGGGCGCGGACCGGCCCGTCAACCCCCTCGCGGACCGCATGGCCGTGGTGGCCGCGCTGGAATGCGTCGCCCTGGTCACCTGGTTCGACGAGGACACCCCGCTCGCGCGCATCCTCGAGTGCCGGCCCGAGCGGCTGGTGAAGGGCGGCGACTGGCCCGTGGACCGCATCGTCGGCGCCCGCGAGGTGCAGGGCTGGGGCGGGACGGTGCACGCGATTCCCTTCCGGCACGAGCGTTCCACCACGCAACTCCTCGCCAGGATCCGCCGCTGACATGAACGACCGACGCGCCCTCCCCGCCGGCCTCGCCGACGCCTTGCGCGCCATCGTCGGCGAGCGCGGCATCGTCGCCGACCCCGCCGACCACGAGCCCTTCGTCGCGGACTGGCGCGGCCAGTACCGCGGCCGGGCCGCCTGCGTGGTGAAGCCCGGCTCCACGGCCGAGGTGGCGCAGGTCGTGGCGCTGCTGGCCGGCGCCGGCGTCGGCATCGTGCCGCAGGGCGGCAACACGAGCCTGTGCGGCGCCTCGGTGCCCGACGGCTCCGGCACGCAGGTCGTGGTGAACCTCTCGCGGATGAACGCCGTGCGCGCCATCGACCTCGAGAACAACACGATCACCGTCGAGGCGGGCTGCATCCTGGCCGGGCTGCAGCGCGTGGCCGAGGAGAACGGGCGCTTCTTCCCGCTGTCGCTCGCGGCGGAGGGCAGCTGCGAGGTGGGCGGCAACATCGCCACCAACGCCGGCGGCACGCAGGTGCTGCGCTACGGCAACATGCGCGAGCAGGTGCTGGGGCTGGAGGTCGTCCTGCCCGACGGCCGCGTCTGGGACGGCCTGCGCGGGCTGCGCAAGGACAACACGGGCTATGACCTCAAGCACCTCTTCATCGGCGCCGAGGGAACGCTCGGCATCGTGACCGCCACGGTGCTCAAGCTCCACCCGAAGCCCGGGGCGATCGCCACCGCACTGGCGGCCGTCCCCGACCCGGCCGCCGCCGTGGCCCTCCTCGGCCGGCTGCGCGCTGCCTGCGGCGAACGTGTCACCGGCTTCGAGCTCATCTCCCGTTACTGCCTGGACCTGGTGTTCCGGAACATCCCCAACGCCGCCGACCCGCTGCAGCAGCCGCACCCCTGGTACGTCCTCGCGGAACTCTTCGACAGCGCCGACGGCGGCGGGCTCGCCGCGATGCTCGAGGAGGCGCTGGGCGACGCCGTCGAGACCGGGCTCGTCCTCGACGCCGTGCTGGCGGCGAGCGTCGCGCAGCGGCAGGCGCTGTGGTCCCTGCGCGAGAACATCTCCGAGGCGCAACGCATCGAGGGGTTCTCCGTGAAGCACGACGTCTCCGTCCCGGTGAGCCGCGTGCCGCAGCTGATCGACGAGGGCAAACGCGCGCTGGAGGCGGCGTTCCCGGGCATCGACATCGTCGCCTTCGGCCACCTCGGCGACGGCAACATCCACTGGAACGCCTTCCCGCCGCGGGGCGCCAGGGTGGACTTCGTGCCCTGGTCGGTCGAGGTGAACCAGGTCGCCTACGGCGTCGTGCACCGGCTGGGCGGGTCGATCAGCGCCGAGCACGGCATCGGGGTGCTCAAGCGCGACGAGCTGCCGCACTACAAGCCGGCGCTGGAGCTGGAGCTGATGCGGGCGATCAAGCGCGTGCTGGACCCGCGCGGCGTCATGAACCCGGGAAAGGTGCTGATCCCATGAAGGACGCCGGCCCCGACGACGCGCGCCAGTTCTTCGAGGTGGCCAACCAGTTCGTGGCGCTGGCCAACGACCTCGCCGAGGAGCACGGCAGGCCGCGCGTGGCCGCCGCGATCCTCTGGGCCGCCTCGCGCTACGGATCCTTCGCCTGGGCGATGAGCGGCGCGCCGGGCCGGCAGCCCCCCGACGAGGCCCTCGAGCTCTTCGGCGCGCAGTACCGCAGGATGATGCAGGACAACCTGCGGCAGATGCTCGCGGAGTTCGATCCCCCGAAGGAGTGAGCCGTGACGGAACGCTTCTTCCAGAACACGATCGCGCTGGTCTACGACTTCGACGGCACCCTCTCGCCGCAGCCGATGCAGGAGTACACGGTGCTGCCGCGCATGGGCATCGCGCCGCGCGACTTCTGGAAGAAGGTGAACGAGGAGGCGCTCGCCACGCAGTCGGACATGATGCTGGTCTACATGCGCCACATCCTCGAATCCCTCGACCGGCAGAAGATCGCCGTCAAGCGCCGGGACTTCGCGCGCATGGCGAAGGCGATCGAGTACTTTCCCGGCGTGGCGGGATGGTTCGCGCGCGTCAACGCCTACGTGCGCCGGCAGGGACGCGGCCGCGTCCGGCTGCAGCACTACCTCATCTCCGCGGGGCAGAAGGAGATCCTCGAGGGCGTGTCGATCCGACGCCACTTCCGCCGCATCTACGCCTCGGAATACCACTTCAACCACCACGGCGTCGCCACCTTCCCGAAGATCCTCGTCACCGACACCCTGAAGACGCAGTTCCTCTTCCGCATCAACAAGGGCAAGGAGTCGGTCACCGAGTCGATCAACGAGCACATGCCCGAGCACGAGCGGCCGATCCCGTTCCAGAACATGATCTACGTCGGCGACGGGATGACCGACGTGCCCTCGATGGCGCTCACCAAGAAGAACGGCGGCCACACCATCGCCGTCTACCCCGAGTCCAAGGAGCGCGAGAAGGGCATCTGCCTGAAGCTCCTCGAGGCGGGCCGCGTCGACTTCATCGCGGAGGCCGACTATCGCCGCGCGAGCCGGCTGTCGCGCCGCGTCGAGATCCTGCTCGACGCGATCATCGCCGACATCGCCCGCCGCCGCGAGGCGTTCGACTGCCGCGCCGAGCACCGGGGCGGCTAGCCCGGTGGGCCCGCTCACCTTCAAGGCCCTGCGCCTGCTCGCCGACGGGCGCTTCCACTCGGGCGCCGCCGTGGCCCGAAGCCTCGCGCGCACGCGGGCGACCGTGTCCGACGCGCTCAAGGGCGCGGACGCGCTCGGCGTCGAGGTGTTCAGCGTCCCCGGCAAGGGCTACCGCCTCGCGGCGCCCCTCGAATTCCTCGACGCGGGCGCGATCGTTGCGGCGCTGGGACCGGCCGCCTCCCGCGTGCGCCTGACGCTGCTCGACGAGGCGGACTCGACGAGCACGCATCTCGCCGGCCTTGCGCAATCGGGCGCCCCCTCGGGCACCTGCGTCGTGGCCGAGTGGCAGCGGGCCGGCCGGGGCCGGCGCGGGCGGGCGTGGCAGGCCGGCGTCGGCGCCTCCCTCACGTTTTCGGTCCTGTGGCGCTTCGAGCAGGGACCGGCCCACCTCGGGGGACTTCCGCTCGCGGTGGGCGTGGCCGCCACCCGGGCGCTCGAGCGCGCGGGCGTGCGGGGCGTCGGCGTGAAGTGGCCGAACGACCTCGTGAGCGACTGGCGGAAGCTGGGCGGCATCCTCGTGGAGACCACGGGGGAGATGCAGGGGCCGACGGCCGCCATCGTCGGCATCGGCATCAACTATCGGCTGGGCGAGGCAGTTGCCGGGCGCATCGGCCAGCCCGCCACGGACGTCGCCGCCTGCGCCCCGGCCCTGCCCTCGCGCAACGCGCTGCTCGGGCGCCTGCTCGGGGACCTGGTGGAGGCCCTCGAGCGCTTCGCGCAGGAGGGCTTCGCCGCCTTCCGCGACGACTGGCGGGCGCGCCACGCCTGCGCCGGGCGCCGCGTGACGGTGCTCGAGGGCGGCGGGCGTCCCTTCGAGGCCGACGTCCTGGATGTCGCGGACGATGGCGCCCTGCTCGTCTCGGTGGACGGTGCGGCGCGGCGACTCACTGCCGCGGAGGTGTCGCTGCGCCCCGCCGAAAAGGGATCGGCGCCCTCTCGGGAACGAGCCGGGAAATGACGCCGGCCGCGCTCCAGGCGTCGCCCGTGCTGGCGATCGACGCCGGCAACACGCGCGTGAAGTGGGGGCTGCGCGAGGGCGATGCGTGGGTCGCCCGCGGCGCGATCGCGACGGTGGAAGCGCAGCACCTGGGCCGCGACTGGCCGGCCATGCCGGCCGGCACGCGGGCGATCGCGTCGAACGTCGGCGGGCCGCAGTTGCACGAGTGGCTCGCCGGGACCTGCGCCCGTCACGGCCTCGCGCTCGCGTTCATCGCCTCCCGGCGCGAGCAGCTGGGCGTCTCGAACACCTATCGCGACGCCGCGCAGCTGGGCACGGACCGCTGGGCGGCGCTGGTCGCCGCGCATCACCGGGCGCCGTCGCACCAGCTGGTGGTCATGGCCGGAACCGCCCTCACCGTGGACGCCCTGCGCGAGGACGGCCGGTTCCTCGGCGGCATCATCGTCCCCGGCCCGGCGCTGATGCGTGCCGCGCTCGACCGCGGGACGGCGCAGCTCAGGCTCACCGAAGGCGTCTTCGACGCCTTCCCGCGGAACACGGCGGACGCCATCACCACCGGCAGCGTGCTCGCCGCCGCGGGCGCCGTCGAGCGCATGATCGACGCCATGGCCGCCGCCGGCCAGGCGCCCGGGCGTCTGGTGCTGTCGGGCGGCGCCGCCGCGGAGATCGCGCCCCACCTTCCCATGCCCGCCACCCTCGACGACAATCTCGTCCTCGACGGACTGGCCCTGATGGCCCGCGCCGCCTGAACCGCGCCCCGACCCTCTTGTCCCGCCTCCTCTTCTTCCTCCTGCTCGTCGCCAACCTCGCCTTCGGCCTGCACCTGTGGCTCTCGGCGAGGGCGAGCGCGCCGGACCCGTCCTTGCGGGAGCGGAACCCCGAGCGGGCGAAGATCGTCGCGGTCGTCCCGCCGTCAACCGCGGCGCAGCAGGCGGAGCGGGCCCGCCAGCAGGTGCAGTCGCTGTCGGGGGCGGCGTGCGTCGAGTTCGCCGGATTCAGCGCCGAGGAGCTGCCCCGGGCGCGCGAGGCCCTGGCGGCGATGCAACTGGGCGACCGCCTTGCGGAACGGAAGGTGGAGGAGGTCACCCGCCACTGGGTGTTCGTCCCGCCCGCCCGGGACCGCCGCGCCGCCGAGCAGGCCGTGGCCGCGCTGCGCAAGCTCGGCGTGAACGACCTCTCCCTGCGCCCGGATCAGTCCATCTCGCTGGGCGTCTTCTCGACCGAGGAGGCGGCGGGGCGCCACCTCGCCATGCTGGAGGCCAAGGGTGTCAAGGGCGCGCAGGTGGGTCCGTTCGCGCGGGAGTCGAGGGACACGATGTTCGTCGTCCGCGACCCGGACTCCGAGCTCGTCTCCCGCCTTGCGCTGCTGGCCCGGGACCACGCCGCCGCGACCCTGCGGGCCGTTCCGTGCCCGGCGCCGGAGCCCGCCCCGGCCACGGCAGGGAAGAGGTAGGTGGCAGGCACGGAAAGGGCCCCGGGAAGAAGCCGTATGGAAATCCGCCGGCCCAAGGCATAATGACTACCCTGAAAAACATCCGGAATGCGCGAGGGGAAACGGCCTCATGACGGAAAAGAGCATCTGGAGCCGGCTGTTCGGCATGGGTGGGGACAAGGCCGAGGAGCCTGCCCCCAAGCCGCAATCCGCGCCTGCCGAGGTCGCGCCGGCGAGCCCGCCGGTGGCCGCGGAAGCCGCCGCGGCGCCGCGCGCGAAATGGGACAAACCCGTCTTCGACGGGAAGCCGCCGCCGCGCCCGCGCGCGCTGGCGTCCTCGGCCGCCTCTGCCGCCACGACCCCGGCGCCGCGCGCCATGGCCGCCCACAAGCCCGAGCCCGCGGTCCTGCCCGACCACGTTCGGGCCCGCATCCGCGAGCGCTACTTCCGGTCGCGTTTCCCCGACGTGCCGCTGCCCGCGCCGGGCAGCAAGGACGCATCCGCCATCGTCAAGGCGGCGCGCCTCTACTTCGAGGACGGCGATACCGCCCGGGCGGTGGAGCTCCTGCGGCAGGCCTCGGACATGCTGACGCGCGTCGAGGGCATCCTGCTGGCGAAGCTCGAGATCCACTACCTCGACCACAATGAAGCGGCGTTCACGGAGACGGCGCGCATCTTTGCGGAGCGCTTCCCCGGCTCCTCGGAATGGCCCGCCGTCGCGCGCCTCGGCTGGCGCCTCGCGCCCAGCGAGGCCCTCTTCGCCAACGCCCGCCCGGCCAAGGTCGCACGCGACGACCAGTACGGCGCCTGGCCCGAGGTGCCCAACTGGATCGAAGCGCCCTGGGACCTGACCGGCGAGGTGCTCGCCGTCGAGCTGCGCAGCCGCATCCTGGCCGCCAGCCATACCGCCGGCAAGCCCGCCTGAGGACCCGGACGTGAGCGCGACGACACCATTCGACGGCACCGCGAACGCTCCCCTGCGGGGCGCCGGCAAGGACTACTGGGACCACCAGATCAACGGGTTCCGCAAGGAATCGGAGGCCGGGGATCCCGGACCGCTGGCCCGCGACCTGCTGGCGCGCTTCGAGCAATTCGAGGGCGCGATGGCGGAGGAGGAAGCCCCGCTCATCACCAACGCGCTGCTCTGGAACGACGACGAGCTCGCGCTGGGGCGCTGGATCGAGGGCACCTACTACTCCTTCTCGCGCATCGGCGCGACGCTGCTGCGCCGCATGACGACGAGCTCGGACATCCTGCCGCCCGCGGGCATCGCCACCTCGATGGCCGCGCTCTCCCTGGCGGCGTCCGGGACCAACATCAAGTGGGCGCAGATCGCCGACGCCGGGCGCCGCCCGCAGCAGATGACCGAGGTGCACAAGGTCTTCGGCCTCGCGCAGGAGCGCGGACTCGCGGCCGCCTTCGTGCAGGTGCCATTCCTCGGCGACGCGCTCTCGTTCTCCGTCCCGGCCTTGTATGCGCGCGTCCTGCTGCTCAACGCCCTCTGCCACGGCAACCTGCGGCGCCAGCACGTGGCGATCATCGACTGCTGGCTGCGCGAGTGGGTGCCCGACTACGCCGTGGTGCCCGGCCCGGTCACCGGCGCCCAGCTGCGCGCCGCCCCCTCGGGGTTCGGCGGGCTGCGCACGTCGGGCGAAGGCGAGGCCGCGCAGGTCCTGGTGATCGAGCCGATGAGCATGCACGTCGAGCTGGCGGTGCGCTGGCTGGAGGAAGGCCGCATCTATCCCGGCTACGGACTCGCCTCGACGCTGCGCGTCGAGGACCACGTCGCCGTGCTCGACACCCTGCGCGCCTTCCTCGCGCACTCGCGCGCCGGCATACCGCCGCGCCAGAAGCGCGAGGGCCGCGAGGCGGAGGTCGAGGCGTTCGTGGGGCTGCCGGAGATCCTCGCGAAGGCCTTCGCGGTGGCCGAGGCGTCGACCGTGTCCGAGGGCCTGATGTCGCCCACCGAGCTCGGCGGCGGCAAGCGCACGGGCAAGGAAAACCCCATCGACAACGCCTACGAGATGAGCGCAAGGCGGCTGCGCCTGCTGGACGAGAGCCCCAGCGGCCTCGGCCTCGAGACCGACGACGCGCTCGACCCGCTGGAGGCCGGCACCCTGCTCGCCGTCCGCTCCGACCCGCTCGCTCCCGCCGTCATCTGCGAGGTCGTGCGCCGGATGCCGACGCCGGGCACCGCCTCGCGCCTGGGCGCGCGCGTGCTTTCGCGCGACACGCGGCGCGTGTACCTCACTTCGCCGCAGCGGGCGTCGACCGTGGAGACGCTCTTCATCGCCGGGGAGGATTCCTCCGGCCGCGGCGACACGTTCCTCCTCTCGGCCTCGGACTTCGACCCCGAGACCGTCTTCGACCTGACCTTCAGCGACCGCACCTACCACCTGCGGCTCAACCGCATCTGCCACCGCGGCCGCGGCTGGGTGCTGGCGAAGCTGGAGGTCCTCGACGCCGTCGCGCCGGGCTAGGGACGGCGGCTTCCCGGGAAACGCGCTTGCGCCGCCCTAGCGGCGCTGGAAGCGGATGTCGCCGTAATAGGCCTCGGCCCTCGTACCCGTGTTGTCCGAGTCCGTCATCACGCCCACAGAATTCACGCGCGGCGGCTCCTCCCCGAAGGCGCGCCGGTAGTCCTCGAGAAGGTTCATGCGCTTCTCGTGCCAGCGGCGCAGATCCTTTTGCCCGCTGCCGGCCACGACCATCTTGATGCGGGTCGTCCGGTGGTGCGTGATGATCTCGCCCTCGGGCAGGTGGTTCTCCCAGATGTACATGAGCGTCGCATAGGGCATGTCGCGGCCGAACATCGCCTTGGCAAGGTCGTAGTTGATCTGCTCGGCATCCGGCAATTGGTCCCGGCCTCCCTCGAACGTGACCACCACGCGGGCGGGGGAGTCCTCGACGTGCGCGTGCGAGTTGTTCGCCTCCGCGATCACGTCCGTGACCATCCAGCGCCAGGTGAGCCACGGGTACTCGTGCACGTCGACGGTCGTTTCATAGCGAAGCGCCGACGCCGACGATTCGGCCACGGCGCGCAGCGCCACCGTCCCCTCGATGGGGACGAGCCGGTACTCCGTGTTCTTCTTGAAGCGCGCCAGGCGGTAGGGCTGCCAGCCCAGGGGCAGCACATCGAGGGCGGCCGCCGTCGAAAACGGCGCCGGATCGCGCGCGCGCGAAGCGGGCGATGGTGCAGCCCCCGTCGCCGGAACAGGGTCGGGCGGCGGGACGGCCGCGCAGGCGGCGGCGAGAAGGGCGGCGAGCAAGCTCGCGTGGGCCGGACGCATCGCGTTATCGGGTATTCTGGCTCGGAATGGCGGCGCCGATAGTCTAGCCGCCTTTGCCGACGGACGCCGCCACCCGCCGAACCCGATGCCGCCACCGCCCCCCTTGCTCGCCGCGCTTGCGCTCGCCGCCCTGCTCGCCAACGGCTGCGCGGCCTTCGACCCTCACCAGGTTCTCACGCGGCGGATGGCACCGGGACCGGCCGGGACCCATTCGCCCGTGCCCGTGCCCGAAGGCGCGACGCTGGACCGCGCCGAACGCCAGGCCGCCGTCGACTTCGTGTGGACGACGGTGAACGAGCGCTATTTCGACCCCGCGCTCAACGGCGTCGACTGGCCGGCGGTCCGGGCGCGCTGGGAGCCGCAGGCCCTCGCCGCGGAGAGCGACGAACGCTTCTGGGAAACGCTCGACCGGATGACGGGCGAGCTGCGCGACGCCCACACGCGCGTGAACTCGCCGGCGCGCGCGGCGCTGATCGAGCGGCACGAGGCTGTCACCCTCGGTTTCGCCTTCCGTCCCGTCGAGGGCGCGCTGGTGATCACGAGCGTGCGGCCGGACGCCGACGCATTCTGGGCGGGCGTGCGACCGGGGATGACGCTCGCGGCCGTAGCCGGGGAGCCGGCCGCGGCGGCATACGCCAAGTGGCTCGCGGAATCGCGGGAGAGCTCGACGCCGCAGGCCCGCCATGCCGCCGCCGCCCGCAAGCTGCAGGAGGGCGAGCCCGGCTCCACGGTCGAACTCACCTTCGCTCGCGGCGACGCGACGCCATTCACCGCGACTCTCAAGCGCGAGCGCTTCGCCAGCCCGCCGCGCGTCACGCACCGGGTGCTTCCCTCCGGGTTCGGCTACCTCCGGCTCACGAGCTGGCAACAGTCGCTGCAGTCGCCGATGATCGACGCGATCGAGTCGCTCAAGTCGACGCCCGGCCTGGTGGTCGACCTGCGCGGCAACCCCGGCGGCTCCGCCCTCATGGTGCGCAACGTCGCCGCCCGCTTCTTCGACGGCCAGGTCGACGCGGGACGGTCGCTCACGCGCACCGGCAAGCCCATCACGGTCGGCTTCGACCTCGTCGAACTGGTGAAGCTGAAGCAGGAGATCGAGGGAAAAGGCACCTACAAGGGGCCCGTGGCAGTGCTCGTGGACGCCGGCAGCGCCAGCGCGAGCGAGCTCTTCGCCGGCCTGCTGCAGTCGCAGAAACGCGCCGCAGCGGTCGGGGAGACCACCTGCGGTTGCCTGCTCGCCTTCATGGGCTACGCGGCCGTGCCGGGCGGCGGCCAGCTGGCCTACAGCGAGGTGGGGTTCGTGTTCCCGGACGGGTCACGCATCGAAGGCAAGGGCGTCGTGCCCGACGTGGCGGTGCCCACGCGGGTCGCGGACCTGCTTGCCGGCCGCGACCGCGCGCTCGAGGCGGCGCAGGCGCTGCTCCGGGGCAAGGCCGCCGAGCCAGCGGACGCGAAGGCCGTTGGCCGCTGACGGCGCCTCGCCGCTGAACCCGGGCGTGGCCCGCCGCGAGGTGGTCGCCTGGGCGATGTACGACTTCGCGAATTCCGGCTACACGACGGTCGTGCTGACGGCCGTCTTCAATGCCTACTTCGTCGCGACGGTGGCGGGGAACGCGCCGTGGGCCACGCTCGCGTGGACGCTGGCGCTGGCCGTCTCCTACGCGGCGGTGATGGCGGTGGGTCCGGTGGTAGGCGCCTGG
>Ga0209594_1000715_pt1 | contig 18404 bp, 16 predicted proteins | sample AshMeaCrysSpring_FD_184126 | JGI IMG/M metagenome (GOLD analysis project Ga0209594, IMG submission 184126) | Groundwater microbial communities from Big Spring, Nevada to study Microbial Dark Matter (Phase II) - Ash Meadows Crystal Spring... | ecosystem: Environmental > Aquatic > Deep subsurface...
AGTCAAATTTCATTTCCCAGGGGTGGGTGGGAGCGTGATTAATATCGTTATAGGAATGGGAGTGATTTGACGAGTAATCATGGGTTGAATCATAATTATAGGGCTGATAGTTTTCGTGCTGGGAATCGTAATTATTTGCCAGGGGTGAATCCCAGGAATTAGTATGATGGGTATTATAATCTGAGTTTAAATTTGAGTCAGTGTCCCAAATATTCGTGTAATCATGGTGATTATGGGAATCCTGGTTTGAATAGTCATCAGACTGGTAATTATTGTGCTCGTCTGGATAAATCATAAATTTGCCGTTGAAATGGGGGTTGAGATAAGAAAATGTTTAAATTTAAGTAAGTCCTGTGGGAGATTAAGTCTGATTATAACATCGTTCTCTTTGAAATTGGACTTGATTAATACAAACTTTTACATATTTCTTAACAAATCAAAGGTAATGGGTTGGGATGCCACAAATTGGGGTGTCACAGCTTGGAATGCCATAGGTTAAAACCTATGGCTACACAGACAAAACCCGCCTGCGCGGGTTTCAATACCTGAATATATATATAATATTATTATTCTCACCTACCAACCTAACCCGCGCAGGCGGGTTTCGTCGAAAGTGCACACCAATTACAAATTGGAATGTTTCAAGTTGTGGCGTTTCAAGGACGCAAAAGCCTTAACTTTCTGCGCGGGTTTCAATTTCGCAACCGCTTTTGACTAATTCTGGTTTATCGGTGATAATATTATCTACCCCAAGATTAATAAAGTGCTTGATTTGTTCAAGTTCATTGATTGTCCACACATGAACTTCTTTGTTATTTGTATGAGCAAAATTAATAAAATCAATGGTAGCAACTTGAGCTGATACTGAATAAAAATCTACATCAAGTTCACTTAGATTTTCTTCTGGATGTGCTGTAATTTTACCTATTTTTATGGCAGGAGCTAGTTTTCTCACTGTTAATAAAGTAGGATAATGAAAAGAGGTTATTACACAGTCTTTTTCAAAGTGTTTTTCTCTAATTGTTTCTACAACTTTTTGGGGTAAGTTAAGTTCATGTTCATTTAATTTTAATTCTAAATTAAGTTTTATTTTACCTTTTACTGTGTCAATTGCTGTTGTAAGAGTGGGTATTTTTTCTCCAGTAAAATTAGAGGAAAACCAACTACCTACTTCTAATTGTTGCAGTTGATCATAGTTAAATTCCCAGATATTTTTGTTAATTCCCGCAAGTCTTTGTAAGTTGATATCGTGGCATAAAATTAAGCTACCATCTTGAATTTGTTGGACATCAATTTCTGCATAGTCAGCACCAGCTAAAATGGCTAAATTTAGGGCGCTGATGGTGTTTTCTGGGGCTTTTTCTGAGTTACCACGATGGGCGGTTATTAATGGATTTTTCACTATTTTTGATGGTAATTATAGCAATTCTTTTTTTGGTTGATAAGGGGTTTAAGCCCCTTGTCCATACTTCAAGTGTTGGGCAAGTTGTTTGATAATAAATAAACCTGCCAGAGAATGACCCTCAGAGTCAAGGGGGGGGCTATAACAGGCGATCGCTCCTATGTTAGGAATAACAGAGAAAACAACCCCGCTAACCCCTGACTTAGTACTCAGTCCCACTTCTACCGCGAATTTTGCAGAAGTTTGATATAACCCGCAAGTTTGCATGATGGTTATGACCGTGTGGGAGTGTTCTTTTAAAATGGGAGGGGGAGACTGAACTAACAGCATAGCTAACCGAGCGACATCAACTATATTACCAGAGAGACAACAGATATGATTATAAGTATCGAGAGTGATAGTTTCTTCTTCTTGGAGATAGTTATTTTTTCGGAGTAAAGAGGCGATCGCTTTATTATTTTGATTGGGGAGACTTTCTACCGAGGCTAACATATTTTTATCCAAAAACAGATGACAATTAGCATAAAAGTTGAGCCAGTTACAAAAATTTTCACAGCGAGAGAAAGGATTTTCACCTGGTAGTAAAGATGCCAAAGTTATCGCCCCACTATTAATCATTGGATTTCTTGGCCATCCCCCATCCGCTTTGAGTTGGTTTAGGGAATTAAAACTTTCCATTGAGGGTTCTCTTCCTACTTTTTTTAAAACCAATTCTGAGCCAAAAAGAGAGAGTAAATATAGGAGTAAAAATGGTTTTATTGCACTCATTAAAGGAAAAGATAATTTTACATCTCCTGCTGCATAATTTTCACCTTCTACTGTCAAAATTTGAGCTGCTATAGAGTTGGTGTTAAAGTTAGCTAGAAGAGGGATATATTCAGGTAGTTTTCCTTTGGAAGTAAGATCTTTTGCTTCTGTTACTATTTGATTGAGTTTTTCTGTGGAAAGTGCTGTAAAATGTCCTGACATACTTTTATTAATTGTTATCTAATGACCAATGAATAGAGACGTTGCGGTGCAACGTCTCTACATGACTAAATTTGTTAAGCGAGGGGATAACTTGCTGTAAAAATAGTTCCATTTTTGGGGGAAGAAATGAAAGAAACTGTACCTTGTAAATATCTTTCGCTGAGTAATTTCATAGTGTAAGTACCCAGTCCTCTACCTACTCCTTTGGTAGAAAAAGAACGCTGAAAAATTTGCAATTGTACCTCACGAGGAATGTAATTAGGATTATGCACCCAAAATTCAATAATATCTGCTTCTTTTTTACAACCCAGGGTGACAGTTTCGCCAGGTTGAGCAGCTTCTAAGGCATTTTTTAGCATATTACCTACAACCTGTTTTAGCATATTATGATCGCTAATGATTAAAGTGGAGACCGAATTTTTATCTATGGAGATCTTCCGATCTTTAGCTACTTTTAGATATTGATAAAGTTCTACTATTTTCTGAAGATATTCCAAAGTATTAATTGCTTCTTGTTTTACCTGTAGCTTATTTTTTTCCGCTGCTAATATTTGTCGTTGTGCCAGAATTTCTTCTACCAATTTTTCAGATAACTGTTGTATAGTTTCTTTTTTGGCTTTTAATTCATCTGGTGGTGCATTTTTTATCATTTCAGCGGTGCCTTGCAATCCCGCTGCCGTGTTTAATATATCATGAAAAAAAGTCCTTTCTAATGCTTTGCGGCGTTTTTCATCGCTAATATCTTTTACTGCAAAAACGGTGAATTTTTCCTCTTGTACTTGAAGGGGAGTTGCCCATACTTTTAAATCTAAAGCATCTCCGCTGTCTTTCTGAATTATTCTACATTCTTGCACATCTGCTTTTCCCCCAATACTAGACATAATTGCTTTTACTGCACCACAAGTTTGACAAAATTCTGTGGTTCCACATCCTCCTTCTGTTTCCTTTGCATGAACGCAGTTTAATAGTTCTCCTGGACGTAATCCACAAACTGGTTTAGCATCAGTTAACCCCAATAAATCAACTAACATTTTGTTAGCGTAAACCATTTGTCTTTGTTCATTAATAATTAGTACCAGATCGGGTATAGCATTCACCATTGCTGACATGAGGGGGTTATGGGAAAAGAGATCGGACTGACGTTCAATTTCTTTAGGGGAAACTTTTTCTGCTGGTGCAAATTGAGTGGGGATTTTTTCTTTAGTCATCTTTTTTTTCTTAAAATTTTTCTCTCTTTATTATGATATTTTACTGCTGGGTTAGTCATCGGTATTTATGCCTTTTTTTTGGTAATTTATTTTCTGGTAGTGCTAAATATGTTTTGGTGAGACAAGGGGTTTAAGCCCCTTGTCTTGCTACAATATATAAAAAATATAAGGGGCTTAAGCCCCTTGTCTTGCTACAATATATAAAAAATATAAGGGGCTTAAGCTCCTTGTATTGCTAGAATTTATTGGAAATCATCAAGGGTTAATAAACTGGAATTTATACCAATAATAAGGGCGAGTGTTTGAGTCCCATTTTTGAGTAAAGTGTTATTATTACTGTCAAGAATTGATAAGGAATTAAAGGTGATTCCATTGAGTTTTATTTTGTCTAGATTGTCTTCAAAATCCATGATTGTATCCTGTCCTTCCCCAGCAGTTAAGATGAAAATATCCTTAGCAGCACCACCATAGAGAATATCTTTTCCTAAACCACCATTAAGAGTATCTTGCTCACTATTGCCATATAATTTATCATCTTCAGCACCTCCATTAAGGAGGTCATTACCTCCATTACCTTTGATAATATCGTTTCCACCATCACCATTAAGGATATCTTTTCCTAAACCGCCATTAAGAGTGTCTTTTCCTAAACCGCCATATAATTTATCATTTCCAGCACCTGCATTAAGTAGGTCATCACCTGCAAGACTTTTAATAATATCGTGAGTTTCCAAACCATTTAATTGGTCATTATTGCTTGTTCCTGTGATTAAGTTATAGGTTTTAGCATCAATCTTAATTATTTCGGAGTTTCCATCAGTATTTGTGGCAAAAAGTCGATAATAATATTGAGTGTTTGGTAGTAAGTTTTTAGCTTGATAACTGCTGATATTGGGGTTAGTGGTTACTAATAAATCCCAGTTGAGGTTGTCTAAAGATTTCTCAATTACAAAACCTGTTTCATTGTCGCTATTATCTTTCCAAGTTAGTTTAATTATTGCCTCAGAAATTGGTTGTGCTTTTAAGTTACTGGGAGCATTTGGTAACTGACTTGACGCATTTTGCTCATACGAGCCTAAATCGGGAAAACTGTCTCGCTGAAAACCTCGTTGATCTGTTGTTGTTCCTGGTGTACCTACATTTACTGCAGGGCTACCAGAAAGTAAAGGATGAATGTATCCTTCTTGACCATCATCTTGTAACTCTCCTAAGAGTGGGTCAGCAAGAATGACACTTGTTGTGATTTTGGTGTCATTGGGATTGAGTTCTACAGATTGAATATTAGTCCCTGCTTGGTTAAATGTTCCTCCTGTATGGTGATAAATATTCCAGTTATTGCCGCCATTATTGGCTTTGTTATAGGCAAAAATTGAATTATTGAGGGTAACTGCTTGATTTTTTCCCCAAAAACCTCCTCCTTGCCATCCTGCATAGTTGTTGGCTACGGTGATATGATGCAAGTTTGCAGTATAGCCATCATTAGCATTAAACATGATAGCACCACCTAAACCTGATGTACCACTAGCTGACTCTGCTCGATTTCCTGAAAAAGTAGTATTAGTAATGGTTGTTGGTGATTTTTCTCCTACCCACAAACCGCCTCCCTGAGAGTAGGCACGGTTATAAGCAAAAGTGCTATTGTTGATAGTTAATTGACTATTTCCATGACGTAACCCACCTCCGAGTGCATCACCTTTAGAGTCTGGGAATACTTGATTATTAATAATGGTGCTATTTTCAATTATTACTTGATCGGGGGGATAAGCATATAAAAATAAACCGCCTCCTTGTCCTGCTCCTACATTACCATCAAATAAACTATTGCTAATGTGAATTATTCCCCCAATATTATCATTGGTGTAAGCACTTGCTCCATCTGTATAAATTGCTCCACCATATCCTTCGTAGGTAAAAGTTCCATTTGCACCAGAGGTATTGTTACCAATAAATTGGGAATTTTCTATTATTAATTCTCCTAAAAGTGTATTAATTGCTCCGCCATTAGTTCCTGCATTATTGATAAATTCACTATCTTGAACTAACAGAGAACTTTCACTTTTAACAGCGATCGCCCCTCCACCTCTTTCAGTTTTTCCCCACACACCATTACCTGCGGTGCTATTATTTGTAAACGTAGAATTAATAACTGTATTGGTACTGCGCCAACCTGCAAAAATTGCCCCTCCTCCTTCTCCGTTTGCGGAATTATTGTTAAAAATTACGTTATTTATAGTAAGAGTAGAGTTGCTGGTGGTGCGCACTCCTGCACCTGCTCCATCTTCTCCTATTTGGGTTGTTTTTCCATTAGCAATGGTGAGATTTTTAAGGGTGACATTAGGAGCCTGATAATTGGCATTTATTTTAATATCAATTACCCGACTTGTTTGATTGCCACTTATGGTTAAATTAGCAGCATTTGCACCATCTATGGTTAGGTTTTTATCTATTATTAATTCACCGCTGGTTAGGGTGATAGTTTTATTATTTAAAGTGGAGGCAAAAGTGATTGTATCCCCTGGTTGAGAAAAGGCGATCGCCTCTCTTAAACTCCCTACTCCGTTATCATTTGTATTTGTTACTGTTATAGTTGCCATGTTTTTTTTAGAAAAACGTTTCTTTTTTTTATACCATTATTTGCTCTTTTTTTCTTCGGAAAATTTACTCAATTTTTTTAAATATTTGAAAATTATTTTCAGGCAAAAATACTGAAAATGAGACAATATATGTTATACCATTTTTCTAAAGTTATGATCTCCATCGAGTTCTGCTAAACTAGAGGCAAGGGGCTTAAGCCTCTTGTCTCTCATAATTTTAGCAAATATGTAAAAATTGATTGATTATTAAACTATGGCAAATTTACCCACAGAAACCCTAACAACCATTGCTAATTTATTGTCACGTTTGTTTGAGGTAATTAATTTAGCAACAGCGACGGAATATAACCTGTTTGAGCAGTATGGTGAAAGAGAAGAAACTGTTCTAGAATTGGAAGAACTTGGAAACGCGGCAGAACGAGCTAGACTATACTATAATCGCTTATATGGATTAACTTTGCAGGTAGCGGAGTCTCAACCAGTGGCAAATTCAGCTATAATAAATTTATTGCAACAGTCCATTGAAGAAGCAGAAGCAACCACTTATTCTGTAGAAGCAACTGTTCAAGAAATTAAAAAAAATTGGAATTTATTATGAACAAAGAAAAAAGAATCCCTGATGCAGAAACAAGAGCGCGAAATGTTGCTCGTTTGCAAGAAGTTTGCTTAATGTTTGATGAACTTAATTTAATGTTAGAGCAAGCTCAAGCTATTGCTGAAGCAGAGTTACAAAATAGTCCTCTTTATGCTAGTCGTCGTCGAAGAGCAAAAATGAAATTAGAAGCTCATAGAAAGCAATATTTTAGTCATTAGACCAAAAGCTGCGAAGTAGTGTTAACCCCCCCTAACCCCCCCTTAATAAGGGGGGGAAAATTACCAAAAAACAGACATTTCCCCCCCTTATTAAGGGGGGGTTAGGGGGGGTTTAAAAATTTTCGCAACAGGTCTATTAGTCATTGGTCATTAGTTATTAGTTATTAGTCACTTGCACCTATCGAGGACGAAGTGTTAGTCATTAGGTTTTGGTGCGTTACGGCTATCGCCTAACGCACCCTACGGGGAATTGTAATTGTTAATTTATTCTCCGTAGCTAGCTTCGGTTACTTTACCTCGGAAAACAATGTATTGATAAATGTTGTAGAATAACATCACTGGGATTAAAAACCCAACAAAGATAATCATTACTACTAGGGAACTGGGGTCTGCTGCTGCTTGATAAATGGTAATTTTGTTGGGGATAATATAGGGAAAAACTACCAAAGCTAGCCCTAAAAATGTGAGCAAAAACACTAAAATTGTCCAAATTATTGGGGTTGTTTCTGCTTTGTCACGGAGGCTTTTTTGCAACAACCAAATTAACAAAATTCCCAATAAAGGTATGAGGGCAAAAACGTAAACCAGGGGAGGATTAAATAAACGCGATCTGGCTGTTTCAATGAATATTGGGGTGGTAATGGTAATTAAAATTGCACCGATAAGAGTTGTCCAAGAAGCAAGTTTTGCTGTTTTGTAATGAGTATCTTGTAATTTACCTTCAGTTTTCACAATTAGATAGGTAGAACCAATCAAAACATACCCTTGAATTAAAGTTAAAGCAACTAACACAGTTTGGAAACTAAACCAGTCCCAACTACCACCAATAAAATGGCCAGTATCATCAACTTTTATGCCTTTTAAGACACCACCAAGAGCAAAACCTTGACCAAGAGCGGCTAAAAAACTTCCTGCACCAAAAGCAATATTCCAAAAGAATTTACGGGTTGCTTGTTCCCTAAATTCAAAAGCTACTGCTCGAAAAATAAACCCAAAAATCATAATAAAAATTGGGATGTGGAGCGCATGAAGAATGGTACCATAGGCGAGGGGAAATGCACCAAATAAACTACCTCCCATTAATACTAACCAGGTTTCATTGGCATCCCAAATATTGCTCAAACTTGTCATTAAAATGCCCCTACGTTCTTCAGTTGAAGCTGTTAGAGATAAGATACCCACTCCTAAATCAAAACCATCCAACATGACATAAAGAAAGAGGAAAAGCGCTAAAATGCCAAACCATATTTGGGGTAATAAATAACTTAAAGTTTCCATGTAGTCTCCTATTATTTTGCCTCTACTGGACGTTCATCGGGAATAAATTTCCCTGGAGTTGTATCTACTGCGGGTTTTGCTTCTCCTGGTAGTGGTAAATCCAGTTTTGGCCCTTTGCGGATAATACGACTACCAAAATAAAGGGCTGTAAAAAACAAAAAGCTATAGACTGCGACAAAACTTAATAAAGAGGCGAGAACATCTCCTGGAGGTAAGTTAGTTGCAGCATCAACTGTGCGGATCTGTCCATATACTGTCCAGGGTTGTCGCCCGACACAACGCACTATCCAGCCTGTTTCTACCGCGATGTAACCTAAAGGTGCTGCTAAAATCCAACCAAACATCAGCCAGGTTTGCTGGGTGATATTTTCTGAGGCGAGTTTCCCCCGTATCCACTGGAAAACACTCACAAACATTAATCCCGCAAAAAAGAACCCGATCGCCACCATTATCCTAAAAGAGTAGTAAATTAATCCTACTAGGTGCGGTCGGTCTTCTACTGGCCATTCTTTTAAACCCAGTACTGGTTCCGAGAGTTCTTTTTTAAATTCCAAAATATAACCCAGAGCGTTGGGTACTCCTATCTCCCAATCATTTTTTTCTGCTTCTTCGTTGGGTAACGCTAGCATACTCCAAGGAGCCGCAACCCCTGCGGGGATGGTTTCCCATTGCGCTTCCATTGCCGCTAATTTTGTAGGTTGATAGTGATATACTTGCTCGGCGCTGAGATGACCGATGTATATCTGTAAGGGAGCAACGGCGATCGCTGCTGCTAAAGCTATTTTCAAAGACTTGGTAAAAAAGGCTTGATGGCGTTTTTGCAGAATATACCACGCGCTAATTCCTCCAATTACAAACAGCGATGTTTCTAAAGTTGCAAAAAACATATGGAGGACGCTTTTGAACATAAAGGGGTTGGCGATCGCCTCCAAGTAGTCTCTTACTACAAATTTCCCTTCAACTAAATCTACTCCTGCGGGGGTTTGCATCCAGGAGTTAGCGGTTAGTATCCAAAAAGTAGAGAGGTTAGCCCCAAACGCTACCAGGATGGTTGATATAAAGTGAATAACTGGGTTAACTCGTTCCCAACCAAACACCATAATGCCTAAAAAAGCAGCTTCCAGCATAAACGCCCAGGAAGCTTCAAACCCGATAATACTGCCAAAAAAGTTACCCACTGCTTCAGAAAAAGGAGCCCAGTTCGTCCCAAATTGAAACTCCATGGGTATGCCTGAAGCTACGCCGATTCCAAAATTAAGTACATAGAGTTTTGACCAAAAACGGGCGTGATAATAGTAATCGCGATCGCGTGTTTTCAACCACACTCCTTCTACAATAACTAAGTATATTCCCAATCCTGTGGTAAGTACTGGCCAAAGCATATGAAATATAGCTGTAAATGCAAATTGCATCCGCGACAGTACCACTGTATCTGAGAGAAAATCCATAAGTCTCTAGTTAAATCAGTTGTCAACTATTTTCTAATATAGTTATTTTTTCTATTCAAGTAACAATTATTTAAGTTATTCTTAAGATTTGTTACGACATGATGTCAAACTAAGTGAGGAGCTGGTTTGCAAGATTTAAAAAATATTTTTTTATACCAAAATCTTATTTATTTTTTTACAAATTCTTTTTTTTGTGAACAAATACACAAAAGGTTTAAACCCGTTGTTTCAAGATGCACAATCAGGTATTGTTTACCCCTTAACCCCAAATTTTATAGATACTTTTTCCCCAAGAAATTGATATTTAACCGAGAAAAAAAAGGAGACTATAGTAGTCCCAAATAGGTTGTGATCGGAGAAGGAACCTAAAGATGGTAAAATAGTATCTGTAGATTTAAAACAATAGAAACAAATGAAAGAACAATTAACAACTTGGTTAAATCGCTTATTAGTAGCAGATGTATTTTTAGTATTAATAGGATTTTTCTGGTTTGCAATTGCAGTGATAGGAGAATCAATAGGAGTAAATTTAGGATATAATTTATGGATAAAATTATGGCAACCATTATTTAATCCAGCAATAAGTATTCTGATTATGGGAGCAATAGTAAATTGGGCAATCAATAAAATAAATCAAGTACGGAGTAATCGCTTTAGCGAATAAAAACACCCAATCAACCCAAAAAAAAACGTTAAACTTATAAAAAGAGCAATCAAAGCGAGTAGAAAAAAGTATGTCACCAAGCCTGCTAATTTCAAAAGAATTACCAAACCTAGAATACAAAGCCAACCGCGAAGTCTTCGATCTTACCTGGGAGAAACCCCTATCAACTTTATTAGGATTAGGACGTGCTGCAGGGGCTGATTTCATTGAATTTTTCTTAGAAAGAGTTAATTATATTTCCTGTTTAGCAGAAGATGACACAATTACCAGTATATCTCCTCGTCTATCTACAGGAGCAGGAGTAAGAGTATTTCGAGGGAAAGCAGATTGTTATGTTAGCACCAATGATTTATCATTTACTGGGCTAAAAACAGCACTAGAAAAAGCCTTATCTATCATGGGACTTCAACTCCCAGCACCCAACGCCTACATTCCAGAAATAAACATGGAAATATTCCGTGACTATGCCACCGCCAAAGGAAAACAAGCATGGTTACCAGAGTCTAGCTCAATGAAAGAAATGGGAGAAGTACTGCTGGATGCAAACAGCGCACTTAACCGTAAAGCATCCCATGTGCAGTCTCGCAGGGCAGTATATTTCCGAGACTGGCAAGAAGTATTAGTAGCAGCAAGCGATGGTATATTTGCCAGAGACATTCGTCTTACTCAGTCAGTGGGATACAACATTCTCTGCGCAGATGGGAGTCATCGCGCATCCATCAATAAGCGGGTAGGAAATACCAGTAACCCCAACTTTTTACGAGAATGGAATTATCAAAACGATGCAGAAGAAGTTGCAGAGTCTGCAGGAAAAATGCTCTATGCAGACTATGTAGAATCAGGAAATTACCCCATTATCATGGCAAATGAATTTGGTGGTGTTATTTTCCATGAAGCTTGCGGTCATTTATTAGAGACAACCCAAATAGAAAAGAAAACCACACCCTTTATGGATAAAAAAGGGGAAAAAATCGCCCATGAAAGCTTAACCGCTTGGGATGAGGGACTATCAGATAAAGCATTTGGCACCATAGATATGGATGATGAAGGAATGCCCGCCCAAAGGACACTTTTAATCGAAAATGGGGTATTAAAGAACTTTTTAGCAGATAGAGCAGGTTCAATGCGTACAGGACACCCCCGCACAGGTAGTGGCAGGCGACAAGGTTACACATTTGCAGCAGCTTCTCGGATGCGTAATACTTACATCGCTCCAGGAGAATATACCATTGATGATTTATTCGCCTCCGTTGATAAAGGGATTTACTGTAAGAAAATGGGAGGAGGTAGTGTAGGAGCTACTGGAGAATTTAATTTTGGTGTAGATGAGGCTTATTTAATTGAAAATGGGAAAATTACTAAACCATTAAAAGGAGCTACCCTCATTGGTGAAGCAGTGGAAATTATGAATAAAATTTCTATGTGTTCCCAAGATTTAGGACTAGCTGCAGGTTTCTGTGGTTCAGTCAGTGGCAGTGTTTATGTTACAGTTGGACAACCCCATATCAAAGTAGACTCCATCACTGTAGGTGGAAGATAACAAGTACCATAGACTGACAAGCAATAACTATAGCAGTGATCACTGCTATAGTTATGATAGACAAGGGCGAATGAGTGTCGCCCCCTTTCCTTGTGGGGCACTCGGGGAGCATCGCAATAGAATTAAACATATTTTCTGATGTTAGATCTGCATTCCTTGTTACTCGGAAAGGATGACATTCTTGAACGTTCATCCCAGGAAATAGCTTTTCTCTTAGTCTTAAGGTACGGGCAAGGGGATCCGCGCCCCTTGTCTTACTAAGGAAAACTGTACCTTATTATTTGAGAATTGGTGTGCTACATGCTTTGTTGTTAGCTTGTAAATAAAGCACTTACACCTAGATTCCTATTTTTTTCGGTCATTTTCCCAGTAGTCATTATGTTAGTTAAGGGCGATCGCCTTTTCTCTTACATTTCTTTTTCTGCCCTTTATCATATACTCATTCTGCTTGTCTGAAAGTTATGGTTAGGTTAAGAAACTTTCGCCACTTCTCACGCATCTGTCATCCTTATGTACAAAATACGCAACACTTGGCGTGGCGCATCTTTTATCTATTACTCTTGCATTCCTGCATAGAGCAGTCGGACAAATAAGCGAATCCCATCATCATTTTTCAAGGCTGCATAAGATGGAGCTTCTCTGTCACCAATGGCACGCAAATCTGACAGCAATTCTGGATGAAATTGACAAGTAAAAGAGCGTCGAATTTTCTTAGTTTCAAAGTCTTTGTAATTAATGCAGGTAGCTGAACATTCTGTAACTATTTCACCATGTTCTGCTGTTGAACACAGTATTTCTATGGCATCTGGTAATTGAATCAACCAGGATAAACAACTACCAGCTATAATATGTCGATAAGGAACAATTGCATCATGGATCATTCGGTAAGCCCAATTAGCAAACAAAATAGCTTCTTCATTGACTTCATCAGAATGGAACATTGAAATAAATACTTCGTGTTCGTATTGAATTGTTGTGTCAATTACTCCTTCATGGGTGTCGGCTGTTACATCGTGAGCATGAATAATTTCCCAGGGAATACCGTTAGCTTCGCCATCGGGAGACTGATAAGGTAACAAAACCCGATCGCCTACTTCTTTCATTTCGTTGCGTGTCACTGCAAAATGGTCGTCATCCCAGCCTGTAGCTGCTATGCGTCCATCGCGCTTTTTGATTTGAAGTGTCTTTCCCATTGTTGCGATGCGCTCTGCAACATCACTCAGGGATTTGAGCGCTCTACCGTTTTTGTCATTATCGTTTTCTAGAGATGTCAATGAGAGGATTTGTTTGACTGCTCGGCGGATGAGTCGTATATGACATTCAGCAGCAAGCTGGTGTCCTACACAAATAAAGATTACGGGGGCGCTGGTAGGCGATCGCGAGATCAGTAATTTTTCTATAAGGGTAAACATATCCTCACGGGGACACTTTGGACTTGTCCAGGTAGAAACATCGTACACTGAAGGGTCGCCTCCTTCTACTACCACAGCATAACCTGAAGTAATTGCAGGAACGAGTATTTCTGGCTCCATAATTCCGCTAGACCAAACAGGCAATAATATTGAATCTATATCGGCGACTTTCTGCGCAATGTAGGCAATGTTTTTTGAGGCTCTTACCTCTTCGCCCTTGTGGTTAACTCCTACGTGTTCCCACGGTTCAATTATGGTGATAGATTTGCGAAACAAATTAGGATTTTTCAGCAAAAATTCTAAATCTTCCTTGCCATTAATAACCTTTTCTAAAGGGTGTGCTTGTCCCCATTCAAAAGAGCGGTCCTGACTGAATAAATCTTTTTCAGAAAGCGGATTTTCAGAGGTTCTATCTGCTAGAAAACGACCCAATAAAATATGTGCTGATTCAAAATCAACAAAGCCTGAATGCAAATAACCAGGGATTAACCGCCAGTCGTTTTTAGTGATATTTTTTGTCATGTTATTTTTCTCCATTTTTTTCTTGAGCAATCGGGAATAAAAACTATTGTTTTGATGAGAAAATAACGGGTATCGTCCCATTTTTACAAATTTATCTTATGTAAAGCGAGCGATCGGCTGCTGCTGCTATGTTAGCAAGCAAGATGCTCGCACTACAATTAAACAATTGGGATGCTCCCAAATAACGTTATAAGTAATTAGAAAAAATTAATTACATGGGTGAGGGCGGGTTTTGAACAATCAATTTTTATTGTGCAACTTATGTTATCCCTAAACCCGCCCCTACAGAAATTCTGTAAATAATTTTGTCCACCTACTTAAGCCTATAATTTAAGCTGAAGATTTATATGGTCTGCCATCAGGCATAATCGCTCCTTCTAAAAAAGCACTACTCAATTCATAATCGCTCACTTTAGCATTAGTGATATCGGCTCCAGTTAGGTAAGCTCCCTTCAGGTTAGCACCACTCAAACTAGCATTTTTTAAATCTGCACCACTCAGGTTTGCATTACTTAAATCTGCACAAATCAAATTAGCATTTCTAAGATTGGCACTACTAAGATTAGCCTGAATTAAGAGAGCAAAACCCAGTTTTGCATGACTTAAATTTGCTCCACTAAGTTTAACTTTACTGAGATTAGCATTATCTAAATTGGCATAACTTAAATTAGCATTAGTCAAGTCACTTTCCATCAAATTTGATTTACTTAAATTGGCATGGGAGAGATTAATATCTAATAACTCCGCACCTGGTGCATCCAAACCTCTCAGAGAAACACCATCCTCATTCAAATCTTGCATTGCTAAAATTCTGGCATAACTAACTTTAATATTGTGTGCTGCATCAATCGTACTCCAGGCTTGATAGTGAACTTCTTTTCTGCGATCTGGAGTTTCCTTAACGTAGAGAACTAATGCAAGCAGAATACTGATACTCTCAGTAGCAGCCACAATCTTTCCTAGCGCAGATTCCTGATCGACAACTACAACAAGACCAATTAAGAAAACTGCTGTAGCTAAAGCGACTAACCATGTTGGTGCTATCCAAAAAGCATTAATAACTTTCCCAGGAAGTTGTATAAAAACTTTTTTAAATATTTTTTGGAAAAATATTGTATTTTTTTTGAGATAATTTCCTGTCCAATTCTTGATATTTTTTTGATAACCTTGACCACCTAACTTATCTTTTTTCTTTTTCTTTTTCTTTTTCTTGGCTATAGTTTGAAATTCTTGAGTTTCTTCTTGAATTTCGGGTTTAAATCTTGAAGGTTGTGCTAAAGTCCCAGGGTTTTTTTCAGGTTGGAAAGTTTTTTGTACATTACTAGGCTTCTCAGTTTGGACAACTTGAGATGAAGATTTTTTCCCAGCCCCTTTTAACATCAACGCAGTAATTGCTCTATAAGCATTGACCCAAGCTTTTTTGACTTCAGGAGTCCAATCTTCAAGGAGATATTGCTCAAAGGTTTTCAGCAGCGCTTCCCCCACTGGGCCATAATATTTGGGAATGGCTCCATAGCCGACGTGTCTAGCTCCTAGAGCGTTGAGAACAGGCTCTAAAGCTTCTGGATTGCGGAGATTTTCTACTACTAAAACCAGGGAATTTAACAGCTTTTTCCCTTGATTTCCCATATCAGTATTGGCAAATAACGGCTTTACTTCTGGGTTGGCTATAAACAAATTCTCATAAAAGCTGGCTGCAAATTCATCAGCGCGAGGTTTAATTTTTTCAAAACTGCTTTCTAGTAACTTTACTTCTGCTAATATTCCCTCGGCTGTTTCTACTTGTTCAATTTCTTTTATTTTTTGCTCAATTGGTTTTGTAACTGCTTGTTCTTCTGCATTTTCTGCTACCTCTACCTTAACTTTTGTTGGGACATTGAACTCCCCCGTTTGTAAGGGGGGTAAGGGGGGATTTTCCGCCTCTACACCTGCACCTTTTAACATCAAAGTGGTAATTGCTCTATAAGCATCTAGCCAAGCTTTTTTGACTTCAGGAGTCCAATCTTCAAGGAGATATTGCTCAAATGTCTCCAGCAGAGCTTCCCTCACTGGGCCATAATATTTGGGAATGGCTCCATAGCCGACGTGTCTAGCTCCTAGAGCGTTGAGAACTGGCTCTAAAACGTCAGGATTGCGGAGATTTTCTACTACTAAAACCAGAGAATTTAACAGTTTTTTCTGTTGATTCACCATATCAGTATTGGCAAATAAAGGCTTTATCTCTGGGTGAGCTTTAAACAAATTCTCATAGAAGCTCGCTGCAAATTCATTAGCACGTGGTTTTACTTTCTCAAAACTTTGCTCTAAAATTTCAACATTTAAAGGCATATTTATTAGACCTCAAGCGAGAACTAATTATTTTTTACTAGAAGAAGTTGAAGTTTTAACTCATAATTATAAATCCCAGCGATTAAATTAAATCTTAATCCAAACTTTCTCTTCCTATTTCTGGATCTACTAGATAAAATCCTAAATATTTTTAACTTTCTATTAATATGTTCAATCACAATTCTTTCTTTATTTAACTCTTTATTAAATTTTTTCTGGTCTTTACTTAGTTTTTTATTTTTGGTTTTCTTCAAAGGTATTTTACTATTACTATGAAATTTACTTATTCCTTGATACCCCTTATCTGCTAATATTTCTATTTCATTAGCCATTTTACTTACTCTTTTGAAAAATTGTAAAATCATGCTCTTTTCCTTTCCCTTGTTGGATACAGACGATTAACTTTGTTTTTTTGTCAACAATTATTTGAGTTTTGATAGTATGAGTTTTTTTTTCCACTATAAGATTTTATTTGTTTCTTTTTTGGTCTTTCTATTTGTGTTTCTGTTTCATCCATAACAGTTTAATTTATTGGGATTATTCCATTTTCATCTGCCTGGATTAAAGCTTTTTTACCTGGCAGTTTAAATTGTTTTTGTTTCACTAAAATTGATTCAATTTTTTCAATTGTTCCATAAACATTTGATTCATGTAAACCATAATCTTGTCCTAAATGAAAATAATTTCTATACTCTCTATAATAATCCAAAGTCATTAAGACTTGATCTTCTATAATTAATTTATTAATTCTTCCAGTCTTCTTAGTTTTTGAAATATGCTCTTTGACCAAAAATACCATTTCTTTGAATGTGCTGAAATTCACACCAGTCAAGCGTTTAAAATCTTTATTTCTTAAATTTTTTAACTTTTCGTATTTCATACTTTTAACATTTTGCTCTTAATTTTTTCCATTATATCTTAATTTTGACAAGAGTTCTCGCTTGAGGTCTAATAAACCAAGCAACGCGAGTCAATCAAAAAAATATTTTTGTATGCTTTACACCCATATATTTGGGCTTCTATGCTTTTACAAGCAACCTTAGAAAACAATAAATATGGCTCATCGTGCAATCAAAGTCGGGATATATCCAACCAACGAGCAGGCTTCCAAACTATTTTCAAATATGTATTATTTTTAGTTAGTTTTATAAGTCGGCTTTAAATTTGTGGTTTAAATTTGTGCAATGAGACATACAAAGAAACTGGCAAGGGCTGACAGCAGCTCAAAAAAACTTGTTCATTTTTTATTAAACTTACTCATTTGACCAGCTAAAAAAGGTAAATGAGGAAATTTGGTCGTGGGAGAACAGAAAAAAGCTTTTTTCTGCTATCTTTCTGCTATGATAGTTTTATGCGTGCTGAATTGGTCACTATGCTAGTAGGTTTTAAGAGCCAACTGAAAATAACTTCACCACAAACCAGAGAACTTTTAGCTCAACATTGTTGTGTTGTACGTCATGCTTATAATTTTAGTCATTAGTCATTAGTCATTAGACCTTTTGCGAAATTAACTATTTTCTATCAATTGAAATTTATTGTTTAACTCAAAATTATAAATTCCAGCAATTAAATTTAATCTTAGTCCAAATCTTTTGCGCCTCTTTCTAGATCTACTTGAGAAAATTTTAAATATTTTTAATTTTCCAATAACATTTTCTACAATAACTCTTTTTTTCCCTAATTGTTTATTAGACTTTTTTTGTTCTTGAGTTAATTCTTTTTTGGGGAATTTTTTGAAAGGTATTTGACCAGCCCAGAGGGCAAGGCAGAAGGTAGAGGGCAGAAGGCAGAAGGGCTTGAAGGAAGAAAAAAATAACGTCTGAGAATGCCCTGCCTTGCCCAAAACAGGTACAAGCCCCCACCAAATCTTTGAAAAGGTGGTCTTCAATCAGTGGTGGGTACAAGCCCCCACTGATTGTTTTTCCTTCTGCCTTCAGCATAGCTGCCTTCGTACTTCTGCCTTTCTTTTTGACTATTTTTATGGAGTTTATTTATTCCTTGATAACCTTTATCTCCAAGAATTTCTAGAAGATGATTAATTAACATTTTACTGTTTTTAAACAAATTAAAATCGTGTTCATTCCCTTTCCCTTGGGCGATAAGTAGGTTGGCTTAATTAAGTGTAAAATAGAAAAGTAGTTAAAGTAGAGCGATCGCTATATGCCAGCCCGTCTTAAAATTAAGTTGACAGAATCAGAAGAACAAGAGTTATTATAATTAAGTCGT
>Ga0209594_1000716_pt1 | contig 18371 bp, 13 predicted proteins | sample AshMeaCrysSpring_FD_184126 | JGI IMG/M metagenome (GOLD analysis project Ga0209594, IMG submission 184126) | Groundwater microbial communities from Big Spring, Nevada to study Microbial Dark Matter (Phase II) - Ash Meadows Crystal Spring... | ecosystem: Environmental > Aquatic > Deep subsurface...
CATGAAGATCAGGTTGGCCGCCTCGGCATCGGACAGCGCGCCGCCGGCCGGCACCAGGCCCTGGGCCAGCGCCTTGTCACGGATGCGCGCCAGATCGAGGCCGGCGCCGTCGTCGGCAAAGACGATCGAGACGTCATTGCCCTCCTGCCGCAATTCGATCGAGATGCTGCCGGCGGCCGGTTTGCCAGCTGCTTCGCGCGGGTCGGCCTGCTCGATGCCGTGCGCCACAGCATTGCGCAGCATGTGCTCGAAGGCAGGCGTCATGCGGTCCAGCACGCCGCGGTCCATCTCCAGCGAGCCGCCAATGATGTCCAGCTTGACCTGCTTGCCGGCCTCCTTGGCCGCCTGCCGCACCACGCCGTAAAGGCGCTCGGCAATGCTCTCGAATTCCACCATGCGCGTGCGCAGCAGATCACGCTGCAACTCGCGCGCCTGGCGCGCCTGGGCCACGGAATCGTCCTCGGTGCCTTCCACCGTGCGCAGCAGGTTGCGCTGCACGGTAGCGACGTCGTTCACCGACTCGGCCATCATGCGCGTGAGCTCCTGCACGCGGGTAAAGCGGTCGAACTCCAGCGGGTCGAAGCCTTGCGCTGTCTCCTTGGTCTGGGCCAGACGCGACTGCATTTGCGACTCGGCCTGCAGCTCGATGTCGCGCAGGTGCTGGCGCAGCCGGTCGAGGTTGCCGGTCAGCTCCTCCAGCGAGCCGCGCAACTGGCTGACACGCGCATCGAGGCGAGAACGCGTGATCATGACCTCGCCTGCCTGGTTGAGCAGGCGATCCAGCAGCTGCGAGCGCACCCGCACCGTCTGACCGGTGCCGTGCCGGACGGCCGGCAACTGCGCTCCGGTGAGCGGCGCATGCACCGACATCGCCGCAGCGGCCGACAGCACGGGCGGCGCTACCGGCAGCTCGACGCCAGGCGCGCCTGCGCTCTGTGCCTGCAGGTCGGTGGTGCACAGGGCATCGAAGTCCTGCTGCAACGCATCGAAACGTGTCAGCAACGGCTCGATCTGCGAGGCCTGGACAAACTCCAGCCCCATCTGTTCGATGGCCGACTCCATGCGGTGCGCCATTTCGCCCAGGCGCATGGCACCTGCCAGGCGCGCGCTGCCTTTGAGCGTATGCAGCACGCGCAGGACTTCGCCGCGTGCGGCGCCGTCGCCTGGCTGCTGCGACCAGGCACGCAAGGCGCCACCGAGAGCCGGCAGCAGCTCGGTCGCTTCCTCCTCAAAGATGGGGAAGAGGTCGGGGTCGATGCCGTCGACGGCATCCAGATCCTCGTCATGGTCTTCCACCACGATGCGGGCCGCCCCGGCCGTGGCCGCCAGCGGTGCGGTGTCCACCCCCGCGACCGGCGGCTCGGACGGCGGCACCTCGGCCACGAAGTCCAGCGAGTAATCTTCTTCGGCCGCCACGCCTTCGGTGCCGGCCAAGTCCGGTTCTTCCGCCGCCACCGGTGGCGGCGTCCACGGCATCGTCGGCACGGCGGCCAGCGGCGCCGGGCCGCTTGCAGGGAACTCGGTTTCCAGAATGCCGCGCAAGGCCTCCAGCAACTGCGGATCGGCTTCCTTGAGGAAACCGGCCGCGAACTGGTGCAACAGATGGCGGATGTCGTCCGCCGCCGCCACAAACACCTCAACCTGCTCCGCCTTTCCCAGCGGCTGCAGGCGCACATGCTGCAGCGCCATCTCCAGCGCGCGGGCGATCTCGGAAAGGGCACGGAAGCCCACCGTCGACGAACTACCGGCCAAGGAGTGGGCCAGCGCGATCGTGGAGTCGCCAATCGGGCGGTGCAGTTCCAGCGCCCATTCGCTGAGCTCGGTCTGCAGGCGGCGCGACCATTCGTCGGCCTCGTTGAGATAGACGTTGTAAAGCGGGATGCCGATGCGCAGCGAACCGATGACCTTGACCTGCTCGTCCACAGGCACCTCGGCAGCCGGTTCGGTCGACTCAGCCGGCTCAGGCGGCAACACCAGTTCCGGCATGGCAATATCCGCCAGCGCCTCGGCCGCCGCCGCTTCGGACACCTCGGGCACGTCAGGCGGTGCCGTCAGCGCCAGATCACCGGGCTGAGTGACGGCCTCGTCACTCAGCGCCGGCTCCACCGGTGCCCGCGACAGATCAGCCAGACTACCAAAGTCGATCTCGGTCACTTCCAGTGGCGCCTGCGCCACCAAGGCCGCCTCAGGGGTGGGCTCGGCAGCGTCGGCGCCGGACAGTTCGGGCAGGTCCAGCTCGAATTCAGGCGGCAGCGCCAACGCGGGCAAAGGCTCGACCGGTTGCTCCACCGGCTGCTCAATCGACGGCAATTCCAAGGCGAGCGGCGCCGGTTCAGCGGCCGCCACGGGGGCTGATGCGGCCTCGGGCACAGGCACGGCAGCCGGCTCGAACGACTCCAGTGGCACGGGCTTCATGACGCCCGGCAGCACGACCGCTTCCAGCCGACCTTCCAGTCGCAAGGCGTCGGCTGCGGCACGGAACGGCGCCGCGCTCCAAGCCTCGGCATGGTCCTGCGCGATGTCCTCGACCCAGCGGGCGAAACCTTGCATGGCCTCACCGGCGAGCTGCAGTAACGCCGTGCTGGCCGGCTTCTGCTCGGCCAGCCAGCTGTTGAGCAGCTGCTCCATGGCCCAGGCCGCTTCGCCGAACTCGTCGAGTCCGACCATACGCGAGCTGCCCTTCAAGGTGTGGAACGCCCTGCGCACGGTCGTTTGTTGATCCAGGTCGGCCGGATCGCTCGCCAGCGCCGCCAGCGCCTCCTGGCCGTTGTCCACCACCTCGCGCGCCTCTTGCAGGAAGATGTCGCGCAGGTCGGCATCTTCGTCCTCGTCGACCGCGGCCTCCGGGAGCGGCGCACTCAACAAGGCCGACACCTCCTGCAACTGCTCGGCCGGCTCGACCGCCGCAACCGTCGTCGGCGCTGCTTCTTCCTGCACCGGCGGCAGTGCCGCCTCGGGCAGAAATTGCGTTTTTTCGCGCCCCATCAGCGGCTTGAAGACGCCCTGCTCTTCATCGTAGACAAAGAGCTTCTTCGCCAGCGCCCGCTGATAGCTCAGCATGTCGATCAAGAAGCCGAGCGCGCCGAGGCTGCTGCCCAGCTTTTCGAAGATGCCGGCGCGTGCCGCAGCCTCGTCGATCTCATCCACCAGCAGGCGCTCGACCGCATCGCGCATGCGCAGCGTGGCCAAGGCCGCCTGGTCGAGCCCGAGCACCGAGAACACGCCGCGCATCTGGCCCAGCCGGCTCGGCACCTCGTTCAGCGGCTGCTTGTCCTGCGGCTTGCGGAAGAACTGGTCGAGCGCGTTCTCGACCTCGGCCAAGGTGGTACGCAGTTCGTCCACCACGCCGCCCATGGTCTGCCGGTCGCTGACGCGCCGGTACAGTTCCTCCATCCAGGCTTCCAGCGGCTCCGGCTGCCCGCCGGCCATGACATGCTCCAGGCGCCGCGCCAGCCGCTGGCTGCGCTCGGCCATGCTGGTGTCGCTGGGGTCGATGTCTTCGTAGGCCGCATCCAGGTACAGAATGGCGGTGGCCACCTCCATGGCCACCGCTGTCACTGGCGGCTCGCCGGCGCGCACGGTGGTTTCGACGGCACGCATCAGGGCACGCGCCAGCTCGCCGCATTCCGGATGCAGCTTCAAAATGGAGTCGCAGACCAGGTTGAACTGGTCGGTCACCACCTTCAGGCGATTGGTATCGCCACCCGACAGTGCGGACCAGGTTTCGGTGGTGGTGGCGATGCGCTTGCGCGCCTGCACCAGCAGGGCCGGATCAAAACGCCCGAACAGCACGGTCTCATAGTCGACCGCGCGCGCGTGCGCCAGACCATAGGCCCGCCGCACAGCGGCCAGCACCGGGGCGTCGGATTCAGATGCGGGCACCGACTGCGCGCAGAAGAACAGCAGGTCCTGGGCTAGGCGGTCCGACACGCTGCGATCGCCGCGCGCCAGGGTGGCGTACTGCAGCAGCACCCGGGACGCAGCGCGCTTGACATACACATCCGCCACACACAGGCGCTGCGCCAAGGCCTCGAAATAGGCGGCGCAGATCTTCCAGAACGCGCGAGGCTCCAGCGTCTGTTCACCGGCGGCGAGACCCAGGCAGATGTCGCGCAGGGTCCGGGCCGAGGCCACATTGCCGGTCTTGACCATGTTGAGCACAGCCGGGTCCATCTGGGCCCGCACCGCGGGCGTGTAGTCCAGCGGCGCGGCGGACGTTGGCAACGCCATGTCGATCCAGCGCCACTCCAGCGTCCACAGGTCGGCCGGATGGATGCGGTCCTCGCCGACCAGCTGCAGCACGTCCCGGTACTGCGGGAACAGCGCCACCGCCGAGGCCGATTTGCCGCGCAGCACACCCTCCAGGTACTCCATCAGGGCGAAGCTGGCGCGCTCGACCTTGCCGGCTGCCTCTTCGCTGCAGAACTCGGGCCGCTGCACGAACTTCTGAGCCAGCGCCTCCATGGCGCGCAGCACTCGGGCCGGGGCACCCAGCCCCACCATCTCCAGCGCCCCCACCGCCTGGTGCAGCTGCTGGCGCGCGATGCGCAGCTGGCTGGCATCGAGCGACTCCAGCTCGGACCCGCGGGCCAGCTCGGCATCGCGCACGAAGCGGCGGATGGCCTTGGTGGCACCATCGAGTGACTTGCGGAGCTCGTCCAGCACCCAGGCCAAGGGCCCGAGATCGTTGACCGCTGCGTCGGGGTCGCTGCTGATGGCTGCGTACGCTTGCATGGCTGGGTTCGCTCCTGCGGATGACAACTAACTGATCATCCGATCAGGCGATCTTGAACCGCGCCACTGACTGGCGCAGCTCTTCAGCCATGCGGGAGAGTTCCCGCACCTGGGCGGCTGTGGAACGCGTGCCCTCACCGGTCTGCTCCGTCACGGCAAAGATGTGCTGGATGTTGTCAGCCACCACATTGGCCAAGCCCGCTTCCTTGGAGGCAGCGCCGGAAATCTCTTCAATCAGTTCGGCCAACCGGCGCGACACGCGGTCGATCTCGGTCAGCGCGGTACCGGCGTTGTCGGACAGCTTGGCCCCCTCAACCACACCCTGCGTGGAGCGCTCCATGGCGGCCACCGCGTCCTGGGTGTCGGTCTGAATCGCCTTCACCAGCGCGGCAATCTGGCGCGTCGCATCGGCCGACCGTTCCGCCAGACGCTGCACCTCCTCCGCCACCACCGAGAAGCCGCGCCCGGCCTCACCGGCCGAGGCCGCCTGGATGGCAGCATTCAGCGCCAGCACGTTGGTCTGTTCGGTAATGTCCGAGATCAGCTCGGTGATTTCACCGATCTCCTGCGAGGACTCGCCCAGCCGCTTGATGCGCTTGGAGGTCTCCTGAATCTGGTCACGGATCGAGTTCATGCCGCCGATGGCGTCCTGCACGGCCTTCAGGCCGGACTCGGCCGCCTGCAGCGACTGGCGGGCCACCGCGGCGGATTCCTGCGCCTGCACCGACACTTCGTTGATTCGGGTTGCCATGTCCACCACCGAGCGGCCGGTCTCGCGAATCTCATGCAGCTGCTCGTTGGAGGCCGCCAGCAGCTCGGTGGACGTCTGGTCCACCTCGGCGGTGGTCTGGGCCACCTTGGTGGCGGTGTTCTGCACGTTGCCTACCAGCAGGCGCAACTCCTCCACCGTGTAGTTGACCGAGTCGGCGATGGCGCCGGTGATGTCCTCCGTCACGGTGGCTTCCTGCGTCAGGTCGCCCTCAGCCACCGTCTGCAGTTCGTTCATCAGTCGCAGAATGGCAGCCTGGTTGGCGTCATTGACGCGCTTGGCCTCCTGCTCCTGGCGCTCGGCTTCCTGGCGCTGCGCTTCGGCGACCACCTGGCGCTTGCGGCTGTCCTGCAGCTGCACATAGGCCAGCCCGGCAGCACACAGCAGCGAGAACAATGCGGCGCCGCCGAGCGACAACAGGGCCACCGGCCCGAGGCCGGTATTCGCGGCCAGTCGCGCCTGCAGTTCTTCCAGGTCGCGACGGATCGGCTCGCTGTCGGCAATGATGGTCACCTGCGCTTCACGCGCCGACACCAGCCCCTGCAGGTTGCCCAGAATGGCACCGGCCTCGGTACGGGTCTGCTCATAGAGCTTGATCAGCGCCGCCAGTTGTTCGCGTGTCTGCGGGTCCTTGGTGGCGCTCAGGCGCAGCTCCGGACTGCCATCGAGCAGACCCTGGGCAATCTCTTTGAAGGAGTTCAAGTCCTTACCCAGCAGGAACACCGCCTCCGGACTCACACCCTCGGCGGTCAGGAATTCGTTGGACGACTTGCCGATGCGCTGGGTCAGCATCACCAGCTGGCCGGCGGCGGAAATTTCGGTCGCCGGCGCGTTCTGCTGCAACTTGAGCGAGGACACGGTTTCGGCGATTTCCAGCAGGTCGGACGACTGGCGGTTGATGGTGCGCAGCGCGGCGCCCACCTGGGTCAGGATCTTCTGCTGCCCCATGATGGTGGCGGCGCTCTTCTCAGCCCGCAGCATCAAGGTCAGCACCTTGTCGAGTTGCGGCTGTAGTTCTGCGTCCAGCGGTTGCAGGCGGAGTTCGTTATCACCATCCTTGAGGCCCTTGAGGGTCTTCGACAGGAAGCCGGAACTCTCCGCCACTTCCGGGAAGGCCTGAGGCACACCCACCAGCGCCTGCGATACCGACTTGGCCAGACGCTGCGACTGCATCAGGGACTGACCGGTGGCGCTCACCTGCTGGGCGACCTTGTCGGCGCCGTTCAGCCCGACCACGGCCACGGAGGCCAGCGCCGCCAGCGACAGGCCGAGCAGGATGGCCAGCAGGCGCTGGTGCTGCACCACGGTGCGCCGCCCCAGCAGCGGCACGGAAATCAGATCGCTCAGGTCCGACGCCGGCGCGGACTCCGTCGCAGCTGCCGACCGAATCTCGACCACGACATCCGCCTGGGTGCTGTCGCCCATCGGCTCGGTCGGTGCCGGGCCGCCCACCGTCTCATCCGGCGTCGCCAGGCTCAGGTTCGAGGCCTGCTCGGAATCGGGCGCCTTCTTCTTGGCGAACAGGTTTTTCAGTTGATCAACGACAGACATGGTGCAACCCCAAGTTGAAACTCAAGCACTGATGCTCAGGAATTCCGGCAACTGCGACAGCAGCTGGAGATTGATCTCCTGCCAATGCGCTCCATTGGCATCCGAGTACCGGTTCCCGAAGTAGGCCGGCGCCTGCGCCGACGGCGGTTCGGAGCCGGTGAATGTCTCGACGTGGCGCAAGCCTGCGAGTCCGTCCACCAGCAGGGCGCTGTTGACTTCCAGCGCCGCGTTGAGGGTCACGACGCTGGCCTCGCCCGAAGGGGCCTCGGCGCGCGCGCCTTCGCCGCTCTGGCCGATGAATGCCGCCAGATCGACCACGCCGTACAGGCCGCCACGCAGGTTCACCACGCCGCGAAACCAGGGGCGCACATAGGGCACGACCTGGATATCGGCCAAGGGAAAAATCTCACCCGACTGCGCCAGCGGCAGCAGGTAGTTGCCGCCCCCCGCACGCACAGCCAGCCACGAAATGGACAGACCCTCGGCCTTGGCCGTCTGCAGGCGGCTGGCGAGACGTGTCTGTAACTCCCTGAGTGCTTCGCGATTGGCCATGGGTGCGTGGTCTAGCCCAGAGCCTTGATCTTGCCCAGCAGTTCAGCCGTGTCGACCGGCTTGGTCACGTAGTCGCGCGCACCCTGGCGCATGCCCCAGACGCGGTCGGTCTCCAGATTCTTGCTGGTGCAGATGATGATCGGAATGTCGGTGTATTCCGGCGTGCGGTTGATGGCGCGGGTCAGCTGGAAGCCGTTCTGCCCGGGCATGACGACGTCCATCAGGATCAGGTCCGGCTTTTCCTCCGCCAGCCGGCGCATGGCCTCGTCAGCCCCTTCCGCGGTCTTGACCGTCATGCCGTTCTTCTGCAGCAGATCGGACAGAAACATCAATTCGGTCTTGGAATCGTCGACGATCAATACTTTTTTTACCGGCATCAATTTACTCCTTGGGTCACTATGCCAAACTGCTGTACCGCCTGCAACAACTGGTCCTTGGTGAACGGTTTGGTCAGATAGTCCTGCGCGCCGACCATGCGCCCGCGGGCCTTGTCGAACACGCCATCCTTGGAGGACAGCATGACCACCGGCACCGAGGCGAACTTGGGGTTGCGCTTGATGATGGCACAGGTCTGGTAGCCGTCGAGACGCGGCATCAGGATGTCGCAGAAGATCAGGTGCGGTTCGTAGTCGTTCACCTTGGCCAGGGCGTCGAAGCCGTCCTCGGCCAGCAGCACATCGTGACCACCCTGCTTGAGGAAGATCTCGGCGCTGCGCCGGATCGTGTTGCTGTCATCGATCACGAGGACCTTGAGGGCTGAATCTGGGGTGGTCACTGGGGCTGCTCCTGATCAGACATGGACGGGTTCTATGACAGACATCTTGTTACAGATATTTCAGAGCTGAACCATCTCGAAGTCTTCTTTTCGGGCGCCGCACTCGGGGCAGGTCCAGTTCATGGGCACATCAGCCCACTTGGTGCCGGGCGGGATGCCGTGCTCCGGATCACCGGCCGCCTCGTCATAAATCCAGCCACAGATCAGGCACATCCACGTCTTGTTATCACTCACAGCTTACGGAGCCTTCGAATAGAATGCAAACATTGTATAGACGCAACGCACCCCGCTCGGGGCACTTGCGCCTGGTCGTGCGATATTCTGCCTGATGACAAACACAGGCCGCCCCATGCAAACCCCTTCCCACGAGCCCGAACACGAAGCCGGCCGCCCGGCCTGCGTGCTGGTGTTCAACGCCAACGACCCCAGCGGCGCCGGCGGCCTGTCGGCCGACGTGACGGCCATCGCCTCGGTCGGTGCGCATGCCCTGCCGGTGCTCACCGGCACCTACGCGCGCGACACGGCGGAGATCTTCGAACACTTCCCGCTCGACGAGGACGTGGTGGCCGAGCAGTCGCGCACCCTGCTGGAAGACGTGACGGTGCAGGTCATCAAGGTCGGCTTTGCCGGCACGCCGGAGAACCTGACCGTGATCGCCGAAACCGCCTCGGACTACCCCGACATCCCGCTGATCGCCTACATGCCCAATCTGTCGTGGTGGAGCGAAGTTCAGATCGACCTCTACCTCGACGCCTTCCAGGAACTGGTGCTGCCGCAGACCGCCGTGCTGGTGGGCAACCACAGCACGCTGTCGCGCTGGCTGCTGCCCGACTGGGATGCCGAGCGCCCCCCGAGCGCACGCGACATCGCGCGCGCCGCCAGCGAGTTCGGCGTGCCCTACACCCTGGTGACCGGCATCCCCGCACCCGACCAGTTCATCGACAACGTGCTGGCCTCGCCGCAGGCGGTGCTGGGCAGCGTCAAGTTCGAGCGCTTCGAGGCCGTCTTCTCCGGTGCCGGCGACACGCTCTCGGCCGCGCTGGCGGCGCTGATCGCCAGCGGCTGCGACCTCGGCGATGCGTTTGGCGAAGCGCTGGGCTACCTCGACCGCTGCCTGGACAGCGGTTTCCGCCCCGGCATGGGACATGTGGTGCCCGACCGTCTGTTCTGGGCCGAGTCTGATGATGAACCCGAGGAGGGTGAAGACGGCGGCACGCCGTCCGATTCCTCCTCCAGCTTTGAATTCCCTCCGCATGACACACAACACTGACCGCAACGACACCCTGTTCGAGCGCGCCAAGCGCGTCATTCCCGGCGGCGTGAACTCGCCGGTGCGTGCCTTCCGCGCCGTCGGCGGCACGCCGCGCTTCGTTCAGCGCGCCCAGGGCGCCTACTTCTGGGACGCCAACGGCCAGCGCTACATCGACTACATCGGCTCCTGGGGCCCGATGATCCTGGGCCACGGCCACGCGGCCGTGCTGGAGGCGGTGCAGAAAGCGGCCGTCGACGGCTTTTCCTTCGGCGCGCCGACCGAGCGCGAGATCGAGCTGGCAGAAGAGATCCTGAAACACGTGCCGTCGATGGAGATGGTGCGCCTGGTCAGCTCCGGTACCGAGGCCGGCATGAGCGCCATCCGCCTGGCGCGCGGCGCCACCGGCCGCAGCAAGATCATCAAGTTCGAAGGCTGCTACCACGGCCATGCCGACGCGCTGCTGGTGAAAGCCGGCTCGGGTCTCGCCACCTTCGGCAACCCGACCAGCGCCGGCGTGCCGGCCGAGGTGGTTCAGCACACGCTGGTGCTGGAGTACAACAACGTGCAGCAGCTGGAAGAGGCCTTCGCCCTGCACGGCAAGGACGTGGCCTGCCTGATGATCGAGCCGATCGCCGGCAACATGAACTTCGTGCGCGCCTCGGTGCCCTTCATGCAGCGTTGCCGCGAGTTGTGCAGCCAGCATGGCGCGCTGCTGGTGTTCGACGAGGTGATGACGGGTTTCCGCGTCGCGCTCGGCTCGGCGCAGAGTGTCTATGCCAAGTCGATCCCCGGCTTCAAACCTGATCTGACGGTGCTGGGCAAGGTCATCGGCGGCGGCATGCCGCTGGCGGCCTTCGGTGGCCCGCGCACCATCATGGAACAGATGGCTCCGCTGGGTCCGGTGTACCAGGCCGGCACGCTCTCGGGCAACCCGGTGGCCACCGCCTGCGGCCTGGCCACGCTGCGCGAAATCGCCAAACCTGGCTTTTACGAGGCGCTGGCGCGCAAGACCCGCGGCCTGATGGACGGCCTGCAGGCCGCCGCGACGGCCGAAGGCGTGGCCTTCAGCGCCGACAGCGAAGGCGGCATGTTCGGCTTTTTCCTGCTGCCCCAGCTGCCGCAGAACTATGGCCAGGTCATGAAGACCGAGGGCGCGAAGTTCAACGCGCTGTTCCACGGCCTGCTCGACCGCGGCGTCTACATCGCCCCCGCGCTCTACGAGGCGGGCTTCGTCAGCGCCGCGCACAGCGCGGACGACTTGGCCCAGACCGTGGCAGCGGCGCGGGATGTGTTCCGCACGCTACAAAATCAATAGCTGATTACGCATATCCAGCAAAGTCCAGAGGCCGATTCACCTCCTATTTTCAGCCGAAGGAGCGCCGCCATGTCCAGCACCGAGCCGCTGCTGCTGTCCACCCGCGATGCGCGTGGTGTCGTCACCCTGACGCTGAACCGGCCGCAGGCCTTCAACGCGCTGTCGGAGGATTTGCTGGCCGCGCTGCAGGCCGCACTGACGACACTGACAGGTGACGAGGGTGTGCGCGCCGTGGTGATTACCGCCGCCGGCCGCGCTTTCTGCGCCGGCCACGACCTGAAGGAGATGCGCGCCGAACCATCGGCGGCCTACTACCAGGACCTGTTCGCGCGCTGCAGCAAGGTGATGCTGGCGCTGCAGCGTCTGCCGGTGCCGGTGATCGCGCGCGTGCACGGCATTGCCACCGCGGCCGGCTGCCAGCTGGTGGCCATGTGCGACCTGGCGGTGGCCGCCAGCGATGCGCGCTTTGCCGTCAGCGGCGTCAACCTTGGCCTGTTCTGCGCCACGCCCAGCGTGGCGCTGACCCGCAACCTGGGGCGCAAGGCGGCGTTCGAGATGCTGGCCACCGGCGACTTCATCAGCGCCGAACAGGCGCTGGCCAAGGGCTTGGTGAACCGCGTGGCAGCTCCCGAGCAGCTGGACGCCGAAGTGGAACGGCTGGTGGCCAGCATCGTGGCCAAGCCGCGGCTGGCGCTGGCCATGGGCAAGGAACTGTTCTACAAACAGCTGGAGTGCGGCATCGAGGCCGCCTACCAGTTGGCCGGCCAGACCATGGCCTGCAACATGATGGACGACTGCGCGCTCGACGGCGTGCAGGCCTTCATCGACAAACGGCCCGCCAGCGGCGGGCCGAAAGCCTGACGGATTGCTCCTGAATCAATAGCGCCTACCGCTCACCCATCATGGGCGAACGGCAGATTTTTGCATCAGCTCAGTGACGGAAGTGGCGTACGCCACTGAACACCATGGCCACGCCGCGCTCGTTGGCGGCGTCGATGACTTCCTGGTCACGCATCGAGCCACCGGGCTGGATGATGCAGGTCGCGCCGGCATCCACCACCACGTCCAGGCCATCGCGGAACGGGAAGAAAGCGTCGCTGGCCACCACCGTGCCCTGCAGCGACAGCTTGGCGTGTTCGGCCTTGATGCTGGCGATGCGCGCCGAATCCAGGCGGCTCATCTGGCCAGCGCCCACACCCATGGTCATGCCGCCCTTGCAGAAGACGATGGCATTGCTCTTGACGAACTTGGCCACCTTCCAGGCAAACAGCAAGTCGTCGAGCTGCGCTTCGGTCGGTGCCAGCTTGGTGACGACCTTAAGCTCGCTGCGCTGCAGCTCGTAGTTGTCGGCAGTCTGGATCAGCAGGCCGGAGCCGACACGCTTGACGTCGTGCGAATTGAGGCCGCGCTCCCAGGCGGTCTTGCCGTCACGCTTCACGCCATCGAGCGGGATTTCGAGCACACGCACATTGGCCTTGGCCTTGAACACGGCCAGCGCCTCCGGCGTGTAGGCCGGTGCCATCAGCACCTCGACGAACTGCTTGCTCACCGCTTCGGCCGCCGCGCCATCGACCGGACGGTTGAAGGCGATGATGCCGCCAAAGGCCGAGGTCGGGTCGGTCTGGAAAGCCTTGATGTAGGCCTCCAGCGCGTCCTTGCCCACCGCCACGCCGCAGGGGTTGGCGTGCTTGACGATGACGCAGGCCGGCGCATCGAAGCTCTTGACGCACTCCCAGGCGGCATCGGCGTCAGCAATGTTGTTGTAGCTGAGTTCCTTGCCCTGCAATTGTTTGGCCGTGACCAGCGAGCCGGGCGCCGGGTACAGGTCGCGGTAGAACGCCGCCGACTGGTGGGGGTTCTCGCCGTAGCGCAGGTCCTGCAACTTGACGAAGTTGCTGTTCGACTGGCCCGAGAACGGCAACAGGGTGGGGGCGCCACCGGCGATGCCAGCCTCGACATCGACCGCAGACAGGTAGTTGCTGATGGCCGCGTCGTACTGGCTGATGCGGTTGAACGCTGCCACCGACAACGCAAAACGCAGCTTGTCAGACAGCTTGCCGTTGGCTTTCAGCTCCGCCAGCACGGCGGGGTATTGCGACGCATCGGTCAGCACGCCCACGTCTTTCCAGTTCTTGGCGGCGCTGCGCACCATGGCCGGGCCGCCGATGTCGATGTTCTCGATCGCGTCTTCCAGCGTGCAGCCGGGCTTGGCCACCGTGGCTTCAAACGGGTAGAGGTTGACCACCAGCAGGTCGATGGTATCGATGCCATGGGCTTTGAGCGCAGCCATGTGCTCGGGCACATCGCGCCGGGCCAACAGGCCGCCGTGCACCTTGGGGTGCAGCGTCTTGACGCGGCCGTCCAGCATCTCGGGGAAGGTGGTGACCTCGGCCACCTCGGTGACAGACAGCTTGGCCTCGGCCAACAGCTTGGCGGTGCCGCCGGTAGAGATGAGCTTGATGCCCAGCGCGTGCAGGGCCTGGGCAAATTCGACGATGCCGGTCTTGTCGGAAACGGAAAGGAGTGCGTTCATGGTTGCTTACTTACTTGATTAACTTGTGTTCGACCAGCTTCTTGCGCAAGGTGTTGCGGTTCAGCCCCAGCCACAGCGCGGCACGCGACTGGTTGTATTCGGCCTGCTGCATCACCACTTCCAGCAGCGGCTTCTCGACGATGCGCACCATCATGTCGTACATGCCATCGGGTTCGGTCCCGCGCAGGTCCTTGAAATAGCCTTCCAGGCTGGTACGCACGCATTCTTCTATGTGTTTTTTGCTCATTCGCTTACCTCCGCGCCGGACCGAGGGTCGTCTCGTCAAGAAACGACGTCTTCAGATCCCCAGCGCTACAGCTTGTTCTTGCTCGTCATCCATGGGGGCATCCACCGAGGCCGCAGGCATGCGGTCCATGTGGCTGCCCAGTTCATCAAAGAAATCCGCCACCGCCTGTACCTGCGCCTGGCTGTCCTCCAGCGCGTTCATGCGCGCGCGAAACGCCTCTCCACCCGGCAGCGCCTTGACGTACCAGCCGATGTGCTTGCGCGCGCTGCGCACGCCGGTGAACTCGCCATACAGGGCGTAGTGGTCCTGCAGGTGCGCCAGCAGCAGTCGCTTAACCTCGGCCACCAACGGTGGCGCCAGGTGCTCGCCCGTGGCCAGGTAGTGGTTGATCTCGCGGAAGATCCAGGGCCGCCCCTGCGCAGCGCGACCGATCATCAGTGCATCGGCGCCGGTGGCCTGCAGCACGGCGCGCGCCTTCTCGGGCGACGTGATGTCGCCATTGGCCACGACGGGAATGCGCAACGCGGCCTTCACGGCGGCAATAGTGTCGTACTCGGCCACACCGCCATAACCCTGCTCGCGCGTGCGACCATGCACGGTGACCATCTGCACGCCGGCGCTCTCCGCGGCACGCGCCAGCGCCACCGCGTTCTTGTGCGCCTGGCACCAGCCGGTACGCATCTTCAGCGTCACCGGCACCCCGCGCGGCGCGCAGGCGGCCACCACGGCCTCGACGATCTGCAGCGCCAGCGCCTCATCCTGCATCAGCGCCGAGCCGGCCCACTTGTTGCAGACCTTCTTGGCCGGGCAGCCCATGTTGATGTCGATGATCTGCGCACCACGATCGATGTTGTACGCCGCCGCCTCTGCCATCATGGGCGCGTCGGTACCGGCAATCTGCACCGCAATCGGCCCGGCTTCGCCCTCATGGTTGGCGCGGCGCGAGGTCTTGAGACTGTTCCACAAGTCCTTGCGCGAGGTCACCATCTCGCTCACCGCATAGCCGGCACCCAGCGTCTTGCACAACTGACGGAACGGCCGATCCGTCACCCCGGCCATCGGCGCGACGAACAGGACGTTCGGCAAGGCGTAAGGACCGATGTTCATGCGCAGGGGGTAGAGATGGGGCGTTGGAAGAAAAAACGCTGCCGAAAATTCAGGCAGCAGCCGGGCCGCGTATTCTAGCTGCACAAAATTTCAGCAATTGAAATACGGTCCCAGAACCGCGCCGCGCTGCCTATACTCGTTGCGTCTATGGAAGCCTGGATCCATCAACTGCTGGCACTGCTTGCCCTGCCCGAATACGGCCTGAGCACGCTGTTCCTGATTGCCTTCGTGTCGGCCACCCTGCTGCCCATGGGCTCGGAGCCGGCCCTGTTCGGCCTGATCAAGCTCAACCCGGAGCTGTTCTGGCCCGCCGTGCTGGTGGCCACCGCCGGCAACACGCTGGGCGGCGCAGCAAGTTGGGGCATGGGCTATGCATCGCACCAGTTGGTGGACAAGTACCGTCATTCCAATACCCACCTGCGCGCGCTCGACTGGCTGGAGCGCATCGGCCCCAAGGCCTGTCTGCTGAGCTGGCTGCCTGTGATCGGTGACCCGCTGTGCGCCGTGGCCGGCTGGCTGCGCCAACCCTTCTGGGCCTGCCTGCTCTACATGGCGATCGGCAAGCTGGCGCGCTACGTCACCATGACGGCGGCGCTGCTGTGGATCTTTCCGTCGTGAAGATGCATCCTGTGGCTCAGTTCAGCGTACCGGCAGCGCGCGCCGCAGCTTCATACACGGCCGGCAGACGATAACCCCGTTGCGCCAACCGCTCGGCATGCAGCGCGACCACAAATGCATGGCCCTGCAGAATCGGCAGCTCGGATGGGGCACGCCCCTGCAGCAGCGCCGCCGTCAACCGTGCAGCCGCTTGCCCCTGCTCTTGTGCCGAAGAGGCAATTGCCAGGCCGCCACCATCGGGAACAAAACCGTTCTTGGTTGCGAGCGGCAGGGCTTTGCTGTTGGTCTCGGTCCAGGCCATGACCTCGGCCGGTGGCACCGACCTGTGCCCACCCGCTTCGCGATGCAAGCCCTGGTAGCCAGTGATGAACAGCACATCCGCCTGTTGCCCCAGCTCGGCGACTCGCTTTTGCCAATCGGGATAGTTGTCAACCTGTTCACACGGCAGCAGCTTGTGCGGCGACCAATCGTGGGCGACAAGTTGCGGCACCTCCAACAGCGCCTGCGCGCGCGCATCACCCAAACAGGCCATGGTCAACGGGCGTCCCCTCCCCAATTGGGTCAAGGCCTCCTGCAAGGCCGCCACGGGGATCCGCTCCAGTATGCCCGTGGCATTGGTCGCTGTGTCGAAACCGTAAGCCGACGCATCCGCATTGATACCGGCAAACACAATGCGCATCCCGGGCCGGTTGAGCCAGGCTGGCGTCACCAGCTTGGCCGCGATGTCGTCAAACACCACAAGAACATCAGGCTCAAACGTCTCAACCGCACGCAGCGCGGAAGCGGCAGCCGTCTCCATGTGCTGCTCACTGGGCGCGCCGCCCAGGCGCATGTAGTGCCAACGCGTCAGCACCGTGCGCGGATAGTTCTTGATTTCTCTGCGGTAGCTGCGCTCCAGCGCCTGCGTCCAGCCGAAATCCTCGTCATAGCTGTGGATGACCAGAACACGCGGGCTGGTGACGTTGAACACAAGCACCAATATGAGCAACAAGGCCAGGAAGGCGCTGACAAGCAAGGCGGCAATGCTCTTCTTCATACCAGGTCCAGAGCGTCCCAATAGGGTATGGAGACCGCTACGGCCAGCACGCGCAAGGCACACGAAGCGAGGTTGAAACGCAGGAACAGAGGCTCATTGAACGTGCGCCCCTTGCCGTCCGCTGTGCGCAGTTGCGAATACGAACTGCTCTGGTAAGGAAAGAACCACAGATCAGAGAACAGTGCGGCCAGAAACCCGATCAGCCAGGGGTTGATGCCGGTTGCGGCCGCCAACGGCATGAGCAGGATGGCTGACACGACCATGCCGGCCGTGATCGGCAAAGCGAGGCGGATCACCAGCACAACCAGCAACTCCAGGAGGATCAAGCGGCTGACATCCTGCTGCAACAGACTGGCCAGGCCATCAACCCAGGGCTTGACCTGATCCACCAGGTGAAGATAGTCCATGACTCCGGTCAGCCCCTGCAAAGACAACAGAAAGAACACCATGGGCCAATCCACATAGTTCTGAAAGTTCTTCTTGCTGACCAATCCGTACAGCAGCAGCGCCACCAGGATGAACCCGCCTACCCAGGGCAGCGGTATGTGATGCCACGAGACCCCCACCGCGCCCAACAGCAGAAGTGCGAGCGCCATCAGCGTGAACCGTTCTTCTGCCCCCATGGATCCGAGCAGGGCCATCTGCTGCCGCACCTGATCCTTGGACACCGGCACAGCAGTCCCGACGCCAAAGAACAGGCGGTCCAGCAGAAAGTGCCCCAGCGTGATCACCACGGCGCAGACCAAGGCGGCGACAAACCAGAACAGCCCCTGAAACTCGTCCTGCAGCTGTGCGGGCAGCATGGCAAACACGATCAGGTTCGAGCTTTTGCTGGTCAGGAACATGGGCGACATGTTCATCGACCCGGCATAAGTCGCCGCCGCCAGCCGGGTGTGTGCGACGCTGCCGAGCTGCACCGCACCGGTACTGCAAAAATCGCGGTAGAGCGGCAACACCAGAGCCATGCGGGCGTTGCCGGACGGCATGATGGGCGAAAGCACGTAACCCGAGGCCACCAGGGCGAAGCCATGCCAAAAGGGTGTATCAGGCAGCAGTAGCCTCATCCACAAGATAAGGCGATAGGACAGGCCTGACGCAACCAGCACGCCTCCAAGCACGTAGACCCCGACAAAAAGGATCAGTCCACTGGACGCAAAGCCCGACAGCACCACCTGCGACGGCGCCAGCCCCACCAGCAGCATGGCGGCCATGGCGAACAGCGGCGGCACAAACTCGTCCACCAACGAAAACATCCACATGCAGACCGTGGCGGTGAGAATGGACAGGAACAAGGTGTTCGGCAAGGCCCAGCCCCGGTACAGCCCCCAGGCCAACAGCAGCAAGGGCAGGAACAGGGTGCACCCCCAGCCCCAGACTTCACGCTTTGGCGATTGCGACGCTGGCTCGACCGGGCGTCCGGCAGGCTGCGGCATAGCCGCACCGCTGAGCCGGGCCAACAAGGTGTTTCGTGCCGCCGGCCCCAGCCACGGCACATCGGCCAGCGCCTCCTGTACGGCACGACGCGGCAGGACAAGCAAGTAGCTTGTCTCTATCGCCCGGGCGCCCAGCACATAGTCAGACTGCCCAGCCAGGATCTCCTCGCCCAGCATATCCACGGCGAGTGGCCCGCGCCCGTGCGGCAGGTCCTGCTGTACACACCCTTGCCACACCAGCAACAACTCCGCGGCCGGCGATCCGGCCTGAACAACCGCCTGACCAGCTGGCACACACCGCCACTGAGCCGCCCCCAGCAACCGGGCCAGGGTCCGCCCCGGCAAATCGGCAAACAAGGCTTGCGCCCGGATCCGGGCAACCATTTCCGCGGCGGGAGGGGCCGGCAAGAAAGACGAAGGGCTCATGACCTTGGGTCACACAAACGGGG
>Ga0209594_1000717_pt1 | contig 18343 bp, 16 predicted proteins | sample AshMeaCrysSpring_FD_184126 | JGI IMG/M metagenome (GOLD analysis project Ga0209594, IMG submission 184126) | Groundwater microbial communities from Big Spring, Nevada to study Microbial Dark Matter (Phase II) - Ash Meadows Crystal Spring... | ecosystem: Environmental > Aquatic > Deep subsurface...
CGCCGACCACCGCCACCTGCACCGCGGCACTGTGGCACACCGTCGGGCTCGGCCGGGTCGAGGCCGGATCGTGGCCGGATCGTGACCCAGCAGGGGAACCGGCAGCCGCCGCGCACACGTCGAAGGAGTGTCGGCAGCGGCACGGTGACGACCAGTGGAGGGGGCACCCGTGAGCAGCACAGCAATCCCGCGGCTCGGCCGGAGCGGCACAGGCGCGGCGCCACGACGCGGCCGCGGGACGGCGCTGCGCGCGGCCGTCCTACTCCTGACGGCGGCGCTCGTACTCGGTGCCTGCTCGACCGGCAGCGACTCCGCCACCGACCCGTCGGCCGCACAGCCCGAGCAGGTGGCTCCCGGCGAGGGCAGCAGCGACGCCACCCGACAGGACGCGGCCGACGGGGGCGGCACCACCGCCGGGCCGGTGAGCCCGACGCTCTCGGCGCCCGTGGCCGACCGCAGTGTCGTCTACACCGTCGGCCTGGTGGTGCGCGTGGACGACGTGCCCACCGCGGCCGCCGATGCCGCCGACGTGGCCGCGGCCTACGACGGGTACGTGCAGAGCGAGTCGTCGTACGGATCGGACGCCCCCCGGCCGGTCGAGCCGCTGCCGTACGACCCCGCGGTGGTGCTGCCACCCGCGGGCCAGGGGCAGGCCGTCGTGGTGATCCGTGTCCCGGCCGACCGCTACGAGGACGCGGTGGCCGACCTCGAGGCGCTGGGCCAGACGGTGAGCCGGTCGCGCGACGCCCAGGACGTCACCGACGAGGTCGTCGACGTCGAGGCCCGCATCGAGACCCAGCAGGCGGCCATCGCCCGGCTGGAGCAGCTGCTGGCCGAGGCGACGACGGTCAGTGACGTGCTCGCCGTCGAGGCCCAGCTCACCACCCGTGTCGCCGAGCTGGAGTCGCTGCAGGCCAGGCAGCAGCAGCTGGGCGACCTCACCGCGTTGGCGACGATCACCGCCACCTTCGTGCCACCGGAGGCGGTCGTCGACGAGGGCACCGGCTTCGTCGCCGGCCTGCAGGCCGGGTGGCGAGCGTTCCTGCGGACGGTGGAGCTCGGCCTCACCGCCGTCGGTGCCCTGCTCCCCTTCGCGCTGTTCTTCGCCCTGCTGCTGGTGCCGCTGGTGGTGTGGCTGGTGCTGCACTCCCGCCGCCGGCGCCGGTCGCGTGCCGATGCGGTCGGCGCGCCCGCCGCACCGCCGCAGTAGGAGCTGCCGGGGGCGATCAGCCCGCCGCCACCAGCAGCACACCCAGGATCGCCGCGGCGATGCCGGCGTCCTGCACCCGAGTCATCCGCTCGTGGTGCACCACCCGGGCCAGCACGACGGTGACCGCCGGGTACAGCGACGCCAGCACCGAGACCAGGGAGAGCAGGCCCATCGTGGTGGCGATCGCGTAGGCCAGGTTCGCCCCGCCGTCCAGCATCCCGACCAGGGCGAGCAGCGGCAGGTCGCGGGACCTCACCCCGCCGACGCTGCGCACCACCATCGCGACCAGCACCAGCGTGCCCACCGAGGTCATCCGCATCCCGACCAGCGCCAGCAGCGGGTCGCCGTCCCCCCGACTGGCCAACGACAGCAAGACCAGCACGAGCCCGAAGGCGACCCCTGCCAGCAGCGCCAGCAGCACCGGCCTGGAACGGGCCCGCGAGCGAACCTCCGGCCCCGACGCGAGCACGCCGCCGGCCACGCCGAGCAGCGCACCCACCGCCTGGCCGACGCTGGGCCGCTCCCCCTCGACCAGGCCGACCGCGACCGGGACGAGCACGCCGAGAGCGGCCAGCGGCGCGACCACCCCCATCGTCCCGGTGGCCAGCGCCTGGTAGAACGCCACCAGACCGACGAGGCCGGACGCCCCGGCCGCCGCGGCCCACCCCCACGACGGGCCGGGCATGCCGACCGTGAGCAGCCCCGTCGCCAGCGCCATCGCGCTGAAGACGAGCAGGGTCAGCGCCTGGGACACGCCGACGACCGCCACCGCCGGCAGCCGGCGCGAGGCCGTCCCGCCCAAGAAGTCCCCGGCTCCCCAGAGCAGGCTGGAGGCCAGGGCGAGCAGGTAGGGCATCCGCTGGACGCTACGCGCGCAGCCGGCGACACACGCCGCGACCTGCCGTCGACGCTGCGTTCCCACCGTGCGGCCGGGCGCGGCGTAGTCTCCGACGGCGTGGCGCTGATCGACTCCTCCGGCACGCGTCCGAGCCTGCCCCTGGTCGACCGCGTGGCCGCAGGCATCCGAGCCCTGCCGGCTCGGCCCGAGGTCGTCATCGACGAGGTGCCCGCCCCGACCCGCCTCGCCACGTACGCGCTGGCGTTCAGCGCACAGGTGCACGAGGCCGAGGGCGCCGAGGTGGCGTCGGGACGGCTGGTGCTGCTGCACGAGCCGGCCGGGCACGAGGCCTGGGACGGCGAGTTCCGGCTCGTCACGTTCGTGCGCGCCACGGTCGAGCCCGACGTCGCCGGCGACCCGCTGCTGCCGGCTGTGGGCTGGAGCTGGCTGCTCGAGTCGCTGGACACCCACGGGCTGCTGGCCCGCGCCGTGGGCGGGACGGTGACCCAGGTCAGCAACGAGTCGTTCGGAGCGCTGTCGAGCCAGCCGTCGACCGCCGAGGTGGAGATCCGCGGGTCGTGGACGCCGGTGGTGACCGGTGACGTCGCCGACGGGCTCCTCGCACACGCCCGCGCCTGGGTCGACCTGCTGTGCACGGCGGCGGGGCTGCCTCCGCTGCCCGACGGCGTCGTCGCACTGCCCCGCCCGCGTCCCGGACGGTGACGCCCGACCCGGTGGCGCCCGACCCGGCGGCGCCCGACCCGGCGGCGCCAGGCCCCGTGACGCCGACCCCGGTGCCGCCCGACCCCGGCGGGCAGCCGACCGGGACCGAGTCCCCGCTGCTCACCCGGCCCTCCGACGGGCTGCCCCCGGTCACGCAGACCGCGGCGGCGCTGGCGCAGGTGGTCGAGGCGTTCGCGGCGGGGACCGGTCCGGTCGCCCTCGACACCGAACGGGCCGGCGGCTACCGCTACAGCCAACGGGCTTACCTGGTGCAGGCCCGCCGCCTCGGCGCCGGGACCGCCCTGGTCGACCCGGTCGCCTGCCCCGACCTGTCCGACCTCGCCGCCGTACTGGCCGACGCGGAGTGGGTGCTGCATGCGGCCGGCCAGGACATCCCGCCCCTGGTCGAGGTGGGCCTGGTGCCGGCCTCGCTGTTCGACACCGAGCTCGCCGGACGACTGCTCGGTCGGGACCGAGTGGGCCTGGGTGCCCTGGTGGAGTCCGAGCTGGGTGTCCGGCTGGCCAAGGAGCACTCGGCGGTGGACTGGTCCCGCCGACCCATCCCCGAGGACTGGCTCGCCTACGCCGCCCTCGACGTCGAGCTGCTGCTCGAGCTGCGCGAGGTGCTCGCCGCGGAGCTTCGGGAGGCGGGCAAGGCCGGCTGGGCGGCGCAGGAGTTCGCCGCGTTGGTCGAAGCACCGCTCCCGGCCCCGCGGCACGAGCCCTGGCGGCGCACCTCGGGTCTGCACCGGGTGCGCGGTGCCCGGCGGCTCGCCCTCGTGCGCGCGCTGTGGGAGGAACGGGATCGGCAGGCGCGGGAGCGGGACATCACCCCGTCACGGCTGCTCCCCGACGCGGCCATCGTCGAGGCGGCCCTCGCCGGGCCGGTGAGCGCCGACGACCTGGCGTCGCTGCCCGGGTTCCGGGGCCGGGGACGGCGACCGCGCGGCCGGCGGGAGCTTGCGGTGTGGGCGCAGGTGCTCGCCCAGGCCTCGCGGCTGCCGGAGCGCGACCTGCCCGCGGCAGCGCCGTCCTACGACGGCCCGCCGCCGGCGCGGGCGTGGGCCGAACGCAACCCGCTGGCGGCGAGCAGGTTGGCGGCGGCCCGGGCCGCCCTGGTCGAGATCGCCGCTGCGCACACCCTGCCGGTGGAGAACCTGCTCACCCCGGACGTGCTGCGCCGGCTGCTGTGGGAGCCGCCGGCCGACGTCTCGGTCGCCGCCGTCGGGGCCCGGCTCGCGGACCTGGGGGCCCGTCGCTGGCAGGTGGGGCTCGTCGCTGAGACGTTGACCACGGTGCTCGAGGAGACTGTTCCGTCCCTTGTTACTGGCGAGTAGCATGAGCCGCGTTCCCCACCGGCTTGAGCGAGGAGATTCGCCGTGCGTCGAGAAGTTCGGGACGTCGTCTTCGTTGACGGCGTACGTACCCCCTTCGGCAAGGCAGGAGCCAAGAGCCAGTACGCGGAGACGCGCGCCGACGATCTCGTCGTCGCCCTGATCCGCGAGCTGCTGCGCCGCAACCCGCAGCTGCCCCCGGACCGGATCGACGAGGTCGCCATCGCGGCGACCACCCAGACCGGCGACCAGGGGCTCACCATCGGCCGCACCGCGGCCATCCTGGCCGGGCTGCCGCGCTCGGTCCCGGGCTACTCGGTGGACCGGATGTGCGCCGGCGCCATGACCGCGACCACGAACGTCATGGCTGCCATCGCCTTCGGCGGAGCCGACGTGGCCATCGCCGGCGGCGTCGAGCACATGACCAAGCACCCGATGGGCGAGGGCTTCGACCCCAACCCCCGCATCATCGCCGAGAAGCTCGTCGACCCCGCCGCCCTCAACATGGGCGTGACCGCGGAGAACCTGCACGACCGTTTCCCGCACCTGACCAAGGAGCGCGCCGACGCCTATGGCGTGGCCAGCCAGGAGAAGTACGCCAAGGCCCTGGCGGACGGCAAGATCGCCCAGGACCTCGTGCCGATCCAGGTGTGGAGCTCGGAGAAGGGCTGGGGCCTGGCGGTCGCCGACGAGCCCCCGCGCCCGGGCACCACCATGGAGGGCATCGCTGCCCTGAAGACGCCGTTCCGTCCGCACGGCCGGGTCACCGCCGCCAACGCCTCCCCGCTCACCGACGGTGCGACCGCGTGCATCGTGGCCGCCGCCGAGGTGGCCGAGGAGCTCGGCCTGCCGGCGAAGATGCGGCTGGTGTCCTACGCCTTCGCCGGCGTCGACCCCGAGGTGATGGGCGTCGGGCCGGTCCCGGCCACCGAGAAGGCGCTGGCGCGGGCCGGCCTGTCCATCGACGACATCGGCCTGTTCGAGCTCAACGAGGCCTTCAGCGTCCAGGTGCTCGCCCTGCTCGACCACTACGGCATCGCCGACGACGACCCCCGGGTCAACCCCTGGGGCGGCGCCATCGCGGTGGGCCACCCGCTCGCCTCGTCCGGGGTCCGGCTGTTCAGCCAGCTGGCCCGGCACTTCGAGACGCACCCCGAGGTGCGCTACGGCCTGACCAGCATGTGCGTGGGTCTGGGCCAGGGCGGCACCGTCATCTGGGAGAACCCCAACCACGCCGATTACGGCAAGGAGGACGACAAGTGACCGAGGCTGCCTCCGGCTACACCGAGGTCGTGACGCACGCCAAGGTGCGCGAGGTCGAGCTGCCGCTCGGCGCGGGCACCATGGCGCTCATCACGCTCGACAACGGCCACGACCACACCAAGCCCAACACGCTGGGGCCGGCGACGCTCGCGAGCATCGACGCGGCCATCGACGCCGCGCTGGCGGTGCCCGGTGTGGCGGCCATCGGCATCACCGGCAAGCCGTTCTGGGTGGCCGCCGGCGCCGACCTCAAGGGCGTGCAGGTGATCACCGACCGCGAGCAGGCGCTCGAGGTGGCCCGTACGGGGCACCGGGTGCTGGGCCGCCTGGGCGGGTCCCCGGTGCCGTCGTTCGCGTTCCTCAACGGCGCCGCGCTCGGTGGCGGGCTGGAGATCGCGCTGAACTCCACCTACCGGACGGCGTCCCGTGCCGCGGGTGCGCTGGCTCTGCCGGAGTGCGCCATCGGGCTGCTGCCCGGCTGGGGTGGCAACTGGCTCGTCCCCAACCTGGTGGGCGCCGACAAGGCCGTCACCGTGATCGTGGACAAGCCGCTGAACAACAAGGTGATGAAGGCCGACGAGGCGCTCAGCCTCGGCCTCGTGGACGCCGCCTTCGACGGGGCCGACTTCCTGGCCCAGTCGCTGCTGTGGGCGGCGAAGGTGCTGCGGGGCGACGTCACCGTGGCCCGTCCCGAGATCGACCGCACGGAGGACACCTGGACCGAGGCGATCGCCCGGGCGCGGGGCATCGCGGCGACGAAGGGCCGCAACACCTACCCCAACGTCGACAAGGCGATCGACCTGATCGCGGCGGCGCGCACGCACTCCAAGGCGGAGGGCTTCGCCGCGGAGGACGAGGGGCTCGCCGACCTGATCATGAGCGACACCACCCGGGCGAACCTGTACGCGTTCGACCTGGTGCAGCGGCGGGCCAAGAAGCCTGCCGGGGCACCCGACCGCAGCCTGGCGCGCAAGGTGGAGAAGGTCGGCGTGGTGGGGGCGGGTCTGATGGCCAGCCAGCTGGCGCTGCTGTTCGCCCGCCAGATGAAGGTGCCCGTGGTGATCACCGACCTCGACCAGGAGCGGGTCGACAAGGGCGTCGCCTACGTGCACACGGAGATCGACAAGCTCGTGGGCAAGGGCCGGATGGACACCGACACGTCCAACCGGGTGAAGGCGCTGGTGACCGGCACCACCGACAAGGCACTGTTCGGCGACGCCGACTTCGTCATCGAGGCGGTCTTCGAGAAGATGGAGGTCAAGCAGCAGGTCTTCGGTGAGCTCGAGTCGTTCGTCAAGCCCGAGTGCGTGCTGGCGACCAACACCTCGTCGCTGTCGGTCGCCGAGATGGCCAAGGACCTGCAGTACCCCGAGCGTGTGGTGGGCTTCCACTTCTTCACGCCGGTGGCGCTCATGCCGACGCTGGAGATCGCCCCCACCGACCGCACCGACGATGCCACCCTGGCGACAGCGTTCGCCGTCGGCAAGGCGATCAAGAAGAACTGCGTCTGGAGCAAGGACTCCACCGCGTTCATCGTCAACCGCCTGCTCATGCGCGGACTCGGCGAGGCCATCACCACCGTCGACGAGGGCACGCCCTTCCAGGTCGCCGACGAAGGCGTCGTCAAGGCGGGCTTCCCCCTCGGTGCGTTCATCCTCATCGCGATGACGGGTCCGGGGGTGGCGCTGCACACCGCGCAGAGCCTGATCGAGGCCTTCCCCGACCGGTTCACGGCCTCCCCTGGATTCGCCGCCCTGGTGGCCGCCGGCAAGCCGGCCATCTACCAGTGGGACGAGGCGGGCAACGCCACCGTCGACCCCGAGGTGGCCGCGCTGTGGCCGCAGGGCGACTCCCCGAGCACCGCCGAGCAGGTGGCCACCCGCATCAAGGAGGCGATGGCCGACGAGTCCCGGCACATGCTCGACGAGGGCGTGGTGCAGGCCCCGCAGGACATCGACCTCGCCATGATCGGTGGCGCCGGCCTGCCGCTGCCCCACGGCGGCCTGCTGCCGATGCTCGACCGGGAGGGCATCTCCGAGCGGGTCACGGGCCGGCGCTTCCTGCCACCGGGCGTCGCGAGCGTGCCCAGCTCCTGAGGCGCGCCGCCCCCGCTCCCCCGCTCAATGATCACGTTAAGTAGGGAGGCGTCGGCTTTGCACGGTCTCGAGTCCGTGCAAAGCCGACCGACGCCTACTTAACGTGATCATTGCGGGAGGCCGCGGAAGGGTGGGGCAGCGTCGGCCGGGGTCAGGGGCCGGTCAGGCTGGCGGGGCTGGACGGCTCCAGCCCGGCGATCTGCTCGACGGCCAGCCGGGCCAGGTTCTGCGCGGTCAGCCCCATGGAGGTCAGCAGCGCGGCCCGCTTGCCCTGCTGCAGGAACTCCTGCGGGATGCCGGCGTCGCGCAGCGGCGTGCGGACGCCGGCGTCACGCAGCGCCTGGGCCAGCCGCGACCCCACGCCGCCCACGCGTCCGTTGTCCTCGACGGTGAGCACGAAGCGGTGGGCTCGGGCCAGGTCGACCAGGGCCGGGTCGACCGGCAGCACCCAGCGCGGGTCGACGACGGTGACGCCGATGCCCTGCGCGGCCAGCCGCTGCGCCACCTCGACCCCGAGCACGGCCATCGGCCCGACAGTGACGACCAGCACGTCCTGGGCGCCGTCGCGCACCAGCACGTCGCACCCACCGTCGCGGTGCAGGGTGGGCAGGTCCTTGGGCACGGCGCCCTTCGGGAAGCGCAGCGCGCTCGGCCCGTCGTTCACCTCCAGCGCCTCGACCAAGAGCTCGCGCAACCGGGACGCGTCGCGTGGCGCAGCCAGCCGGATGCCGGGGACGAGCTGGAGCAGCGACAGGTCCCACATGCCGTTGTGGGACGGCCCGTCGTCGCCGGTGACGCCGGCCCGGTCGAGCACGAAGGTGACCGGCAGCCGGTGCAGCGCCACGTCCATGAGCACCTGGTCGAAGGCACGGTTGAGGAAGGTGGCGTAGACGGCCACCACAGGGTGCAGCCCGGTCATCGCCATCCCAGCGGCCGAGGTGACCGCATGCTGCTCGGCGATGCCGACGTCGAAGCAGCGGGTCGGGTAGGCGTCGGCGAACGCCTTGAGCCCGGTCGGCTGCAGCATCGCGGCCGTGATCGCGACCAGGTCGGTGCGTGAGCGTCCCAGCCGCACCATCTCGGCGGAGAAGACGCTCGTCCAGGTGGTGGTGGGAGGGGAGGTGGGCAGGCCGGTGTCGGGGTCGAACGGACCCGGTCCGTGCATGAGGTCGGCCTCGTCCTGCTCGGCTCGGTCGTAGCCGCGGCCCTTCTCCGTGACGACGTGCACGATGACCGGTCCGTCGAAGCGCCGGGCCGCCCGCAGCGCATGCTCGACGGCGGCCCGGTCGTGGCCGTCCACCGGGCCGAGGTACTTCAGCCCCAGGTCTTCGAACATCCCCTGCGGAGCGAGCACATCCTTGACGCCCTTCTTCACCCCGTGCAGCGCCTCGTACACCGGCGGGCCGACCACCGGCGTGTGGTTGAGCACGGTGCGCACCATCGTCAGAGCCCGCTCGTAGCCGGGGTTCGTGCGCAGCGAGTCCAGGTACTGCGCCAGACCGCCCACCGTCGGGGAGTAGGAGCGGCCGTTGTCGTTGACGACCACTACGACCGGCAGGTGCGGCTGCCCCGCGATGTTGTTCAGAGCCTCCCAGGCCATCCCGCCGGTCAACGCGCCGTCGCCGATGACGGCGACGACGTGCCGGTCGGTCTCCCCCTGCAGCACGAACCCCTTCGCGAGCCCCTCGGCGTAGGACAGGGCGGTCGAGGCGTGCGAGTTCTCGACCCAGTCGTGCTCGCTCTCGCTGCGGGACGGGTACCCCGACAGCCCGCCGGGCTGGCGCAGCTGGTCGAAGCCGTCCCGTCGTCCGGTCACCATCTTGTGCACGTAGGACTGGTGGCCGGTGTCGAACACGATCGGGTCGTGCGGGGAGTCGAACACCCGGTGCAGCGCGAGGGTCAGCTCGACCACACCCAGGTTGGGCCCGAGGTGGCCGCCCGTCCGCGACACGGCGGCCACGAGGGCCGCCCGGATCTCCCCGGCCAGCGTGCTCAGCTCGTCGTCGCTGAGCCGGCGAAGGTCGCGCGGGCTCGCGACACGGTCCAGGACGGGCACGCGCACGAGTGTAGGTGCGGGCCGCACCCGTCGCCCGACCGGCGCGGACGCTGTCGACCCCTCGGGCGTCACAGCCGCGGACGGTGCCGCAGGCCGCGCAGCGCGGCGTCCACCGCGTTCACCCGCGGCAGCAACGACTGCAGCCGATGGCGCTCCCGCTCGAGCACGACCACGGCCGCCTCGACCGACTCCGGCGGGACGGCCGGGCCGAGCTCGGCGCGCACCAGCCCCAGCGCGCGGGTGTGCCCGTCGATGCCCGCCGCCACGTGCCAACGGGTGAAGCGGGCGAGCACCACCGGGTGCCGGCGCAGCACCGGGTGCAGCCGGTACTCCGGCGGGCACTGGTCGAGCAGCCAGCCGGTCGCCGCGTCGGTCCACCCGGGCGCGTCGGGCGGTGGCAGGCCGTCCGGCCAGGCGGGCGGGGCGCCGACGGCCGGGCTCAGCGCGAGGCCGCCAGCAGCTGACGCAGCACGAACGGCATGATGCCGCCGTTGCGGTAGTAGTCGGCCTCGCCCGGCGTGTCGATGCGGACCAGGGCGTCGAAGGTCACCGCCGTCCCGTCCGCCCGCACCGCCTCGACCCTCACCGTGCGCGGGGTGGAGCCGGTGTTGAGCGCCTCGATCCCGGTGATCGAGAACACCTCCTCGCCGGTCAGGCCCAGGGAGTCGGCGCTGTGCCCCGCGGGGAACTGCAGCGGCAGCACGCCCATGCCGATCAGGTTGGAGCGATGGATGCGCTCGTAGCTGACCGCCACGACGGCGCGCACCCCGAGCAGCGCCGTCCCCTTGGCCGCCCAGTCCCGGGAGGAGCCGCTGCCGTACTCGGCGCCGGCGAGCACCACCAGCGGGACTCCCGCCTGCCTGTAGGCCACCGACGCCTCGTAGATCGTCGTCACCGGGGCCTGAGCCGGGTCAGCGGCGGCCGTGAAGTCGCGGGTGAACCCGCCCTCGGTGCCCGGCGCGACCTGGTTGCGCAGCCGGATGTTGGCGAAGGTGCCGCGGATCATCACCTCGTGGTTGCCGCGCCGTGACCCGTAGGAGTTGAAGTCGGCTCGCGCCACCCCGTGCTCGGCCAGGTATCGACCCGCCGGGCTGTCGGCCTTGATCGCCCCCGCGGGCGAGATGTGGTCGGTGGTGACCGAGTCACCGAGCCGGGCCAGCACCCGGGCCCGGGCGATGTCGCTGACCGGCGCGGGCTGCAGGCCCATCCCGTCGAAGTACGGGGGCTTGCGCACGTAGGTGGAGGACGGGTCCCAGGCGAAGGTCTCCCCCGTCGGCGTGGGCAACGAGCGCCAGCGCTCGTCGCCGGCGAACACCTCCGCGTAGCGGCTGGTGAACATGTCCCCGCCGATGGACAGCTCGATCGTCTCCTGGATCTCCTGCGGCGTCGGCCAGATGTCGCGCAGGTAGACCGGGCTCCCGTCGGTGCCGGTGCCCAGCGGGTCGGTGGTGATGTCCAGGGCCATCGACCCGGCCAGGGCGTAGGCGACCACCAACGGGGGGCTGGCGAGGTAGTTCATCGTCACGTCGGGGTTGATGCGGCCCTCGAAGTTGCGGTTCCCGGACAGCACCGCGGCCACGGCGAGCTCGTTCACCCCGATCGCCTCGGAGACCTCCTCCGGCAGCGGGCCGGAGTTGCCGATGCAGGTGGTGCAGCCGTAGCCGACCAGGTGGAAGCCCAGCTTCTCCAGGTAGGGCAGCAGCCCCGCCCGCTCGTAGTAGTCCATCACCACCTTCGAGCCGGGAGCCAGCGTCGTCTTCACCCAGGGCCGGCGGCTCAAGCCACGCTCGACGGCCTTCTTGGCCAGCAGCGCCGCGCCGAGCATCACCGAGGGGTTGGAGGTGTTGGTGCACGACGTGATCGCCGCGATCACGACGGCGCCGTGGTCGAGCACGAACGACGTCCCGTCGTCCAGCGTCACCGGCGTGGGGCGGCTGGGACGCCCCTGCGGGGAGACGACGGCGCTGTGGTGGGGCAGGGCCGGGGCCGGCTCGTCCATGTCGACGGCGACGGGGTCGCTGGCCGGGAAGCTCTCCTCCAACCCCTCGTCCAGGGCCGACTCGGGGTCGTGCTCGTCCGCGTCGACGAAGTCGCGGACGGCCTGGGCGAACGCGGCGGCCGCCGAGGCGAGCTCGATGCGGTCCTGCGGGCGCTTGGGCCCGGCGATGCTCGGCACGATCGTGGCCAGGTCCAGCTCGAGGTACTCGGAGTAGACCGGCTCGTGCTCGGGCACGTGCCACAGGCCTTGCTCCTTGGCGTACGCCTCGACGAGCGCCACCTGCTGCTCGGGTCGACCGGTCAGGCGCAGGTAGCGCAACGTCTCCTCGTCGATCGGGAACACCGCGACCGTCGAGCCGTACTCGGGGCTCATGTTGCCGATGGTGGCCCGGTTCGCCAGCGGCACCGCCGCGACGCCGGGGCCGTAGAACTCCACGAACTTGCCGACGACTCCGTGCCGGCGCAGCATCTCGGTGATGGTGAGCACCAGGTCGGTGGCGGTGGTGCCCTCGGGCAGCGAGCCGGACAGCTTGAACCCGACCACGCGCGGGATGAGCATGCTCACCGGCTGGCCGAGCATGGCGGCCTCAGCCTCGATCCCACCGACGCCCCAGCCCACCACGCCCAGCCCGTTGACCATCGTGGTGTGCGAGTCGGTGCCCACGCAGGTGTCGGGGTAGGCCCACGGCAGGTCCCCCTCGCCGCGCTGCATGACGACGCGAGCGAGGTGCTCGATGTTCACCTGATGCACGATGCCGGTGCCGGGCGGGACAACCTTGAACTCGTCGAACGCGCTCTGCCCCCAGCGCAGGAACTGGTAGCGCTCGCGGTTGCGCTCGTACTCCAGCTCGACGTTGCGCTCGAAGGCGTCGGGGGTGCCGAACAGGTCGGCGATCACCGAGTGGTCGATGACCAGCTCGGCCGGGGCCAACGGGTTGATCGCTGCCGGGTCACCGCCCAGGGCGGCCATCGCCTCGCGCATGGTGGCCAGGTCCACCACGGCCGGCACCCCGGTGAAGTCCTGCATGATCACTCGCGCGGGGGTGAACTGGATCTCCACGGACGGTTCGGAGTCTGCCTCCCAGCCCACCAGCGCGCGGATGTCGGCAGCGGTGATGTTCGCGCCGTCCTCGGTGCGCAGCAGGTTCTCGAGCAGCACCTTGAGGCTGAACGGCAGCCGGTCCACGTCGCCCGCGGCAGCCAGGCGCACGATCTGGTAGGTGTGCTCGCCCACGGTGAGCGTCCCGCGGGCCCCGAGGCTGTCCAGGGTCACTGCTGCTCCTTCGTCCCGAAGATATCTTGATGTCAAGATAAATCTATGCCCGCTGCTCCGCCCCCGGCAAGCACCGCGGACGCTGCGACCTATCCGACCACGGCGGCCTCGCCGGAAGCCAGTCGTTGCAGGGTTGCGACGCACTCCACATGGTGGGTGAGCGGGAACAGGTCGAACGCGCGCAGCCGGGTCAGCCCGTACCCGTGCCGGGCCAGGGCGGCGATGTCACGGGCCAGGCCGGCGGGGTCGCACGCGACGTAGGCGATCGTGCGAGGACGGCGCGCCGCGACCTGCTCGCAGACCGCGACACCCGCGCCCCGCCGGGGCGGGTCGAGCACCACCAGGTCGACCGGCTCTGCCTGCGCTGCCAGCCATCGCGCCACGTCGGCGGTCACGAGCCGCACCTGCGGCAGGTCGTGCAGAGCACGGCGGGCCTGACGCACGGCACGGGCATCGGCCTCGACCGCCACCACCGATCCACCCGGCGCGAGAGCTGGCGCGAGGCTCCCCGCGAACAGGCCGACACCGCTGTACAGGTCGAGCAGCCGCTCCCCCGGCCCCGGCTGCAGCGCCGTGCGCACCGCGGCGACCAGCGTGTCCGCCGCTGCCGGGTGCACCTGCCAGAAGCCGAGCCCCGACACCGGCCAGGTGCGCCCGCCGGCCCGCTCCTCTCGCCGGGACGGCCCGCTGACGTGCTCGACCTGCTCGACCCGCCGGGCCCGGCCCGGGGAGGCGCCCCTCACCAGGTCCACCGAGGGGGGACGGGGGTCGCCCCCGCCGCCGGTGACGAGGACCTCGCTGCCCGGCGGCCACGACCCGGCGAGAACCGCCGGCAGGTCGAGGGCCGGCGCAGCCAGCGGGCAGTCGACCAGCGCCAGCACCCGGTGGGACCGGTGCGCGCGCAGTCCGGCCCGGCCGCCCGGTCCCACCGCCAGCCGCACCCGGGTACGCCACCCGAGCCCGTCCTCGTCGCCGGGTACCGGCTCGACCCGCAGACCGCCGAGCACGTCCAGGTCCACCGCGGCCAGCCGGCGCAGCTGCTCGGCGACGACCTGGGCCTTGAGCGCACGCTGCCCGGCGGTGGAGACGTGCTGCCAGTCACAGCCGCCGCAGCCACCGGGGCCGCTCACGGGGCAGCGTGCGGTCACCCGGTCGACGGAGGGTGACCCCACCACCTCGACCGCGTCGGCGCGCCAGAACCGCGCGTGCGACGACGCATCGGTCAACCGGGCCCGCACCCGCTCCCCGGGCAGCGCGTGGCGTACGAACACCACTCGACCGTCGAGTCGGGCCACACAGTGCCCACCGTGCGCGACCGCCCCGACCTCGAGCTCGACGAGCTCGTCCACGCCGTCCTCGCCGGGCCTGCTCACGACGGCCGATGCTAGGCACAGCGCGGCGTGTAGCGTCGGGGTCCGCGAGAGGAGGAACACCCGTGCACGTGGTGATTCTCGGCTGCGGCCGCGTCGGGTCGACGCTGGCGAACTCCTTGGAGGAGCGCGGCCACCAGGTCTCGATCATCGACCAGGTCCCCGAGGCCTTCCGCCGGCTCGGCCCCACCTTCGAGGGCCGGACGGTCACTGGGGTGGGGTTCGACCCGGACGTGCTCAAGGAGGCGGGTATCGAGCACGCGGACGCGTTCGCCGCGGTCAGCAGCGGCGACAACTCGAACGTCATCAGCAGCCGGGTGGCTCGCGAGGAGTTCGGCGTGCAGACGGTCGCCGCTCGCATCTACGACCAGGGTCGAGCCGAGGTGTACGAAAGGCTCGGCATCCCCACCGTGGCCACCGTGCGGTGGGCGGCTGACCAGCTGCGCCGGCGCATCCTGCCGGAGGGGTCGGAGAGCGAGTGGGTCGACCCGTCGGGTGAGGTGCGACTCGCTGAGGTGCACGTCGACCGCGGCTGGCGGGGGCGCACCGTCGGGCAGCTCGAGCAGGCGACCGGGGTGCGCGTCGCCTTCCTGACCCGGCTCGGCAAGGGCATGCTGCCCACGTCGGAGACCGTGGTCCAGGACGGCGACCTCGTTCACGTCGTCATGAACGTCGGCGACGCGGCCGCCGTCACCGACCTGGTCACCAGCCCTCCGGAGTCCTGATGCGCGTCGTGATCGCCGGGGCCGGCAACGTCGGCCGGTCCATCGCCACCGAGCTGGTCGACAACGACCACGAGGTGCTGCTCATCGACCGCGACCCGAGGGCCATCAAGTCCAAGTCGGTGCCGCAGGCCGAGTGGCTGCTGCAGGACGCCTGCGAGCTGTCAGCACTGGAGGAGGCCGGCCTGGACCGGTGCGACGTGATGATCGCGGCGACCGGCGACGACAAGGTGAACCTCGTGGTGTCGCTGCTCGCGCGCACCGAGTTCGGTGTCCCCCGCACCGTGGCCCGGGTCAACCACCCGAAGAACGAGTGGCTGTTCAACGAGTCGTGGGGGGTCGACGTGGCCGTGTCCACCCCTCGCATCATGAGCGCGCTGGTCGAGGAGGCGGTGAGCGTCGGCGACCTCGTGCGGCTGTTCACCTTCCGCCAGGGCGAGGCGAACCTCGTCGAGCTGACCCTGCCGGACGACTCGCCGATCGTGGGGACCCGGGTGGGGGACGCCCCCTGGCCGGTCGACACCACGTTGGTGGCCGTGATCCGCGACGGGCACGTGTACGCGCCACGGTTCGACCTACCCCTGGAGGCGCACGACGAGCTGCTGCTGGTCGCGGTCCCCGAGCGCGAGCCCGAGCTGGAGACCCTGCTCTCGCCCCACCACCACCAGGGGTCCTAGTCGCCGGCGGCCGCCCCGCCCCGCTCGGCCGTCTCGGCCGCCTCGGCCGCTGCCTGCGCCGCTCGGGCGCGGGTGATGACCAGCCACGACAGCCACAGGCAGAGCAGGAACAGCGGCCAGCCCATCACCACCCGGGCGACTCCGAGGGCCACCACCTCCCCGGCGAGGTAGAGCGGCAGCTGGACGGCCAGCCGCAGGCCGAACATCGCCACCCAGAACCACGACGCCACCGTGTAGGCGCGCAGCAGGTAGGGGACCTGCCGCCAGCCGGTCCCTTCGCCGGTGGCCAACCCGACGAGCACGCCGAGCAGCGGCCAGCGCAGCAGGATCGACACGAGGTAGGCCAGCGCGTACCCGGCGTTGATGAGCAGGCCCGGCAGGAAGAAGTCCTCCGCCCGCCCGGTGCGGTTGGCCAGCCAGGCAGCGATTCCCACGGCGACGAACCCGGCGGCCACGTTGGCCAGCTTCTCCTGGCGCCACAGCCTCACCGCGGCCAGCAGCGCGCCGGTGGCCAGGGCGGCCAGCAGCGCCGGGCCCAGCACCTGGCCGTTGAGGCCGAAGACAGCGACGAACACGATCGTGGGCAGCCCGGAGTCGATGAGCGCCTCACGGGTGAGCAGGTTCGAGGTGGGGAAGCGATCCCGCGCCAGGTCCCCGACCCCGGGGCGCTCGGTCATGCCGGTCAGCCCGCGACGGCCGGGTCGAGCTCGTACCGGGGGTTGTAGATCACCCGGCGACCCTCGTGCTGGGCGATGAGCCCAGTGGCGGTGAGGGTACGGCCGCAGTCGATCCCGGACAGCCGCCGCCGGCCGAGCCAGACCATGGTGACCGAGCCGGTGCCGTCGTAGAGCTCCGCCTCCAGCGCCGGGGCTCCGACCCAGGGGCGCAGCGTGACCGAGCGGATCGACCCGTGCACCGTCACCCGGCGCCGGTCCAGCGCCTCGGCCAGCGGCACGACGCCCAACCGCTCGCTGGTGCTGCGCAGGTCGGCCGCGTCCCGCTCGTCCGGCGTCGACCCGAGACGCGACCACAGGCCGCGCAGCCGCGAGGGCTTCTCCGGCGACGCGCGGGAGGCAGGATCGGTGCCGGTCACGGCGTCAGGCTACGGCGTCGGGCCGCCGGTCGCGCCCCTGCCCGGGCGCCGCCGCCAGGTCGCCGCGGCCGAGGGTCTGCCGTCGAGCGGCGTAGGCCGGCTGCAGCACCTGCCAGGACAGCCAGATCACCACCAGCACCATCGGCCAGCCGAGCAGCACCTTGGCCACCCCGAGGGCCACCAGGGCGTCGGCGAGCCACAGCGGCGTCATGACGGCCAGCCGCAGCACGAATGACGCCGTCCAGATCCAGCTCGCCCGCTGGTAGGCGCGCAGCAGCACGGGGTCGGTGCGCCACGTCCTGGTGCGCGTGACCGCACCGACGACCACACCGAGCAGGGGCCGGCGCACCCAGATCGACACCGCCCAGGCAACCGCGGCCCCGGCGTTGGCCAGCAGGCTGGGCACGAAGTAGTCCACCGGCTCGCCGGTGGTGCGGGCCACGGCGACCGAGACGGCCACCCCGACGAAGCCGGCCAGCACGTTGCGCAGCGGGTCTCGACGCCGCAACCGCAGCAGGGCAACGACCCCGCCCACGACGAGGGCGGCGCCCAGCGCCGGCCCCAGGTCCTGACCGGTCAGCAGGTAGGTCAGGACGAAGGTCAGGGCCGGGAGGGCGGAGTCGAGCAGTCCCTTGCGCCCGCCGAGGGCGTCCATGAGCGACGGCTCGTCGACGACCGGGCGGTCCGGCTGGGAGGGGTCACCACGTCGCCCGTCGGTCACAGCCATCAGGCTAGGTGAGCTCGCTCCCTGCGTCGTCGGATGGATCGGCTGGGGTGCCGGCCGGGCGCGCTGGGGGCCGCAGCTCGATGACCTCGCCGGGAGACATCGGCACCTCACCACGCACCACCACGGTGTCCTGCACCACCGCCAGCAGCCGGTCGTGCACCTCCTGCTCCACGGCCGCCTTCCCGAAGAGGGTGGCCCGCAGCATCCAGCGCGGGCCGTCGATGCCGACGACCATGGACGGCTGGACGCCCGACGCGCCGGTCGAGGTCGTCGCGGGCATCTGCATCTGCAGCACCTGGCCCCACGGTCCTGGGGCGCGCTGCGTCGTGCCGCCCCGTCGGGTCGCGTCGGCCGCCACCGCCGCGATCATCGTGGGCCACATCGGCACCGACCGGGCGGCCGCGACCGCGAGCAGCTGCAGCGCCGCGTCCTCACCGACGAGCAGCACGCTGGTGGCCTTGCCTGTCGTGCTGTCGACCTGCATCTGGATCTGCATGCCGGGCACCGGCCGCACCCGAAGACCGCCGAGGTCGACCCGGCCCCGCTCGTGCGACGGATGGCTCCCGTCGAGCTCGTCGACGTCCCACGGGCCGTTCGCGCGGGCCGGCTTGACCGGTGCGTCCGGTGGCGCAGCGGGGTCGGCCGCGCCGTCCACCGCGTCGGCGGCGCCGCCGGCCTGCGCGGCGGTCGTCTGCGGGGCCTCGTCGGCACCCTTACGGCGTCGGAACATCTGGCTGCCCTCCTGCTGCGACGGTACCGGCGGGGCCGTCCGGTCCGGCGGTGCCGGCCACACCCGCCACCCCGGTGGACCCATACCCTCCGGTGCCACGCGCCGACCCCGGCAGGCGCTCCACCTCCACGAAGCGGGCCCGCTCCACCCGCTGGACGACCAGCTGAGCGATGCGGTCTCCCCGGCGGATCTGCACCTGCCGGTGCGGGTCGTGGTTGACCAGCACGACGGTG
>Ga0209594_1000718_pt1 | contig 18301 bp, 10 predicted proteins | sample AshMeaCrysSpring_FD_184126 | JGI IMG/M metagenome (GOLD analysis project Ga0209594, IMG submission 184126) | Groundwater microbial communities from Big Spring, Nevada to study Microbial Dark Matter (Phase II) - Ash Meadows Crystal Spring... | ecosystem: Environmental > Aquatic > Deep subsurface...
AACAAATATAGACAATGTATCTATTGATCTAGGTAAAAATACAAAAGTTATAATAGAGATTAGAGGGTTTGCTGAGAGTAATATCTATGGAGAAATTAGAAATACAGCTTATTTTGAATATCCAGATGGAAATCAAAGTGGAAAATTTGATACACCAATAGATAATATACCATCAATTCCTACTTTAGCAAAAGTTGTGGATAAATCTAACTATGCTTCAGGTGAAATGTTAAGTTATACAATAAAGGTTAAAAATCTAGGAGAATCAGTTATACCAAACTTTGTTCTAGAAGATGCAATAGGAACTATAACTGCAGAAATTTCAGGAGGTAGCTCACCTACTGGATTAGCCTTTAGTAGTTGGGAAAAAGTAAGCTTAGTTGTACCAAATACTTCTGCTTTAATAAGCGAAGGAGCTAAAAATTCAACTGAAGGAACAACATATACAGCCACATTTGATTTTGCTCCAGGAGATGAAGTGGTTCTTATAGTTGCAGCAAAAACTGTGAGCAATGTTTTTGGAGAAATAAAAAATACAGCTTTAGGTAAATATACAGAAGTAATTGAAGGACAACAAGTACCTAAAGATATTACTGCTGATGCTATATCAGTAGGTTCTATAGGCAATTTAAGAATAGAGAAATCTGTAAATACAGAGTTCTATGAACCAGGACAAGAGGTTGAATACACTGTAACTGTAACTAACGATGGAGAGGGATGGATAAGGAATGCAACTGTAGATGACAAGTTTGTAGATATAAAAACAATACTATATGGTAATAGTACAGGAGCGGCTTTTGATCCAGCTAGTATTAGCATAACTTATACAACAAATAATCCAGAAAATTCAGTTACAATACTAGATTCACCAGGAAATTTAAAAGCAGATATTGATATAGAAAATGGTTCAAGCATAACATTTACTATAAAAATAAAAGTTTCAACATTATCAGCTTTTAGAATAAATAATACAGCAACAGTAACAGTACCTCCAACAGGTGAAGGACAACCAGAAGTAATAACTTCTAATTTAGTTAAAATAGATCCACTAGCTCCAGAACTAACATTAGTAAAAAATGTAAACTTAAAAAGTTTTGAAAATGAAAATACCTTAGTTTATACAATAACTTTAGAAAATATAGGAAAAACAAATATAAATAACATAATTGGAAAAGATATATTAAAAGATATAAAAACTATGAATAACTTGGGGCAAATGGTATATCCATTCCAGCCTGGAATAACAGTAATAAAAGAGATAATTCCAGAAAATTCAGTGGTTGTAACGCCAACAGAGGAAAGCGATGGAACTATTGTTGATAATCTATCTTTAAAGCCTGGTGGAAAAATAATATATACAGTTACAGCAAAAATAATTGATGGAATTGTAGGTAATATTATAAATATTGCAACTGCAGAAATTCAATCGCAAACTCCAGATGGGACACCAAAAACAATAGAGTCAGAGGTATTATCAAGCCCACTTGATCCAATACTTGCAATAGACAAAACAGTTACAACAGAGATTGAAAGTGACAATGGTATAATAAATGGAGAACTTGTCACATATACAATAGTAGTAAATGCAGATAGACCAGTGTACAATGTACAAATTGTAGATGAGGTCTCAAATATAAAAACAGCAGCAGGAGAAGTAGTATTTGATTCATCAACAATAAAATTGGTATCTGTACAAGAAAATGGAGTTACACTACCTTATACAGGAAATATTAATGGTTCTAGTTCGAAAATTAATATTCCTAGAGTAAATAGCGAAGTAAAAATTGTTATAGAAGCTAAAGTTAATGCGGCAACAGTGTTAATAACAAATGAAGAGTTAACTAACGTAGCATCAGTAAACTTTGATCAAAATAATGATAGTACATTTAATTTAGAATCACCATTAGAAGATTTTGCAATAGTTATTCCAAAGGCTCCACAGTTAGATATATTAAAATCGTCACCTCAAAATGAAGTTCTTTTAGGAGATGAAATTGAATATACAATAAAAGTAACAAATGTAGGAGTAGGAATAGCTACAAACTTCACAATAGTTGATAATATCTCGGATGTTACAGGAGCTTCAAACTCAGGTGAAAAAATTCCAGTTTACACTGAGTGGTCTACAACAGGAGTTGCAGGATCTAATTCCTCAATAGGAACGTTACCAGCAAATAATATAAATATAAATATAACTGATGCAGAGATAGCTCCAGGAGAATCATTAACTTATACAGTAAAAGCAAAAACATCTTTAAATTTAAATGTTAAAGATGTTGAAAATACAGCACTAATAAGATTCCCAGGATTACCAGATAAACCATCTAAAGCTACAGTAAAGATTAAGAAACCACTAGTAACAATAGATAAGGAAGCTGGAGTTAGAGAGACATCAATAGGTAAATTTGTACCGTACAGCTTATTGGTAACAAATAATGAAAATCAAACAATAAAAAATATATTTATAAAAGATACACCACCAGCAGGATTTAGTTATGTAGATGGTTCTTTACAAATAGTTCAAAATGGTGAAAAAGTAGGTACAATACCAGCTAAATATGTTGGAGATACAGTTGTTGTAGGACCATTGGATTTATCTCCAAAACAACAAATAGAAGTTGTTTATTTAACGAAAGTTTCCCTAGGGGTTGTAAGAGGAGTTTACAAAAATACAGCAATTGTAACTAACACATCAGGTGCAGTAATTTCTAATGAGGATACAGCAGAAGTAGATGTGGTTGAAGATCCATTATTTGAAACAACTACTGTAATTGGTAAAGTTTTCCACGATAGAGATGGTGATGGAATTCAAGATGATTCTAGAGCAACAGGAATAACTGTAGCTCAAAGTATACCAGATTCAGCTTATATACCTAATAGTACTTTTTATGTAATTGATGGAATAAGAAAAGCTATCTCTGATAGAAGTGTGCCTTTAAATAAAGGTATAAAAATAAAAGATGTATTGCATGGAAGAATGACTGAAAGAGAGGCTTTAGACAAGAGTAAGTTAGAGATATATACAGGTCTAAATGATATTTCATCTTTAGGGAATATAAGAGTTACAACAGATGAAGGAACAGATATAACTTTAACTAGCGATAATAAAGTTATAACTAATCATACAGGTTTAAAAGCAAAAGGTATGGTTTCACAAAATATAGTTATAACAAGAGATATTTTAAAGAGAAATACAAATAAAAATCAGGACAATAAAGTAAAATACTATGAAAGAATAACTATAATAAATACAGGATTGATAGAGGAAGGATTCCCAGGTGTTAGAGTAGCTAATGTAGAAGGATTAGTAGCTATAACAGATCAATACGGAAGATTCCATATACCAGAAGTTTCAGATAAAAAAGGTAAAAACTATATTTTAAAAGTTGATCCAGCAACTTTACCAGTTGGAACAATATTTACAACAGAAAATCCAAAAGTTCAAAGATTAGGAACTACAATGATTAAATATAATTTTGGAGTAGTTTTACCAAGAACAACTTACGAAATTAAAAAAGATGGAAATAAATTATTAAGAACAAGAATCTATCCAGGAATTATTTTCTATGATGATTCAAGTGAGTTAAAACTAGTAGTAACAGAAAGGATTTTTGAATCAATAAAAACAAAATTAAAAGCAAAAGATTACCTATTATTAGAGTTGAATACTTCAAAAAATCAGAAATTAGATAACGAAAGAAAGGATATTTTATTAAAAACAATATCAGAGTATTTTAAAAATCAAGAGATAGAGGTTAAACTAGTTGAAAATAAAAAGGAGGGGAGATAATGAGCAAATGTTTAAGAAAAAATTGGAATTTATGTATAATATTACTAGCTTTTATATCAAATGAATTAAATGCTCAAATAGTTGAACCTCCAAATGCTTATGATGAATACGAGGTTATAGATAGTAAATCTACTCAAAGTTTAACAAAACAAGATTGGAGTGAGTCACTAGAAAATGTTAGAGGAGTTGAGTTCCAGAATATGGAACTTAACTCTCCTCTCATAAATGATGAGATATTACCAGAAAATAATGATTTAGTCTATAAAGGTAGAGTTTTTTTAGAGAATAGAAAAGGGGTAATCTATAGTATAGTTGATTCAATTGCTGTTAATCCGAGGCTAAATATTTTAAGCGATGAATACGTAACAATAGACTCTTTAGGAAAAATAAAAAAACCAGTAAACTTTTATACCTATACAAACTATGAAAATAGTATTGAAAAATATGAGATTTTAATTTTTAGAGAAAACGATGTATTGAAAAGAGATCCTGTTGCTATTTTAAAGGGAGATAAACTAGATTATAATATTCCAATTGTTTGGAATGGAGAAGTAGAAAAAGAGGATGATTTAGATAATGTAAATAAGTTGTTTTATATACTAAGAGTTTACGGGAAAAATGGTGTTTTTGACGAAACATATCCTAAAACTTTGATTTTAGACGATTTAGATAGAAGTAGTTTAAATATAGATGAAACTACTTTAAAAGAAAAGGTTTATGGGACAACGAATATAGCTTTACAAAATATACCTATAACAGGATCAAAAGTTAAATTTTATGGAAGAGATTTAGATCCTAAAACAATTGTTAAGTTAGATAATCAAGAGATTGAACTTGATGGAACGGGAGATTTTATTTATGAAACAATATCTAATGAGCCGTTAAAAGTTTATAGTTTTGTCTTACAAAATGGAGAAATCCAAAAAGGATACCTTGTAGAAGTAGAAACAAATCCAAATTATGAATACTTAGTAGCTTTAGCAGATTTCTTTTATGGTAAGAATAATATATCTGGAAGTGATGCTATATTGCAAAATGATCCAGCATTTAAGCCAAGTTATTATAATACTGGAAGATTGGGATTTTACTATAAAGGTATAAGAGAAAAATATAAAATAACAGCTCAAGCAGACACTTGGGGTAAAGAGATAAAATATATGTTTTCTGATTTTTATAAAAGAGATCCAAATGCTATTTTTAGAAAAATAGATAATCAGTATTGGCCTTTTGACTATGGAGATGAATCAGAGCTTTATTATGATGTTGAAACAGAAGGAAAAGCTTATTTAAGAGTTGACTGGGATAAATCTCAAGTTCTTTGGGGTAATTATGAAACTGGATTAGATATAGGAGTATATAATCAATATAATCGTAGTTTATATGGTGCAAGAGCTGAATATAACAGTTTAGAAACGAACCCGTTTGGAGACTCTAGAAATCATATAGAAGTTTTTGCTTCTAATCCAGATACAAGTTATAAAAGAGATGCTTTTTTAGGAACAGGTGGAAGTATTTACTATTTAAGTGAAAGAGATATAGTTATAGGAAGTGCTAAGTTAACATTAGAAATAAAAGATAAAACAACAGGAAGAATTTTAGATAGAGTTACTCTTTCGGAAGGTACTGATTATACAATAAATGAATTATCAGGTAGAGTTATATTATCAGAACCTTTAAGTCAAAGTTATTTTACACAAAATGGAACAGATATTATAAAACCATCTCCATCTGGAGAAAAGAATATATATTTAGTTGCAGATTATGAATACTATTCTCTAGATGAAAATATATCAAATCTAACTGCAGGAGGAAGAGCTAAAAATTGGATTACAGATAATATAGCTTTTGGTGGAACATATATAAAAGAAAATCGAAAAAGAGATTTAGCAGACTATGAGTTAAAAAGCGGAGATGTAACAATAAAAAAATCAAATGGAACTTATATAAAAGCTGAATATTCTGAGACAGATGGTAATCAGTTAACAAAAAATTCTAACTGGTTCTCATATAATGGAGGATATGATTATATTCAGCAACCTATTATAAAAACTAATGGAAAGGGTGAAGCTTATTATATTGAGGGAAGTTTAGCTCCAAATGATTATAGTCAAAAATTTAATCCAAATGATATGCTATTATTTTGGTACTCTAGAAAAGATAAGAACTTTTCTACAGCTTCTGAGGCTAGTGGACTAGACAAAGAAGAGGTTGGAGTAAGAGGCGAATACAATTTAAATGAAAAAACACTACTTTTTCTAGAAACATCAAAATACAAAGAAAAAGAGTATGATGAGTTTGGATTGGAAGATGGATATCAAGAGCAGCAAAGTATAGCTATAGGAGGATCTCGTGAAGTTACAGAAAAATTAACTTTAGGATTAGAAACAGAATACGTAAAAAATTCTGAAGATGAATCTCAGCTAATAACTTATAATAGTGATGACTTAGATAATGGAGAGGCTGTCTTGATAGGAGCTAGAGCTGATTATAAATTCAGTGACAAATTAGACGGTTATACGATGCTTCAAAGTTCTATTTGGAGAGATAAAGAATATGGTCCGAATAAGATGGCAACTGTAGGAGCTAAATACTCTCCAACTGAAAAACTAGAATTAGGAGGTGCTGTAAGTACAGGAAATAGAGGAGATGCAATAGAAACAACGGTAGCATATAAATATAGCCCCGATTACGAGATATATGCAGGTTATACATTTGAAAATGAAGATGATTTAAGCCGTGATTTGACACTAGGACAAAGATTTGCATACAGCGACAGAATTAGTTTATTTCAAGAGAATAGTTTAATGAAGAATTATTCTGAAAAAGGGTTGCTTCAAGGCTATGGTATAGATTATAAACTTGATAAAAATATATTTGTTGGTTTTATGTATGAACGTGGAGATGTAGATATTTTAGATGGAAAAGTTACGCGTAATAATGTAACAGCTAGTTTAAGATATACGGGAGACGAGCTATATTCAAAGCATAGAGTTGAATATGGAAGGGATTCTGGTGCTAGATCTTTAGATAGTTTAGGATTAATAAATAACTTAAAATGGAAGCCAACTCCTGAATATACTCTTTTTACAGAAGCTAATTACATAAAATTAGATGGAGATACGTATACTTTAAAAAGAAATGATAATGAATATTTGACAAGAACTTTTGACGGAAATGATAAATATTATGAATTAGGGTTAGGATTTGGTTATAGACCAGTTTATAATGATAGATTAAATCTTATTTCTAGATGGAGTTATATTTATGATACTAATGGAACAGGGTTAGTAGACTCTGCAGCAGCATTTAATTTTAAAGCACATATATTTTCTTTAGAGGCTATATATGATTTAACACAAAGATTAAGTCTGGCTGGAAAATATGCTATAAGAGAGGATAAAGTTAGATTAATATCAGGAGGAGACTGGTATAGCAACACAATCAATCTTTATTCAGTTAGAATGATTTATGAAGTTATATATAAGTGGGATATATTTGCTGAATATCATTGGTTAGAAAGTAAAAGAACTGATGAGTTGAGACAGGGCTTTTTGCTTGGGATTTATAGAGATATAAATGAAAATATTCAGCTTGGAGTTGGTTATAACTTTAGTAAATTTGATGATGATTTAAAAGATTTAAGATATAAAAATGGTGGTAGTGATTTAGATTATAAAAATCAAGGGTGGTTTATAAATTTGATTGGAAAATTCTAGCAAAAATTTGAAAAAGAAAGATGAAGGTGATATAATATACAAATTAAGTGAAATAAAAGGAGTTTGAAATTGGAAGAAAAAATCACAATTACGATGCTAATTTTACTTACAATGATGTTTATGAAAAACGTAATTTAAAATAGGCTGACTAAAAAGCAAATGGGCTGACCTTATTGGTCAGCCTTTTTTTTATTTATATTTTTATCTCTATAGATAAAATAATTCCTCTACCGAGCCCCTCGATACTAAAATTATTTCCACATGCAATAAGAGTATCCTCTTTTCCTAAAGTATATTCATTATTGTTCACACGAATATGACGATTATCTTCTAAATTATAAAAAATATTTATTGCTTTACAGGATAAATTATTTCCAGAAAACTCTGTTTCAACAATTTTAAAATCTAAAAGATTGATATTTTCTTTAAAAATAAGGTTGAAATCAATGCTTGTTTCATCTGCTAAACTACTTGTATGGCTATCTCCAGAGAAAAATATGTGAGAAAAAGGTTTTAAATAATAATCTCTTCCATCTACTTCTAATTTAACCCTTCCTGATAAAAGAATAAGAAGTCTTTTGTATCCTTTAAAAGATGTGAAGTTATACTTTCCAGGAGTTATACTTGCTGTTGAAATCCTGAAATTAAAAGGACTATTAATAGTTGAACAATCGGGATAAATATATAGCTCTTTAGAAACTCCTCCAGTCCAAAGGCGTTCTTTTTGATTTTCTTTTCTGATAATTTTATAATCCATAGTACCCTCCATATATTGAAGTTAATCTCACTACTTATATAGCTCATAAACTCTAAATAATCAAGGCTAATTTTCCAAAAAATAAAAAAACTCTTGAAAAAAATCAAGAGAGTTATTAAGCAATATCCATAAGAGATTTATCTTCATTAAAAGTGTTGATAAAAGATTCTTTTTCACCAGTAGCTTCTAATCCTAAAATTATTAAATCAATTAATTCATCTATAGTTTTACCTTTTAGTAGTTCTTTTATATTTGCTTCAAGCATTTTCCACCTCACCCCAAAAGTTATAATATTACACGTATAATAATATAAAAAAAATATGAAATAGTCAAACAAAAAAGAGATTTTTTTTTAAAAAAATGTTATAATTTTTAGTGAAAATGATTTTTAATAGAACAAGAGGTTGAAATGAAAAAGATAATATTACCCATATTAGTCATTATATCTATTTTTATAATGGCAATTTATTCACCTAAATTAAGTGCGGATTTAAAAGGAAAAACAAAATTCCCACAAGAGTTTGTTCAAGGTGAAGTAACTAAAGTTATAGATGAAGAGTTAATGAAAGACCCAGTTGTAAAGGGGAAGTTTAGAGGTGGACAAAATTTAGAAGTAAAGATTTTAGAAGGAAAATATAAAGATAAAACTTTTAAAGTTTATAACTCTTTAAGTGCTCTTCACAATGTATATGCAGATGTAGGATTAAAAGCTATCTTCACAGTGAGAGAAGAAAAAGAAAAAACTACAGTTTGGCTATACAATCTAAAAAGGGATCGTGCTATATATCTTTTAGCTTCAATATTTATAGGAGCTGTTTTAGTTTTAGGTAAAATGAAGGGAGTGAAATCTCTCTTAGCTTTAGTTTTTACAGGATCAATAATAATATATATATTATTACCACTTTTATTTAAAGGTGTAGATCCGGTATCGACTTCAATACTACTATCGTCTATAATAATAGTAGTTAGTTTCTTATTAATAGGTGGATATGATAGAAAAACATATTCAGCAATAATAGGAACTATTAGTGGTATAACTATTGCGGGATTGATATCCTATGGATTTGGAAAAATAATGAGTTTAAGTGGACTAAATTTATCTGAAGGACAGCAACTACTTTATATAACAAAAGATTTTAAACTTCAGATAGAAGGATTATTATTTGTATCCATATTAATTGCTTCTCTAGGAGCCGTTATGGATGTGGCGATGTCTATATCATCATCTATAAATGAAATATATCAAAATAAAAAAAGTTTAACTTCAAAGGAACTATTCCATTCGGCTATGGTAATAGGAAAGGATATCGTTGGAACAATGATAAACACATTGATACTTGCTTTTGTAGGGGGATCGTTGCCTTTAATGATGATGATATGGGGGTATGGAATGGTTTATCAGCAATTCATAAATATACCAGCTATAGCAATTGAGATTGTTAACGCTTTAGCAGGAAGTATAGGTATAATAGCAACTGTGCCAATAACAGCAGTTGTTTCAATATTATTAATAAAAAGAAAAGGGGAGGAATAATGGTGAAAAGCACTAAATTTTTAGTTTTGGGAGCTCTTTTATCTATGGCTTTAATTGGTTGTGGAAAAAAAGAGGAAACACCTAAAACTGCAACAAACACAGAGGTTAAGGAATATAAAGAAAATAAACTTAATCTAGAAAAAAAAGTTATTACAAAGGGAGAGGCAGGGCCAGAGGAAGTTACACTATCTTTTGCAGCTACATCTGACGTTCACGGAAGAATATATCCGTATGAGTACGGAATTGATTCTGAAGATAAAAGCGCAGGATTTGCAAAAACTTATACAATTGTAAAGAACTTAAGAGAAAAAAATCCAAACTTAATTTTGATGGATATAGGAGATACTGTTCAAGATAATAGTGCTGAACTATTTAATAACTTAGAAACACATCCTATGGTTGAAGCTATGAATACAATGAATTATGATGCATGGATTTTAGGAAATCATGAGTTTAACTTTGAAAAAGATTTCTTATTAAGAAATGTTAAAAATTTCAAAGGATCGGTAATCTCTGTAAACATAGAGAATGAAGATGATGGATCAAAATTTGTTTTACCATACCAAATTTATGACGTTCAAGGAGTAAAGGTAGCTTTAGTAGGAGGAATTCCACCTCATGTTCCTATGTGGGAAGCTTCAGCACCAGAACATTTTAAAGGACTTACTTTTGAAGATCCAATGACAGCAGTAAAAGAAACTTTAGATGAATTAGAAGGAAAATACGATGTACTTGTAGGAGCTTTCCACCTAGGAAGAAAAGACGAGTATGGAAAAACTGGTGTATTTGATTTAGCACAAACTTATCCTCAATTTGATCTTATATTTGCAGGTCACGAGCATGCTAGATATGTAACTGATGTAAATGGGACAACAGTTCTTGAGCCAGGTGCTTACGGATGGGGAGTCTCTAATGGAGAAATCAAAGTTGTTAAAAAAGATGGTAAGTGGGAAGTTAAAGATATAATAGCTAAAAATGTGGAAACAAAAGAAGTTGAAGCTGATAAATCTATGTTAGATCAATTTAAAAATGTTCATGATGAATCAAGAGCAGATGCAAATAAAGTAGTAGGAAAAGTAAATGGTAAATTTATAGAAAGAACAGATTATATTACTGGAGAAGATAAAGTTACAACAATGCCAACTTCTCAATTAGAGGACAATTCAATAATTGAGTTAATAAATGAAGTACAAAATCATTTTGCAAAATCAGATGTTTCAGCAGCAGCAATATTTAATTTTGATTCAAACTTAAATGCAGGAGATTTTAAAAAGAAAGATGTAGCGTTTATCTATAAGTATACAAATACTTTAATGGGTGTAAATATGACTGGTGAAAAATTACTTAAGTATATGGAATGGTCAATGAACTACTATAATCAAACAGAGCCAGGAGATGTAACTATATCATTTAATCCAAAAGTTAGAGGGTACAACTATGACATGTTTGATGGAGTAAACTATAAAGTTGATATATCTAAGCCAGCTGGAGAAAGAATCGTTGATGCAACAATAAATGGTCAGCCAATAGATCCAAATAAAACATATAAGGTAGCTGTAAATAACTATAGATTCGGAACTTTAATGAACTTAGGACTTGTAACAGATAAGGATAAGTATTATGATTCTTATGAAGAATTACAAGATGGAGGAAGAATTAGAGATCTTATTGTAAGATATGTGCAAGAAAACTTAAAAGGTGAATTAAATCCAAAAGTTGATAATAACTGGTCGATAATTGGATTTGAAGAAAATGTTCCTGGAAAGGATGCTGTTATTGAAAAAATAAGAACAGGTGAAATAAAAGTGCCAATGTCTGAGGATGGAAGAACATTAAATGTTCAATCAATAAACATAAATAACATAAAATAGTAGTAAAAGCAAAAAAGAGGGAGGTTTTTTCCTCTTTTTTGTTTACTTTTTTAATAAATCAAGATACAATAAATGGAATTTAGAAAATTTTATACTTAATATATATCATATACGTTAGTTTTAGGAGGCAAGATGTATCTATTAAAATTTAAAAAGAATTTAGTTGAAAAAATATGGGGTGGAAGAGGTTTTGAAACAACTTTAGGATTTCAATTACCTACTGATGAGTTATATGGAGAATCTTGGGAAGTGAGCTGTCATCCAGCAGGGATGTCTTATGTTGAAAATGGTGAATTAGAAGGAAAAAGTTTAGAAGATATATTTAGAAAATATGGAGAAGAGCTTGTAGGAAAAGAGATTATTGAAAAATATGGAGAAAAGTTTCCGCTTTTAATAAAGTATTTAGATATTAACGATAAGCTTTCTGTACAAGTTCATCCAAGTGATGAATACGCATTAAGAGTAGAAAAAGAATTTGGTAAAAGCGAAGTTTGGTATGTTATGGAAGCTAGTTCAGATGCTAAACTAATATTAGGATTAAAAAAAGAGATTACACCAGAGATATATAAAGAAAAAGTAGAGAAAAAGGATTTTACAGGTTTATTTAATGAGGTAAGTGTAAAAAAAGGGGACTTTATAGATGTAAAACCTGGAGTTGTCCATGGAACTTTAGAGGGATCTATTTTAATATGTGAGATACAGCAAAACTCAGACACAACCTATAGAATATATGATTTTGATAGAGAAGTAAACGGAGTAAAAAGAGAGCTACATTTAGATAAAGCTATGGATGTAATTGAATTTGGAAAAGATATAGAGATAAGTTCAGAGGCTTCAAGAGAAAAAATAAATATTCAAGATGCAACTGTTGAGCAGTTAATAAGAGGAGAATATTTTTCTATTGACAGATTATTAGTTAATGGAATATTCCAAGATGAAAGTTATAAAAACTTTAAAATATACTCAATACTTGATGGAGAGGGAAAATTAAATTCTGATGAAAAAGAGTACGAAGTAAAAAATGGAGACACATACTTTATACCTGCAAATAAATCAGTTACAATAAGTGGGAAATTAGAGGTTATGAAAAGCTATATATAAATAAAATTTTAGGGGGATGGTATATGTCAAATAGAGCAGTAGATCTGTTAAAAGTTTTGTTACATGGAGATATTCATTTAGATGAAATAACAAAATATGTGGATTTGGATATTAATTCTATAGAAAGAAATATAAGTGTACTTAATGAATACCTACGTGAAAAAGGAATAAAACCAATAAGAAAAAAAAATAATATATATAGTCTTGAAAATAAAGATGAGAAATTTTCAGAATTTTTTTCAAAACTAGATATTCTTTCATCTAGAGAAAGGCAAGATATATATTGTATAAGATTACTTTTAGATGGATATATTAATTTGGAAAAAGAAAGACAAGCTATGGGGATTTCAAGAACTACAGCAATTAAAGATTTGAAAAAGGTAAGAGAGGTTTTAGAGGAAAAGGGAATAAAAGTTGAATCTAAAAATTCTAAGGGGATTTTTATTAAAGAGGTTAATGAAGGTAATTTGTATAATATGCTTTGTGAAAAAATAATGAAATTATTTATAGATAGAGAGTTTCTTTCTAAGCAAAGAAAAGAGTTATTAGAAGAGATAGATATTTTAGAAGAAAAAGAATATTTAAAGATATATTCTCAAATAACAGAAAAATTTAAATTGAAAAAATCCTCATTTTCATACTATTCAATTTATACAATGGCAATAATTGAAAGAATAAAAGGACCTATTAATTATGAAGTAAATGGAATTGAAAAACATGAAGAGTTTAAAGAAACATTATTAGAGATAGAAAATATAAAAATATCAATTGAACTTTCATCTGAATTTAAAAGGTTTTTGGCAAGTGTAGTATTAAAAGTTAGATACAATTATGACTTGAATAATGCACTAAAAGAGAGTTATAAAAAATTTATTAATAAAATTCAAGAGATATTCAGCCTTAATGATAAAGAAAAAAAGAATATATATAATCAACTTGTACCATGCTATTCAATGGGATATTTAAATAAAAAATATGGGGTTTTATGGGTTAGAAAAAGTCAAAATTCTGAAAAATGTAAAAGACTTGGTAAAATAGTTGAAGAGATATTAAAAGAGTTAAGCATAGATATGATTTATTCAGATATTTTAAGATTAACAGGTTGTATAACAAATTTTTTTATGTCAGAAGAATATGTTGAAGGGTTTAAAGTATTAAATGTATCTAGAAATATAGATAATGAATATAGCCAAAGAGTTATAGAGTCTATGAAAGTTTTTTATCCTAAAATATCTTTTACAACAGAATCTTTTTTAGAGTTTAGATTTAAAAGCAAAGAAGAAATTGATAGCTATAACTTAATAATATCAGACACAGAAAGTTATAGCATAAAAACTTTAAGAAAAGTAAATACTTTAAGTTTAAGAGAGATTCAAAGATGCTTTATAGAATATGTTTTAGATAAAAGATTTGAAAATTTAAAAAAATAATAAATATGTTTTTTATGATGCAAAAATAGTTAAAAAAAGTATATATACACACCATATCAAAAATGATATTCTATATTCACAAATCCTTTTCTCTAATATATTCCCCCTAATATATATTTGAGAAAAATCCAAGAAGAACTCCACCCCCCCGGAGTTCTTCTTTTATTATTTAGGAAATTATAAATTTTTGAAATTATTCTTAAAAACACTAAAAATTAAGATGTGCAGATGTGGATTTAAATTAGATTTTCTACCGATGTTATGTAAATAAAGTAATATATCCAAATTGGAAAGAGATTTACAACATTTAGAAAACTAGAGAAATTACTGAAAATTTGTCAAAAGTTAGATTGAATAGAGCAAAACAAAAATTAAAACAAGAATTAGAAAACTGTTGTGAGTTCAAATTTGATAAATATGGAAATGTTCTTGAGTATAAAAAGAAAGTTTAATTCACTAATAGTTCAGGATTATAGATAAAAAAAACCTCCTCAGCTATTAATTTAATAATACAAATTAATAGCCAAGAAGGTAATATATATTTAATTTTTATATTAAATTTTAGAAACTTTTGAAGAGTTATTTAAAGTTGAGTAATTTAAATATCCTCCAGATATATTATACGCATTAAATCCTAAATTTAAAAGAATATTTTGTCCCATATTCCCAGTAACCCCTTTGTTACAATGTACTGCTATTTTTTTACTCTTATCTAATTCTTTTACTTTTTCTCTTAAAGTTTCTAGAGGTATATTAATAGCATTTTCTATGTGAGCAGTTTCATATTGAGATTTACTTCTAACATCAATAACTAAAAATTCATCTCTTTTTTCCTTTAGCTCTTTTGGAGTTATAATTTTATTTTTTCCATTTATAGCATTATTCAAAATCATACCTGTGTAATTAACAGGATCTTTTGTTGTTGAAAATGGCGGTGCATATGCTAAATCTAAATGGAATAACTGATCAACTGTTGCTCCAAATGTTAACAGTGTTGCAAAGACATCAATTCTTTTATCTACACCATTTTCTCCTAACATCTGAACACCTAAAAGTTTTCCAGTTTTTCTATCTGCAATTGCTTTTATAACCATCTCTCTAGATGTCTCTAAATACTCTGTTTGATTTGGTTTTATATTATGAATTATCTCAATTGAATAACCTTTTTCTAAAGCTTCTTTTTCATCTAAACCAGTACTAGCAACTGCCATATCAAACACTTTAAATATTGATGTTCCTAAAATACCTTTAAATTCTAAATCTCCACCAGTTAGTCTATCACCTAAAATACGTCCCATTTTATTTGCTGTTGAACCTAATGGAATATACGTTTCCTCTCCTGTTAAAAGTGAATACGTTGTAGCACAATCTCCTGCTGCATAAACGTCAGTTAAACTAGTTTCTAAATATTTATTTACCCTTATTGCTCCACTTTTTCCTAGTTCAATTCCTGTTGATTTTAAAAATTCTACATTAGGAACTACTCCAATTGCAGCAACGATAAAGTCATTTTCTAAAGTTTGACCATTTTCAGTATAAACTACCTTACCATCTTCTGATATATTTTTTATTTTATCATTTAAAATTAAGTTAACACCTTTTTTAGTTAAATATTTTTCCAAATAAATACTTACTTCTGAATCTACTCTTCCAATTGTAGAATTCATCTCAATAACAGTTACCTCTATACCTCTTTGAACTAAGTTTTCTACCATTTCAAGTCCAATATAACCAGAACCAATTATTAAAGCTTTTTTAGGTGATGTTTCATGAATAAACTTTTTTAATTTATCTCCATTTTCAACATCTCTTATATAAAAAATATTTTTATTATCAAAAGCAATTTTTCTTGGCTTTGCTCCTGTTGTAATAACTAATTTATCATAACTATCTTGAAATACTTCACCTGTTATTTCATTTAAAACTTCTATATTTTTTAAATCTGGATTTACTGATAAAACTTTATGGTTAATATTAAGTTTCATATTAAAACGAGATTCAAACCATTTTGCATCTCTTGGTGTTAAATTTCCTCTTTTTATATAATCTTCTCCAACATAATAAGGTATTCCACATCCAGAATAACTTATATCTCCACCAGAGGTATATCCTACTATTTCAACTTCTTCACTATTTCTACGAGCTTTAGCTATAACAGATGTTCCTGCTGCTACTGCACCTATTACAATTATTTTCATTACGCCTCCCTATTTTCAAAAGAATTTTTTATAAAATGTTCTCTTGTTTTATTCGAAATATTTACTAAAATAAGCATTACTGGAACTTCAACTAAAACTCCAACTACTGTAGCTAAAGTAGCTCCAGAATTTAATCCAAATAAAGAAATTGCTACTGCTACCGCTAATTCAAAGAAATTACTAGCTCCAATCATTCCTGCTGGAGAGGCAATTTCATGTGGTAATTTCCAAACCTTAGCCCATCCATATGCAAAAAAGAATATGAAGAACGTTTGAATTGTTAGTGGAATAGATATAAGAAGTATATCTAAAGGATTATCTATTATTTTTTTTCCTTGGAACGAAAAAATAATTGTTAGCGTTAAAAGTAAACCAGTTATAGTTATCTTATCAAATTTTTTAAGAAATACATCTTTAAAATAATTGATTCCTTTAGTCTTAATAATATAGCTTCTAGAAACAATTCCTAAAATTAAAGGAATAACAACAAATAGTACAACAGAAAGAATTAAAGTATCATAAGGTACAACAACATTATTTATTCCTAGCAATAATGCTACTATTGGTACAAATCCAATAAGTAAAATTAAATCATTTACTGCTACCTGTACTAAAGTATAAGCTGGATTCCCTTTTGTTAGTTGACTCCATACAAAAACCATTGCTGTACATGGTGCGGCTCCTAAAAGTACTGCTCCTGCAATATATTCATTTGCTAAATTAAGTGGTATTAAACTTTTAAAAATTACTTTAAAAAAGAATACTGATATTATATACATCGTAAATGGTTTAACTAACCAGTTAGTTACACAAGTTACTGCTAAACCTTTTGTATTTTTAGTTGCATTTATAATCGATGTAAAATCAATTTTTAACATCATTGGATAAATCATTAACCAAATTAAAATTGCTACCGGTATAGAAACGTTTGAATATTCAAAAAGCGCCAATGTTTCAGGTACTATTGGTACAAATATTCCAATCCCTACCCCTAAAATTATACATATACCTACCCAAACTGATAAATATTTTTCAAAAAAACCCATTTTTTTCCTCCTTTAAAAAAAACATATGATCATATAATCATATGATTATATGTTCATATACTATCACAACTATATAATTTTGTAAATAAAAATTTATACTTATTTTAGTTTGTTTTTTTATTTTTATATTCCAAAATATTACCATATTTATCGTATTCAAATGTACAGCATTTTTCTAACTCTCTCTTCAATTTGGCTTTTGCTCTATTTAATCTAACTTTAGATAAATTTTCACTTATATTTAATTTTTCTGATATTTCTTTATGGCTTAAATTTTCAAACTCAAAAAGAAAAATTATTTCTTTATCATTTTTCGGCATCTTATTAATGAAATCTTTTAAATATTTTAAAATCTCTTCATTTAAATTTGTTTCTTCTTCAAACAAAAATTTTTGATTATCTTCTAACTCTTCTAATTTTATTTTATAACATTTTTTATAACAATCATTTATTGTATTTCTAGTTATTTGATAAATCCAAGATATAAATTTTTCTTCATTTTTTAAAAGTGATATGTTTTGATGCAATTTCAGATAAACATCTTGAAGAATATCTTCTGCATCTTCACTATTATTTATCCTTTTTTTTATAAAAGCCAAAAGTTTACTTTCAATTTCACTCCATATTTTTAGTAGTTGTTTATTCATATTTTCTCCTGTTCAAAATATTATTTTAGAATTTTATGAATATTATAATACAATACTACAAAAAAAAATAGGATAAACCTTTTACAAGATTTATCCTATATATTTATTTTTTACAGCAACTACCTGTTTTTTCTTTCTGAGCTTCTGTTTTCTTTACTTTAGCTATCTCTTCATCTAAGTTAAAAGTACAGCAACTACCTGTTTTTTCTTT
>Ga0209594_1000721_pt1 | contig 18254 bp, 19 predicted proteins | sample AshMeaCrysSpring_FD_184126 | JGI IMG/M metagenome (GOLD analysis project Ga0209594, IMG submission 184126) | Groundwater microbial communities from Big Spring, Nevada to study Microbial Dark Matter (Phase II) - Ash Meadows Crystal Spring... | ecosystem: Environmental > Aquatic > Deep subsurface...
TTTGGCTGGTGGGCCATTTGTAACCGGGCAAGAGGTAAGCATAGTTGGGTATACCACTGCTGTGGTTGAGCAATTGGCGTATGGTAACGGTGGGGTACGGCAGCCTGGGCAAATAGTTGACTACCGGGTCGCTCAGGCGGATTTTGCCCTGCTCCACCATTTGAAAAACAGCATGACTGGTAAATGTTTTGGAGGTGCTGGCCACATGGGTGGGTGTTTCGGCCGTGTAGGGGCTGCGCTGCGCATCGGCTACACCCTGGTAGTGTTCGTACAGTACCTGGCCATTTTTGGATACTAATATGCCACCGCTGAACCCGCGTGTGTTGAGCAGGTAATCAAAAAACTGGCTGAGCGAATCGCGGTAAGCTGCTACCTGCATACTGTCGAGTTGCCTTGGCTGGCCCACCACCACGTTGCTGTCCTGCTGGCAAGCGCACAGCAGCACTACAACCACCATGAGTACATTGCAAAAAATGCACTTAAAAAAATGGCTGCCACGGGCTCCGGGCTTTTTCCCCGATCTTTTGAACTGATCCATACTCAATGCCGGCAAAAATGCGCCTTGAAGCCATAACCTTGTTTGATTTTTATACCAGAAGGCAGATTTTGGGAGAATGTTGTTGATTACTGCATTCCTTCCAACCCATTCAATTATTTCATTTTGCGCAAGAACAGTATTCAATATTGCCTCAGGCCATCTGCCCTTTGCCGCAGGGCTACCTTATTGCATGCCTTAATTGCCCCATTGTACCTAATTTGCAGCAGACAAGGCGCGGGCACTTTTCAATAAACCTCGAAAATCGGCATCGGAATTGCGTATCAAATCATTCCTTCTTCAACTTGTGTGGTGCATCATGGCAGCCCTGGCGCCGGGGTTGTTTGCACAGCGCCTGCCTATGGCCGATACGCCGAGTGCCTGCTTTTTTGGAAACGATGCCATTGCCACAACATCTGGCGGCTGCCCCGATGCGGCGCAGGCTTTTGTGCTGCACGATTCTGCCGCTTACGGAATGCTCCAAAGCATAGCCGATGCGCATGGTTTGCAGCCCAACTTCAGGCTGGTACCCTGCCCCGGCATCAAAAATTTTGTAGCCCGTGCCGACAAGGGCATTCGTAACATTTATTTCGATCCAGATTACATCAATGGCATGAAGCTGTACTCGCAGCAGTATTGGGCCACCATGGGTGTGTTTGCCCACGAGCTGCTGCACCACTACAACAACCATATGATGTTAGCTGCCGACTTTGCCGCCCGGCGGCGGTTGGAACTGGAAGCCGACAACTGGAGCGGCCGTACCCTGGCTATGCTGAGCGCCTCGCTTACCGAAGCGCAAAGCTGCCTCGAACTGGTGGAGCACCCCGTGGTAGACTCGCTCAGCACACATCCTTCTAAAGACAAACGCCTCAAGGCAATTGAAGACGGGTATGGCGCCGGTAAAAAAAATGCAGGGTTACCCAAAAAAAGGATTCCTGTATCGGAATTGCAACTCAGCAACCTTCAGATTATTACCCTCAAAGACATTCGAAACGACCTGTACCGCCAAACCTTTACCACCTTGCGCGGGTACGAAATGCAGCACTTCCTGTACCTGAACGGCGAGTGGTTTGTATTTGCCAAAAAAGTGGCCGACTATGGCGCCCTTGAAATAACCCTGGACCAGGCCCGCAAACAGGGATCGTACAGCGAGGAGGTACAGCCCGAAGGCAAGTTCCGCTTCAACAATGGTGCAGGCGAGTTTAGCTATACGCCTTACCTGCCCAAGAAAAAGCTGGACAGCCTGGCTGCCAGGGGATCCATCAAGTCGGTTATTTACCAAAACGACACTTGGTATGTATCGGCAGATTCGTTTCCGTACAAGCTGCGCCAGCAGGTAGTGGTAATGCCTGCGTTTGACGACAATGAAATTAACCTGGCCAAATCGGAAGGCCGTATGCTGCGGCACCTTGCCCGCGGGCAAAACGAATGGCTGATGGTATTTGAAAATACCGAGGACATCAACTGCCTCGACCAGTTTGTGCTGCAGACCGATACCTTTCCCAAACACCAGATTAACAAAAACAACAGCAAGGGATTCCGTGCTGTTATTTGCCAGTATAGCGGCGGAAAATGGATAACCGTTTTCCAGAAATTCGACACCGGGCCAATTCTTTATTTACAGCAAGCTGACAAGGAACCCTTCTTCCCAATAGACAAACTGAAGGAATACGAGTCAAGAGGGTTTAATTTGCAAATGGCCAGTTACGACGGCAAGGAGTGGGCCTATATTCTGTATCGTGTGGTGAACAACGGCAAACTTTGATAGTTTGATGAGTTGATTAGTTAATGACGAGTCGATGAATTGCCTAGTAGATCGTGATGAAGCGATTGATCATCATATTATTACATTAAGTCAGAATTGTTATTTTGTGCAACAAATTCAGCTAAATCAATTGTAATGAAACCATTAATCAACACAGCGCTTCTTCTGTTTGCCTTAGCGTTTTCCGCCAACGTGTTAGCACAGGGCGTTGCACTCAACAACCATTTTGATGTAATACAGCAGTTTAGCACCACCAAATCAAAAAGCCGGCAATTGGTAATGGAAGCCCGCAAAAACATGAGTGGCGCCATACTGGATAGCATGAAGCTCAAATACTTTGACCTCAAGTCGTCGAGTGATGGGGTAATGAGCCGCTACAAAGCCATGATTGACAACCCCAAGATGGCCCAAAAAAATGGTGAAAGCATTACCAAACAAATGAATGCAATGGTGGGCTACCTCAATGGCATGACCAACTATTATAGCGCAAACAGCCAGAGCATGGGTTTTTCGCCGCTTGTTGGCCTTACCCTGGTACCTTCTATTATGGGCCTTGGCAAGGAAGTGTACAACGAAATAAAAGGGTGGCAAAAAGCCAAGCGCGACGAAATGAAGGCAGATCTTGATCAGTACGCATTGGCCGATTGGGATGAGGTGAAGTAATCTTCAGTTGTGAGTTGTCAGTTGTGGGTTGTGGGTTGAGGGTTGTCGGTTGCGCGTTGCGAGTTGTGGGTTCAAACATTGAATATTGAGCATTGAATATTGATTATTGAATATTTCACACTGTCTTTCCCTCCAGCATTTGGCACCTTAAAACCCTTTGCTCCTTGCGGTAAGTCCATGGCACTACCAAATGATTGTAATGCTGGCGCCAAACCATTTGTACTTGGCGAACAACGCCCGCCGCGGCTAACCCGCTGTTTTCACCTTCGTACTATCTTCGCAGCATGACCGAGAAAAACACCAGCTATCCCAAAGAAAAAATTAATGTACTGCTACTCGAAAACATAAGCGATACTGCGGTAAACAAACTTAAAGCGGCAGGATATGCCAATGTGCGCAAAGTGGGCGGCGCCATTAGCGAAGACCAATTGATTCACGAACTGAAAGACGTACACCTGCTGGGCATACGCAGCAAAACGCAGGTGACGGCCCGGGTGCTGGCTCATGCGCCCAAACTGCAGGCCATAGGCGCCTTTTGTATAGGTGTAAACCAAATAGACCTGAAGGCAGCAACCAAAGGCGGCATCGTGGTATTTAACGCACCCTACAGCAATACCCGCAGCGTGGCCGAACTGGTAGTAGCGGCCAGCATTATGCTCATACGCCGCATACCCGACAAAAATATGGCTGCCCACCGGGGCATCTGGAACAAAGTAGCCAAGGGTAGTTTTGAAATACGCGGCAAAACGCTGGGACTGGTAGGCTATGGCAATATTGGCAGCCAGGTGAGCGTGCTGGCTGAGGCCCTCGGTATGAAGGTGCTGTTTTACGACATTCTTACCAAGCTTCCGTTGGGCAATGCCGCAGCCTGCCACAGCCTGAAAGAACTGGTAGGCAAGGCCGATATCGTAAGTCTGCATGTGCCCGAAACGCCCGCTACCAAATACATGATAAACAAGGCCCTCCTTAAGCATTTCAAAAAAGACTCTATCCTCATAAATTACGCCCGTGGTGAAGTGGTGGACCTGGATGCCCTGGCCGACGCCATTAAAGCCGGCGACATAAGTGGGGCAGCAATTGATGTATATCCCTGGGAACCCGAAAAAAACGGCGACCACTTCGATAGCCCGATGCAAGGCCTGCCCAACGTACTGCTTACCCCGCATATTGGCGGCAGCACCATGGAGGCCCAGGAAAATATTGGAGTAGATGTAAGCACCAAGCTGCTCGACTTTCTGGAAAAGGGTACCACTTTTGGCAGTCACACGGTGCCGGTGCTCAACCTGCCACTACTGGAAGGCGCCCACCGCATTTTGCATGTACACAACAACGTGCCCGGGGTGCTTAGCGAAATAAATACCACCCTCAGCAACTCCAAAGTGAACATACTGGGGCAGTACCTGGCTACCAACGAACATATAGGCTATGTGGTACTTGATATAGATAAGCAAATAAGCAAGCACGCTTTTAAGCTGCTGAAAGAGGTGAAAGAGACTATTAAGGTGAGGTTGTTGTATTGAGATGACAGGGCACATGTGGTAGTTGCGGGGTTCAAACATCCTGTCGTAACCGCTATACACCTTGGAACTATTCACATTAGCACATTCCCATTGAGCCATTGCGTGCCCGATATTATCGGGATGAGCCATTGAGCCATTAATTAACCTGCCACTCCGTCATAGTTTGCACCCTTAGCATAAATGTTGCAACTTTAAATAATCTAATCAACCAACACACCTCACCATTCGTTTTTTACCTTTATGAAGATACTGCTCCACTACCTGAAGCCTTACAAATGGCTGGTGGCACTCACCTTGTTCCTGGCCGGCATCAACATCGTCTTTTCGCTGATTGACCCCATCCTGTTTGGCCGCATTATTAAGCTGGCGGAAGACGCCAACCGGTTGCAGGATGCAGCCAAGCCTGTAGACTGGAACTGGTTTTTGTGGGGGGTGCTCGGCATCCTGGGTATGAGCATTGGCACAGCCATGGTAAGCCGTATTGCCAAAAACTTTCAGGACTATTTTGCCAATGTGATCATGCAGAAGTTTGGCGCCCGCATTTTTACCGAAGGCCTGCGCCACGCCATCAGCCTTCCCTACCAGGAATTTGAAGACCAGCGCAGCGGCGAAACCCTCAGCATTCTCACCAAAGTGCGTACCGATACCGAAAAGTTTATCAACTACTTTCTCAACGCCCTTTTTGCTATTATTGTGGGTATTGGCTTCGTATTTATTTACGCTGCAGCCTACATACACTGGAGTGTGCCCATAGCTTATATAGTTGGCATTGTGCTGCTTACCTGGGTAACCAATGCCCTTAGTAAAAAGATAAAAACCATTCAGAAAGATATTGTAGGCAAAACCACTGCCCTGGCCGGCGCCACTACCGAAAGCCTGCGCAATATTGAGCTGGTAAAAAGCCTGGGGCTTGCCGATCAGGAGGTGAAACGCCTCAACGCCAACACCTATAAAATACTGGGGCTGGAGCTTACCAAGGTAAAGCGCATCCGCAGCATCAGCTTTTTGCAAGGCACTATGGTAAATACCCTGCGGCAGTTTATCCTGTTCCTGCTAATGTGGCTCATTTTTAAAGACCGCATGCAGCCTCACGAATTGGTAACGATGCAAATCTTCTCTTTCTTCATTTTTGGCCCCTTGCAGGAAATAGGCAACATCCTGCTCAGCTACCGCGAGGCCGAAGCCAGCATTAACAACTACCACAACCTGATGCAGAAGAAACCCGAACCTGTACCCGCCGAGGCCAAAAAGCTCGGGGCTGTACAAACCCTGCAATTCAACCAGGTGAGTTTTAAACACAAAACAGCCCAGCAAAACGCGGTGGAATCCATCAGCTTTGATGTGCGGGTAGGCGAAACGATTGCCCTGGTTGGCCCATCGGGCTCGGGCAAAAGCACCCTGATGAAACTGCTGGTAGGCCTGTACCGGCCACAGCAGGGCAAAATACTGTACAACGGCATAGATGAAAACGAGATTGACTTTAATGAACTGCGTGGCCAAATTGGGTTTGTAACACAGGACACCCAACTGTTCAGCGGCACCATACGTGAAAACCTGACGTTTGTAAACCCCGATGCTACTGCCGACGACCTGAACGATGTGTTGCAAAAGGCAAGTTGCCAAAACCTGCTGGCCAGGGCCGAAAAAGGCCTGGACACCATGATTGGCGAGGGTGGCCTGAAACTGAGCGGCGGCGAACGTCAGCGTATCAGCATTGCCCGAGCCCTGCTGCGCAAACCCCGGGTGATCATATTCGACGAAGCCACATCGGCCCTCGACTCGCTTACCGAAGAAGAGATAACGAACACCATAAAAGAAGTAAGCAATCAGCGCGACCAGATAACCATTATGATTGCCCACCGCCTCAGCACCATTATGCATGCCGATCGCATTTACGTGCTGGAAGGTGGTGAAGTGGACAGCGTAGGCACTCACGAAGAACTGCTTGAGCAAAAAGGATTATACTACGCTATGTGGCGCCAGCAAATTGGCGAGCGCCGCCGTCGCGATAAAGAACAGGCAATATTGAATTTATCTTAAACGGGCTTTGACAAACAATGAGTTACCTTTATAAACTTGCCGAAACCTCAATGGATAATTATGAAAAGCGATAGCGTCGAAAAACATCATGCAGTAAGAGATTTCTTTCCCCAACTGGAAGACGAACTAACCCAAAGCCTGGAAGAGGAAGCGGCCCGCAGGGTATTTGTGGCGGGCACCGAACTGATGCGGCCCGGTCAGTTTATCCGCAGTTCCATGTTGGTGCTCGATGGCCTGATAAAAGTGTACCGGCAGGACGATGAAGGCAACGAATTTTTCCTATACTACATAGGTCCGGGACAGGCCTGTGCCCTCAGTATGGTTTGCGCCATGGGCCGGGAGACCAGCCAGATTTCGGCTGTAGCGGTAAAAGACACCGAAGTAATTATGGTGCCGGTTGAAAAAATGGACAACTGGATGGCCAGCTACCGAAGCTGGTATCATTTTGTGGTACGCACCTACCGCGAACGCTTCGACGAACTGCTGAAAACACTGGATAGTGTGGCCTTCCGCAATATGGACGAACGGCTTGAGTTTTACCTGAAGCGCCATAAAGAGAGGCTAAAAAGCAACATTATACCTATTACTCACCAGGAAATAGCGCAGGAGCTCAACTCGAGCCGGGAGGTAATTTCCAGGTTGTTAAAAAAACTGGCTGAAAGAGGCAAAATACGGCTGCACCGCTACCATATTGAAATCCTGAATTTGTAGCAGTACCAACTGGTGATAAATATCACTACACCGGCCATCTGCGGATTTCATTTTTGCCTCCATAAATAAGAATTATGGAATTAGCCGGTTATATCGCTTCGCTCGTAATAGGAATTTCGCTTGGACTTATTGGCGGTGGAGGTTCCATCCTTACAGTACCAGTGCTGGTGTACCTGTTTGGTGTTGAACCTGTATTGGCCACTGCTTATTCACTGTTTATTGTAGGCAGCACCAGCCTGGTAGGCACGGTGCCCAAATACAGGCACGGCCTCGTAAACCTGAAAACAGCACTGGTATTTGGCGCCCCATCTATTGCCGCCGTATATGCCACCCGCAAGTTTGTGGTGCCTGCCATACCCGATGTAATTACCACCATCGGAAGTTTTGAACTTACCAAGCCCATTTTGCTGATGATGCTGTTTGCGGTTCTGATGGTGTTTGCCTCGGTAAACATGATACGCAGCAAAGTGGATGAAGTGCATGATGATGCCGAAGGCAATGGAAAATCCAGTGGAAGCGGCGTACAGAAGTTTAATTACCCGCTAATTCTGCTTGAAGGCGCAGTGGTGGGCATACTTACCGGCCTGGTAGGCGCAGGCGGTGGTTTCCTCATTATTCCTGCACTGGTGTTGCTGAGCAAACTGCCCATGAAGCAGGCGGTTGGCACCTCTTTGCTTATCATCGCTGCAAAATCGCTCATCGGCTTTACCGGCGACATCTCGCATTACACCATGGATTGGAAACTGCTCTTAACCGTAACAGCCCTGGCCATAGCAGGCATTTTTGCCGGCAACTGGCTAAGCCATAAAATACATGCCGACAAACTAAAAAAGGGCTTTGGCTGGTTTGTGCTGGTAATGGGTATTTATATTATTGCCAAAGAGCTTTTCTTTTAACAACTCATTCATTTACTTAGCCTTGCATCTACCGTATGTTGTGACAACTGTCACAGCGCGGGGCGCATATGCACCGCATTTTTGTGAGACAAATTGCCGTAAAAAATAAAACCACATACAAAATGACAATTGAACAAATCTACACCGGCTGCCTGGCGCAAGGAGCCTACTACATTGAAAGCGAAGGCGAAGCTGCCGTAATAGACCCGTTGCGCGAAGTGCAGCCCTATATTGAAAAGGCAGACAAGAACAAAGCAACCATTAAGTATGTGTTCGAAACGCACTTTCATGCCGACTTTGTGAGCGGCCACCTGGACCTGAGCAAAAAAACCGGCGCACCCATCATTTACGGGCCCAACGCCAACCCTGCGTTTGATGCACACATTGCTACCGATGGCGAAACCTTTAAACTGGGTAAGGTAACCTTTAAGGTGCTGCACACCCCTGGCCACACCATGGAAAGCACCTGCTACCTGCTGCAGGACGAAAACGGAAACGATGTAGCCCTGTTTAGCGGCGATACCCTGTTTATAGGCGATGTAGGCCGCCCCGACCTGGCCCAGAAAGCTGCCCATATGACACAGGAAGAACTGGCCGGCACCCTGTTCGACTCGCTGCGCAATAAGATTATGCCCCTTAGCGACGACATTACGGTATACCCCGCCCATGGCGCCGGTAGCGCCTGCGGCAAAAACATGAGCAAGGAAACTACCGATTTGCTGGGCAGCCAAAAGAAAACAAACTATGCCCTGAGGGCCAACATGACCCGCGATGAGTTTATTAAAGAAGTAACAGCCGGCCTCATGCCGCCGCCTGCCTACTTTCCGCTCAACGTAATGATGAACAAGCAGGGAATAGACAGCATAGACGAAGTGCTGAAGCGTGGTCAGCATGCCCTGAGCCCCGAAGGCTTTGAAGCAGCCGCCAACGAAACAAGCGCCCTCATACTTGACACCCGCGACCCTCAAATGTTTGCCCAGGGCTTTGTTCCAAACTCCATAAACATTGGTATAGATGGCAGCTTTGCCCCTTGGGTAGGAGCTCTTATATCCGACATTAAGCAGGAACTGCTGATAGTAGCCGATGAAGGACGCGAAGAAGAAGTGATTACCCGCCTGGCACGTGTGGGATACGACTACACCATTGGCTACCTCAAAGGCGGGTTTAACTCCTGGAAGGAAAGCGGCAAAGAATTTGATACCATTACCTCTGTTACGGCAGATGAGGTAGCAGCCCTTGCAGAAAATGAACCCATCAATATCCTGGATGTTCGTAAAAAGAGCGAATACCATAGCGAGCACGTAGTGGATGCCGAAAATGCTTCACTCGATTTTATAAACGAAAGCATGCTGCAGGTAGATAAAAATAAAATCTACTACGTGCATTGTGCCGGCGGCTACCGCTCCATGATTTTCGCCTCTATACTTAAGGCCCGTGGCTACGATAACCTCATTGACATCAAAGGTGGCTTTAAGGCTATGAAAGAAAGCGGCAAGTTCAACATAAGCGATTACGTGTGCCCCAGCACTTTGCTCTAAAAAAGGCGCGCTTCTAAAAACTTCTGCTAGCTGCCAGAGTACCTGTGTAGTTGGAGTTTTTAGAAGCGCCTAACAAACACATTAACTAAATATAAAAACTGAGTAAAAAGAACCGATGGAGAACATTGCAAAACTGTTGAATAAAGAAACCACTACCGTAATAGATGTACGCTCTCAATGGGAGTACGAAGAAGAACATTGGCCGGGCGCAGTATTGATACCACTGGAAGAAGTAGTACTGCGGGCACCTGAAATTCGCCAGATGCCAGGCGCGAAGCTCCTTTACTGCCGCAGTGGCAACCGCAGCGGCATGGCACAGCGCCTGCTGCAGCATCTAGGTGTAACCGAAGTGCACAATGCAGGCGGACTCTACGATTTACAAATGCTCCAAAACCGGCATCAGTATGTTTAAGTGGATCAAGGGACTATTTAAAAAAAACGACTTCAAAGCGCTAATGGCACAGGGCGCGGTTATTGTGGATGTGCGTACGCCCGAAGAATACAAGGGTGGACACATAAAACAATCGGTAAATATTCCGCTTAGCCAACTGGCAGAGAAGCTAAATAAGCTGCCCAAAAACAAACCGGTAATAACGGTGTGCCGCAGTGGCGCACGCAGTGGCTCTGCCAAAAATATGCTGATTGCCAAAGGCTATGCAGCATACAATGGCGGGCCCTGGAACATGCTCGAAAAAAAGATTGCATCATGAAGGAGAGATTATTAACCGGATGGCTCGATCCAATGCGTATCATCAGGCTGGCACTCGGCCTGATGGTGCTCTACCAAAGCCTGCTCATGGGGCAGTGGTTCATGGCCTTGCTGGGGCTGGCCCTGGCAGGTATGGCAGCACTCAACTACGGTTGCTGTGGTGTAAACGGATGCGCAGCGCCTTTGAAACGGGCTGATGATACCAAAAAGCAGGAGATAGAATATGAAGAAGTGGTTGGTAAGCAATAAACTGTACCTTGTGGGAGCTGCCTTTGGCGCCGCGGCAGGCTTTCTGTACTGGAAATTTGTAGGCTGTAGCAGTGGCACTTGTGCCATTACATCAAAGCCACTCAATAGCACCCTCTACTTTGCCATGATGGGCGCCCTGTTGTTTGGAACTTTCAAAAAGTCAGAAAAAACGGATAACGCATAAATCATTACAACTATGGCACAAACATTTCAGGAAATCATCAACAGCGACAAGCCTGTACTGGTAGACTTTTTTGCCGAGTGGTGTGGCCCTTGCAAAATGATGGCACCTATTTTGAAACAGGTAAAGGATGAATTGCGCGATGCAGTAACTATCATTAAAGTAGATGTTGATAAAAATCAGCAGGTAGCCTACGATTTTCAAATTCAGGGTGTGCCCACGCTCATGATCTTTCAACATGGCAAAGTACAGTGGCGGCAGAGTGGTGTAGTACCGGCCGGATCTATCAAGCAGCAATTGGCAAAATTCATGCATCAACATGCATAAGTACAGGTGAACATGTTTAAAACAAATTTGCCGTTTTTTTCTATACTCGCTATTGTTTTGCTTGCTTTTGCAGCTTGCAAAACCACGCAGATTATCGGAGCCAACAGGCTTGATTCCAAACACTTTGAAAAAGCGTTGAAGCAACCCAACACGGTGTTGGTAGATGTACGCACATCTACCGAATACGACAGCGCTCATATACCCAATGCGCTGCTGGCCGACTGGAAGAATAAAACAGCCTTTATGCAGGTAGTGAAAAGCTTTGACACCAGCAAAACCTACCTGCTGTATTGCCGCACCGGAAAACGTTCGCTGGCTGCAGCAGATACTTTAAGAACTTTAGGCTTTAGCAAGGTGTACGACCTTACCGGTGGCATCGCAAATTGGAATGGTCCGGTGGAAAAGAAACAGCAACAATAGGTGTAGATTTTTTTTGCTTAGTAATAAAAACACAAACATGACTACAGCAATCATAGCCACATGGCTCAGCCGCTTTTTACGCTTTGGCCTCGGCCTGCTCTTGTTATGGCTTGCATATTCTTACGACGATGCGCAGATTTTATATTTTGTAGGAGCAGTAGTTTTTGCAACAGGGTTTATAAAGCCGCACCGCTGTATTGATGGAGCATGCGATATACCCCAAAAATGATTTGGCCCACCGGCCAAATATCTCATCTACACAAACATGCAGCACAACAGCGTGCTCTAATCCAATGGTACTTCAATTGACTTGTTATTGCCATGAACCGATTGCACTTTTTACCCATATTTATTCTGATGGCAGGCGCTTTTGCTGCCATTACGATGTTGGTAGCTTGCGGAGGAAGCGATCATGACACTGCTGCCAAAGTAGTGACGCAGGATGAGCCCCTGTGGCATGGCTGGAACCGCTACCAAATACCCGAAGAAGATACGCTGGCACAATATGGTTACGAGCTTATTGCCAACACATCGCAATACCTGGGACCCAAAGGCAGCGTGGCGCAACTAAGCAATGGCATGAACTGCCAAAACTGTCACCTGGAGGGCGGCACCGCCCCTTGGGGCAACAATTACTCGGCAGTGGCAAGCACTTATCCCAAATTTCGCGACCGCAGCGGTTCGATAGAAACCATGTCCAAAAGAGTGAACGATTGCTTTGAGCGCAGCCTGAATGGCATAGCACTGGACACCAACAGCGTGGAAATGAAAGCCATTGAAGCCTACATGCACTGGCTGGGAAAGGGCATCGAAAAAGGCAAAAAACCCAAAGGCAGCGGCATTATGGAACTGGCATTGCTAGACAGGGCTGCCAGCCCCGAAAATGGTAAAAAAGTATATCAGGAACAGTGTGTAACCTGCCACAGCCCCAATGGCGAAGGCCAATTGAATGCTGAAACAGGCTTATACATCTATCCGCCATTGTGGGGGCCACACAGCTACAACAGCGGCGCCGGCTTATTTCGCCTGAGCAGGCTGGCAGGGTACGTAAAAACCAACATGCCCTTTGGGCAAACGAGTTGGAGCAAACCGCGCCTCACCGATGCCGAAGCCTGGGATGTGGCGGCCTATATTAACTCGATGCCGCGGCCATCCAAAGACCTTTCCAAAGACTGGCCCGACATCAGCAAAAAACCGGTGGACCATCCTTTTGGCCCCTATGCCGATGGCTTTAGCGAAGAGCAACATAAATACGGTCCCTTTAAGCCAATTGTGGCAGCACGCAAAAAGCAGGCAAGCCCTTAATATTGTTAGACAAATAAATATACCTGCGTTCATTAGTCCTTGTGCATACCGCGCAAGGATTTCAATTTGAATACCCTCTAGATCCATTACTTTCATAAAGCGATTGCAACAAAAGCCATGACAAATCACCAAAAACATTGCGGCTGCACAGCATGTGTATCCGAAGCCATTAGCAGGCAGGAGGCGCAATACCATGTGCAAATAGCCGAGAACAGCCGGCGCGAATTTTTGAAGCGGGCTACCACCCTGGGCATGGGTCTGGGCGTGGGCGGAGGTTTGGTATCGCCCTTGGCAGCAAGTGCCCTGCAAAACGACGATGGGGCCTACATTACCCAAACGTTTGAAAACAACAAAGCGGTAACCGGCGGTAAAGCCCAGATGATAACCCTGCTGCACACCGCCGATATACATGCACAACTGTTGGAGCATGATGAATTTTTTGTAGAAAATGGCAAAAATGTTTTCAAAAAGCGCGGCGGCTTTGCCACCCTTAAGGGCATGATAGACACCCTGCGCAAACCCAATGCAGCCAACACCCTGGTGATAGATGGCGGAGACTGCTTTCAGGGTAGTGGTGTGGCATCCTTATCGCAGGGGCAGGCCATTGTACCGCTGATGAATCATATAGGCTACGACATTATGCTGCCCGGCAACTGGGAGGTGGTGTACGGCAAAGAGATGATGATGAAAGACATGTTTTCCTACAACGGGGTGAAAGTGTGCGCCAACATGTTTCACGATACCAAAGATGCCGTGAATGGCCAACTAATATTTCCACCATACTTTGTAAAATATATTGGCGGCATCAAAATTGGATTTATAGGCTACAACGACCCGCTTACACCCAAGCGCCAAAGCCCGGCGTACAGCGAAGGCATTCGCTTTGCCTGGCCCGAAGACAACGTGGCACGTTATGTAAAACTATTGCGCGAATACGAGCAATGCCACATGGTTATTTTGCTTACGCACATGGGCCTGGCCCAGCAGGTAGGCCTTGCCAATATGCCACAGGTACAGGGCGTGGACTATATACTGGGCGCCGATACCCACGAGCGGGTACGTGAGCCTATTGCGGGCAAATACACTAAAGTAACCGAGCCCGGGGCTTTTGGATCGTTTGTAGCAAGGCTGGATCTGGTGGTAGAAAATGGAGAAGTAAAGGATCACAACTATCAACTACTTGACGTTGACCCCGCCAAATACAAACCCGACAGCGGCATGGCAGAGCTTGTAAAAAAAGCCCGTGCACCCTACGCAAAAGAACTCGACAAAGTGATAGGCACATCCAAAGTGCCGCTGATGCGCTATTATGTAATTGAAACGCCTATTGACAACCTGCTCACAGATGCCATTATGTGGAAGTTCAAACCAGACTTTGCCGTCAGCAATGGTTTCCGCTTTTGCCCCCCGCTGAATGTGGACCCTAAAACCGGCCTTGCCACTATTACTAAAGATTACATGTGGAGCATACTGCCGGTAGACAGCGAAGCAAAAATGGGCTATATCACAGGCAAACAATTGCTCGACTGGATGGAAAAAGAATTGGAGAATGCATTTGCCAAAGACCCGGCTAAACGCTTTGGGGGCTGGGTAGTACGCTTTAAAGGCATGCAGGTAAACTTTACAATAGGCAACGCAAAGGGTAAACGGGTGAACTGGATCAAAGTGCAGGACCAACCCCTTGACCTGAACAAATCATATTCCTTTGTAGCCTGCGAACGCGAAGGCGACCCCGACACAACTATTTGTCGCGTAGAAGGTGTATCAAGTCCAACAAAAATGAAGGAAACTTTACACACCGTAATAGAAGAATACCTGGCAAAATTCTCTCCGGTAGAACCAAAATTGGAGGGCCGATGCACAGCTACTGATGCACCCAACACACTACTCACGCAGCTAATGGGAGTAGGATATGAATTCAGGTAATCTTAACAAGAATCGGTGACCAAAATCACCAAACCATTGTTCTTTGAACAGACATTTTTGCATCTCACAAATAGAAATCACATCGTATGAGTTTTATTGATTGGATTCGACAGCCCTGGCCATGGTACGTAGTAGGCCCGCTTATAGGACTAACCGTTCCTGCCCTGCTTTTGGTGGGCAACAAATCGTTTGGCATTTCATCAAGCCTGAGGCATGTATGTGCAGCTTGTGTGCCGGCCAACATCTCGTTTTTCCAATACAATTGGAAAAAAGAAATCTGGAACCTGTTTTTCGTGGCAGGCATCGTGGTGGGTGGCTTCGTGGCTGCACAGTTTCTTTCCAATCCTGAACCGATAGCCGTAAACCCAAAACTGCTGGAAGAAATGTCGGGGTATGGCATTACAGAAAAAAGCTACCACGGTATCATTCCCTCGGAACTCTTCAACTGGCCGGCCCTGCTTACCCTGCGCGGTATTCTTATGATGGTGGTTGGCGGCTTTTTGGTAGGCTTTGGTACCCGCTATGCCGGCGGCTGCACTTCGGGCCACGCTATTATGGGCCTCAGCAACCTGCAATGGCCTTCTCTGGTAGCCACTATCAGTTTCATGGCGGGTGGCTTCATTATGGCTAACCTCATCCTGCCATATATTTTGAAACTCTAAATATTCCCACTCAAAAAGAATACATTATGAATTCACAACACGTTTCAATGGCTCCCAAAAAAGTGCATTTTGTTGGCGTTGACAAAGACACCGATAAAGATAAACGCTCGCAAGATGCCATGTGCGTCAACAGCAGTGAGATCGAAAACCCTTTGAGCGCCAACATAAAATATAGCTTGTTTGGCATGCTGTTTGGCATTATTGCTGTTAAATCCGAAATCATATCCTGGTTCCGCATTCAGGAAATGTTCAGGCTGCAGAGCTTTCACATGTATGGCGTAATAGGATCGGCTGTGGTAGTAGGCATCATCAGCGTTTGGCTGATAAAAAAGTTTAAGGTGCGAACCATGGAGGGCGAGGAGATAAAACTGGAACCTAAAAAATTCAGCAAGGGGCAGATTTTCGGCGGACTCACCTTTGGCCTTGGCTGGGCCATTACCGGCGCATGCCCCGGTCCGCTGTTTGCCCAAATAGGCACCGGTGCCACGGTTGTCATTGTTACCCTGTTGAGCGCCATTGCCGGCACCTGGGTGTATGGCCGCTTTCGCGATAAGTTGCCTCATTAACAATTTCCAAAAACAAATTCAGGAAAAAAGTGGCAATGGATCCGCCTGTTTTCTTTGCATTTATAACCGAACAGCCAAGATACCTTCTACCATGCATTCTATCATCCGCACGGTTATCGTAGCTACAGCTGTATCCTTCAACTTAGCCGGTTGCCTCTCCGGCTCACAGCAAAAAGCCGAAGAACCTGTACAACTCCCTACCAATGAAAAGCCGGCAATTTCGGCGGCACCTGTGGGCGACATACCCTCGTTTGAGATGACCGATGCCAACGGTAACAAAGTAAACCTGCAGGACCTTAAAGGCAAACGCATTTTTATGAACCTGTGGGCTACGTGGTGCCCACCCTGCGTAGCCGAAATGCCTTCTATTCAGGATTTGTATAATAAAACATCGGGTAATGCGGCCTTTGTAATGCTTTCGTTTGACGAAGACTTTAACAAAGCGAAATCCTTTGTAGCCCGCAAGCAATTTAGCATGCCCATATACTACGCTGCCGGCCCCTTGCCCAACCTGCTGAATGTAGATGGCATACCCACCACCTATATTTTTGACGAAAACGGCAAACTTGTTTTCAGCCACACCGGCATGAGCGATTATGCCGATGAAAAATTTGTAGCCATGCTGTCGGGAACTCGGTAGTACATTAACTTATGGCTGTAAACAAAGACCTCATATTGCGCGAAGAGCTTGCCATAGAGCGCACCCGGCTAGCCATACAAACCACTTTTCTCGCATTTGTACGCACCTCTTTGTAATTTCCGGTGGCCGGCATATCCATGAATCACGCCCTGAACCTGCCCTTTGGCAAAACCCTGCAAACCACCGGCATTGTGGCCGGGGCCCTCATTTTGGCGGCAGGCATTGTACTTACCTTGCTCAATATGCGCAAACTGCGCAAGGCCCGCGCCATGGTGGGCAATTACCTGCTGAAGCATGAGCGTACCCAAGACTAAGCCGGGCCATATGCAGTCGCCAACCGGCTAAATCTGCACCTTCCCATAAAAATGCCCACTACTTCAGCTTTGCGAAGTATCTTCAATTCGCAATCCTTATGCTGTCGCCTATGGCGACAACGAAATGATCCTTTTATTCATCTGTTCCCGTCTTCGCATTACGCTTTGCAGGAAGGCATTCTTACAATTATGCCTAACTGGAGGCGGCTTAAAAATTATGCGCAATGAAGCAATCCGCTTTGCGAAGCGTCCCTCGATTCGCAATCCTTATGCTATCGCCTTTGGCGACAATTACATAATCCTTCTATCCATCTCATCCCGACTTCACATTCCCGCTTAGCAATAAGGCATTCTTCAATTATACCTACCTTGTAACAGCATAAAATTAAGCGCCACGATGCAGCATTGCCGCTAAAGCAGCCAATGCAAAACCAAAGGGCTGCGGTTACCAACCCGCTTAACCGATTGAAACTTCCACGAACATTTGTACTTTGGTAACCAATTATTAATTCTTCGGGATTAAATAGCTTATGAATACTTCAAATCCTATATGCATATTGCTAACTGCCATGGGTCTGGCCCTTGCATGCTTAACTACGGTTGTAAACGCACAGCCTGGCAAAATTGACAGCCTCGAGCGGGTATTGGCTGGTGCCGAACCATCGGAATCAACAGCCAAAACCATCATTGCTCTGGTGAACGAATTGGCACGCACCAACCAGCCTAAGGCAAAAGCTTACACGCACGAGGCATTGCAAATGTCGCGGCAGGTTAACAGCAGCCTGCTAGAAAGTAATGCCCTCAACTACCTGGTCACCATCAACCAGGACCTTGGGCTGGCAGACAGCGCCCGCTATTACATGAACTTGTTTGAGCAATTCGCCCTCAAACAGCAGGGACCTGCCAGGTTGGTCATCCTCATCAATTTCAACCAGGCAGCAGGTTTATATTATAAAAACTCCGGAAATTATACCACAGCCATACCCTATCAGAAGGCCGCCATTAAGTATGCCCGTGAGCGTAGCGACAAAACAAGTATTGCCGGCATGCTGCTCAACCTGGGCAATACCTACAGCGAGATGGGACAGCATAAGCAAGCACTCACAAACAGAATGGAAGCGTTGAAGCTGTTCGAAGAAGTACATAACGACCGCGGCATATCTTTTTGCTACCAGGGTATTGCACAATCGTTTTATGAGCTCAAGCAATACAACCGTGCGCTGGAATACGCCAATCTTTCGCGGGATATTAAAACGAGCATGAAAGATACCCGCGGCCTCCACACCA
>Ga0209594_1000729_pt1 | contig 18099 bp, 23 predicted proteins | sample AshMeaCrysSpring_FD_184126 | JGI IMG/M metagenome (GOLD analysis project Ga0209594, IMG submission 184126) | Groundwater microbial communities from Big Spring, Nevada to study Microbial Dark Matter (Phase II) - Ash Meadows Crystal Spring... | ecosystem: Environmental > Aquatic > Deep subsurface...
CAGTTCGTCGGAAACACTCCCGCGGCGAAGAAGGCCAGCAAGCAGGCGCGGCGTGGGGGCTGAGGCTCGCGGTGGAGGTCCGGCTTACCGGGGTCTTCACCTGAGGTCGCACTAGCCTGTCCCCATGGCCCAGTACCCCGCCTCTGGCCTCACTCCGGCCGGCAAGGTGCCCTACCCCCTGGGTGACGACTACATCGACACAGACGGCCACCTGGCCGACATGGCGTGGGCGATCGACCCTCGCCTGATCCAGCAGCACACAACCCTGGGTGAGGCCGAGGCAAGGAACTCAAGCACCAAGGCACTGCGCCGGCGCGGGCAGATCGTCTACCTGACCTCGACGCGCGGGTACTACGCCTGGGTCGGGCCCAGCGTCACGGTGCACGGGGTCACGGCCGACGCAGAGGGGTGGATCCCCCTGGCCCGCCTGCTCATCGCGCAGGGGACGAACTGGGGCAAGGTCAGCGACCTGATGCCGACAGTGGGGTTCCGCGTCGGCCTCGACACCAACCTGTCGTCGACGGGGACGATCACTGTCCTCACAAAGACGATCACGATGCCGGCGCACCCCGTCACCCCTGGCGGCCTGTGGCGGGCGGGGTTCTGGGCTGTGTGTCGCCTGCACTACACAGCAGGGCAGTACGCGTTGCGTGGGTACATCAACAACGTCGTGGTCTTCCACGAGGTCTTCCACTACAACAACGAAGCGAGCTCGCGCATGTCACACACAACCCCTGTGGGCATCGCCGGTGGGGCGTTCCGAGAGAAGTCGAGCGTCACCTTCACCCTGAAGGCGGAGCGACTCAGCGGCTCAGGGACGATGGACGTGGACGACGCTCCGAGCATCGCGGAGAGCATCATCTGGCCGGAGGTCTGACATGCCTGTCACGGCGGCGAGCAAGATCGTCTACCCCGACGGGTCGAGCATCGAAACTCCTGACGTTCACTACGGGGCCCTAGCACAGAGCGTGGACCCGCGACTCGTGGGCATCGCACAGACGCGAGTCGACGCCGGCGCGGTCAAGGCTCGCGGAGCGCTCTGGTATGTCGAAGGCAGTGCCGAGCACGTCATCCAGACTGGGCGGCCGGGCGCAGCGTTCGGGACGTCGACGGCCGACCAGAGCGGCCTCATCAGCCTGTCGGACCTGATGCTGGCCACGCTTGTCAACCAGAGCGACCCCTATCGCCTGACCACGCCTCTGTATGTCATGACACCCAGGGTGCTGGGGCGCCCTTACCCCACGCCAGGCACGTACAAGCCACGCGAGGGCGACCTCGAGGATCCCTTCATCGTCAACAACTTCTCGATCACAGTGCCCAGGCACCCTCTCAGCGACTCGGGCCAGTGGCTGCTGCTGGCCCAGATGTCAGCGATGTTCTACAACCTCAAGTGGAACGCTCCTCCCCCCGACCCCAACGCCAGCCCTCCTGTGGACGAGCAGGCGCAGACCAACCTCGAGATGCGCATCGCTCGTCGGTCGGGCGACGAGCCCACGCGGATCTGCTACGCAATGGGCCCACCCCAGGGGTACCTGAGGCAGACGAACAGCCACATCGGGGTCGCGGCTGTGGCCGGCGACAGCGTGCTCCAAGGAGACATCAGGGCACTGCGCTTCCCGACCAACCGACCCCGCGACTTCAACGTCGAGTCCCCCGCCGGCCAGTGCCAAGGATGGGTACTAGGCATCCCGATGAGGATCTGATGGATCAGACACAAGGCGCACGCCTCCCCTACCCCGAGGGCTCCGACATCCCTCGGATCGCCGAAGAGCTAGCAGACCTCGCTCGGACGATCGATCCTCGCGGGTTCCAGAGCCACGAGTCACTGGCACGCATCGCCTCAGCCAACACGGTCTACGGAGACCAGCGAGGCATGTTGTCGTGGCAGGACGACAACACGGGCAACGTCTGGGCCTACATAGGCCCGGGCACTGCCGTCGGCGACCTCGTGGCCCCCGACTCTGATACGAACTACCGACGCAAGGGCTGGGTACTGCTGGCCGAGCTCATCGCACAGAGTGGCGACTACCGCCAGGTCTTCAACGTCGGCGCCATCCCGATCAACCTCGACGTACAGGTGGCCGGCGGCGCCTTTGCGGCCACTGCCGTCCTCACGGCGCCTCCCACGGGGGAAGATGGCGTCAACAACGCCTACAAGCTCCCCGAGAACCCCCCAGGTCGCAAGTACCGGGTCTACTTCTCAGCCTGGGCGGTGCTGACCCCGACCAGCAGCAGCGCCGACTGGGATCTCGTTATGCGCCTAGGGACCGACCTGGGGGTCAGCGGAAAGTACGCCTCCATCGAGGTCGAGGGCCCCGTGCGTGGGGCGCAATGGTGCGAAGGGCCCATGACGAGCTTCCTGGCCAGCGCTGGGGACGTCATCAAGTGGGACGTCCAGGCCTACCGGCGCTCTGGCAGCGACGGCGTCGAGGTCGGCCAGGCCGAGGACTCGCGCGGCGCGTGGGTCGTGGCGTGGCCCGAAGAGACCGGGGCCCTGTATCTCGACCCGGCCAACGCCGGCTACCTGGCCCCCGGCGCCCTAGGCGGAACACCTGTCATGCCGGGCGGGAACATCGCCCCTGCTCCGGTCATGACGGACGAGACGTTATGGATCGGCTTCGGGTACGGCTATGCCTTCCCACAGCCAGCCGCCGCCAAGGTCGCTGCGGGGATCAAGATCAACCTCAACACGGCGCCGACGCGGGATGCCGATCATCACGCCTTCGTCGGGTTCCGCTTCCCCCTTGCGGGCACGGTGGGCGGCTTCGTCCTAGGTGAGCGCTACCGGGTGTCTATCACTGCCACGTGCGCACAGGACCAGCCACAACGCTGGAGGACGACGCTGGGTTACGTAGCGTCTGCCCCCTGGGTGGCCAGCACCAGTGCGGCGCAGACCTCGGTGCTCGAGTTCGTCGCTCAGAAGGTCGATGGATCGATTGGCATCGAGGTGGAAGCCCCCGTTGGCGGATGGGGCGGCGTCCAGCCCTACACCGTGACCGACGTCGTCATCGAGGCCCTCCCGTCCATCGTCACGGCGACCGGCCTGCCAGCGCAGCAGCCGGCCCAGACCACGCAGCCGGCTCAGCCCACAGGGCCCACGCAGCCTCAGCCCACAGGGCCCACACAGCCGGCTCAGCCCGTGCCGACGCAGTCGCCGATCCTGGACCTGAGCCCGCTGTACTACTGGCCGCTCCAGGGCGCCTCGCCCCTGGTCAACCTCGCCTCCAACGTGGACCTGCAGGCACAGGGGACGCTCACCAGCGGCGTGATCCAAGGGCAGATCGAAGGGCTGGTCAGCGATGGAACGCAGGTGCTGTCCACCCCCTCGGACATCACGCTGCCACCACAGATGACGATCGTCGCAGCCGTCAAGGTTCCCAACGCCGCCGCGCTCAGCCCAGGCGTCAACGGGACCCTGCTGGGCAACTGGAAGGATCGCTGGTTGCTCACGCGTGCCTCGGCTACCAAGGTCGAGTCCTTCGTCCACTTCGACCTCACGCAAACCGGTGGCGCGCACGCAGCCGCCCCCAACTGGGCCCAGCCCTTCCTCTACGTCTTCACCGTGGACACCCCAGTGGGCAACTGGCGGTCGGAGTGGGGTCCGACGTCGTTCCTCGAGGGATCGTCCGGCGACTGGGCATCCACGACACTGCCCTACGAGGCGGCGCCCTTGTACCTGTTCAACAGAGCGGGGTCGACAAGTTCCGGCCAGGCCGGCGTCGTTGTCGGGCACGTCGCCATCTGGAACCGCGTGCTGTCGGCGCAGGAGATCGCTGACCTGCGTGCGTGGCTCGCCGCGGGCAAGCCCTTCGGCTAGACATAGTAGGGATCAGCGCTTCCAAGCAGACCTCGCTTGACCAGGCGCAGCAGTCCGAAGCCGCCGGCCAGGGCGAGGGACAGGTGGATCCAGCGCCAGTCGAAGGACTCCTGCCAGAACGGCTGGAAGCCCTCGTCGGAGAAGAACGTCAGCATGGAGCTGAGGACGAAACCGCCGAGGTAGGTCGCGGCAGGCGTGATGGCGATGCCAGCCAGCACGGGAGAGCCGACAACGGCGTAGGCAGCGACGTAGGCAAGAAGCAGGACCCCGAAGAGCAGGGCGAGCGCAACGAGGATGGCAAGGACGCCCAACGCAAAGACGACGACAACCAAGCCAATCCCGAGAATGAACCCCCATCCGACGATCCAAGCGACGTCGGTGACGAAGAAGCGATAGTCCAGATACCCCACAGCGAGTCCTTAGGAATAGGCCTGCCTCGTGGCAGGTTACAACAAGTGCGTTGTCCTAGCTTGTGTCAGCGACCGAGACGTGGTAAACATTCCTTCGAACATCAACAACAGGAAGGACGACAGCCATGCGAATCCCATGGCGGACCCAGCAGACCCCCCTCGCCGAGGACGTGCTGGAGGTAGCAGCCAGTGCCGACGGAGCCGTCAAGGTCTCCGTGGAGAAGATCGGCGGCTCACTGCCCGTCGACCGCGACGAGGCCGAGCGCCTCGCGCGTCGCTACCTCGACGCCTTGGAGGCATCCAGGGCAGCCGAGCAGGCGCTCAAGAACGTCGAGGACGACATCAAGGACATGCTCGGCCACAACGCCGAGCTGGTCGAGGATGGGACCGGGAGGGTGCTGTTCTCGTGGACAGCCTCCGTGCGCGAGGTCCTCGACTCTAAGGCTCTCGCGGCCGACAAGCCCTCGTTGGTGGAGCAGTACCGACGAGCGACGGCCTCGCGCTCCTTCCGTCAACACCTGACCACACGGGTCAGCAAGTACGCCACGAACTAGAAAGGACTCTGTTGTGGCAACGAAGTTCGACATCCCTCGCGGCGTCAAGGTCCTGCACAAGGAGCCGGGGCGCCACCCACGTTGGGGCACCGCGATGGACGACATCTCCGCCCTCACGCTCAGCAATGGGGAGATCGTCTACGCCTGTACGTACTGCGGCAAGACCTGGCCCGGCGCGGGGAGCGCCTTCGCTCACCTAGGCAAGTGCGACATCCGCCGCGAGCGGAAGCCCTCGAAGAGGGCAGCGGCGAAGCAGCCCGTGCCGACGAAGAAGGCCGCCGCGATCGAGAAGCCTGTGCGAGCGAAGCAGGCCGCGACGGCGAAGGTTGTCGTGGTCGAGGAGCCCGCGACAGCACGCGCCAAGCCGGCCCGAGCGACTGGGCCCGAGCCCGAGGTCACCCTCACGCAGCGCATCGATGCCGCCTGGGGCGACCTCGAGCAGTCGCTGGCCGTCCTGCAGCAACTGCTGCAACGAGCCGTGGCCGAGGGCAAGGCCCAGCAGGAGCGGGCTGACGCTGCCGAGCAGCAGGCGGCCGAGCGTCAGCTCGCCCTTGACGAGCTGCGCCAGAGACTGGCGGCGCTCGCTGCGTAGCAACGGCGCCGAGACGGGCCACGACACATACACCATCGGCGCGAAGCAGACCGAGACGGACTACTGAACTCGCGTGGCGCGGGGGGAGTACTGAACAAGGTGCCTCGCAGTTAGGCACTCGCCTGACTGCGAGCGAGCTGGCGACGAAGGAGGTCGGGTGAGAACCCGGCCTCCTTCGCGATGTCATCCACAGAGCGGCCGAGATTCATCTGCTGCTCGACCCAGTCGGCGTGCCAGCCATACCAGCGAGCAGCGGCTGAGCGCTGTCGATGAATGGCCGAAGCAGCGCCTGAGCGCATGCCACGAACCTGGACTCCGGCGTCGTCCAGAGCTCGTCGCGCTGTCTTGTAGTTGACGCCGACCGACGCGGCAACCTCGCGAAGGGGCAGGCCCTGCTGGTACTGCTCAACTACAGCACGCCTCTTCTCGGGCGCCACTCTCCACTCCCGCGTCATGGTCAACGTCTCCCTCTGTAAAGATCGCCATTAGCCTACTCATAGGAAGTGTCGACGTGGAGGCAAAGGGGCTATGGGCGAATCGGTCATGCAGAAAGTCGCCCGCATGTCCGAGAAGGAACGCGAAGCCATCATCGGCGACATTCCTCCGGAACAATTGCTGCGCGAGTGGCGCCTATGGGCACGGCCTGAGCAACTGCCGCCCGACCATGACGAATGGGACGTCTGGGCGTATATCGCTGGCCGCGGGTGCGTCTCCGGCGCGACAAGGATCTATCTCCCCCTGACCGACGAAAACGTCCCGATCGCAGAGCTCGCGAAGCGTGGAGATCCGGTCACGGTGCTCACGCTCGACGGGCCAGCAGTCACCGACGGACCGCCCTTCGTCAAGGCTGGCCCGACGCCGATGTACGAAGTCGAACTGGCCGGCGGGCAACGCATCACGGTGACAGCGAAGCATCGTTTCCTGACCCCTCAGGGATGGCTTCGACTCGCCGACGTGAGCGTCGGGCAACCTCTCGCCTCGGGACCTCCGGCCTCCTCGACACCCGGCCTCATTGATTGGCAGGCCATCGTCGCCATCCGGCCGGTCGGCCCGCGCGTGGTGTATGACCTCACGGTCCCTGTGCATGAGCACTACGTGGCGGAAGGGGTTTGGAGCCACAACTCAGGCAAGACGCGTGCCGGCGCGCAATGGGTCATCGAGCAGGTGCGTGACCATGGCATCCGGCGGGTTGCTCTCGTTGGCCGAGCCAGTGCCGACGTCCGCGACATCCAGGTACAGGGCGAGTCGGGCATCGAGGCATGCTCGCCACCTGACTTCATGCCGGTCTACGAGCCTTCGAAGCGGCGGCTCCTGTGGCCAAACGGCGCCATTGCTCAGACCTTCAGCGCCGAAGAGCCTGACCAGCTTCGTGGGCCCCAGTTCGACTGCGCCTGGGCCGACGAGGTCGGTAGCTGGAAGTTTGTTCCAGACTCCGCCGGCACAACCGCCTGGGACAACCTACGTCTCGGGCTGCGCCTAGGCGGGCATCCGAAGCTGCTGGTGACCACCACGCCTCGCCGGCTGCCCGTGATCCGCGAACTGCTCAACCCAGCGACCCCAGGTGTCGTCGTGACGCACAGCACGACCTGGGACAACGCGGCGAACCTGCCAGACAGCTATACGAACACCCTGCGAGCCCTCTACGAGGGATCCGCGCTGGAAAGGCAAGAACTGCAAGGCCTACTGGTCGAAGACGTCGAGGGAGCGCTCTGGACATCGCAGATCATCGACGACAACCGCGTGTCGTCGCTCTACGAGGCCCTTCCTCATCGTTTCGTCGGCGTCGACCCGTCCGTGGCGGAGCGGCCAAGAGATGAGTGCGGAATCGTCGTCGTCGGCGCCACGGGCGAGCGGCGGCTCTACGAGCGGCGGGCCTACGTGCTCGAGGACGCCTCGCTGCAAGCCGCTCCGGACGTCTGGGCTCGCGAGGTCGTCCGCCAGGCTCGCAAGTGGGGCTGCCCAGTCGTCGCCGAGACCAACCAGGGTGGCGCACTGGTCAGGATGACCCTGCAAACCATCGATCCAGGCATCCAGGTCTTTGAGGTCACCTCGCGAGCCGGCAAGCGGCTGCGTGCCGAGCCAATCGTCGCCGCCACGGCGCAGGCTCGCGTGAAGTTCCTCGGCTACATGCCTCAACTGGAAGACCAGCTATGCACGTGGAACCCAGAGGTGACCAAAGACTCCCCAGACCGGCTGGACGCCTGCCTCGCTGAGGGAACCCTGGTCGAGACAACACGCGGCCACATCCCTATCGAGCAGGTTCTTGTCGGCGATCTGGCCATGACTCGCCGAGGATGGCGCCGCGTTCTTGCCAGCGCTTGCACAGGCCAGTGGCAGCAGACTTACCGAGTGACAACTGACCGCGGGCACTTCGATGCGACTGAAGACCACCTGGTCTGGGTCGATGGAGCGTTCCGTCGCGTGGATGAAATCGGCGATGGCATGCTTGCGCTGTGGCGAGCCGGCGCGAGGTCACTGGATGGGACGGACATCGATGAGCTCGCCACCCAGACTCGGACCAGCGATCTCACCGAGTCTGCGGTACTGCGAGTCGAGCCTATCGGTCGAGCAAACGTCTACGACCTGATGATCGAGGAAGCGCACGAGTTCTTCGCAAACGGACATCTGGTCCACAACTGCGTCTTCGCGGCCACGGCCCTACTTGTCCAGCCCCCGAAGGGCTACATCGGCGGAGGGCACTCCGGCCTCGTCGCAAAGTCTTCTGCCTACGCTCGCCTGCCAGCTTTTTCGCCGGCCGGGTCATCGCGGCGGCGCAGGCGGCCCTAGAAGGCCATCCTCGGGTCGACGTCCTCCCTGATCGGCGCCGGCGTGCGAGCGATGCCCTCCTCGACTTCGAAGATCGCTCCGTTGTAGGCGAAAACTGCCCAGATCGACGTCGGGTCAGCGACGTCGACCATCATGGGTGGGAAGCCAGGCGCACGCACCACACTGCCAGGTGGGTACGAAGCCTCGAGCAGGTACGAGGCGGCGCCATGCATTTCGACGTCATCCAGGCCAGTCGTCGTCGCGGGATCGTAGAGCACCTCGAAGTTCCGTCCGCCGATGTATTTGCGATTCGGGAAGCGGCCGACCAGGTGCACAAGCGGCTTCACGTCTTCGTGCTCGATCCACGTCACTTGTCTCTCCCGAGGACAGCCAGCAAGCCGATGACGTACTCAAGGTATTCAGTATCCAACGTATCGCCCTCGCCGGCGAAGTCGAACAGGTGCGAGAACATGTCCTCGTCGAACAACGCCTCAATTCCCATGGTAAACAGTTCGGAGTTCGTCCCATCAAGGCCCTGCGGGATCGGCGAGATACCGGTAGCGCCCGCGCCATAGACCTTGCCGGCGTAGGGGTTGCCGAAGTTGTCCTCAATGGCTTTCTCGGACTTGCCGTAACGGTCCGTGCCTAGAATGGAATTCAACGCCTTTGGCTTGCTCTTGCTCTTGTCCGAGCCGGCAGCTCGTCGGCGTAGGAACGCCCAGTGCACGTACTGATGGTTGTCCTGGTAATCCATGAGGTGACCGAGTTCGTGACGCGCGATGTTGTGGTCGAAGCCACCATCAGGACTGCGAGGCAGGGCCACCACGTGGACGGTCTTGATTGAGGGAGGGAAGCCCAGTTCGCTGCCCAGCCAAGGAATGTAGAACCCGCGACTGCCCACAGCCTCCATCGGCAAAATGATCTCGCCTGGCCGCGACAGAGCTCGCGCGTCGAAGAACTGCATGCCTCGCGACATAGCCTCGGCCATAGCCTCGCGATCTTCAGGCGTCGATGGCGACTCGACCAAATAGCCGCCGGCCAGCAACGCGCGATCTTTAACGCGCTCGACAATGCCGCTCATCTTGGCCTGGCGATCGATCTGCCGGGCGAACCACTGCTTGGGCACGCCCATGGTCTTGCCGCGAATGGCCCGGAGGCGCTCCCACACCCCACGCTGCAAGCCTTCGCGATAGGCCTCGCTAACAGCACGAGCCTCTGCTTGTGCAGCTCGCTGCTCCCTGTGCAGCGAAGCCAGATCGCGTGCCATTTGTTGCATACCGAAGTGCTGCCTACCCAGAACGCGTGCAGTCAGCGCCCCCTCCGGGCCCCTCGGGTTGAACAGCCCTTTGGCAAGTTCGCGCACCGCTGCTTTCTCGTGATCTTTGATATTCGGGGGAACCCGTCCTGTCTTCACGCGCAGGTACTCCGCGACGAACGGCTCGAGTCCCTTGCGCAGCCTGGCCGAGGCCTCGTCATAGCGCTCCTGGGCTGCGTCGGCCAGACCTCGCAAACGGACCTGCTCATCGCGGATTTCACGCATCTCCGGCGTCTCGACTTCTTGCATGATCGACCGCCCGGCGACCATTGCAGCGTTGAGCATGCCCTCAACCTCCGGAGGTACCTTTCCGCTTTCGCGGAGACTGGCGCCATTCACCATCGCGTGGTAGCGCTCGTACCCGGCCCGTCCGACCACGGCGCCACGAGGTACGGCGACGCCACTCACCTGCTGTCCACGATAGTCCGGCGACCTCGCATTCCGGCTGCTGCGTCCCAGCGGGCTAGACCGGGTCGGCGCTGCCTGCGCTGGCTCCACGCGCCCCTTCGACGCATCGAAGTCCCTGCGAGCCTGCGCATAGACAGGCAAGCGCTCAGTGAACTCACGCTCAGCCTTGTCGTAGGACGCTCGAGCGCGAGCCATGTCGATGTCCCCGACTCCGCCATTGACGCCGGCGCCGAGCATCGCGCGGAAGACCTTGTTGGTCGCCTCGACGTCGGCCTCGGCGCGATGTGCGTTCTCGTGCTGGATTCCATAGTGCGAGGTCAGGGCTTTCATGTTGTTGCGTCGAGGGACATCGGTGCGACCCATGTCAGCGAGCTGCCCATGGATTGCTCGACCGAGGGCTACGGTGTCCACAACTCCGCCAGTCGGGATCCAGTCCTTCCCTGAGGTCACCCCCCGCTCCCGCAACGCCGTACGCACCTCGTCGAATTCCGGCGCGTCGTCGGTCATGACAGCGTCGATCATGTCGCGCACGGCGCCGAGGTCGAAGGCTCCGTTCTGCATGAGCACGGCGTCATCGCCGATGAAGTCCAGGATGCGAGGCAGCGCAACCTGCCATGGCGGAGCATCGCTCACCATCTCGTTGGTGATGCCCGTGACAGCCTGAGCTTCCTCGGAGATCGACTTGCCGGGGTTGACCATGAAGGACAGGCGCTCTACTGGCTTGCTCCCATCGAAGCGAACCAGCGCAACCTCAGTCGGGCGGTCAACCTCGACACCCCTCGCCTCCGCCAGCCCCCGGCGGACCTGAAGGCCCGTCGTCTCGAGGTCGAAGCCCACGTGCGGCCGACGGCTGGGGCCGAAGAACGTGTTGCCGATCTCCATCGGCGTTACCCGATCTCCCTCAAGACCAGGGACGCCCATGACCGGCGGAAGGAAGGGAGTGAAGGGCGGGAGGGGCTCACCGGTGGCTCGATCGGTGTAGGGGCGCCACTCGCGAGTCTTCGGCTGCTCAACCAGCGGCTCAGGCTTCTCCGGTGTGCCCTCAGGCGTGTCCGCGCGGGACATGCCGAGCCGCGCCTTCTCCTGGATGCTCTCTACGGTGCTCCAGGGAGCTCGACGAACTTCGCCTGTTTTGCGATCGCGAACAGAGACCGCGCCAGGGTGGAACCCGACCACCTCGCCGGCGTAGGGCGCTCGCCCACCCCCCGGCGTCACCTTGACCGAGCCGTGCTTCTCGATGAAACGCCCGTCCTTGCCTCGCGGGTGCAGCCACTCCTTCCAGATGGCTTTGAACTTGCCGAACAGCCTGAAGGACTTGCCGCCAGCCATAGCTACGAGCCTTCGGAAGCCAGGAAGTACGCGATCTCCTTGGCTGCTTCCTCCACCTCGTTCTCGCTGTAGGCCCGCTCTGGGTCCCCCCAGATGTAGCGACCATCGCGGAAAGCGATGACCATGGCCGGGCTCGCTGTGCGGGAATCCTCCGGCTCGTAGAGGTACAGCTCGTGACGCTTGCGATTGACCGCGGGTAGATAGGGGCACCCCTGAGCAGCCAGTTCGCCGGCCAACTTCGTTAGGGCCTTTCCCGCGACGACTCCAGGCCCCGGTCTGGCGGTAAGTGTCGCCAGTTGATCGATGCTCGACTCGCTCATTGCGATCGCCACTCGTAGACCTGGCCCAGTTCCGGATGGAGCATGTAGTAGGTCTCCCAGTCGACCACTTCGTCGTAGTTGATCATCGGAAACGCTGTGCGCGATCGCCCGATGGGACCCGTGCCCCATGCTTGGCTCCGTGCTTCGTCGAAGGACGGCTCGGCAACCTCCATCGCCCTGAGATCGTATGGCGCATCGCCAGAGACTGCGCGGAAGCCCATGATCTTTTCCACCAGCGCAACGGCCTCGCCCGGGTTCCGGCTGACTGGTCGCATGACCGTGACGTCGGTCGGCGCAACACCCTCCATCATCCACTGCGTGCCCGTGGCTGGGTGGATGTAGTACGTCACGCCCCAGACATCCTTGAGCATGACCGCCGGCGTCTCGACCTCCATCTTCATGATCGGAACCGGCGACAAGTGCAAGGGAAGCTGCGGCACGTAAAGCCGTAGCTCGTCCTTGAGATCCATGGCCAGCAGGATACGAGGTCGGCGACGATTCGCCTAGGATGTACCCATGTTGCGACAAGTCGCGTGGACTGCGCTGCTGGCCGGCGTCCTTCTGCTCGCCGGAATCACCATCGGTGCCATCGCCTATGCCACCGAGGATCAGGACCTGGCCTTGCTGGCCATCGTCATCACACTGGGCTCCATCGCGCCGGCCGTGCTGTCGTACCGCGAGACCTAGGCGAAGGATCCCGAGAACATCGAGTCGAACAACTTACGCGGCGCCGTCGGCTGCGTGGGCTGAGGCGTGAAGATCCCCTGCGGCGACTGGGTGCCGCTGTAGTTGACCAGCCCATCCGGAACCGCGCGGGCGAACTGCACCAGGCACGGGTCGTACGGCACGCGCTGCAACAGCTGAGACACGGCGTAGGCCTGCCATGGCTCGAGGATCGCCCAGCCCTGCCTCACCCGAGCGAGGTCGGACTGCTCGAGCCTCTCGGCTGCCATGTGGTACTCCTGCGGCGCTGAAGACTGCCCCGGCGCTCGGCAGAGGTCGAGGATCGGATCCAGCGTTGCTCGGCTCATCATGCGGCGATGCTAGTACCGTCGGGAACCATGTCGGCGGAATTGTCGCCCGAGCAGATCGCGGCCACGCAGTGGATCCGCGCGGTGTCCGACCAGGTTGACTTCGCCATCAATGCAAGCCTGGTCAAGCAGCAACTCGAAGCCCTGGACTACGAGGTCCGCATGGCGAGCGCGGTGGACGACCTTCAGCCGGCCATGGGGCAGGACGTCGGCGCCGCGATCGAGGTCGAGAAGGGTGAACTCCAGAGCACCATCGCCAGCACGGAGCAACTCGACAGCACCGCCCTCGCCTATGCAGCAGTCGAGGGCATCCAGACGACCTCGGACTACCTACAGCAACTGCAAGACATGGCCATGAGCGGCGAGATCGAGCAAGCGCAGCCAAGCGAACTTGTCGCCCTCGCTGAAGACATCGTTCGTCGCATGGAACAGCTCGAGGCGGAGATGGACCGCCTCGAATCGGCTGTCGAACTGGCAGAGGACGAACTGAGTGCGGCCTCGGATGAGGACTACGAGACCCTGGCTGCAGAGCTCGACGCGCTCATCAACTCGGCCGACCCATGGTTCCAGGAGGCCGTAGATACGGCAGAGGGCCTCGAGGATGTCCTCCGGGTCATCATGAACATGGGGGAAGCGATGGTCGCGACTCAGTAGTCCGGAGCTTGGCCAGGTCGGCCTCATACTGCCTGCGCACTAGTTCACGAACCGAGGCTCCAGTGTCCGGACGCTCCTGGACCTCCGCACGATGCCATTGCGCGACCAGATCCCAGTACCCACGGCCCCCGGCGCGGTACGCGACGTCGCCCAGGCGCTCCGGGTCCACTCCATCGCGCAGCAGGGACTTCGCCATGCGCCCCACGCGCTTGATCAACGTGGTTGTGACGTCTCGACCCGCATCCTGGTTGCCGGCGATCCACGCCTTGGTGACCTCGCCGGCCGCAGTGATGTGCGCCGCACGCTTGCGACCCTTCGGAGTGACCGGAGCGAGCTCCGCAGGGAGGTCGAACAGCGTGTCCGGGACATGTTCATCATGTTCTGCCACGGCGGAACATCCTAGGGCTACCAGCTCGCTCCGTACGTACCCATCGGGAAGGCTCGGTAGTACTTCAACGAGGACCCGCATCCACAACCGCTTGCCTTCGACACAGTGATCGTCGTGCCATCGTCGAGGTCGATCGAGTGCGAGCCCACCATGTCGCGGCGATGCCCGGTGACCGCATTCGCAGACACGAGAATGGGCTGCGCAGCTCCACCTCGGTAAATCAGTACCATGTCCGGGTCGCCGGCCTGCCCGTTGAGGCCTACGACCCGCACCTTTGACAACGTGAGCCCATCGCTGCTCATCACGTTCGCGGGATAGAGATCGAGCCCGATCGAGGGAGCTGTCGGAACCGCGGGGAGAGTCATAACTCCGGCCGGCGCATATTGCATGGCAGAACCATAACTACCGCACCCAAGCATGTCCCCCGCAACTGGAGTCGCCACGCCCTCCGGGGCCACGCCCGCACGCCCTCCGGGGTGCCCGCAACGCCCTCACGGGTGCCTGCACCCGCATCACGCGCACAGCTCCCTTCGGGAGCTCGCTGGCCTCTCCCAGGGTCGGCGTCCACAACAGCGGTGTCGGCAACCGCCGGCCTTGACAACCAAAGAGAGACAAGGAGATGGCATGACCGTTTACCGGTCGTTCCCCGGGCTGCCGCCTACGGCGGCACCCGTCGCGGCAGAGCCGCTGGTGGTAACCCTTGGCAAGGGTTACTCCCAGATCCTGCTACTCCGCACCATCGACGACGGCGAGATGGCCGTCGTCACGGAACTTCACAGGATTGGAGAGTCCACGACATGGACTCTCCAAAAGGTCGGTCACTCGATCAGAGTGACCATGACCTACTCCTTGACCTCCGGCGGCCTGCCGGAGGTCAAGGAATGGTGGTGGGCTCCCGAGGAGGCAGAGCAGTGGCTCTGCCGGGAGATCGAAGCAGTGTGAACAGGAAAGGGCCCCCTACGGGGGGCCCTTTCCGTCCCCACCCTCCGCACGCGCAGGCAGGCACGCACGCGCACGCGGCCGGCGAGCTGCCCTCCGGGTCGCCCGCACGCCCTCCGGGTGACGCGAGCGTCCGCCGCGCAGGACTAACTGACCGCAAAGGCACGCGGCCGGCGAGCTGCCCTCCGGGTCGCCCGCACGCCCTCCGGGTGACGCGAGCGTCCGCCGCGCAGGACTAACTGACCGCAAAGGCGTGCGCGTGCCCGCGCACGCGCACGCCCTCCGGGGCCACGCCCGCACGCCCTCCGGGGTGCCCGCAACGCCCTCACGGGTGCCTGCACCCGCATCACGCGCACAGCTCCCTTCGGGAGCCGCCAGCCTCTCCCAGGGTCGATGCCCACAACAGCGGTGTCGGCAACACCGCCGGCAAGGATGACCGGGAGGTCACCATGACAGAGTACGAAGAGTACCGGTCCCAAATGGACCGGTACGCGATGAACTTAGAGGGTCAGGTCGAGCGCCTAACCCTCATCTTCAAAGTGGTCTTCGCGGCCGCCCTCCTGGTGGTGGCAGTGGCCACCACCGCCACCTTCTGGGCCCTCGTTACCGGAGGGCTGGCCAGCGCGAAAGCGCTGCTGGCCACCCAGATCGTGGCGGCCGCGGTAGCGGCCGTCGCGGCCCTGGCCCACGGGTGGGCCATGGGTGACGAGGAGTGACGGGACGGAAGGGGCCCCCTACGGGGGGCCCCTTCCGCATGTCCGCACGTGCCAGCACGCTCGCACGCGTGCCGGCACGCGCACAGCTCCCTTCGGGAGCTCGCTGGCCTCTCCCAGGGTCGGTGCCCACAACAGCGGTGTCGGCAACACCGCCGGCAAAGAACGAAGGGAGGCAGGTCCCGCCGATGACCAAGGCGGGACTGCTCCCTCCCGTCAGACAGAATCATGTCCGATGGGACCGGTGACGGACAGGGGCCCCCTACGGGGGGCCCTATCCTCATGTCCGCACGCGCAGGCAGGCACGCCCGCACGCGCACGCGGCCGGCGAGCTGCCCTCCGGGTCGCCCGCACGCCCTCCGGGTGACGCGAGCGTCCGCCGCGCAGGACTAACTGACCGCAAAGGCACGCGCGTGCCCGCGCACGCGCACGCCCGCACGCCCTCCGGGGTACCTGCAACGCCCTCACGGGTACCCGCACGCGCACAGCTCCCTTCGGGAGCTCGCTGGCCTCTCCCAGGGTCGATGCCCACAACAGCGGTGTCGGCAACACCGCCGGCACCAACGACCCAGGAGGTCACCATGACCAAGGCGCAGGAGCAGCTCGCCACCCTGCTCGCGGCCCAGAAGGCCGCACGGCAAGAGCGGACCAAGACCGCGGCCATGGCAGCCCTGCGCCCACTCTGGGCGCAGGAGCAAGCGGAGAGGGAGCGGTAACGGGTAGGGGCCCCCTACGGGGGGCCCCTTCCGCATGTCCGCACGTGCCAGCACGCTCGCACGCGTGCTGGCACGCGCGTGCGTTCCCTCCGGGTCGCACGCACGCCCTCCGGGTCGCACGCGCGCCCTCCGGGGCACCCGCATCCGCCGTGCAGGACTGACTGACCGCAAAGGCGCGCGCACGCGCGCGCGCACGCGCGCCCTCCGGGTGACGCATGCATGCCCTCCGGGGTACCTGCACCCGCATCACGCGCACAGCTCCCTTCGGGAGCTGGCCGGCCCCGCACGTCCTCCGGGGCCGCGCATGCATACCCTCCGGGACGCCTGCACCCGCATCACGCGCACAGCTCCCTTCGGGAGCTCGCTGACCTCTCCCAGGGTCGGTGCCCACAACAGCGGTGTCGGCAACCGCCGGCCTTGACAACAGAACAGAGAGGGAGACATGACCGTTTACCGGTCGTTCCCCGGGCTGCCGCCTACGGCGGCACCCGTCGCGGCAGAGCCTGTACTTGTTGCCGTTGGTAACAAGTACAGGCGGATCATGCTGATCCGGCTGATCGACGGCCTTGAAATGGCCGTCGTGACGCTCCTTCACCGGGTCGCAGAGTCAACGACGTGGACTCTGCAACGGATCGGTCACTCGGTAAGAGTGACCGAAGTCTACACCCCGGCTTCCGGCGGAATGCCGGAAGTCAAAGACTGGTACTGGGCTCCCGAGGAGGCAGAGCAGTGGCTCTGCCGGGAGATCGAAGCAGTGTGAACAGGAAAGGGCCCCCTACGGGGGGCCCTTTCCGTCCCCACCCTCCGCACGCGCAGGCATACACACACTGGCAGGCACGCGCAGGCAGGCACGCCCGCACGCGCACGCGCAGGCAGGCACGCGCACGCGGCCGGCGAGCTGCCCTCCGGGTAGCGCGCGTGCCCGCACGCCCTCCGGGTGACGCGTGCATCCGCCGCGCAGGACTAACTGACCGCAAAGGCGCGCGCGTGCCCACATGCCCGCACGCCCTCCGGGTGACGCGCGCATCCGCCGTGCGGGACTGACTGACCGCAAAGGCGCGCGCACGCGCGCCCGCACGCGCGCCCTCCGGGTGACGCATGCATGCCCTCCGGGGTGCCTGCACCCGCATCACGCGCACAGCTCCCTTCGGGAGCCGGCCGGCCTCTCCCAGGGTCGGCGTCCACAACAGCGGCGTCGGCAGCACCGCCGACGACAACCGAACAGTGGAGGTTTCACATGTTCCATGTGGCCCGGCTCGCCCGGTACAGAGAGGACATGAGCGGCACCGCCTTCGCTTCGCTTGACGAAGCGATGACCCAGGCCCAGGCATGGCGCGACCAGGGCTCGGCCCGAGTCCTGGTCCTCGAGCCCATCGAAGATGGGCACGAGATAGCCGCCATCCTCTGACGGCAGGGGGCCCCTTCGGGGGCCCCCTCCGCCGTTCCCGCCTGCGGCCGGCATTCACCCACTCTCCGGGTCAGCCGCGCACCCGCCGTGCATGACTGGCCAACCGTAAAAGACGCGCGCGCCCTCCGGGGCAGCGCCCGCACGTCCTCCGGGGGCTCGCGTGCGTGCCCCGCATGCGCCCGTGCTGCCTACGCGCATCACCCGCATCACCCGCGCACAGCTCCCTTCGGGAGCCGCTGGCCTCTCCCAGGGTCGGTGCCCACAACACCGCTGTCGGCAGCACCGCCGACGACAACCGACCGGGAGGTCACCGTGCAGAAGATCGTCCTCGACCCTGAGCAGCCGCGACGGCGCCAGCAAGCCCTTCGCCAGCACCACAAGCGCCAACTGGGATACGTCGAAACTGAGCCCAGCCGCAGGCTGGGCTCTGGCGCGGAGATCACGAGTCGCCCGGCCACCGCGAAGGACCGCGGAGCCTCCGGCTCTACGATCGCGATGGCCACCTTCGCCCAACTCGAACGGGCGCAGAAGCTCGCCCACCTGACCTGTGGGCAGTGCTTCGAGCACGCCCACGAGGGGGCGTGCTACCAGGACTGAGCGAGCGGCCCGGCCCCCCTTCGGGGGGGCCGGGCCTTCGTCATGTCCGCACGCGGCCGGCAGGCCCGCACGCGCAGGCACGCGCCCGCACGCGCAGGCACGCGCCCGCACGCGCCCGCACGCGCAGGCACGCGGCCGGCAG
>Ga0209594_1000731_pt1 | contig 18079 bp, 14 predicted proteins | sample AshMeaCrysSpring_FD_184126 | JGI IMG/M metagenome (GOLD analysis project Ga0209594, IMG submission 184126) | Groundwater microbial communities from Big Spring, Nevada to study Microbial Dark Matter (Phase II) - Ash Meadows Crystal Spring... | ecosystem: Environmental > Aquatic > Deep subsurface...
TGACATTCTGGACGGACTCAGTAACACGGTGGCATTCGGAGAGAAGTTGACGGGCGACGGCAGCAACTCGACCAGCACGCCGCAAACCGATACGTTCCGCCCGGGGGTATATCCGGATAATCCCGATCTGGCGTACGAGCTTTGTGAATCGATGGACGTGACGGATGTTTCCAAGCAGGGCATCTCCAATGTCGGCGCCCCCTGGTTGTGGGCCTATCACTCGACCACGCTCTATCAACAGATCGCTCCACCGAACAAGCGTTCGTGCATGTTCCCGCCCGGACGGATCATGACGACATTGAACAGCAATCATTCGGGTGGTGTGCAGATCTCCATGTGCGACGGGTCGGTCCAGTTCATTACCGATGCGATCGACGTCAACATCTGGCGGGCGTTGGGAACGCGGGCGGGTAGCGAAGTTTTCGCCAACGAAATTCTGGAATGAGGTCCCCGCGACGCAGGTCCGTGGCGGTTGAAAGCAATCGCCACGCGGCCCGCACCGCAGATGTAGACAGTGAGGTTCGACGGCGCGCTGGCCGATCGAACCTCGCTGGGCGCTGTTCTGTACGTTACTACCCATTTGAAAACCTTTGGACTCGTCATGGACCCGCGTTGGCCATTCACTTTGGCACTTGCCGGAATGCTGCTTGTTGTCGGTTGTGCTCCCAGCGAAAGGTCGGCTGCAGCCACCGATGAAGCGGCGCGAGCGACGCTCGAATCGGCGCTTGTGGCTTGGCAGCAAGGCAGCACGCCCGCTCGTCTCCGTGTGGCTGAACCCAGCATCACGGTCGGAGATAGTGCGTTTTCCGCCGGCCATCGTCTGGATGCGTTCAATATCCAGCCGAATCCGATGGATGACGGCCGCAACTACCGTTTCACGGTGTTGCTGACCACAACGGATCCCAACACCGGAGAATCCGCAGAGACCGAGACCGCCTATGAGGTGTGTCTGGAGCCTGTCGTGACGATTTCGAGAATCGAGTGAACAGGCTTGGGTCCATGCGATAGGCATGGCAATGTCCGGTTGCAATGCCTGCGTTGAAGCCATTGCGTTGCAGTCGGCGATTCATGCCGCCGGGCTATTCTGCACCAAGGAAGAACCTTGTCGATCGGATCGGCTCAAGTTCGTGCCGATCGCTTCCAAAGCATTTCAGATAACCAACTGTCCAAGCTGACTAACGATGAAATCCATCTTTACCATCCTCTCGCTGTTCGTACTGGCGGCCGCTGGCCTCGTGAATTCCGCAAGATCGGACCAGCCTTCGCAGCCGTCTGATCAACCGAAGCCGGTCCCACAAACGCGAACAGAGATCAAGCAAGCACTCGAACGCCTTAAGCACCGCGAGCCTCGATTTCCGCTGCCCCCTCCTGCCTCAGAGGAAGTGGCGCAGGCCGGCAAGCGCCTGATCGTCAATAACGGTCGCGCCCGTCGACTCTATCTGCCAGCCGATTGGTTTGCCGCAGACTTTGGAAACGATCCGGCGATGACGTTGGAGTATCCCTTCAAGACGCAGTGCTTCTGGGTGGTCTCACGTGCTAACAACTGTCATTACTGCCTGGGCCATCAGGAGCAAAAGTTGCTGGCAGCCGGACTGACGGATAACCAGATTGGACTGCTGGACTCCGACTGGAAATCCCTCGATCCCCGGCTGGCGGAAGCGGTTCGTCTGTCACGCCGCATGACCCTAGAGCCCCATTTGAACTCGAGTCAGGAAATCAAGGCGCTGCAAGCTTTGTTTTCAGACGCTGAGTTGACGGAACTGGTCTACACGATTGCCATGTTCAATTCTGTGAATCGTTGGACGGACGCGATGGGACTGCCGCAGGATGAGCTGTTCCGTGGAGAGCCCATCCATTTCGATTCCCCGACGGCCCCGCAATTTGATCAAGGGGTTTGCCTGTCCGCGCCCACAATGCTCGAGCGAACTGAATGGGAATCATGGTCAGAAGTGCTGCAGCACATCGAGGAAGCTCGGACGCGCCAGGCATTGGTTGAGTTGCCGAGCGTCGAGGAGGCAAGGACTGCTCTCCAATTGCCGGCCGACGTCCCTGTGACCGACCTGCACCGCGCACTGTCACGTTTTCCCAAGGTGGGTGCCCCGCAGCTTGCTGCGTGGAAGGCGATGGAAGGTCACAGCGAGCTACCCATTCGGCTGAAGGCTCTGATCGCCTTTGTCACAGCTCGTGAAAACCGGAGCTGGACATCACTGCAGAACGCTATCGAGTGGCTCAACCGGATCCAGGTGACGGTTCCGCAAGGCGAGTTGATCGGGGACCAGTGGCAGGTGAACGAAGATGAATTTGCCGCCTTGCAGTTCGCACGTAAACTCACGGCCACACCTCAGCAGATCAGCGATGCAGACGTTGCGGAGATGCGTCGTCGATTTTCCGACAAGCAAGCGGCCGAAATCATCTTCTTCACCGCTGCGCGGAATCAACTCGATCGATTCACCGAGACACTCGCCTTATCGTCCGGCGAATCCGTTCAGTGATGTTGGCTCGGAATCGGCTGAGCCCGAATCACGATTTGAGTCCGGCGGCGCGAGTCGTCGCCGGTAATTCGCAATAGCTGTCCGCCAGCTGAGAAAAGGCAGTGACCTGAGCATGTTGCCAGCCCTCGTCGTGACCGAGATACTCGGCCATCCATCGGGCAACATAGGGAGCTGCCTTTTTGGCGGCACTGGCGCTGACGAACAGCAGTCGCGTGCGCCGTGCCAGAACGTCTTCCACGGTGCGCGCCATCTCTCGCTCTACCGCCCAAACCACTTCTGCCCCCCGGATCGGGAAACCGTCGATCAGAGGAGCATTCAGATCTGGGTTGCGCTTCGCAAGCCCGTCGAGCAGATCAACGTCGGTGCCATAGACGCTGTCTTGTGCTCGGCGATCATCGGCCGCCGGCGCTCCGTGAAGGCGTAGCGTGGCCGTGACACAGGGGCCATGGGGCAGAGAAGCAGATGCGATGGCAGCATCGACGGCATCTTCACCCATCTTTCGAGCAGTGGTCCATTTGCCGCCGGAAATCGTGATCAAGCCAGAGGCCGAACGGGCAATCACATGGTCTCGTGAGAGTCCAGCGGTCGATGCGTGACGACCACGGGGGCGGATCAATGGTCGGATTCCCACGAAGATGCTTTGGATGTCCGACGGATTGGGTGAAACATTCAGGTATTCACCGACCGTAGCCAGCAACAGTTGGATCTCTTCAGGCTGGGCGCGCGGCTCCACGGATGCATCATGAATCGGGGTGTCAGTAGTCCCGACCAGGGTGTGGTCGTGCCACGGAATCATGAAGATCACCCGGCCGTCGCGAGTTCTGGGGACAATCACTGCGGTATCGCCCGGCAAGAACGCGGACGGCAACACGATGTGGACGCCTTGGCTGAGCGCCAGCATCGGCTCGACATCGGCAAGATCCATCGCGCGAATCTGGTCGACGAACGGTCCTGCCGCGTTGATCATGGCTCGCGCTGCTACGCAATACGAGGTACCGTTCTCTTCGTCGGTAAAGTGGAGCCCCTTGAGACGTCCGCCCAGTGAGTGATCGAAACCGGTGACCCGAGCGTAGTTCAAGACGGTGGCTCCGTGCCGATCCGCCGTCTGGAGCAAGCTGATCAGTAAACGGCAGTCATCAAACTGGCCGTCCGAGTAGAGAACTCCACTGCCTGCATGCTCAGCGCGCAGAGTAGGGACGAGCGTCCGGCACTCGACGGACGATAGGGAACGAGACTTGCGGAACTCGCGCGAAGCAGCCAGACGGTCGTAGAGCATGAATCCAAGCCGGTACCAAGCGTGCTGCAGCCGATTGAGATAAGGCACGAGAAACATTCGTTCGCGCACCAGATGCGGCGCGTTTGCACGAAGCCGGGATCGTTCGCGCAGCGCACCTCGCACCAGGGACAGATTTCCCTGTGCAAGGTATCGGACTCCTCCATGAATCAGCTTGGTTGAGCGACTGGAAGTACCCTTTCCAAAATCGGACTGCTCCAACAACAGCACGCTCAGACCGCGCGTCGCCGCATCGAGGGCTACGCTGGCTCCCGTGGCACCGCCCCCGATAACGATCAAGTCGTAGGGCGTGGCCCGCTGAGCAACGGATGCGAGGGAGGCGTTGCGTTCCATATTGCGACAATTCCCGATCGCGAGGGCGAAGGAAGCAATCTCCTCTGCCGCCGCCGTCGCGGGGGTAAGTCAAGTCGGTTTTTCCCAGGCACGCGATCGGTCGAGTGCCTCACACCACCGCGCGCGGAGGCGTGAGGCCCGCGCTGCCGAGATCTGCGGCTCAAAGACATGCTCGGCTTGCCAGAGTGCCTCGAGCTCGGCCACATCTTTCCAAAACCCAACGGCCAAACCCGCCAGGTAGGCCGCACCCAGCGCGGTGGTCTCGATCACGCGGGGTCGGACAACGGGCGCTTGCAGGATATCGGACTGAAACTGCATCAACAGATCATTTGCCGACGCACCGCCATCGACCCGCAACTGTGAGATCTGGATCCCTGTGTCCAGTTCCATCGTGCTCAATACGTCAGCGACCTGATAGGCGATCCCTTCCAAAGCGGCCCGCGCCAAATGGGCAGCGGTCGTGCCGCGGGTCAGCCCGATGATCGTGCCCCGCGCGTAAGCATCCCAATGGGGAGCGCCAAGTCCGGCGAAGGCAGGCACCAGGAAGACTCCGTCACTGTCGGGGACCTGTCGTGCCAAAGGTTCGATGTCGCCGGATGATTTGATCAGACTCAGTCCGTCACGCAGCCACTGCACGGCGGCGCCGGCAATAAACACGCTGCCCTCCAGGGCATATTGCATACCCGCAGCCGTCCGCCACGCGACGCTGGTCAACAACCGCTGTTTGGAACGTTGAGGCGTTGCCCCGATATTCAACAGCATGAAGCAGCCGGTGCCGTAAGTGTTCTTGGCCATGCCATGCTTCGTGCAGTTCTGCCCGAACAACGCCGCCTGCTGATCACCGACGGCGCTGCCCACGGGAATCGCCGATCCGAGGAAGTCGGATGCGGTTACCCCCAGCGGTTCGCTGGTATTGCGAATCTCGGGCAGAACGGACCGGGGGATCCGGAAAATTTCCAGCAGACGGTCATCCCAGGTTCCTGAATCCAGATTCATCAACATCGTGCGAGACGCGTTGCTCGGATCCGTCGCATGCAACTGGCCCCCGGTCAGATTCCAAAGCAACCAACTGTCGATGGTGCCAAAGGCCAACTCGCCTTGTGCCGCCCGCTGTTGCGCGCCGGGGATCTGATCCAACAGCCAGCGGAGCTTTGTAGCGGAAAAGTACGAATCAACCACCAGCCCAGTGCGGGCAGCAATCTCGTCAGCGTAGCCGGCCTCGCGAAGTTCAGTGCAGAAGTCGGCAGTCCTGCGATCCTGCCAGACGATCGCTCGATACAAGGGCTCACCGGACCGTCGATCCCAAAGGACCGTGGTTTCACGTTGGTTCGTGATCCCGATCGCCGCGATCTCATGAGCTTGAATGCCGGATTTCTCCACGACCTCCCGGGCCACCGCGCGTTGACAGTTCCAGATCTCGATGGGATCGTGTTCAACCCACCCGCTTTGCGGGTAGAACTGTTGGAATTCCTGCTGCGCAACGCCCAAGATCTGTCCGGCACGATCGAAGAGGATCGCACGCGAACTTGTGGTTCCCTGGTCTAAGGCAAGAATCGCACGCATCGCGACGGCCCGGGCCGGCTTCAAAAGTTCAGAGACCGGTCAGCGGGAGCCGCAGGCCAGTCAAACTGGTCACGATAACCGACCGCATGGCTGCCGTGCGAACCGACCGGCTCGGATCCAGCGGGCGTCTGCCTGCTCAACGTGCCGCGGTCCTGGTGCAATGCCTGGCCGCAGACAGAACGGCCCGCAAGTAAGTTTGTCGCCTCATGCCGCCATCGAATCCGGTGGTGACTGACAACATGAGTCCTGAGGCCTCTCCCCGATCACCACATTCTCGACAGACTCTCATGAAGGGACTCGATCATGCGAAAGCCTCTTGCATTCGAAGCCTACGAGACACTTGCGGAAGCCTACTCGGCCCACGTAGACACAAAGCCGCACAATGCGTATTACGAGCGGCCTGCGACACTATCGTTGCTTCCAGATGTTGCGGGATTGACCGTATTGGACGCGGGCTGCGGTCCAGGATCGTATACCCAGTGGCTCGTTCGGCACGGCGCTCGGGTCGTGGCCATCGACGCCAGTCCCCGAATGATCGAGCTGGCGAAGTCGCGGGTGAGTGCTGGGGTGGATTACCACGTAGCGGACTTGGAGGGAAATCTGCCATTTCTTTCCGACGGCAGCTTCGATCTCGTCATCGCACCATTGGTCATGGACTATCTCAGGGATTGGCAGGAAGTCTTCATGAAATTTAATCGGTTGCTCAAGCCAGGCGGTTGGCTGGTATTCTCCTCGGGACACCCCATGTTTGATGCCAAGTACTACAACACGGCGGACTACTTCGCCACGGAGCTCGTACGCTGCACATGGAAGGGGTTTGGCGTGCCTGTGGAGATGCCGTCCTACCGACGTTCGCTCAGCAGTGCGATTAATCCCCTGCTTGAGTCGGGATTCGAAATTGTGCAGATTCTTGAGCCGAAACCGACGGAGCATTTTCAGCGTGCGGATCCGGTGAAATACAAGCGGTTGATGTGTGAGCCATGTTTCCTGTGCATCAAGGCACGAAAGGCCGCCTGAACGAATCGTCACTCTGGCGGCTGTCGGGCAAATCGAGCAATTGCGCCGCGTTGCCGAGCGTGACGATGGACTGTGACCAACGAGTCCCAAGAGTAAGCGTGTGCACGGCTTCGTGATCTTTGGACGCGTACCTCACGGGAGGGAATCATTGATTTCCCTCCCGGCCGTGTGCCTGGCGCAGTGGTCAAGACATGTTGGTGTGAGCCAAGATGGCAGGGGAAGAGCCGATCGAATTGCTGCCCAATCTGGGCCCCAATAGTTGCCAGTGGTTACGAAATGCCGGCATTACCACGCGGCAAGAGTTGAAGCGTTATGGGGCTGTTCTGGCCTTCCAGCGAGTCAAACGGCAGCAGCCACGGGCGAGCCTCAACCTGCTGTGGGCACTGGCCGCCGCATTGGAAGGCAAAGACTGGAGGAAGTTGACTGCTCACGAAAAGCAGCGCCTTATGGAACAACTTGAGGACTGATCCGAGGCGCGTTCCACAGGCCAGTTTTGCCGCCCCCTGAGCCGGTGATTTGTGTGCGAAGCCGGTGAGCAAACACGTAGAATGAATTTCGCGATCAAGCACTTCTTGAGGGAGATCCCTTGCGATGAAGCCCATTCTCAACCGTCGGCAAGCCTGTCTTCTGTTGGCCGCCGGAGCCGGTCTGCAGGCAGTTGCGCCAACAAGTCAGGCTTACCAGCCGGTCGAACGGAGATTCACGATTGACTTGTGTCCGGGGCGGATCGGTGTAGGAGGTTCCTGTCGAGATTGGCTGGGCTGGGCGAAGCAATTTCAATTCGAGTCAATCGAACCGGATGGCAAGTTCCTGGCGAGTCTTACCGATGACGGGCGGGCGCAATTCGCCGAGGAGCTGCGCGCGGCGGAGATTCGTTGGGGAGCTGCCGGGTTGCCTGTGGAGTTTCGGCGAGACGAAGCGGTTTATCAACAGGGTATGAGTGAGTTGCCGGAGATCGTGGCCGCGTTACAAAGTGCTGGCGTCGATCGGGTCGGCACCTACATCATGCCCCGACATGAATCGCTTACCTATGTCGCGAATCTGGGGCAGCACGCAGAACGCCTGCAGCCGGTGGCCCGGTTGCTCCAGGCCCATGGGATGCGACTGGGCTTGGAGTACGTCGGCCCCAAGACCCTCTGGACGTCTTCTCGTTATCCGTTCGTCCATACGCTTGCCGAAACCATGGATCTGATTGAGGCGATTGGTGAGCCGAACGTCGGAGTCATTCTGGACTCGTGGCATTGGTACACGTCCGGAGATCCTCTGGAGGAGCTCGCTGCGCTTTCCAATGAGCAAGTCATCGCCGTCGACCTTAACGACGCGCCGCGGGGGCGTGAACGGGATCAGCAGATCGATTCAGAGCGGGAGTTGCCGACGGCGACGGGCGTGATCGATCTTCAGGCATTCCTGCAGATGTTGATCGACAAACGATACGATGGACCGGTGAGAGCGGAGCCCTTCAATCGGCCGCTGAACGAAATGGAAGACCTGGCCGCGTTAGAGAAGACCTCTCAGGCGATGCATGCTGCGGTTCGATTGGTGGAGAAAACGTGAGCGGTCGGTAGCGAATCCACCGCGCGTCGTCCGTGTGACAGGTTACGGCGGGCCAGTCTTTGCTAGCCAGCCTTTGCCAGCCAGCCTTTGCTAGCCAGCCTTTGCTAGCCAGCCTTTGCTAGCCAGCCTTTGCTAGCCAGCCTTTGCTAGCCAGCAAAGAGCGGGGGACGTGAACCAGGGAATCGCTGCCCGTGCGTCCAGATGGGATGTGGGCCAACCGTTGTTTTTCGGCGCCAGTCCGCTTGGCTGGCGGTTCATCCGGTGGCGCGTTCGGCGGACTTCGGCTGGGTCAGCAGCGACACGACCCACAATGTGAGGAAGCCGAGTGGGATTGTGACAAGTCCCGGTTGACTGAATGGGACGAGCGCTGCGGAGGCAGGCAGCCCGTAGACCTTTGAAAAAGTATCGCCACTGAGCAGGATCCAAAGCAGCGCGCTGAACATACCCACCCATGCCGCGGCCATGATGCCTTGTCGCGTCGTTTTCGGCCAGTAGAAGAGCATGACCAGCGCCGGCAAGTTGGCTGAAGCAGCGACGCTGAACGCCCAGCCTACAAGAAAACTGACGTTCAACTTTGCGAAAAGAATCCCCAGGACCATCGCCAGAACCCCCACGACCATCGCCGTCAACTTGGCAATCCGTATCTTGGCGGCATCCGACAGCACATCTTCCGGTTCTCGATATTTCCACGCGCCGCCAACCAGGTCGTGGGCGACGGCGCCAGCAGCTGCCAGAATCAATCCGCTGACCGTTCCCAAGACCGTGGTGAATGCAATCGCTGAGACGATCGCGAACAGGACGGGGCTCATCGCCCGCGCGAGCAACGGAGCCGCCATGTTGCTGTCCGTGACGTCCAGCGCGCCGCTGATCATTCCGCCGAGCCCCAAATACAATGTCAGCACGTAGAAACTGCCGATGGCTGCAATTCCCATGATCGTGCTTTTCCGGGCTGCCGCGCCGTCCTTGACCGTGTAATAGCGAATCAGAATGTGCGGCAACGATGCCGTGCCGCAAAACAGCGCTAGCATCAGGGAGATGAAATCCAGTTTGGCAGGCCATTGCCCGCTACGGAGACCTTGGAACATGGGATGTTCACCGGGTCTCAGGACACGAGAACCTGGAACACTTTGCGAATAGAAAATGCTGATCCGTGTCCCGTCGTCGGCACGCAGTTCAGGTTCGCTGCGCCAAAGGCTGATCTGGCTACCTTGAAGTGACTCGAGGAATTCCAGCGGACCCACGGCACCGGTTGCCGTGCGGCCATCGGACAAAGATTCCAAGAACCCGACGGGATGCAAGTCGCCCTGTCCCTTGTCGCGCCCCCGCGGCAGGCCGTTGACCCACACTCCCCCATCAGGCCGACGCTCCATCCACTGAATCTCTCGCAGCTCAAACTGCTCTGAGCCGATTTCCTCACGGCGAAAAATTTTCGCCGGGCTGGACGCCTCACCCGTGGACGGGCCAACAACGGCGATCTGGATGTAGCGATCACGATTCCAAGGCGCGGGAAGCTCGAGGATGCGGCGGGACCCCGCGGCCGTTTCCAGTTGTCCGCCTTTGAGCTGTTCGGCGGTGAATGGCCCCAGTCGTTCGAACGCGTGACCATCGATCCCCCCTTCCCTGACAGTCAGACCGCGACCCAGCACTCCCAGCGTCAGAATCAGCGAAAACACGACGAGTAGTGCACCCTTGAGGAACTGCACATAGGTCGTCGAGACCATTCCGGCGAGGATCACGATCAGAGTCACTACCGCGCCCACCAGGACGACACCGTGCCAGTGCGCCAAACCGAGCAGTGGCTGAATCAAGGCGCCCGCGCCGACCATCTGCGGGATAAGGTAGAGCAGGCTGATAATCAGCGTGTTGACACCAGCGGCGATCTGAATTCCTCGCGAGTTAAACCGAGCGTTCAAGGCATCGGCGAATGTGAATTTACCAAGCGCCTTGATCGGTTCGGCGATTACGAAAAGTGCGACGATCCAACCTGCCAGAAATCCAATCGAATAGAGGAATCCGTCATAACCGTAAAACGCGATCATGCCGCAGATGCCGAGGAACGACGCGGCAGACAGATAATCACCAGCGAAAGCGATGCCATTGACAAACCACGGGATTTGACCATGGGCTGCAAAGTACCCGCTGGCGCCGGACGTTCGTCGACCCAACCAAATACTTAATCCCAGCGTCAGCCCGACGAACAGCGCGAAGATCGCAACCGCCAGAGGCGAAGAGCTGTAGATCATCGGCGTTCCCCGGTGACGGCGTCCGATTGAGTAGCGGAGGGCCGAGGGGCAAGGCTGCCGTGAATGACCGCCAGCAACAGGGCGATGATGATCAGGCCGAGACCGGATACGAGCGCCAGGTTCAATCCCTTGAATACCTGGCGCTCCATGATCTCCGGCTCAAATGCGTTGAGCAGCACGAAGGTCACATAGAGGACAAGGTAGGCCAGGAACAGCCAGTTCCCGAGCCTTCGGTGTCGGACTTCCGCGTCACGCATGGCCGCACAGCCGTCACAGCAAAGAGCGAATGGAGGTCAAGAATCCTACTTGTAGCGGAACAGTCGCTGCGCGAACCAGTAGAGGTCGTTCTTCCAAACCGGCCAAGTATGCCCTCCGTCGTCGACGCCCCACTCATGGGGAATCCGCATCTCGGCGAGGGACTCATGAAATCCTTCGCTGATTTCCCAAAGACTGTCGGTGTTGCCGCAAGACACCCACAGCAATCGCAGGTCCTTCGCGGCGGCTGCGGGATCAGCGATCAGTTCTTTGGCAGGCGTGGTGTTGGGAGCCGAACAGAAACCGCCAACCCATGCAAATGTATCCAGGTTCCGCAGTCCGAAGTTGAGAGATTGTCCCCCGCCCATCGACAGGCCTGCGATGGCCCGTTGATCGCGATCGCCCTTTACCGAATAGTGCGACTCGATGTAGGGAATCACGTCATTGAGCAATTCCTGCTCGAAGTTTGCAAAGGCCGCGAACTGGCTTTGATCAAAGATATTTGCCGGCACCGGCGCAGCGGATGCGCGGCCATTGGGCATCACCACGATCATCGGCTCGATCAGGCCATCCGCAAGCAGGTTATCGAGGATTACGTGAGCGTGATTCAGAGTCCAGCCACGCTCGTCATCTCCGATACCATGGAGCAGATACAGGACGGGAAGCGGCTTATCCGACGAATATCCAGGCGGCGTGTACACCACCATCTTGCGTTTGATCCCAACCGTCTTGGAATCGAATTCAATGGTCTCCACTTGGCCATGCGGGACATCCGAGCGTGGTTCATCAAAGCCGTTCGGAGCTTTGGCGATGGTGGCAGGAGGGGTAGGCTCGGGAGCGCCGCGCATCGGAGGCCGGCGCTGCGGCTGTTCCGACTGGTCCGCACGTTTCGCTGCTTCCGCGGGCTCCTTTTGGGCGCGGCGGGCGGTCAGGGTCTCCGTAGCAAAATCAGCGACCCGACGCGTCAACTGCAACTCGTCACCAACCAATTTGCCGCTGTAGGTGATCGTCAACGGGTTCCCATTGAATTCGAACAATTCAACGAATGAGAACGCGCCGTCAGTCACCTTGCCGTCCTTGATCGCGACGGGTTCGCGAGCCGGTTCATCTCCGATTTTTGCGGTTGCAGTGCCGGTCAGTTGGTCTCCGGTCTGCTGAAACTGGTATGTGTACTCCTGGGTTCCGATCTGAGTGTCAAACCGCGCACGCCAAGTCCCAGTTAACCCTTGATCAGCTGGCTCCTGAAACAACCCTTGTGCAAGGTCGCGCAGGTAGTCGCGCCAGTTAATCCAGGTATGTCCGCCTCCGGTCAGTTCCATGCGATGGTTGATGTGACGTTTGGCGAGTACTTCTGCAAGAGCTTTTGAGCCTGGCAAAGCAAAGTCCTGCTCGCCAACTACGATGTCCAGTCGCTTGATCGACTGGTTCAGTTGCTCCGCCTTCGCCAGGAATGCCTCATTCTGTTGTTCCCAGTCCGCAGCATTTCCGCCGAACAAACCGGCGCTCCAGATCGAGTAGGAAGTGAACTGGTCGGGATGTTGCGTGAGTACGCGAAGTGTCTGCCCGCCGCCCATCGACAGTCCGGCCAGCGCGCGGTTTTCGGGGCCTGGTTGAACGCGATAGGTCGATTCGACCAACGGGACTACCTTGTCGACCAATTCCCGTGTGAAACGGTCCTGGAGCTTCTCCATCGCCGCGCGGAACTCGGCGGAAGGTTGCTGTCCCGGAGCCGGACGGGGCGGTAGATCGGTCGGCATCGGCATGCTGCCATTGGGCATCACGATCAGCATCGGCTTGGCTTGGCCCTGCGCCAGAAGGTTGTCCAAGATGAATCCAGCGCGCCCGATCGTGGGCCATCCCGAATCGTCATCTCCGCCGCCGTGCAGCAGATACAGCACGGGATACCGGTCTGTCGAAGTTTCGTATCCCGGCGGCGTATAGATGTGCAGCCGGCGTGGTCCATCCAGCACATCGGAGCGATACCAGACCTGACGTACCTCACCATGAGGCACATCCTTCAGCATGGAGAATTCGGCCTCTTCGCCAGGAACCAGGAACATGCTTTCTAGGCTGGCAATGCCCTGCTTGATCATCGGATTCTTGGGATCGATGGTTCTCACGCCATCGACCGTGAACGTGTAGCTGTAATAGTCAGGCGCAAGCGGCCCGACAGTAATTGACCAAACACCGTTTTCGGCCTTGGTCAGCGGTCCTCCCTGACCAAAGTCCCCCGAAACCGAAACGGACTCGGCCTGCGGCGCGTAAATGCTGAAGGTCACTCGGTGATCGTCCGCAATCTGCGTGGATACCAGCGTGTCGTTGGGCGTCGGAGTGCGTGGAGGAAACTGCGCCGCCGCCTGATAGCCCGCCAGAAGAGCGATAGCCAGTATCGACCATCCAACGCGCAGCCTGGGCCAGGAAAAGTAGGAAGCATTCATCGGGAAGAACTCCAAGCGAACGGAGGTGGGGAAAAGGTGCCGGAGCTGGTTTGAGTAAAGCAGTGCGCCCTGCTGGAATCGATCAGGGATTTTCGCAAAGCAGCTAAGTCACCGCCGAGGCACAGTGATCACGTTTGGAACGGCGCGATCGCTTGGCGGTACCCGGGGCGTCGGCCCCGAACGTTTTCGCAATCCGCAGTAGGGCTTCAACCAGCGCTTCCGGCTCGAATGGCTGAACGGCAGCCTGAAGCTTCGAACGGATGGCGGTGCTTGCCACTTTCATCCGCTGATAGGAGCGGCGTCCCTTAGGGGTCAAGGAAACAAGCCATGCTCGACCATCTGACGGATGCGCGGTCCGGTTGACGAGCCCGTTACGCTGCAGGACCAGTAGCATTGCTCGAATCGTATTTGGGTCGGAAGACGCGCGGTCTACCAGCTCGCGTTGGGTCAAGGCCTCGTGATCGGCGAGCAGCGACATCAAAACAAATTGATTCGCGGTGACTCCCAGCGGTTCAAAGGCGGTATCCGAGTCGCGGTGCATCGCCCAATAGGCGGCACGCAACGCCATCGCCAGGTCGTGTCCCATGTCCATCCGCGGCGCTCCTTCGATAAACGGCAGAAAGTACGCATACGTACTAACTGGATCATCGTAGCGGTCGGCCCCGAGGCCCTGCAAGCAACCTCCGCCTGAGCCGGTACCGGCAGTCCAGGCAAACGCGGGCTGGGTCGAGGTAAACTGTGGCGATTCGCGTCCTGACTGAATCTCGATACCCCCCACGACAACCATGAAAATTGTTCGCATTTTCGCCCATCGAGTGGAGTTGCCGCTGCACGAAGGCTCCTACAAATGGTCGGGAGGGAAGTCGGTAACGGTTTTTGACAGCACGATGGTCGGGGTGGAGGCGGACATCGGCTTGATTGGCTATGGGGAAGTTTGTCCGCTAGGCCCGTTCTATTTGCCGGCCTACGCCGAAGGCGTTCGTGCCGGACTGCGGGAGCTTGGCCCTCATCTGCTCGGCTTGGATCCACGGCAACTCGGGGTGCTCAATGCGCGAATGGATGCGGCGCTGAAGGGACATTCCTACGTGAAATCGCCAATCGACATCGCTTGCTGGGATTTGCTGGGTAAAGCGACAGGCTTGCCGGTCTGCGAGTTGTTAGGCGGCAGATTCGGTGACCGGGTGAGACTCTATCGCGCAATCTCTCAGGAAGACCCTGAAATCATGGCGAGCCGAGTGGCAGCGTATCGCGCTGAGGGTTATACGCGATTTCAACTGAAAGTTGGTGGAGACCCCGACACCGACATCACACGGATTCGTCAAGTTTCGCAGACCTTGCAGGCCGGCGATCGGCTGGTCGCCGATGCAAACACCGGATGGACTCAGCATGAAGCGATCCGCGTTGTTCGAGCGGTCCAGGATGTGGACGTCTATATCGAACAGCCATGTTTGACCTACGAAGAGTGCCTGGCGGTCCGGCGGAACACGACCCATCCATTTGTGCTGGATGAAAATGTCGACAGCCTGGAAATGCTGCTTCGTGCGAAGTCCGATCTGGCGATGGATGTCGTCAACCTGAAGATCAGTAAACTCGGTGGGCTGACGAAGACGCGGCAGGTTCGCGATCTATGCGTCAGCATGGGAATCGCCATGACTTTGGAGGACAGTTGGGGCGGTGACATCACGACCGCTGCGATCGCGCACCTGGCGCACAGCACCCCTGAGGAATATCGGTTTACAAGCACGGATTTCAACAGTTACGTCACCGTCAGTACGGCCGACGGGGCTCCCCGTCGTGAGCACGGGTTCATGCAGGCCAGCAATCGGCCTGGACTCGGCGTGACACCCCGCCAAGATGTGATCGGTCCAATCGTCGCGGAGGTGGTCGGATGATTGCCGCCGCGATCGCACGCATGCGGGGGGCTTGCTGGCTGATCAGCGGAGCCGGTGTGGCCGCCATGGCGGCAGCGCAGGAGGACCTGCCAGGTGGTTCCACGGAAATCGTCCAGCAGTCGGCCGCGGTCGAACGTTCGGGAGAGACCGGAGATCGGGCGGCAGGCGATGTCCCGGGGAAGCCAGTCGATGCAGATCGCTTCCGCAGCGAGTCGATCTGCGGTTGGCAGGTCCATATTGATCGTCGGCTGGACCAGGCCATGCCTGAGGAAACACGCGAGGCGCTGAGAATCCTGGAAATTCAGCTGCGGCAAATTTCAGAGTGCATTCCAACCGGACCCCTGGAGGATCTGCGTCAAGTCAGCCTCTGGATGTCTCCTGAGTACGATGGATTTCCGCCCCGGGCCGAATACCATCCTGATGCCGGATGGCTTCGCGAGCACGGTCGCGATGAGACGATGGCACGCGGGATTGAGTTTACCAACATCCGTATCTTCCGCCGCGAATGGCAGCGGATGCCCAATTTCGCGCTGCATGAGTTGGCGCATGCCTATCATGATCGCGTATTGGGATATGACGAGCCGAGGGTCATTGCGTGCTATGAACGCGCCAAGGCAGCAGGAAGCTACCGTGATGTGGAGCGGCGCGATGCTGACGGCGTCGTGACCCGAGCCACGGCCTACGCGATGACCGATCCTTGCGAATACTTTGCAGAATGCACCGAGGCATACTTCGCCCGAAATGACTTCTTTCCGTTTACGCGTGACGAACTGGAAGCGTACGACCCCACGATCACAAGACTACTGGCAACCCTGTGGAAAACAAAATGAAACGAAATCGAGACCCGCAAAGGACTTTCATGCTCCGAGTGGCTTTGCGCATTGTCTTGCTCACCGGGTTTGGATTGGCGCTCGCATCCACGACAACGGCTCAGCAGCCGGATGCCGACCAGAAACTCGAAGAGTTCTTCGACCGCTATATGGAAGCGGGCTTCCAACTCAGTCCGACATTGGCGACCCGACTGGGGGACCATCGCTTCGATGATCGACTGGATGACGTCAGTCCAGAGAAGGTCAAGCAGATGCGTGAGCTGAATGCCCAAACGCTCCGCGATCTGCCGACAGTCGTCAGCTTCCAGGGCTTATCGCCAGCAGGCCAGATCGACTACGAGATCCTCCGTGAATATCTGGAACTTGCCTTATGGACGGAAGACCATGAACGGCCCTATGAACGCGACCCCCGGATCTACACAAGCTTGCTGACAGATGGCGTGTTCCTGCTGCTGACACAGTCGACCTTACCGCGCGAAGAGAACATCGCCAATGCGTTGCGGCGAATGGAACAGGCTGAATCGGTCTTGGCGGCTGGCCGTCAGCAACTATCGCATCCGCCTCGTGTCGTGACGGAAACGGCGATTCAGCAGAATCGGGGAGCAATCCAGTTCTTCGAGGAAGCATTGCCGGCTCTGGTCGCCGAATCACCGCAGCTTGTAGCTGTCAAGGCAGCAGGCAAGCAGGTGGCAGCAGCGCTCAAGCGCCATCAGACGTACTTGGAAGAGGAGTTGTTGCCAAAATCGGACGGCGACTGGCGGCTGGGGAAAGAGGCATTCAATGAGAAGCTGGTCCGCGTGCTGGCCGCGGATATGACGGCTCCAGAGGTCTTGGCGCTCGCCGAGCAAGCACTTCGCGATACCCATGCAGCCATGCTGCTGATTGCTCGGCAGCTGTGGAGCGAGTACTTTCCTGGCGAGCCTGTACCTCCAGATGATCCGGCCGGCAGGCGCGAGACGATTGACCGAGTGGTTGCTGCCATTGGCAAGGATCATGGCCGCGCCGAGACATTGGTCCGTGACGCGCGGGATACCGTAGCAAATCTGAAGCGATTCATCACTGAGCGAAAGATTCTGACGTTACCGGCGCCCGATCGGTGTCAGATCATTGAGATGCCTGAGTTCCAACGGGGGAACAGCGTCGCCTATCTCAATCCCGCTCCACCGCTCGATAGCGCGGCCGACAGCATCTACGCAATCAGTCCCCCGCCCAGCAGTTGGGATGATGCGCGAGTGGATACTTTTCTGTCGGAATACAACCAGCGGATGCTGCAGATACTGACGATTCACGAAGCATACCCAGGGCATTACGTGCAATTGGAATACGGCAACCGCAACCCATCTAAGATCCGCCGCGTACTCTACTCGGGCACTTTTGCGGAAGGTTGGGCGAACTACACCGAACAGATGATGCTGGACGAAGGCTACGGCGCCGATGACCTGGCCCTGCGGTTGATGCAGCTGAAGTTCTATTTGCGAAGCGTGGTCAATGCATTGCTCGATCACAAGATGCACTGCACCGACATGAGCGACGAGGAAGCGCTGCGGCTGATGATCGACGAGGGATTCCAGGGCGAAGGTGAAGCCCGCTTGAAAGTTGTACGCGCCAAGCAGACATCCTGTCAGCTTTCCACGTATTTCGTCGGCAAGCAGGCGTTCCTGCGTTTGCGACAGCAGCTTCAGCGGGAACTTGGTAAGCAGTTTGATCTGGCTGCCTACCATGAAGCCGTTCTGAACGCAGGCACGATTCCCGTGAAGTTCCTTGATCGAGCGGTGCGGCCGGATTTGGACTTGCCGGTCCGGTAAGCGCTGACAGCAGCCTGAAGATGCATCACGGGAGGGACGCGCCGGCAGGCGAGCGTGCTAGCCGGCGTGATCCGAGGCGCGCGGATCACGTGCCGCTTCCGCGGGCAGAGGAATCGGGCTGCCGTGCGGATCGATCGCAGGATCTCGCGTGGCATCCGACAGGCGGGCGTGCAGACGCCGGCTCGTGAAGTGCTCGAACCGCTCGGCCTGCTCGTGAATCCGATCGGTATCCATGCCGACTTCCGTGACCAGGTAATGCTCCCACAGGCGGTGCGTGCGGACGAGTTGCTCGGCGCGCGCCAGCCCCTGGCTGGTCAGATGATACGTCTCGCCTCTCCTCGTTACCTGCCGACGGAACTGCAG
>Ga0209594_1000732_pt1 | contig 18031 bp, 15 predicted proteins | sample AshMeaCrysSpring_FD_184126 | JGI IMG/M metagenome (GOLD analysis project Ga0209594, IMG submission 184126) | Groundwater microbial communities from Big Spring, Nevada to study Microbial Dark Matter (Phase II) - Ash Meadows Crystal Spring... | ecosystem: Environmental > Aquatic > Deep subsurface...
ACGGTGCTACGTACGGTGCGCTGCGGACGAAAGGACAACTTCAGGTTGACATCCCTCCGGGGCGTCATACGATCGTCATCGGCCTGGATTCGGCAGCAACGTTTGACAATTCCGATGGCAAGGACACCTATGTTGAGTTCAAGGCCTCGAAATGGAACAACAAGGCAAATATCAGCATTTCGCGGTAGCGATGGCTAGCTGTCTTGTGTCCGCAACCCGCCGATGAACGACTCAATCCTCATTCGGGAACCGCGATGCCCACCACGATTGCTAGCTCAGCAAGCCGACAACCAGACTGTCGAGAACGTTCAGCGCGTCCTGCACAACGAGGAGACCACAAAGGTGGCACACAACAAGACCACATCGCTCCTTGACGTGTCCCGACGCTTCGACGGCGACGAGGTCAGCACCGTCGCCCGAGATGACTACCGAGCCATCGGATCAACGTGAGGCAGCCCAGCGATGGCTCAGACGTCGCCGTGTTGGTGATCGCCTACAGACGTCCCTCCTTGGTGGAACTCCAGTTAGATGGCCTCAGCATCGTCCGACCGAGAACGCTCGTCGTGGCGTGTGACCTCCCGCCTTCCGGTGACCGGACGGACGCGCAGCGCATCCGGGCTGGGTTCCAGGACGGGGTGTCGTGGCCGTGTGACATCACCTTCGATGTTGCTTCCGAGCACCTCGGCCTCAACCGTCGCGTAACGAGCGCTATCGACCTGGTATTGGAGCTGTCCGACCAGGCGATCATCCTCGAGGACGACTGCGTGCCTCATCCCCACTTCTTCGCGTTCGCCGCGCGCCTGCTGGACCGATACCGCAACGACCATCGTGTGCGGATGATCGCCGGGGGTCGGCCGCTGAGCGCACCGCGATGGGGTCAGGCCTCGTATTACTTCTCGCGCTACCCCTTCATCTGGGGTTGGGCGACATGGGCCGATCGGTGGAACGAAGCCTGCTTCGATGCTCGCTCCTGGACCTCAGCCGATGAACAGCTCATGCGAAAGCACTTCGCGGGCGATGAACTCGACTACTGGACTCGGATGACGTCCAAGTCGGTGCAGGGCCGAGGGTCCTGGGACTACCAGTGGTTCCACGCGATGCTCGAGAAGGACGGTCTCTGCGCCGTGCCAAACATGAACCTCGTAACGAACGTAGGGTTCGGCGAGGGAGCCACGCATACGACCGATGCCCTTGATTACGGGGCCCGGTCCGTTCCCTCGACATCGATGGACCGTTCGATGACCCACCCGCTATTGGTTGAGCGCCACGATGCGAGCGATCGCCAGGCCTTTCGAGAAGTGTTCCTCCGTGAGCGCAACGCCACCGACCAAGAGCCGGGCCTCGCATGCTGATCGTCGGCGCCTTGGTCGAACTCGCTGCGAACGGTGTCGATCCGGTTGATGGTGGCGTGGCGGTCTGGCGCGATGGGCAGTTCATCTTCTGCATGGCCGAGGAGCGAGCAGCACGGCGGAAGTACGCCGGAGGTTTCCGACATGCCCTGCTACGGGGCCTCGACCAGTTCGGGCTAGAGCTCAGTGACGTGGATGTGTTCTCCTTCGTCACCTACGGCGAACCTGTTCCCGACGACCTCGACTATCTCCGCCGCCAAGTTCCCGGTGAGGGGAACTGGAACGTCCACCTCTGCCGCTCGCATCATCGAGCGCATGCCCTCCAGGTCGCCAGACTTGCCGAGAGTCCGCCCAACCTCATCGCCGTCTTCGACAACGAAGGCATGGTCCTCGGCCCACAACGAGAGGCGCGTGTATTCGCCAACTCGATGGAGCGCTCGACGTACTTCCTGGCCACTGAGACGGCTGTCGAGGTGCTCACCCGGGACCAGTTCGGCCGGGACGCCGTCAGCCTAGGAGAGGCATATCGCCGCTTTAGCTACTACTGCGGTTTCCCGAGCCACCAATTGGCTGGCAAGACGATGGCGTTGGCCGCTCTGGGCGAGCCGTCCGCGTTCGGCGAGCTCGAGTTGATCAGCGGCGGCGCTGAGGGCCTGCAGGTCGACTTGCAGGGCCAGCCCGACGAACCGGCCGCCTCCGTCATCGACTTCTTCGCTCGACATGGTTTGGCCGTTGCTCCGGCTCGCCACCCGGGGGCGCCGATGGACCGCGACCACATCAACGCGGCGGCGTTCGTCCAGGCAGAGCTCGAGCGAGCCGTCATCGCACGGTTACGACACCTGATCGCGTGCACCGGCGCCACCAGCATCGGCTTGGGCGGAGGCGTCGCGTACAACTGCCGCCTCGTGGCAGCCCTCGAGAGCGCGCTCGATCTTCCCGTCACAGTGCCGCCCTCGCCAGGCGATCAAGGCCTTGGCGTCGGAGCAGTCCTGGACTACCTCGAGGTCAAGTTGGGGATCACCTCGCAGCATCCTGCGGAGGCCCGACTCGGTGGGAGATACGTGCCGGAAGCACCTGATCACCCCGGCCTTGCCAGTCGCTGGGTCTCGTCGGAGCAACTCGTCACTGCGATCGTCGAGGCACTCGTCAACGGCGGCATCGTTGGGCTGATCGACGGTCGCTCGGAATGCGGCCGCCGAGCCCTCGGCGCTCGCAGCTTGCTCTGCCTGCCCGAGTCGGAGCCGATGGAACGACTTCGGGTGGCCAAGGACCGCGAATCATTCCGACCGTTCGGTGCGTCGTTGCTCGCCTCCGCGGTTGGCGCTGTCTACAGCGATCGAGGACCGGACCGGTTCATGCTCCGCGCGCCGCTTGTCCGCAGCGACGGCCCTGCGACGATCGTGGCGCACACCGATGGCACGCTGCGGGCCCAACTCGTCGCCGACGCCGATGACTCGATCCTTGCGTCGGTGCTCCACCACCTCGTGGCTCTCGGACGGCCTGGCCTCGTCGTCAACACGTCGATGAACCTCGCCGGCGAGCCGATGGTCGAAACGCCAGAAGAAGGGATGCGGCTCCTCCAGGAGTGCAGCGCGATCGACATCCTCGCTATCGCCGACGGCCCCCTGCTGGTCAGGAGGAGCGAGAGTTGAGTCGCCGGGTAGTGCTCGTCAACTGGGGCTCCATCGAGGGCCGTCACCTCACGGTCGGAGATCACCTCGCAACCGCAGTCGTGCAAGACGCGCTCAATGACGCAGCCGTTCCTCATCGACTCCTGCGCGCTGGCGAGACGATCCTCGACGGCGAGCCGGAGCCCGGTCCCTCCACGAAGGTGTGGGTGTGCGGTCCCGTCGATCGCTCCTACGGCCCTCAGCACGAGATCATCGGGGACGGGAAGGATTGGACGCTCCTCGACGTCACCGTCCTTCGATCCCGAGCTGACTCCGGTCACGCCGACCTCCGATTCGCTCGGGATGGCGAGGGATTGCCGACGCGCGGAGACGTAGCGAGTCTCGCCGAACTCTCGAAGGGGGGCTTCGCTGTCCTCGTACTTCGCGGCCGCCAGCCTGAGTACGGCGTCGATGCCGACACCAGCGCCGAAATAGCGCAGATCGTGACCGGCGCCGTCGAACGCCTCGGGCTCCTCCCTGTCTCCATCGACACGATCCTGCCGCCGATCCTCTCGGCGTCGCAGACAGGGGCGGGGATCGAAGCGCTGATGCGGGCGGCGACGGTGGTGATCTCGTCCCGCCTGCACGGTTGCATCCATGCCTTGCGGGCGGGTCAGGTACCCGTCGTGATCGACGAGGTTCGGGGCGGCGGCAAGGTCTCGGCGATGGCAGAGGAATTCGAGTTCCCAGTGTTCGTTCCTGCGCATAGGATCGCCTCTGACTCCATCGCGCTTGCTGTCGACTCGGTCGGCCGCCTGACCCTCGACCGGGCTTCGGACATCCTGCTTCGCATCCAGCAATCCGCAGCCGAAAACCTTCATCGCTTCGTCGAGCACGTGCACCGCCTCGATGAGTGACTTCGGCTTCGTCACCAAGGGAGATGCGCTGTTCTTCCCCGGGATCCGTGCACTCGTGGGGAGTCTTCGACGGCGCGGCGACGAGCCGATCTTCGTCTTCGACGCAGGCCTCGAGCGTCAGCAGGTGACCGTGCTCCAGCGCCTCGGCTGTGAGGTTGTGCCGATGCACCTCGCCCACCACGCGCGGCCATCGTCGCTTGACGGCACCCACTACAACGACTCGATCTTCGCACTCATGCATATCCCGAAGCTCCCGCTCGACCGCTTCGTGCACCTCGACGCAGACACCGTCGTCTTCGACGAGATCGCCGACATGATCGATCTCCTCGAGGACAATGCGTTCGTCGGCGTCCCAGATCACCCCCCGCTGACCGTGCACGAGAACGTCTGCGTCGAAGGCGAGGAAGGCGTCGTCGGCACTCTCTTCGGGATCGAGCGCGAACTCGCAACTCCAGGCGTCAACGCCGGGGTCTTCGGTGCGACGATGGAGGGCTTCGAGACGATGCGCGAGGTGATGCAGATGGCCTACGAGTCGCAACTGGCGCTACCCCGACGCGACCAATCGCTGCTCAACATCGCCAAGGCCGTCGTGCAACCGCCGTCGGCGATGCTGGACGTTCGCTACAACTTCCGCCATAGCTTCCGACGAGCGCGCGATCTCACATGGACCGAGGTGAGGACCACGCAGTCGGTCGATCAGCCCTTCTACCTCGGGGAGCCAATCGCCGTCATGCACTTCATCGGCCCGTCCAAGCCTTGGCATCCCGACTTCGACAAGGAGTCGACGGCGTTTCGGCTGTGGGACCAGTTCAGTAGGTTCTGGTGAGACGTGGAGCTACACCCGCCGTACCAGTTACAGGAACTTTCCTTCGAGGTGTTGGACCCCGATGCCGCAATGTCCACGCGCACCGTGCGCTCACCGTTCGATGCCGGCGCAGTTGCAGCGATCGCCGACGACGGTTTCGTCGTCCTGCGAGGGTTCCTCGCCCCTCACGTCGTAGCCGCCTTCAGGTCGATCATCGAGGACGTCCGCGCTGAGCTCTTCGGGAGCTCAACCGACGACTCCTTCCGGAGCGGGCAGTTCCGAGGCCAATACATCCGCGACCTCCATGCCCATCGATCGGCCGCGTGGGATCTCATGATCGAGTCTGGCCTACCGGATGTCGTCCGCTGCTTGGCTGGCCCTCGTATCGTCATGCGTTCTTACAGCGTGCGGATCACCCATCCTCGACAGGATGGATCGACGGTTTGGCACTGCGACCAGCGAGCCCGCGTCCTGCCCGCGCCGCCGTGGTTCACGGACGCGCACTCGATCACGGTCTTGGGCTACATGGATGCCGCCAACCGGGCCAACGGTGCGACAGAACTCGTGGCCGGGTCGCACCTGCGGTGGCAGCTACCCCCGGCCGGAGGCCCACCGCCCGACACCCGGACAACGATCATCGGCGAGCCAGGCGACGTCCTCGTCTTCCATGGCGCTGTCTGGCATCGAGCCGCCGAGCCCGAAGCCGCGTCCGCTGTGCGCAGGGTGCTCAACGTCCAGTTCGCTCCGTCCTGGAGTCGCCGCGCGAGGTTCGACCATGAACCCACCACCGAGCAGGCGGTCGATCGTTTGGTGGAGCAGGCGCGAGCGGACGGCCGCCTTGACTTGCTCGAGCTACTCGGCGAAGGGGGTTACATGTGAGTGAGGTCGTTCAACGGGTTCACCTCGCAATGGCCCGCCATCGAACTCGGACGCTCGCGAACGGAGCAGCCATCCACCTCTCCGCCGAGATGACACTCAACGATGTCGAAGCCCTGCTGCGCGACGTCGACGTCGTGCCGTCTGCCAAGAGCGTGATCGCCGTCGGCCATGATGGGCTTCGATCGAGCACTCGCGCTCGACTGTCGTTACACCAGGAGGACTACCACTTGGAACGGCGCCCGCTGGTCCTGTGCTTCTGGTGCGAGCGAACGGCCATGTTCGGCGGTCGCACGCTGGTCTCCTCGGTCGAGCCCGCTCGACTGGCCACGATGACCGAGTACCGACATGCGCGGGTCCGGTACTTCCGCCGTTCCTCACAGGAGTGGACGCCTTGGCGCCCACTCCTCGAGCGCATTTCGACGGAGTGGTGGGCCCGCATCGCGCTCCCCGACGCTCATCGGAACGTCGAGTGTCGAAGCGGCGCCGGCGACGCGTTCGACGATCTACAAGCGATGGTCGGCCCCGTAGAGGCAGTCGATTGGTCCGCTGGCGACGTTCTGGTGATCGACAACCGCCTGGGGGTCCACGGTCGCGAGGCCATCGGCCCGGGCTCGCGGAGCCTGCACCGTTGGGTCGCATGAAGGATTGCAGCGTCAAAGGTGGTCGTCGGTGATCGACCTCGCGACGATCACCGACGACCACCTCGACGATGCGGTTCCGACGGCCGAGGCTGCGTTGCAGTCGATGCTCCGTGTGAACCACGTCATTGCGACGTCGTCCGGGCTGATGGCCCTCGAAACATCGCTGATCGCCAGTGGCGTCACTCCTGGTGATCGGGTCGCATGTGACGCCCTGTACCCGTACGCGATCCTGGCTTCGGCGAACGTTGGGGCGGCAGGCGTCGCGCTCGACCTCGACCCGGTCACGGGTGCTCCCAGCTCGGCTGAACTCAGGCGGTCGGCCGAGCTGGGAGCGCGAGTGGTGATCCTCACCCCGTACGCGGGCTGGCGTGCCGGCGTGGTCGAGGCAGCACAGGTTGCCCAGAGCCTCGGCCTCGTCGTGCTCGAGGATCGTGCGCAGTGCTTCGGTCCGCATGACGATCCGTGGACAGCAAGCATGAGCTTCCAGCGCGGCAAGCTGCTGAGCTGCGGCCAGGGCGGCGCTGTTCTCACCCACGATGCTGATCTGGCAGCGGGAGCCCGACGAACGATCGAACTCGGGTGGTGGCCGAGGAGTCGTCCCGGGGACCTGACACAGTGGAGTTCCGGCTGGGAGCAGCGCGAGCAAGGACGTTCTGGCCGTCTCGCGCCGATCAGCGCCGCCCTGTTGTCCGCGCGTCTTCACCGCGTGTCCGCGCTTGCAGACAAGGCGAGCCGGGCGTCCAGGATGTTGATCCACGCACTCGAAACGATCGCACCCGGCGCCGAGTCCCCGGACTGCATCGGTTCACGGATGCTGCCGGTCGTGACGGCAGTGGGGCACGACCGTGAGCAGATCGCTCTCCAGCTGCGCGCAGCTGGGTTCCGGGCTGGGCTACCGACGCATCCGCCGACGACGGAGTGGCCCGGCTTGCGTCAGCACTGGGCAGTTTCGGGGAAACTGCCCGGGACCACGAGCATTCTCGACCGGCTCTGTCTCGTCGAATGCGATCTCGTCGACAGTGCGGCGAGTTGACGTGCCTCCCTTCCTCCCCGATCCGCGAGTCGGGCACTTCGAACGACACGTCACGCCGAGCACCGGCGCTGGCTCGATCGATGCTCATCGATTCACCCCCCTGGGCCCACTCGTCAGCACCGTCGAGGAGCACTGCCAAGAGTGCGCTGCTCCGGACTGCTACGCGCACTGTCCGTTGCACGTACGCAACGCTCGCGTCGGATGTCGGCGCCTTCCTGGCGGCTTGGGATGGGGAACCCACTCTGCCGGCGACGAGGCCGTACACGTCGAAGTCGGACCACTCGCTCGTCTGAAGTTCAAGGCCGATCTCGAGGCCACGCCGCTGTGGCGGCATGGATTCTTCCTCAGGTTCTTGCCGATGACCGCGCCGGGTTCGGCGACGGTCGTCATCCAACTCTCCACTTCACCGTGGGCACCGGACGTACCGGGCATCACCCTGTCCGCCCCGGTGCAGGACGGTTGGAACGAGCTCTACGTCAACCCGCATGTCCTTTCGTTCCTGCTCGGGAGTCGTCGGGTAGAGGCCAGCGTCCTGTTCCACGAGTACACCGGCGGCGTCGAGATCACCGCGTCCCACTTCGTCGAAGGCCTCGCCTCGCCCGATTTGCCCGAGTCGATCACCAGCCCGCGGGTCCTCTTCACCGATCTCGACGGAACCCTCTGGACCGGTGTATCCGGCGAAGGACCGATCGAGGCGCGTGCCGGTGCGCGAGCGGCTCTCGAACGGTTTCGTGACGCGCGCGTCGCCGTCGTTGCCGTAACCAGGGCAACCGAGGAGGACGCGAACGACGGGATCGACTCGAAGGGCCTTCGCGGGGTGATCGACCAGGTCATCGTCGTCGATTCATCACGCAGGAAGGTTGAAGCCATCGCAGGATGGCTCGCTGACGAGCAGCGCGGCGCCGATGAAGCGATCTTCGCCGACGACGATCCCGCTGAGCGATGGGATGCCCGCGCCCGCCTCCCAGGTCTGCAGGTGCTGGACGAGCGAGAGCTGTGCGCCGGGCTGCTTCATCCGGCGATCGCTACCCGCACCGGACCGAGCCGTCGCTCCGACGGTCCTCAACGCCCCAATGTCGGGCCGGCGCTGGCGGTCACCGCAGGAACACTGCACCCGCGAGCGGAGCTGGCCGTTGCCTCTGTCTCTGATCACCCGCGGGTTTGGGAGCTCCTCGTCCGCACCAATCGCTTCAACTGCGCAGCATGGAGGCCCGATTTCCGCCAGTTCCTCGACGTGGTCGCCAGGGACGACGTAACGGTGTGGCGTGGCACCTGTGCCGACGACCTCGTCGAGTACGGAGTCGTCTGCGGCGCCGTGATCGAGCACCCGGCGACGATTCGAGCGCTCACCTTCTCGTGCCGAATCGGCCACCGGCGCTTCCCCTGGCTGCTCCTTGACCAGCTTCGGAGCGCACTCGCCCCAGGAGAGATCACCTGGCCTGCGGACCCTGCCGGACGTGCCGACCCGCTAGTCCACGACATGCGCACGTTCCTCTCGGCGAGATGAGCAGCTACAAGCAGCGGATCAGCGCGTGGTTCGGCCCTGCCAGACGAAGCACGAGTCCCACGGCACCTCGGACGAAGGTTCGCTGCTCGTGCCGGTGAGGTCAAGCAGCCAGAGCCCTGGAGCGGCGGGCCGTTCCTCGAGGATCCACTCGGCCGCCTTCACCGGAGACCCCGACAGTTCCGAGGGGCCGCAACTGATGGCAACCGCAGACGCTCCCTTGCTCGCTGCATAGGCAGCCGCCATGACCGTACCTGACCAAAGCGCGTCACGGGGACCGTTGAGGCCGGCGTTCGGACCAACGACGCAGAGCGTTCCGGGGCCGAGCAGACCACGCTTCCACGACCTCCGGAAGAAGCTCGTAGGCGTTCCGGCTGGCTCGTCGCCGCCACCTGTCGCGCAGTAGCCGAGACAGCCTCCGCAGCCGCTCATGTCGACATCCGGGAACCACGATTCCATCGGTATGCCGGTCCTAATGAGCGCCTCGTTCAGCGCGAGGGCTTGGCTGGTCGCGCCGTCGTCGCAGGTGTGCAGGAGTCGCCGCCACGGCAGCGACGACCCCCGGGGTCGCGTGTCCTCGCGCTGTTGATCGCCGTGCGCCATCGAACCGGTCGGCATGGTCGCCGAAGCGGGAACAAGTGGCAACGGCTCAGCCAGCCGGGAAAAGTTCTTCCGCGTTGTGCACGAGCACGCGCTCAAGATCATCACCCGGCTCGTGGCCGAGTTGTCCGAACACCTCTTGCAGCGGTTGCACGCCACCCTCGGGGTGCGGGAAGTCCGTCCCAAAGACGAAGACATCATCCAGTCCGCACGTGCGGAGCTGCTGACCAAACTGCTCTCCGTAGAGCGGCGTGATGCGGAGGCTCCTCCGGACTTGATCGCTCAGGCGCACGCCGTCTGACGGCGAACCCGTCAGCACGAGTTCGAGGGCGTCGAGCCGCTCGAGCCACGGAGCGACCCAGTACGATGTGCACTCGAACACCCCGACACGAAGCTCGGGGTACCGCCGGAACACGCCTCCGAGCGCCAAAGACGACAGGAACTGCTCAGGAGTCTTGTGGACCGTCATCACGGCGAAGTCGTCGAAGGCGCCTTGTCGATCGTGCGAACTGAGCTGACGAGCGAGGGCCTCGGTGCTCGCGGCGCCGTCGGACTCTTCGAGGCGCTGTCCCGATCGGAGATGGAGTTTCGTCGCTTGCCCGGCCCGCTCGATGAGTGCCCACCGCATGTCCCAATGGATCAGGGCCGGGACACCCGAACTGGACAGGAGAGACCAGAGAGATTCCCACTCCTCGCTTGACGGCTCGGGCTCGAAGTCGGGGTAGAACGCCAGCTGAACCGCCTTGAGACCCAGTTCGACCGCCTGCTTCGCCAGCGCGAAAGCTCGTGCTGGCGTGCGGCAGGGAACGACGGCGGCCGGGCGAAGGCGATCCGGATCGGCTGCCGCCCAATCCGCAGCGAACCTGTTGAAGCGCTCGGCCGCTGGATAGGCCACCTCGGGCTCCGACCAGAAGATGCTTGCCATGCCTGACCCGAAGACGAGCTGCTGGTCGACACCCATCTCGTCGAGGATCTCGAGGCGCTCACACGCATCGTGAGCGCCGTGGCACATCGTTCCTTTCAGGCCCCACACGGCAGCGCCGTCGCGGGGCAGAGGCCCTACGCCATCGAGCATCCGGTACTGCATCTGGCGCTTCCGCCTCATGGGCTCGCCTAGCTCCGGGCCGAGGATGTCGTAGGTGACCTCCGGCGGGAGGATCAGATGGGAATCGCAGTCCCTAACGCGGCCCCGTAGTTCATGGGGAAGCTTCGGCCATGGGTTCTCCGGCATCCGATCGAGGTCCAACGTGTGCCGACGACCTGCGGTCGCGACCGCAATCTCTGCGATTGACATCTGCAAACTCCTCGCTCAGGGTCGGTGCGGCGTATCCGACAGGACTTTACTACTGCCGACGAACCTCAATGCACAGACCAGCCTGTTCCTCGTTGGACGGGCTGAGCCGTCATGAGAATGTGCGTCGGGGTTGACCTGACCCCGACGCAGACCTCAGCCCCTGCTGCGGCCGACCGCCTGCTTGGCACCTAGCCTTTACCCCGGCAGCTGGAGCACTTGCCGGTCTGGTTGCATCGCTTGCAGGGAACCGGGTTCGTCCAAGAGCCCGTCTTGACGAACTTCGACCCGCCGCAGTCTTGGCAGGTCCCAGTGTTGTGACACGCTCGGCAACTCATTGCGACTCCTCTAGGCTTGGCGATCTGACGCTAACAGTTGGGTAGGAGTCGAGCAGCCGCCATCGCGTGAGGTCCGGGGCCCCACGATGCCATGGCCGCATGACAGCGCCAGGCTCCGGCCCCAGGCCGAAGGCAACAACTCAGTCCGAGGGCAGCGAAGTCCGCGAGCGCAACGGAATTGCCTGCCATATGTCGGCGACTGCAGCGATGAGATCCCGCGGATCCATGCACCTCACGAGGCGGGCCTGAGTCGCCTCATAGGGATGCATGGGAAGAGGGCCCACATCCAGATCGGCGGCTAGGTTGGCGGGTGTGTCCTGTGTCGTTGTTTCGGCTGGGGCTGAGCGCTGGCGGGGGTTGTGATGGTGGATGGGCGGGGGGATGGCACGAGGCGTGAGTCGGTGTCGTCGTCGGGTACTCGTCGGGAGTCGGTGTCGGGGGCGGGTACGCGTCGTGAGGGTGGTGGTGTGCTCGGTGGTGGCGGGACGCGTCGTGAGGGTTTGGGTAGTGGTTGGACGCGGGTGAATTTGCCGCCGGAGTTGGCGGGACGGTTCTCGATCGTTGAGGAGTTGGGCTCGGGCGGCGAGGGGTTCGTGCTGTTGGTGCGGGACGCGGACGGGGCCGAGTTCGTGGTGAAGCTGTATCACCCGAACCTGGCCTTCGATGACAAGGCGTCGTCGTTGCTGGCGAGCGCGAAGCGCGAGCATGTGTTGAGCATGGTGCCGGGCCGGACCGCTGACGGTTCGCGGTTCGAGGTGTTGGAGTGGTGCGAGCCTGGAACGTTGCGCGACTTGCTCAACGACGGGCGTCGGTTGGATGTGGCTGTGGTGGTCGCCGAGTTGGCTTCGGCGCTCGAGCACATTCATGGGTTGCGCCTCGATGGTGACGCGGATGCTCGGTTGGTGCATCAGGACCTGAAGCCCGACAACGTGATGGTCCGCACCCTGGAGCCGTTGGATCTGGTGTTGGGCGACTTCGGGTTGGCTCGGATGATCGCCGGGTCGAGGCATTACACGAACCGCCAGCAGGGGTCTCGGGCGTGGGCACCGCCGTCGGGCGAAGCGGTCACCGCAGGGTGGGACTGGTGGTCGCTCGGGATGATCGTCGCGGAGGTTGCTGGAGGCCGGCATCCGTTCTGTGTCGATGGCGAGTGGTTGTCGGACGCGGCGATCTCCGATCACCTGTCCCAGAGCCCGGTCGATCTCTCCGACATCGACGACGACCGGGTCCGCACGTTGTGCCGGGGTTTGTTGACTCGTCGCACCGCGGACCGTTGGGGCGCTTCGGAAGTGCAGCGGTGGTTGGCGGGTGAGACCGTGCGCGTCGCTGCTGACACTGGTGGCGGTGAGCGTCGCCGGCGCAGCGTGTTGTTCAACGGCATCGAGCACACCGATCCGGCCGAGCTGGCGCTCGCGCTGCAACAGGACTGGGATCAGGCCCAAGAGCGTCTGATCCAACGCACCGACGGTGGGGGGCTGTCCCAGCAGGTCGCCCTGTTCCTCGCCGCAGCAGGGCTGCCCGACGCCGAGAGCCTCCTCAAAGACACCGACCACCCACCAACCCGTCTCGCGAACCTCCTCGCCGAGATGAACCCCGACCTGCCCCCCATCTACCGCGGCCACGACATCCGCCCCGCAGCCCTCGCGTTCGGCCTGACCAACGAAGCCTCGGTTGCCAGGTACGTGCGACTCATCGAGGACCCCAAAGCCGGTCTTGCTCAGGTCGGGGTGCTCACTACTTGGCGCCACCTCGAAGGCATGACAGACGCCCCAACGATCGAGGGTCGCCTGCAGGAGGCCCGCGCCTTCCTTCTTCGCCAGGACGCAGCCCTTGGCCTTCTCGATGGGCCCACGGTCGACAAGACCAAGGCGGCGACGTACGCGGTGGCAGCCCAGCCTGAGTCCGCCGATGCGACGCGTAGATCCCTCGCCGCGCTCGACACCACGGCGGCTGAGAAGCAGGCATGGTGGAAACGGCTTGCTGCCGACCGAAGCGAGTACGCGCCCATTTTGGCCCTCAACAGTGAGAAGAGCGCCCGCGAGCAAACCAACCAGGCCAACGCGAAAGCCGAAGCCGAACGACAAGCCGCCGAACGCAAACGACAAGCCGAGCGACAAGCCGCCGAACAAGCCGAACGCGAAAGAGAACGTGAACGCCAAGAGCGCGAGCGCCGGGAGCGCGATGCGCAAGTCGCCCAACTCCGGCGCCGTGACCTCCGCGTCATCAAGTGGGCCGTGATCCTGCTCGCACCAGGCCTCGCGCTCGGATTCTGGAGAATCCACAGCCAACTCGACGACAGTGGCCAACTCACACAGGATCTTGGCGCACTCATGGAAGCCTCGCCGGCGTCGATGTTCTGGGGTGCCCTGTGGGCAGGGTCGTTCGCCGGGCTAGGGCTCTGTGCCGTCGTCCTTCTGCTGCGCGGCAAGTTCCGCCTTCGGCGGACGGGCGTGACCTTGATGGCGGTGATGGGAGTGGCGTCCGCTGGCCTGTATTTCGTCGGCCTCAACGCAGCGAATGGCTCGATCGATGATGCGCGCTCGAGCATGTACTCCTCACCCTTGCCAACCTCGCGATTCGATTCCTGCCGCGGTACGTCCTACTGGACGAGTTCGTTCGGTGGCCGGCGGACATTCGTCGATCGCGACTGCCAGACCGTTCGGAGCTTCACCGGCTGGTTCGAGAGGTGGAGCTATCGCAGCGGAGGTTCGATCGGCGATCTCCACGGCGTGGGCCCTGTGTTCCTCGCAACCGAGTCCGATGGCCAGGGATTCGTCGCCATCTCCAGCGACTCGGGAGAACGGCTGTGGGACATGCAGTGCCCTGACGGTCTCAACTTGAACGAGGCGATGTTCGACCAGGGTGCTCAGACGCCGAGAGAGCAGCTCGTGGCTGGGACATGCAACGGTCAAGCATTCAGCCGCGATCCAAGAACGGGGGAGGCACGGTGAGACTCCCCCACGGTTCTTGCCGTACGCCAACGCTGGCGGTGGCCAACCTGCCGACGATTGGAGGCCGAGCATGAGCAATGCTCCCGACCCGGGGGCGCATCACGTCCAGCAGGGACTCACACTGGAGGAACAGGGCAACAACGCGGGGGCCGAAGCGGCCTACGCCTTGGCGGACCAGGCAGGGAGTCGCGACGGGGCGCTCTTCCTCGGGGTTCTGCTCAAGCGACGGGGCGACTTCGACGGCGCGCGTGCGGCATACGCGCGAGGGGAGGAGCGCGGTGATCCACGCGCCTCCTGCAACCTCGGGATACTGCTCGAAGACCTTGGAGATATCGAGGGAGCCAAGGCCGCCTACAGACGTGCAGACTCTGTCGGCTTTCCAGGAGGCGCCTACACCCTGGGCCAGCTGCTCTACGCGCAGGGAGATCTCGATGGCGCTTTGAACGCGATGCGACGGGCCGACGAGCTCGGCGACGCTGATGGCGCATTCAACCTCGGTGTGCTGCTGAAGGAACGCGGTGATGCGAACGGCGCCTACGCAGCGTTCGTACGAGCCGACGAACGAGGACACCCTGACGCCCCCACGGCTATCGGCCGACTCCTGCGAGATCGAGGGGACCAAGCGGGCGCGGAAGCCGCTCTCCGTCGAGCCGACGCCCAAGGAGATGGAGCCGGCGCGTTCGAGTTGGGAGCGTTGCTCTACGACCGCGGCGACCAAGCGAACGCCCTTGCAGCGTTCGAGCGCGCTGACCAGCGCGGCTACCCGGGCGCAGCGGACATCGTGCAGCAACTGCGACTGCCAGCGCCCAGCGCGCCGACCAGCCCTGCATGGCATGCGATCAGGAGCCTGCTCGAGTCCTCGGGTGCTCAGCGCTTGAACGACACGGCGCTGTCCTTGGAGATCTCGCGCGGCAACACCGGACGCACTCAGCGGACGTGGATCAGCTACGAAGTCATCGCGCCCGACTACGAGATCGTGAAGCTCCACAGTCCGTTTGCCCGGGTTGGGACCGTGAGTGCCGAAGAGGTCATCCGGGAGTCTGGCCAACTGCTCATCGGCAGCATCGGCTACAACCCCGCAAGTGACGCGTCTGGAAACGACATCGGGTTCCTGACGCTGGGCTCGAGCATTCCCCTCGCGATGCTCGACCCACAGGATGCAGGCTCGATACTGATGTACCTCGCCGTGCTGGCCGGAGCCGCCGACCAGTTGGAAGAGCGCTGGTCCGGCGGCGATCTGTACTGACAGCAGGCGCCTCAAGCAAGACTGGAGAGACACATGGGGTTGTTCCGCAAGAAGGCACCGCAGGCACCGAAGGCGGTGACTCCCGAAGCTCCACTACCGTGTCGGAAGCCGACCTTGTCGATGCTTCACGGCTGATGGATGCCTGGGACGCGAGCCTCGGAAACAGCGATCGCACTTGGGACTGCCTCGAGGCCATCGCCAGACGTGGTGGATTCAAGGGGAGCCGGGCGTCCCTCATGGAGATCTCGGCCGGGAAAGACGCACGTGACGTCACGAACCGCCCCTGGCGTTGGTGGGCTGAGGCATGCCGCACCGCCACGCAACTCGGACAGGATGTGTTGGCCGGCCGGATCTTCCTCTTCACCCACCTCTTCGCGACGCAGATCATCAACGGCATGCGCGCAGTAGATCAGATGGAGACAGGGCTAGGAGCGCCGCCCCCCGACAGTTACTTGGCGATTGCCAAGAACGCTCAGCTCTCGCTTTCCAGGCTCGAGCCCGGGATGCTGATACACAACACCGCTACCGGCAAAGTGGATGTGGCCGCCGCTGCGGGAATGGCTGCGTCTGTGTCAGCAGCTTCCTGATATCGGCTAAGGGCGCTCACCCCGACGACGAGTAGGTCATCGCGATCCGCCCGCCACTCGCACAGAGACCAGACCGAACGCAACTCCACGCATCCCGATCGGAGAGCTTCCCGCTACTCAAGAGTCGACCATCGCTGTGAGCAGGTGCTCCGTGAGCTCTTCTTCGTAGACGGCGTGGCCGTGCTTCTCCATGGCGTCGGAAAGCTCCGGGTCCCATGGCGTGGCCGGCAACACTCCGCCGAGCTGGGGCCGCTCGCGCTGCGTACCGACAGCGGCCCGATAGGCGTTCGCCGTCATCAGCCACGGTGTCGTTCCGGCGCGGCTGTGGAGCCAAGCAGTGATGCTGAGGCCTGCGGCGTCGAAGTCGGCGTGCTGTTGGAGCGTGGCACCGTTAGCGCCGAGTTGTCGAAGGAGTGAGACGACGGCGATCGATGGTCGGCCGGAGGAGCAGATGATCGGGGGTCCACTCCACGCCTGGCTTGCGGCTGCTGCGACGATCGCTGGGTTCTCGACGACGTAGGCGCAGCGGTCGGCGGAAAGGGGGTCGATGGGCCATCTCTTGATCTGGGAGAGGGTCAGGATGACCGGCTCAGCCGCGAGGCTGTGACTGGTGAGGATCGAGGCGAGCGGATGGTCCGCTCGTACAGCGAGGCCGATGCTGAGTGCGTTGGATGACAGCGGGTCGGGGTTGACGCCGACGAGTTCCCAGAGCGCCCGTGCGTCTTCTGCGGTGTCGGGCCGCGGTTCGTTGGCGGCGTCGGCGATTGCGGTGACGACGAGGCGGGCGAGTGGTTGACCGTGGTCGAGGGCGTGCGAGTCGCCCAGGGTCAGGTTGGCGAACGTCGCGAGTGGCATGCCGGCCTGGGGTACCTGCGTCAGCGCCGTCAGTACGTCGAAGACTCGAGTGAGGCGCGCGCGGTGGGCGGTGAGGTCGCCGCGGATCCCTTCCTTTCGGACCTGCGTCGGCCATTCGCGGAGCGGGCCGACGTTGGCGACAAGGGTCGTTTGGCATTGCACCGTGAACCAGTCCCACAATGCCGCGCGGGCGTCCCGTTGGGCTGCCCGGTCTGCCGCGCGGTTGGCCAGCGGTCCGTGGAGTTGCTCGATGACCTGTCGGAGTTCGGCTGCGTCGCTGAGGCGCAGTGCGCTGAGAAGTCGAGCGACCTCGAGGGAGGTGTCCGCAGGTGGGAGCTTGGCGGTTCCGAGGAGGTCGGCGAGTGCACTGCGATGGTCATCGTGGAGGCCGCGCAGCGTGATCCGTGTGGGTGTCCCGCGGCCCTCGTCGAGTCGTCGAGCGAGTTCCTCGACGATGGGTGTGAGGGCCGGTCGGTCGAGCCGCTTACAGGCCTCATCGACGTGATTCATGAGGCGACTGGGTCGATGGTGCGGTGATGGCCGTCCCACGTGAAGCGGGTGGACGTGACGGGCTCGTTGCCAACCGGCGGGTGGAGGTGATGGATCGCAATTCCGTCGAGGGTTGCGTACTGGCACCACTCGTGGTCGCTGGTGAAGACGGCGTCGAGATCCCAGTCGGTGAAGCGGGCGAAGAGCTGGGACCGGTTGGTCGGGTCGACACCTGCGAAGAGCTCGTCGAGCATGATCAACCGCGGGCACGTTGCGGGTCGGCCATCGGCGGCGGTGTAGTGCGCCGCGATCGACGCAAGCATCGGTAGGTGGAGTGCGATGGATCGTTCACCGGTCGAGAGCTTCTGAAGTCGCTTGGCGGTCGCCGTCTGGTAGCCGTCCCAGTCGCGGTGGGCGAGTTGCAGGGTGAAGCGGTGCCAGCGTCGGTAGTCGAGGGTTTCGCGCAGCCGTGCTTCCCATGCAGCGTTCGCTTCGAGGTCGACGCGGGCTTGCTCAACGCGGGCGCGTACGAAGGCTTGGAGAGCGGCGGTCTCGGTGTCAGTGAGGTCGCTGGGGTCACGCAGGAGGAGTGCTCGGGCAGAGCGCACAGCGTCTGGCTGCGCGTCGTCGACGTTCCAGGTGAGTCGTGCCTGGACGCCGGCGGCCTTGGTGCGTACCTGGTCGAGTTGGTGGTTGATGCTGTCGACGAGTTCGTTGGCGTGCCGGATCCTTGCGGCGAGCGTGCGGCGGATGTCGCCGGCCAACACGCGAGCGAATAGCTGCTCCTCTTCGTCGTGGAGCTCTGCCATTGCGCTGTCGAGATTGGCGCGCAGCGCGCTTGCGAGCTCCCCGATGCGTCGACGTTGCCCTCCGACGAGTGCAGTCAGGTCCGTCCAGCCGTCGTCGTTCGGGGCTCGCTCGATGTCGGATCCGACG
>Ga0209594_1000733_pt1 | contig 18018 bp, 14 predicted proteins | sample AshMeaCrysSpring_FD_184126 | JGI IMG/M metagenome (GOLD analysis project Ga0209594, IMG submission 184126) | Groundwater microbial communities from Big Spring, Nevada to study Microbial Dark Matter (Phase II) - Ash Meadows Crystal Spring... | ecosystem: Environmental > Aquatic > Deep subsurface...
GGGGCGGCCCGTCGGGCGCCCGCCGGAACCCACTGCGCAACCCCGGGTGAAGTGCGGACGTCCTGCCAACGTCGTCGTCAAATGACCGCCGACACTAAGCCCCTGCTGTCGGTGCGCGGACTGCGCACGAGCTTCTTCCAGGACGAAGGCACGACGAAGGCCGTCGACGGCGCGTCGTTCGAGCTGGGCGTCGGCCAGACGCTCGGCATCGTCGGCGAGAGCGGTTGCGGCAAGAGCGTCGCCGCGCAGTCGATCCTGCGCATCGTCCAGGACCCCGGGCGCATCGAGGAGGGCGAGATCGTCCTGACCCGCCCGGACGGCACGCAGACCGACCTGGTCAAGCTGAAGCCCGACAGCCGCGAGATGCGCTCGATCCGCGGCGGCGAGATCGGCCTCATCTTCCAGGAGCCGATGACCTCGTTCAGCCCGGTCCACACGGTCGGCGCGCAGATCATCGAGGCGGTGCTGCTGCACGCCGACGTCGGCAAGCAGGAGGCGCGGCGGCGCGGCATCGAGGCGCTCCGGAGCGTCGGCATCCCCAAGCCCGAGCGGCGCATCGACGAGTACTCGTTCGAGCTCTCGGGAGGCTTGCGCCAGCGCGCGATGATCGCGGTGGCGCTGTCCTGCAACCCGCGGCTCCTCATCGCCGACGAGCCGACGACCGCGCTGGACGTGACGACGCAGGCGCAGATCCTCGACCTGCTGCGCAAGATCCAGCAGGAGCGGCAGATGGCCATCATGCTGATCACGCACAACCTCGGCGTGGTCGCGGAGATGGCGGACGACGTCGTCGTCATGTACCTCGGCCGTGTCGTCGAGGAAGGCCCGGTCGACGCCATCTTCCACGACCCGAAGCACCCGTACACGAAGGCCCTGCTGCAGTCGATCCCGAGCATCGACTCCGCGCCGCGGGTCCGTCTGCCGACGATCACCGGGTCGATCCCGCACCCGTTCAACCGGCCGCCCGGATGTCCCTTCCACCCGCGCTGCACGACGTTCCAGGCCGGCCGCTGCGACAAAGACGAGCCGGAGCTCAAGGACGCCGGGGCGCGCCGCAAGGTGAGCTGCTTCCTCTACGAATGAAGCGCAGCGCACGGGCATGACGAACGCCGCCGACTCCGGGAAGCCGATCCTGCTCGACGTCAAGGGGCTGAAGAAGTACTTCCCGATCCGCCGGGGCGTGCTGCAGAAGACCGTCGGCCACGTGAAGGCGGTCGACGACGTCACGTTCTTCCTGCACGAGGGCGAGACGCTGTCGCTGGTCGGGGAGAGCGGCTGCGGCAAGACCACGACCTCCCGCTGCATCCTGCGCGCGATCGCGCCGACGGCCGGCCGGATCCTGCTCGCCGAGGGCGGCAAGATCGTCGACGTGGCGACGATCCCGAAGGGCGAGCTGCGGGCGCTGCGGCGCCAGATGCAGATGATCTTCCAGGATCCGTTCTCGTCGCTCAACCCGCGCATGACGCTCGCCGACATCGTCGGCGAGCCGCTGCTCGTGCACGGGGTCGGCAGCCCGCAGGAGCGCACGGACCGCGTCGTCGAGTTGTTGCGGCTGGTGGGCCTGCGCCCCGAGTACATGCAGCGCTACCCGCACGCGTTCTCGGGCGGCCAGCGCCAGCGCATCGGCATCGCCCGGGCGCTCGCGCTCAATCCGCGGCTGATCGTCGCCGACGAGCCGGTGTCCGCGCTCGACGTCTCCGTGCAGGCGCAGATCCTGAACCTGCTGCTCGAATTGCAGGAGCAGCTCGGGCTCACGATCCTGTTCGTCGCCCACGACCTGTCGGTGGTCAAGCACATCAGCGAGCGCGTCGCGGTCATGTACGTCGGACGCATCGTCGAAACGGCCCCGACCGAGGAGCTCTTCGCCTCGCCGAAGCACCCGTACACCGAGGCGCTGATGTCCGCGGTGCCGATCCCCGATCCGCGACTGCGCTCCGAGCGGATCGTGCTCCAGGGCGAGGTCGCCGACCCCGCGAACACGCCGCCGGGCTGCCACTTCCACCCGCGCTGCAAGTACGCGACCGCGATGTGCTCGCAGGAGACTCCGGTGCAGGAGGAGATCGCGCCGCGCCACTTCGTCCGCTGCCACCGGGCGCGCGAGCTCACGCTGCGCGGCGTGGCGCGCGCGGCGGCGTAGCCGCGCGATCCCGGGCGACCCGTGAACGCCGTCCCCTACGTCGACCAGCCCCCGGCGCCGCCCTACGGTTCGCCGCTGTCGCTGGCCGACGCGAGGCGCGTCGCCGAGGCTGCCGAGGCCGCGGCGAGCGAGCGGGGCTGGCCCGTCGTCGTCGCGGTCTACGACAGCACGGGCCACCTCGCGCTCCTGCACCGGATGGACGACGCGCACCTGGCGAGCGTGACGGTGGCGCAGCGCAAGGCCGAGACGGCGGTCAAGTACCGGCGCAGCACGCGCGCCTTCGAGGACGGCATCGCGCAAGGTGGCGCCGGGGTGCGCGCGGTGACGTTGCCGATGGTGTGCGCGGTGGACGGCGGCTTCCCGCTGCTCCGCGACGGGAAGGTGGTCGGCGCGATCGGCGTCTCGGGGATGAATCCGTCGCAGGACGCGTTCGTCGCGCAGGCCGGAGCGGCCGCGCTCTGACGCGGCCCGGCGTCCGTTCGGGAATCCGGCAGTTCCGGCAGGAGGAGCGCGCCCCGTGGGGCAGTGCGCGCTGTCACGCGGCGAAAACGACGAAGCCCGGCGCGAGGCCGGGCTTCGAGGGCGACCGGGGAGCCGCGGGACAGGGGCTGGTGCCGCTGACTGTCCTCTGACTCCTGATTGCTGACTCCTGAGTTACATGTCCATGTCGCCCATGCCGCCCATGCCGCCCATGCCGCCGCCACCGCCCATCGGCTTCTCGTCCTTCGGCGACTCGGCGACCATCGCTTCGGTCGTCAGCATCAGCGAGGCGACCGACGCGGCGTTCTGCAGCGCGAAACGCGTCACCTTGGTCGGATCGAGCACGCCCATCTCGACCATGTCGCCGTACTGGCCGGTGGCCGCGTTGAAGCCGAAATTACCCTTGCCCTCGACGACCTTGTTGACCACGACCGACGGCTCGTCGCCGGCGTTCTGCACGATCTGACGCAGCGGCTCCTCGATCGCGCGCAGCACGATCTTGATGCCGGCTTCCTGGTCGGGGTTGTCGCCCTTCAGGCCCTTGATGTTGGCACGGGCGCGCAGGTAGGCCACGCCGCCGCCGGCGACGATGCCTTCCTCGACGGCCGCGCGGGTCGCGTGCAGTGCGTCCTCGACGCGGGCCTTCTTCTCCTTCATCTCGACTTCGGTCGCGGCGCCGACCTTGATCACCGCCACGCCGCCGGCGAGCTTGGCCACGCGCTCTTGGAGCTTCTCCTTGTCGTAGTCGGAGGTCGCTTCCTCGATCTGCTTGCGGATGTTCTTCACGCGCGCCTCGATCGCCGCCTTCTCGCCGTGGCCGTCGATGATCGTCGTGTCTTCCTTGGCGGCCTCGATGCGCTTGGCGCGGCCGAGGTCCTTCAGCGTCGCGTTCTCGAGCTTGAGCCCGAGCTCCTCGGCGATCACCGTGCCGCCGCTCAGGATCGCGATGTCCTCGAGCATCGCCTTGCGGCGGTCGCCGAAGCCCGGCGCCTTGACGGCCACGGTCTTCAGGATGCCGCGGATGTTGTTGACGACCAGCGTCGCGAGCGCCTCGCCGTCGACGTCCTCGGCGACGATGACGAGCGGCTTGCCCGACTTGGCGACCTGTTCGAGCAGCGGCAGCAGGTCACGGATGTTCGAGATCTTCTTGTCGTGCAGCAGGATGTACGGATCCTCGAGGATCGCGACCTGCTTGTCGGGATTGTTGATGAAGTACGGCGATATGTAGCCGCGGTCGAACTGCATGCCCTCGACCAGGTCGAGCTCGTTCTCCAGGCCCTTGCCGTCCTCGACGGTGATCACGCCTTCCTTGCCGACCTTGTCCATCGCCTCGGCGATCGTCTTGCCGATCGACTCGTCCGCGTTGGCCGAGATCGAGCCGACCTGGGCGATCTCCTTGCTGGTCGAACACGGCTTGCTGATCTTCTTCAGCTCGTCGACGACCGCGACGACGGCCTTGTCGATGCCGCGCTTCAGGTCCATCGGGTTCATGCCGGCGGCGACGAATTTCATGCCTTCGGCGATGATCGACTGCGCGAGCACGGTCGCGGTGGTGGTGCCGTCGCCGGCCACGTCGGAGGTCTTGGACGCGACTTCCTTCACCATCTGCGCGCCCATGTTCTCGAACTTGTCCTTGAGCTCGATTTCCTTCGCGACGGACACGCCGTCCTTGGTGATGGTGGGCGCGCCGAAGCTGCGCTCGAGGACGACGTTGCGGCCCTTCGGGCCGAGCGTGATCTTGACGGCGTTCGACAGGATGTTCACGCCGTTCACCATCTTGTTGCGGACGTTTTCGCCGAAGCGGACGTCTTTGGCTGCCATGTTTAGTGTCTCCTGATGCGTGGGATTCGGTTCTGGGACGGGCTCGTTACGCGATCACGCCGATCACGTCGTCTTCGCGCATGTGCAGGTAGTCGGCGCCTTCCATCTTGAATTCCTGGCCGGAGTACTTGCCGAACAGGATCTTGTCGCCGACCTTCACGCCCATCGGGACGAGCTTGCCGTTGTCGTCGGTCTTGCCGGGCCCGACGGCGATCACCTCGCCCATCGAAGGCTTTTCGGCAGCCGTGTCCGGGATCACGATGCCACCGGCGGACTTCCGCTCCTCTTCCAGCCGCTTGACGATGATCCGGTCATGCAAGGGACGAAGCTTCATGTTAGCACTCACTCCTGTTGGTTGCGCTTTGAAATCATCGGGTTAGGCCAAGGAACCGCAGCCGGCGACGCGGTGCGATGGACTCCCGGCCCGATCGGGCGACGATCAAGTTGTTAGCACTCGCCCGACACGAGTGCTAATGATAGCGATCGTCGCGATCGATTTCAACCCGACGCCGTTGGCCGCCTGTCGCCGCCGCCGGCCCGCTCCGCGCATCGCCCGCCCACGCCCGCGCCGGAGGGTTTCTAATAGGACCGAGACCCCGCCGCATCCCGCTGTCCCCATGCTCCGCCCCGCCCACATCGGCCACCTCGCCATGCTTCGCTCGCTGATTCGCGACGGCGCGCGCGACGGCAGCTTCCAGCCGGAACTCGCGTGGGACTCCGCGGAGTCGGAGCGCTTCTTCGCCGAACTGAAGCAGGCGCTCAAATCGGGCTATTTCGTCGTCGAGGACCCGCAGACCGGCGAAATGCGCACGGTCGCGGTGCCGGGATACGTCTACTGGGCCGACGAGACCGTCGGCAACGAGCCGCCGGTGGGCTTCGGCCTCTTCCGCGCGGCGAGAGGCGGCGGCTACGAGCTCTGGCTCGCGGGTCTCGAGGGCGCGCTGCGCGGCCGCGGCCACGGCCGGGCCATGCTCGCGGCGCTCTTCGAGACGCCCACCGGCCGGGCCACGCGCTTCGTCCGCGTGCGGCGCACAAGCCGGTACGCCGAGGCCATCGCGGGACTGCTCGAGCAGCACGGCTTCACCGCGACGCGCGAGACGCCGCACGAGACCTACTTCGTGCGCGCCACGGCCGTCGCGCCCGGCGCCCGCCGCTGAGAACGCACTGCGCCCTGCGCCAACGGCGCGGCGGGATGCCGGTCGATCGGATCCGGCGAGTCCACGCGGACTCGCGGGCGCCTCAGGCGTCGCGCCGGCCCTTCGACGGCGACACACGCAACCCCGCGCCCGCCTCAACCGCGTGCCCGGCGGCGATCCAGCCGTCGAGGCCGCCGGCGAGCGCCCGCACGTCGGGGTGCCCGCGCGCGAGCAGGATCTGCGCCGCGCGGCGCGCGGAAATCTCGTTCGGGCAGGCGCAGTAGAAGACGATGGCGCGCTCGCGCGGCAGCGCGACGGTCTCCGCGCCGATGTCGTCGAGGTCGACGAGCATCGCGCCCGGTATGTGCGGCCGCGAACGGTGCGCGAGCTGCGAACCGACGTCGACCACCAGGGGCGGCCGCGCGGACGCGAGGCGCGCGGCGAGGTCGCGGCTGTCGATCATCGCGCTGGTGACGCTGCGCGCGAGCTGCCAGCGCTGCCAGGCCTTGTACGCGACGTAGAGCGCGAAGAGCGCGCCGAGCGCCAGGCCGGCGAGCGCCCCGTGCCGCGTCATCCAGCCGAGCAGCCCGTCGATCTGTCGGCGAAAGAGCGCACCAGCGGCCATCGCCGCGCCCACCCAGAGCATTGCGCTCGCCGTCGCCGCGAGCAGGAACGAAGGCAAGCGCATCCGCAGCGCGCCCGCGATCGGCGGTGCCACCGTCGAGAAGCCCGGCACGAACTTCGACACGACCAGCGAGTAGAACCCCCAGCGCTCGAAGATGCCCTCGGTCTGCCGCACGCACGCATCGGGGGACAACGACATGCGGCACAGCAGCCGCAGCACAGGATAGCCGTAGCGCCGCCCTGCCCAGAACCACAGCGTGTCGGCAACCACCGACGCCAAGACCGCAATCGCGAACACGCCGGCCGCCGAGATGCGTCCGTCGACGGCGAGCGCCGCCGCGACCATCATCGTCGGCACCGAGGGGATCGGCAGGCCGAGCTGCTGAAGGAACACGTTCAGCCCGACCAGCGCCACGCCGTGACGGAGCAGCTCTTCGAGGATGGCGTCCATGGCTTCGGCGCGTCCGGCGCTCAACCCCCGAAAGTAGGGTCAGACTCGAATTTCCGCAACGGCCGGCCCGGGGGTCGCGTGGCGAAAGTCGAGTCTGACCCCGCTTTCAGTGCGCGCGCTCCCAGTTCGGGCCGGCGCCAACGTCGACGACCAGGGGCACGGAGAGCGTCGCCACGCCGGTCATGCAACGAGGAAGCTCGGACTTCACACGCTCAAGTTCGCCCGCGGGCACCTCGAGCACGAGCTCGTCGTGGACCTGCAACAGGAGGCGCGTCGCGAGCCGGGCCTCGGCGATCCACCGGTCGACGGCGATCATCGCGAGCTTGACCAGGTCGGCGGCGGTGCCCTGCATCGGCGCGTTGATCGCGGCGCGCTCGGCGCCGGCGCGACGCGGCCCGCCGGCTGCCTTGATGTCGGGCAGCCACAGCCGGCGGCCGAACACCGTCTCGACGTAGCCCTGCTCGCGCGCGAGCTCCCGCGTGCGCCGCATGTAGTCGGCGACGCCCGGATAGCGGGCGAAATACTTGTCGATGAACTGCTGCGCTGCGCCGCGCTCGATGCCCAGCTGCTGCGCGAGCCCGAACGCGCCCATGCCGTAGATCAGGCCGAAGTTGACCGCCTTGATGTAGCGGCGCTGGTCGGCGGTGACGTCGGCGGCGGGCACGCCGAAGATCTCGGCGGCGGTTGCGCGGTGGATGTCGGCGCCCTCGTGGAACGCGCGCGTCAGCGCCGGGTCGCCGGAGAGGTGCGCCATGATGCGCAGCTCGATCTGCGAGTAGTCGGCGGACAAGATCACGTGGCCGGGCGGGGCCACGAACGCCTCGCGGATGCGCCTGCCCTCGGCCGTGCGCACGGGAATGTTCTGCAGGTTGGGATCGTTCGACGCGAGCCGCCCGGTGACGGCCGTCGCCTGCCCGAACGTGGTGTGCACGCGGCCGGTGCGCCGGTCGATCATCTGCGGCAGCTTGTCGGTGTACGTGCTCTTGAGCTTGGACAGCGCGCGGTGCTCGAGCAGGAGCTTCGGCAGCGGATAGTCGGCGGCGAGCGCCTCGAGCACCTCCTCGTCCGTCGACGGCTGCCCCGTGGCGGTCTTCTTCGTCACCGGCAGCCGCATCCGCGCGAACAGGATCTCGCCCAGTTGCTTCGGCGAGCCCAGGTTGAACGGCTGCCCCGCGAGCGCGTGCGCCTCGCGCTCGAGCGACATCACCCGCTCGGCGAGCTCGGCGCCCTGGCGCGCGAGCAGCGTCGCGTCGACCAGCACGCCGTGACGCTCCATGCGGAACAGCACCTCGCGCACCGGCATCTCGATCTCTCGGTAGAGGCGCTCGAGCTTCGCGTCGGCGGCGAGCTGCGGATGCAGGTGGCGGTGCAGCCGCAACGTCACGTCCGCGTCCTCCGCCGAGTACTCGGTCGCGTGCTCGAGGCTCACCTGGTCGAAGCCGATCTGCGACGCCCCCTTGCCGCACACTTCGGCATAGGCGATCGTCTTCCAGCCGAGGTGCCGCCACGCGAGGCTGTCCATGTCGTGGGGCTTGTGCGACTCGAGCACGTAGGACTCGAGCAGCGTGTCGTGGGCCACGCCCGCGAGCTCGACGCCGTGGTTGGCGAGCGCGTGCTGGTCGAACTTGACGTTCTGGCCGACCTTCGCGCGCTCCGCATTGCCGAACCACGGCGCGAGGCGCGCGAGCACCGCGTCGCGATCGAGCTGGTCGGGCGCGCCGGCGTAGCGGTGCGCAAGTGGCACGTAGCACGCGCGACCGGGCGCAACGCAGAACGACAGCCCGACGATGCGGTTGCCCATCGGGTCGAGGCTCGTCGTCTCGGTGTCGAACGAGACGAGCGCCGCAGCCTCGATGTCGGCGAGCCAGCGCGCCAGCGCCTCTTCCGTGAGCACCGTCTCGTAGGCGAGGTCCGTGGGCTTACCGTCGGCGGAGGTGTGCGCCGGCGGATCGAAGCGCCGGCCGGCGTCGTCGCGCGCCGCCATGGCCGCGATCGTGTCCGCCGCCGCGGCCGCGGGCGCCGCGCCGCCCGCGCGATCGCGCAGCCAGCTCTTGAACTCGAAGCGCCCGTAGAGCTCCGCGAGCTTCGCGCCGTCCGCACCGGCGATCACGAGGTCGCGCGGGGCTACCGGCAGATCGCAGTCGGTCTTCACCGTGAGGAGCTGCCGCCCTTTCGGCAGCCACTCGAGCGACGCGCGCAGGTTCTCGCCGACCACGCCGCCAATCTGCGCGGCATGCGCGACGATGTTGTCGAGCGAGCCGAACTGGGCGAGCCACTTGGCGGCCGTCTTCGGGCCGACCTTCGGCACGCCGGGCACGTTGTCCACCGCGTCGCCGGTGAGCGCGAGGAGGTCGAGCACCTGGTCGGGACGCACGCCGAACTTCGCGACGACGCCCTCGGGGTCGAGCGTCTCGTTGCTCATCGTGTTGACGCAGGTGACGCCGGGCTCGACCAATTGCGCGAGGTCCTTGTCGGAGGTAGAGATCAGCGTGTCGATGCCCTCGCGCTTCGCCGCCTTGGCGAGCGTGCCGATGACGTCGTCCGCCTCGACGCCGTCGACGACGAGGAGCGGCCAGCCGTTCGCGCGCACCAGCTCCTTCAGCGGCTCGAGCTGTCGCACGAGGTCGTCGGGCATCGGCGGCCGGTTCGCCTTGTACTGCGGGTACCAGTCGTCGCGGAAGGTCCGGCCGGGTGCGTCGAACACGACCGCGAAGTAGTCCGGCTTGCCGTCCTCGACCATTCGGCGCAACATCGCGAGCACTCCGCGCAGCGCGCCGGTGGGCTCGCCCTGTGACGTGCGCAGGTCGGGCAGCGCATGGAACGCGCGGTACAGATACGACGATCCATCGACCAGGACGAGCGTGGGCATGTCGCTTTCCGAGAAGATTCCCGAGCTGATCGACCCGCAGGCGCTCTATGCCTCCAATGGACAGGAGGCGTGGCGGGTGCTCGGGATTATGTCAGAGTTCACCGTCGCGACCGAAAGGCTGCGCGGCGTGAAGCCCGCGGTCTCGATGTTCGGCAGCGCGCGCATCGGCGAGGGGCACCCGTACTACGAGAAGACCTGCGACATCGCGCGAAGGCTGTCGGACGCGGGCTTCGCGGTGATCTCCGGCGGGGGACCGGGACTGATGGAGGCCGCGAACCGCGGCGCCTACGCCGGACGCTCGCCGGCGATCGGTCTCAACATCCTGCTGCCCGCCGAGCAGCACAGCAACGCCTACCAGGACGTCAGCGTCAACTTCCGCTACTTCTTTGCGCGCAAGATGATGTTCGTCCGCTTCGCCTCCGCGTACGTGGTGCTCCCGGGCGGCTTCGGCACGCTCGACGAGCTCTCGGAGTGCCTGACACTTGTGCAGACGGGCAAGTCGCGCAAGATCCCGATCATCCTCTCGGGCGCGGCGTTCTGGTCGGGACTCCTCGACTGGATGCGCGAGCGGCTCGTCGGCGAGGGGATGATCGCGCCCGAGGACATGGACCTCGTGCAGGTGATCGACGCGCCCGAGGCCGTGGTCGAGGCGATCTTCAGGTTCTACGAGGGCCGCGGCTTCCAGCCGACCCAGGCCGAGCGGCAGAAGATGCTGAATCTCTGAGGCGATCTCCGGGCCGCGGCGATCGCCTGCGGCCACCCCGGTCGAGCGAGCGGCCCGTACCGCGCCCCTTGGTCAGGGGGGCGCTCTGGTAGAATCGTGTCAACCGTAGCGGATACGAGCATGGCCCAGCCGCGCCCCACGCCGAACGTCGTCGCCCTGCTGCTCGCCGCGGCGTGCGCGGCCGTGCCGGCATGGTCGCAGCCCGTGCCACCGCCCCCGCCGCTCCCCGCCGAGACCGCGGTGCCGGCGACGCCACCGCTCGCCGGCGACCCCGACCTCGAGCCGCAGGTCACGATCATCCGTCGCGAGAACGAGACCGTCGAGGAAGTGCGCATGGGGGGCGAACTGCGGTTCATCAAAGTCACGCCGCGCCACGGCGTGCCGTACTACCTCATCCCCGACCAGAACGGCCGGCAGTTCACCCGCCGCGACAGCCTCGACATCTCGGTCAGAGTGCCGCTGTGGGTGCTGCTGTCCTGGTGAGCCCGACGCCCACGACAACCTCCGGCCCTCCGCGCAAGGCAGCGACAGACGCGGATGCTCCTCGATGTCGGTCTATACGACGGTTTCGGCTGAGGACCTGGACGCGTGGCTCGCCCGCTACGCGGTGGGCGCGCGCGCGGAGCTCTTGCCGATTGCCTCGGGGATAGAGAACACCAACTACTTCGTCACCACGACGAAGGGGCGCTACGTCCTCACGCTCTACGAGCGCCTGCCCCCCGAGGACCTTCCCTTCTACCTCAACCTGATGTCGCACCTCGCGAAGAGCGGCTGCGAGGTGCCGGCGCCCGAGCCGGACCGCACCGGCGCGCTTTTCTCGATCCTCAACGGCAAGCCGGCGAGCCTGGTCGCCCGTGTCGACGGTGCGCCGGTCGTCGACCCCGATGCGGCGCGCTGCCGCGCCGTCGGCGGGGCACTCGGCCGCCTGCACCTCGCCTCGCAGGGCTATCGCGCGCGGCTCACCAACCGCCGGGGCCCGGCGTGGTGGCGGCAGGCCGCGCGCGCGGTGCGGCCGTTCCTCACCCCCGACCAGAACGCGGCGATCGAGGCCGAGCTCGCCTTCCAGCAGGGGTGGGCCAAGCTCAGGCTGCCGAAAGGCGCGATCCACGCCGATCTCTTCGTCGACAACGTGCTGTTCTCCGGCGAGCGCGTCGCGGGCATCATCGACTTCGGCTTCGCCGCGACCGACTTCCTCGCCTACGACGTGGCGATCGCGGTCAACGACTGGTGCGACGAGAACGGCGCGCTCGACGCGGACCGCGTCGCCGCGTTCCTGGACGGCTACCACGCGGTGCGCCCGCTTTCCGCCGACGAGCGCGCGCAGTGGCCGGGACTCCTGCGCGCAGCGGCACTGCGCTTCTGGCTCTCCCGGCTCTACGACCTGTACCTGCCGCGCCCGGGCGAGCTCACGCACGCTCACGACCCGTCGCGGTTCGAGCGCATCCTGCGCGCGCGCGCGGCGACGATGCCGCAAATGCCGGAGCTTCCGTGCTGACCACCGCGTCGCCCGGCGCCGCATGACCACGCCCGCGCGCGCGACCGACGTCGTGTTCACGCGCCACCCGGCGCGGCGCGGCCTGGCCTGGCTCACCGAGTCCTGGGCGATGTTCTCTCGCGCCCGGCTGCCGTGGCTCGTGCTGATCTCGATGTACTACGCCATCCTTCTCGCCTTGAACCTCGCGGGGGTGAAGCTCTTCGGCGAGAACCTGGCGACGCTCGCCGGGCAGCTCCTGTGGCCGCTGCTGAAACCGGTGCTCGCGGTCGGGCTGCTTGCCGCGGCGTGGGCCCAGGAGCGCGGCGAAACGCCGGGCCCCGGGGACCTGTTCAAGGGCTTCAAGGCCAACGTGCGCGCGCTGGTCGCGCTCGGCTTCGTGTTCGTCGCAGGCGTCGCGCTCGCCGCGCTGGCGACGTCGCTGGTCGACGGTGGCCTGTTGCTGGGCCTGGTCGCGGGCGACACACCGCCGACCGTCGAGTCGCTTTCGGACGGACGACTGCAGGGCGGCCTGCTGTTCGGCGCGTTGGTCGCGCTCCCGGTGACGCTCGCGCTGTGGTTCGCGCCCGCGCTGGTCGTGTTCCAGGACGCGAGCCCCGCCACCGCGCTCGGTGCGAGCCTGCGCGCGGCGCTCGCCAACTGGCGTCCGCTGCTCGTCTATGCGTTCGGCGTGTTCGCCTTCGGCGTCGTGCTGCCGCTCGTCGCCGGCCAGACGCTGCTGATGCTGGCGCCCAGCGAGGCGATGCTCGCGTTCGTGCGCTTCCTGCTGCTCGCCTACGGCCTCATGTTCGCGGCGACGCTGCACATCTCGGATTACGTGAGCTACCGCGACGTCTTCCACAGCGGCGAGACGCTCGCGCCGGTCGCCCCGGGCAACCCGCGCTAGGCCCCGCAGGCGAGATGCGCGAAGGAAGTCCGCCGCGGAGCGCGATCGCGCGCTGGCTGCCCGGCGTCGCGCAGCTCGCCGAGGCCCGCCGGACGTCGCTCGTCGGCGACGTCGCGGCTGGCGCCGCGGTGGCGATCGTGATGATCCCGTCGGTCCTCGCCTACTCCGAGCTCCTCGGGGTCGCGCCCGAGCTCGGCCTGTACTCGGCGCTCGGCGCGATGGCCGGCTACGCGCTGTTCGCGAGCTCGCGCAAGTGCATCGTCGGGCCCGACACCACCGTCGCCCTGCTCGCCGCGAGCGCGATCGCGCCGCTCGCCGCGGGCGATCCGGTGCGCGCCGCGGCGCTGGCCGCCGCGCTCGCGATGATGTCGGGCGCGCTGCTCGCGATCGCGGCGCGCTTCGACGTCGGCGCCGCCGCCGACCTCCTTTCCAAGCCGGTGCTGGTCGGCTACGCGAACGGCGCGGCGTTGATCCTGATCGCCTCGCAGCTCGCGTCGCTTCTCGGCGCGCCGATTCCGAGCGACGGCTTCTTCCACAAGCTCGCCGATGCCGCAATCGCCTTGCCGCACGCGCACCACCCGACCCTCGCGCTCGGCCTCGCCCTGGTGGCGCTGCTACTCGCGCTACGCGCATTCGTGCCGCGCGCGCCGGCGCCCCTCGCCGCCGTGGCCGTGGGCATCGCCGCGGCGCAGGCGCTCGGCCTCGCCGACGGCGGCCTCGCGATGCTGAAGCCGCTGCCGTCCGGCCTGCCGGCGCCTTCGCTGCCCCCGGTCGCGTTCGTCGACGTGCGCGCGCTCGTGCCCGGCGCGTTCGCGGTCGCGTTCCTCGTCTTCGCCGAGGGCATCGTGCTCGCGCAGACGCTCGCCGCGAAGCGGCGGGAGCCGGTCGACGCGGACGCGGAGCTCCGCGCCCTCGGCGTGGCCAACCTCGCCTCGGGCGCGCTCGGCGGCTACAGCGTCGGCGCGAGCGGGTCGCGGTCGATCACCGCGGACGCGGCGGGCGGCCGGACGCAACTGGCGCAGTGGGTCGCGCTCGCGGTGCTGGTCGCGTTCATGATCTGGCTCGCCCCGCTGATCGGGAGGCTGCCGCGCGTCGCGCTGGCCGCGATCCTGATCGTCGCCGGCATCGGCATGCTCGACCTCGCCGCGACCCGCGTGCTCGCGCGTCTCGACCGTCGCTCGCTCTGGCTGTCCCTCGCGGTCTCCGCAGGCGTGCTCGTGCTCGGCGTGCTGCCGGGCGTGCTGCTCGGCATCGCGCTTTCGGTCGCCCGGGTGACGATCGAGTTGGCGCGGCCCGGCGACGCACTGCTGCGCAGGCGACCCGACGACAAGCACTTCCACGACCTCGATCCGGACGAGGCGGGCGATGCGCCGCGCGGCGTCGTCGTCTACCGGCTGTACGCGCCGCTGCTTTTCGCCAACGCGCGCCACGTGGCCGAGCGGTTGCGCGCGCTGGTCGAAGGCCACGACCCGCCGGTTCGCTGCCTCGTCCTCGACCTGCAGGCGGTCACCCACGTCGACGTCACCGCAGCGGAAGTGCTGGTGGCGCTGCACGACGAGCTGCAGGACTTGGGCGTCGACGTTCGCTTCGCGCGCGCCAACCGGCCGCTGCGCGAGCAGCTCGCGCGCTGGCTCGAGGGGTACGAGATCGCGCACGAGCGCTTCTTCGCTTCGACGCACTCGGCGGTGGACGACTTCCTAAAGGCCGCCCCGGGCGAACGCCGATAGCGCGCCGCGCCAATGCGGCCGGCGTCGTCACGCCGCGGTGGCGCGCCGCGCGACCCGCCGGGCTCCTCCGGCGGCGCCGCGTCAGGCGGCTTCGAGCTTCGCGTACTCGAGCGCGAGCCACTTCACGCCCGCGTCGCGGAAGTTGACCTGCACGCGAGCGTCGCTGCCGCGCCCTTCGGCGTCGATGATGACGCCCAGCCCGAACTTGGCGTGGCGCACGCTCTGGCCGACGCGCCACGCCGGCGCGGGCGGCGTGGCCTGGGGGTACGACACGGCAGCCGCCACGGCCGTCGCGCCCCACTCGCTCTCGTCGACGTCGACCGCGCGGCGGCGCGGCGGCGACAGCCACTGCACGAGTTCGCGCGGGATCTCGTCGAGGAATCGGCTCTGGATGTTGTAGCGCGTCTGGCCGTGAAGCATCCGCGTCTGCGCCATCGTGAGGTAGATCCGCCGCCGCGCACGCGTGATCGCCACGTACATGAGCCGCCGCTCCTCCTCGAGGCCGGCGAGCTCGGCGCGGCTGTTCTCGTGCGGGAACAGGCCCTCCTCGAGGCCGGTGACGAACACGGTGTGGAACTCGAGGCCCTTGGCCGCGTGCACGGTCATGAGCTGCAGCGCCGGGCGTCCTTCCGCGGCCTGCGTCTCGCCCGCCTCGAGCGCCGCGTGCGCGAGGAACGCGGTGAGCGGGTCGGTCGCGCCCTCCTGCGCGCCGTCCTCGGGCGACGGTGCCCCCGCCTCGACGCGCTCGCCGATCATCGGCGCGTCGGTGGCGATCGCGGCCTCCCGCACGAAGCTCTCGGCCGCATTGACGAGCTCCTGCAGGTTCTCCAGCCGGTCCTGGCCGTCCTTCTCCGCGCGATAGTGGTCGGCGAGACCCGCGTGCTCGATCACGCGCGCGACCGCCTCCGGCAGCGGCAGCGCGGCGGTCTCGTGCCGCAGCCGCTCGATCAGCTTGACGAACGCCGCGACGCCGCCCCCGGCCCGGCCGCCGACGATGCCGCCGCATGCCGCCTGCCACAGCGTCGTCCCCGCGCCGCGGGCGTGGTCCTGGAGCTGCTCGAGGGAGCGCGCGCCCACGCCCCGGGCCGGGAAGTTGATCACGCGCAAGAGCGCGCCGTCGTCGCCGGGCGTGGCGATGAGCCGCAGGTAGGCGAGCGCGTGCTTGACCTCGACGCGCTCGAAGAAGCGCATGCCGCCCCAGACGCGGTAGGGAATCGCGGCGCCGAACAGCGCGTGCTCGAGGACGCGAGACTGCGCGTTGCTGCGGTAGAGGAGCGCGACCTCCGACAGTGGCACGCCCTCGTCGCCGAGGCTCCTCACGATGTCGACGACGAACGCCGCCTCGTCGATGTCCGACGGCGCGACGAACGCCCGCACGGGCTCGCCCTTGCCTTCGCTCGTCCACAGGTTCTTGCCGAGCCGCGCCCGGTTGTGGCGGATCAGCGCGTTCGCGGCGTCGAGGATCGTGCCGTGCGAGCGGTAGTTCTGCTCGAGCTTGATGAGTCGCACGGGCGCCCCGGGCGCCGCGAAGTCGCGCTCGAAGTGCTGCATGTTGGCGACGTTGGCGCCGCGGAACGCGTAGATCGACTGGTCGTCGTCGCCGACGGCGAAGACCGCCGCGCGCTCGCCAGCGAGCGTGCCCAACCACTTGTACTGCAGCACGTTCGTGTCCTGGAACTCGTCGACGAGCAGGTGCGAGAAGCGCCGCCGGTAATGCTCGCGGATCGGCTCGCTCCGTGTCAGGAGCTCATAGCTGCGCAGCAGCAGCTCGGCGAAGTCGACGACACCCTCGCGCTGGCACATCGCCTCGTAGAGCGCGTAGTGTTCCACCTGCGCGCGAGCGAACTCGTCGCCGGCCTCGACCGCGTTGGGACGCAGTCCCGCCTCCTTGGCGTCGGCGATGAAGTACTGCAGCTGCCGCACGGGATAGCGTTCGTCGTCGATGCCGTGCGCGCGGTACAAGCGCTTCAGGAGCGCCAGCTGGTCCTGCGTGTCGAGGATCTGGAAGAGCTGCGGCAGCTCGGCCTCGCGGTGGTGCGCGCGCAGCATGCGGTTGCACAGCCCGTGGAACGTGCCGATCCACATGCCACGCGTGTTGACCGGGGTGAGCGCCGACAGGCGCGTCATCATCTCGCGGGCCGCCTTGTTGGTGAACGTCACCGCGAGCACCGACAGCGGGCTCGCCTGCCCGGTCGCGAGGAGCCAGGCGATGCGGGTGGTGAGCACGCGGGTCTTGCCGCTGCCGGCGCCGGCGAGGATCAGCGCCGAGGCGTGCGGCAGCGTCACCGCGGCGAGCTGCTCGGGATTGAGGTCGGCGAGAAGGGGCGAAGGCATCGTGGCCGGGCGTGGCCCGGGCCGGGGATTATAAGGCGGCGGGTCGCGCCGCGACCGCGGGCCGGTGCGGCGGGCGCACGCCGACGCGGCGCGCGTGGGGCCGCTTTGCCAGCGCTATAATCCGCGCGCCCCTCACTGTCGCGGCCGCCGCTGGCCGCCCGCCCATGGCGCCCAAGCCCGAAGCCCAGCCGCCCGCGAATTCCGCGACGATGCGCACGTTCGTGCACTGGATCCGTGCGGCGGCGCCCTACGTGCACGCGTTCCGCGGCAGGACCTTCGTGATCGCCTTCGGCGGCGAGGTGGTCGCCGACGACTCGTTCCTCGGCGTCGTCCACGACCTCAACCTGCTGCACAGCCTCGGCATCCGGCTCGTCGTCGTCCACGGCTGCCGGCCGCAGGTCGAGGCGATCCTGGCGCAGCAAGGCTTCGAGAGCGCCTACGCGCACGGCGTGCGCGTGACCGACGCCGATGCGATGGACTGCGTGCTCGAGGCCGCCGGACAGGTGCGCTCGCGCATCGAGGCGCTGCTCTCGCTCGGCCTCGCCAACTCGCCGATGGCGGGCGCGCGCAACCGGGTGTCGTCCGGCAATTACATCACCGCGAAGCCGCTCGGCGTGGTCGAAGGCGTCGACATGCAGTACACCGGTGAAGTGCGCCGGGTCGACAGCGAGGCGATCGCGCAGCGGCTCGAGGACGGCGACATCGTGCTGATCTCCCCGATCGGCTATTCGCCCACCGGCGAGATATTCAACCTCACGGTCGAGGAGGTGGCCACGCAGGTCGCGGTCCGCGTGGCGGCGACGAAGCTCGTCTTCCTTATCGACGCGGACGGCGTGCGCAACGGCCGCCGGCAGCTGCTGACCGAGCTGTCGACCCGCGACGCCGAGGCGCTGCTCGCCGCGAAGGGGCAGCGGCTGCACCAGGACGTGCGCCTCTACCTGCCGGCCGCGGTGCGGGCGTGCGACAACGGCGTCAAGCGCGCGCACCTCATCTCGCGGCACCTCGACGGCGCCCTCCTGCTCGAGCTCTTCACCCGCGACGGCGTGGGCACGATGGTCGCCGCGACCGCGCTCGCGCACCAGCGCAACGCGACGATCGACGACGTCGGCGGCATCCTCGCGATCATCGAGCCCCTCGAGGAGCAGGGGGTGCTCGTGCGTCGCTCTCGCGAGCGGCTCGAGGCCGAGATCGAGCGCTTCGTCGTCACGGAGTACGACAACCACATCGTCGGCTGCGCGGCGCTGTACGCCTTCCCCGAGGACAAGGTGGGCGAGCTCGCCGCGCTCGCCGTTCACCCGGACTTCCGTCGCGAAGGGTACGGCGAGGCGCTGATGCGC
>Ga0209594_1000736_pt1 | contig 17991 bp, 15 predicted proteins | sample AshMeaCrysSpring_FD_184126 | JGI IMG/M metagenome (GOLD analysis project Ga0209594, IMG submission 184126) | Groundwater microbial communities from Big Spring, Nevada to study Microbial Dark Matter (Phase II) - Ash Meadows Crystal Spring... | ecosystem: Environmental > Aquatic > Deep subsurface...
ATGGAACAGCCGTCTCTGCTGGTGGAGGGTCTGTAAGACCTAAAGGTGGTCGTAAGATTATCTTTGGGCAAGACCCCGTGAACCCAGAAACATCTAGCTCAGTCGCAGACGGCTAGATGTAGTTCATAGTAAGAGAATCTTAAAAGTTTCAAGATTTAAACAGTATGAAATTCTTAACCAAAAAGCGCATAAAAAAAGTTACCGCATTATTAATTGGAGCAATTGTTCTTATTGGTGGCTGTAATAAAATAACAAAAGCTCCACCTCATCAACCTCAAAATTCCCAGATAATTCGAGGGGTTTGGATGACTCATGTAGGCAATGCTTTCTATGTTTATACAGGACAATTAGATAATGTTTTTCATCAACTTTCTCGTCTCAATTTTAATCGGGTTTATCTGGGAGTTTATAATGATGGTGTCACTTATCCAAGTAAAATTAGTTATCGCAATCGAGAAACAAATCTCCCCTTATTTAATCCTTTAAATAGTGCAATTCACGAAGGAAAACGACAAGGTTTAAAAATTTATGCTTGGTTTGAATATGGTTTAATGTTACACACTGACGATCCTATTGCTAAAAAGCATCCTGAGTGGTTATTAGGAGAAGGAAAAGTAGTTAATGGTTTTGTTTGGTTAAATCCAAGTCATCCAGAAGTTGAACAATATTTTATCGATTTATTTACTGAATTTGCCTATCTTTATCCTAAATTAGAAGGCATTCAATTAGATGACCATTGGTCAGTTCCCACTGAATTTGGTAATCATGCTTCAGCACTAACTCAATTAACCGCAAAAATTGTTAATACAGTCAAAAAAATTAACCCTCATTGGGTTATTTCTCTTTCCCCTAATCCTCCCCGTTTTGCCTATAATGAATATTCTCAAGATTGGTTAACTTGGGTGCGTCAAGGTTATATTGATGAAGTTGTTGTTCAAGTTTATCGTCCAACAACAGAAGAAGTAAGAACAACCCTATACTATTCTGGCTTAAAAGAAGCGAGTAAATATGTGCCAGTGGCGGCAGGAATTTATACAGGTTTTAGTGGTAAAGGGTTGGAGATCAGACAATTAGCAGAAGTTATTAAACAAGTAGAGGTTGTTGAAAGTCAAGGCTATGGATATTCATTATTTACCTATGAATATACCTTTAGTTTTCTTCGTTTAGCCAGCACTAAAACTAAAGAGTCTTTTTTTAGAAGTTCCAATTAACTTATAAACTAATTATAAGCGATCGCTGGTTAGTCTCATTACTGCCTTTAACTATATTTATAAGGATTTTTTAAATTTACCAATTCAGTTACAACAAAAAGCGGCACAATGTACCGCAAGTCGGGGGGTTTACCAGGAATAATTTGTTATTTTTCCCTGAAAAAGTAGCCTTTTCAGTGGCTCTTAAAAAAAGGCAACCATTACCCCTAAATCTATTTTGAGATTAAGCAATTGTGGTAAGCAAAATCAGTGCTTTGATTATTTAGGCAACTGAAAAGTAAATCTGCTAAGTTTAAATTTAACAACTGTTTTTTTATTTCCTACAAAACCGATTTATAATTGTTCCTAAACCAAAAACTACCAGAGCAATAAAATTATTTGATTCTGGTACAGATTGGGGAGTAACACTTACTTCTGAAGTCCCAACAGTGTCTTCAACTGAGATAATAAAATCTGTGATGAGAAACTCATCAACTTGGTTGCTAAAATTGACAAACCAGGTGGAATCTAAAGGAAATCCAGGCTCTGGCGTACCACGACCAGTGGTACGAATCACAAACTCTAAATCATTGGTTCCAATAACATAGTTAAATTCATCAACTGCTATGGGTTCATCTTTGTTAATTGCATCAACAAGAAAAAATTCCTGCGTTATGGGGTCAACATAATATACATTTCCTCCAAATTTATCTACTTCTAAAGCTGATATTACTCCATCACTATTTGCGTCATCAGCAGTAAATTCACCTAGTAATTCTCCTCCATTATCATATGTCCGCGAGAAAGAAAAATCAGCCCCTATTGCTTGCTGATTTAGCGCAAGACTCATTAAAAAACCAGTAGTAACAGCAAAAAATTTTTTGGTCATTATTATCTTTTCAACAATTAATATTTGGCTATAATAACATTTATTTTCGCAGAAGGAAAGGAAAATGCGTATTTCTCGAATGGACGCGGTACAATCTCCAATTATTCCTGTTGTTGGACAACTGATTAATAGTTCTCCTGGTACGATTTCTTTGGGTCAAGGAGTCGCTTATTATAACCCACCTGAAGAGGCGATCGCCCGTCTGTCTCAATTCCTAGAAAACCCAGAAAATAACAAATATAAAGCAGTCATAGGTATTCCCCCATTACTAACTGTAATTGCAGCAAAACTAACAGCAGAAAATCAGATTAAAATCAACCAAAACAACTGTATTGTGGTAACAGCAGGAGCAAATATGGGGTTTATGAATGCCATTCTTGCTATTAGCTCACCAGGAGATGAAATCATTCTGCAAACCCCCTATTATTTCAACCACGAAATGGCAATTATCATGGCTAATTGTCGCCCAGTTTTAGTTAGTACTGATGCACATTATCAACTGCGTCCAGAAGCAATAGCTCAAGCAATTACAGAGAAAACCAAAGCAGTAGTTACAATTTCTCCTAATAATCCTACAGGCGCAGTATATTCTGAGGAAGCATTGCGGGAAGTCAATCAAATCTGTAAAGAAAAGGGAATTTATCATATTAGTGATGAGACTTATGAATATTTTACTTATGAGGGAATAAAACATTTTTCTCCAGGGTCAATTTACCAAAGTAATAACCATACAATTTCCCTTTTTAGTCTTTCCAAAGCCTATGGTTTTGCTAGTTGGCGCATCGGTTATATGGTAATGCCAAAACATCTGCTAGATGCAGTAAAAAAAGTGCAGGATACCATTTTAATTTGCCCACCAGTAATTTCTCAATATGCAGCTTTAGGAGCATTAGAAGCAGGGAAAAGTTATTGTGAAAAACACCTAAAAGAAATAGCAGCAGTGCGGAAAATAGTGTTAGAATCATTAAAAGAAGTAGAGAATTTATGTACTGTTGCTCCAGCAAAAGGAGCTTTTTATGTGTTTTTGAAAGTGCAGAGTAAAATCAATGATTTTGAGTTAGTAGAAAGACTAATTAAAGAGCATAAAGTAGCAGTAATTCCAGGCAGCACTTTTGGCATGAATAATGGCTGTTATTTACGGGTAGCTTATGGAGCATTAGAAAAAGCAACAGCAGCAACAGGAATTGAAAGATTAGTAGCAGGATTAAAAACAATTTTAGGGGAAAATAAAAGTAAATGACTCGACAAGCTCACGACCAATTTGCTAAACAATATTTAGCGGAATTATTAAGCGCTTTAGGAGAGGTAGAAACCAGCCGTGATGTGACCAGTGAAGTGCGCCAAGTAGATTTATATTTTGTACCAGCAACCTCCCCAAAAGTTGACCCAGAAAATTATGGGATTTTGGGAAAAATTGCCACATCTACCTGTTTAATCGAACCGTTTCGTAATCCACCAACTCCAATAGAAGTGCGCAACTGCTTGTTAAAATTATTTATCATTCAGGAGGAAATGTTAGGCAAAGCTAAAAGGGAAAAAAACTCCCTAAAAGAAGCAGATTTACCTTGTTTATGGATTCTCTCCCCTTCTGTTTCTCCAAGACTTACAGAAGGATTTGGTGCTAAACTAAATCCAAAGAAACAATGGTCAGAAGGAATTCATTTTTTCCCAGAATTTTACAAGACAGGAATTGTCGCCATTAACCAATTACCTATTAACCCCTTTACGTTGTGGTTAAGACTGCTCGGAAGAGGTGCAACTCAACAACAAGCAGTAAATGAGTTAGTATCATTGCCAGAAAATAACGCTTTTAAAGGGGAAATTTTAGAACTGTTAGCTAACTGGCGGATTAATGTCCAAGTGAATCAAAATTTAACCAATGATGACCAGGAGTTGATTATGAACTTATCACCAGCTTATCTCCGTTGGCGGGAAGATACTTTACTTGAAGGAAGACGAGAGTTAGTCTCTAACCTGCTTAAAGTTCGCTTTGGTTCAATAGATGAAGCATTAGCTAAAATAATAGAGCCAATGTTGCAGTTATCACCAGAAGAATTAACTCCTTTACTGCTTAATTCTTCCTGTGAGGAATTATTAGCTCGATTTGGAGGAGAGTTAAATTAGAACAGGTTTTAACTAAGAGAAATTGGGGTCACAAATTAACCGTGACCTCAATTATTTATTCCGCAAACTTGACGCGAAAATATTTGCGATATAAGTCACAGCTAACTGTAGCTAAATCCCCCTGTAAATTTACTAGCCCCAGACTTTGTAATTTAAATCCTTTTACCTGTTCTAATGATATTGGTTCATCTGCTTTAACTACCTGCTGATAAGCAGTAGCTAGTTCAGTATTTTTTTGTAGATACCATAATTGACTGTGGAGATGGCTGCTAAAAATTCCTGTATCAGTAGCAGCAGAAACTAACAAATTTTCCAAAGAAATTTTGCGCCTAACGCTTTCGTATAATGCTAGTCTCACCAAATAGGGAAACCCACCCAATAAATCTATTAATAAATTTAGCTCCAAGTAAGTTAAATTAAGTCCATGACGTAAGGCTAAATCTTGCACTTGAGCCTGTGTAAAAGGCAACAATTCAATAGATAAACCAACATTAAAAGGTGATTTATTGATATTCAAAGGGATATAAACATCGGTAGAGTTTACCAGCAACAACCTGAGTTTTTGCCACACATAAATATCTTTAGTTTCTTCATGCCAAGAACGTAATAAACAGAGAAAATCACGGGTTAAATCTGGATAGTCAAAAATTTGATTCACTTCATCTATAGCTAAAAGTATTGGATTATTTATTTCTTGTAGCAAATATCCCTGAAAATAGAGACTACAACTGAGCAAAATTCCAATATCTTTGTCCCAAAAATCATTTAATTTGGATTCTAGTTGTAAATGTCTAGTTGCATTAGCACATAACCAGCGTAAGAATTTTTCTGTGGAAGTAAAAACCGCTTTATCCGCACAATTAAGACTTAATCTAACTGTGTGATAATTCTGTTTTTTAGCATAATTAAGTAATCTTACCATCAAAGAACTTTTACCCATTTTTTTGGGAGCTTTAATCCGCAGTAAAGCTCCATTTTTGAGCATTTCCTCATAACATCTCCCTTCTTCTGGCTGACGCTCAATATAAAAAGCAGAATCTAAAGGAACTTGTCCTTCTGGAGATTCTAATCTTGTTAATATAGGCTGAGAAAATGCTTTTTTGGGGTTGACTTTTAGAGCTTTTTCCAGCAAACTATAACAATTTTTTTTATTAACTTTTTCAGCTAAAGATTCTGAAAGCATCTTCCATAATTCAGGAGCCACCCTTTGTTTGATATAATTGTCAGAGTAGCCATATTCTTCGGCTATTTGATCATAGGTTTTTTTAGGATTTGCCAAAGATTCCCGCAGAATTGTTTTTTGGATATAACTGAGGGATTTGTTGTTGTTGGTTTTAATTAAATTCTCAACTAATTCTAAGATTTCTTCTAGCTCATTCATTAGCTATTACTCTTATTAATGTTTAGCTCTTCAAATTTAGTATAACACACATATTTGTTGTTAAAATTTGCAATGAAAACAAATATGTGTGTTATTCGCCAAAAACAGCTACTTGTAAGCTTGTAAGATATTGTGCAGTACTTTTTCTCAGCAAATTTGTCAATTTTAGCTATTGACATTTAAAACAAATTATGGTAGCAAGGTGAACTTTTGCCCCTAACAACTATGTCAACTTTATAGCTTTTGTTTTTGAGAAATTTGAAGGCATACTAAGAAAAGAACTTCCATGAGGACTTATTACAAAAAAAAATTTCCAGCTAGCAACTATGGTAAAGTAGTCATTCGTCATTCTTATTAAAGACTTGACGCTTATGACTACCTTTTTTTTCTCTCTACAGATAACAAGGCAATTATGCTAAAAATACACTCCATCTCCACCCTGCCCATTTATACTATAGTTATGATATAGATTAAGTCGTGGGAGACAAGGCTTAAACCTTGTATTGTTAGCATACTTATTACTACGCTACCATACATTTTTATTAATAAAACTTTATCTTTGTTTAAAATTATTCAAATAGAAATAAAATTTGTTATCATCATATAATAAAGCACCGAATAAGATTAATAGTTCTTATTCATAATGCTACTTAAAAAAAATAATGAACAGCCAAGAAATTCGCCATTTAGTAATAATAGAAGATCCAAGAGGAAAAAGGAAAATTGAATTAAAAGATCCTGTTTATTCAATTGGTCGTCATTCGAGCAACTCTATTGTAGTTGCTTCGCGTCAAGTATCCCGTTTTCACGCTACTATTTTGAAAAAAAAATCAGAAAGTGAGCAATATACATTCTGGATAATTGACGGAAATTTAAAAGGACAAAAAAGTCAAAACGGAATATTTGTCAATGGTCAAAGATGCTGGGTAAGGGAGTTAAAACACGGGGATGTCATCAATTTTTGTGATGTTAAAGCAACCTATTACCTTTTAGCTCCCGCAGAAAATACCTTCTTTCAAAATCCACAAGAAGAAGAAGATATTGAAGTAATTTTCTCAAGTGACTTGCAAACAACCCCAGCCTTAATCTCAGAAATAAATTTAGAAGCATCAACTGAATTAAGTAAATTAGCTTCTTTTCCAAAATTAGCTCCTTATCCCATAATTGAACTAGATTTTTCAGGTAAAATAACTTATATTAATCCAGCAGCAAAAGAACAATTTCAAGACATAGAAGAAAGTCAAGTAGAACATCCCCTCCTACTTGATTTACTTACGCCCCCATTTAATGATTTTTCTCGACAAGTGACCATAGGAGAACAAATATTTGAAGAATATATTCACTATCTACCAGAAAATAAGCTAGTTAGAATTTACGCTTTTAATGTTAGTGAACGCCCAAAAAATCCCGAAAATATTAATTTATACGACAAAGAAACTGGTTTTCCCAATCCAATATTATTTAATGAGCATTTATCCTTCGCTCTTACCAATGCCAAAACTCATCATTATTTAATGGCTTTAATCTTGATAGAAATTAATGAGAATTTAACCCAAAAAATCTTACAAGAAATCGCAAAAGTATTGAGAAATTGTTGTCGAGAAGGTGATATTTTTGCTCGTCTTGAAGAACAGAATTTCGCATTGTTATTACCTCAAATAAGTAGTGTAGAATACATAGGAAAAATTAACAAAAAAATTCTCCAACAATTTAGTAAACCTTTAGCAGTAGAACAACATAAAATTAACCTAACAACTAATATTGGTATCGCCGTATATCCTCAAGATGGTGAAGAGGTCGAAACCATTTTAAAAGCTGCAAATACAGCAGTATTTAGAAGTAAAAAACAAGGAAAAAATAACTATCAGTATTATAACCGCAAATTTAACTTAGAAGAATCTCAGCTATCTCAGTTAGAAAATGAACTTTCTCAAGCATTAAAAAAAGAAGAATTTCTCCTTCATTATCAGCCCCAATTTGACCTCAACACAGGGGATATTTGTGGTTTAGAAGCACTTTTACGCTGGAAACACCCAGAAAAAGGGCTAATATCCCCCCTCGAATTTATCCCCCAAGCCGAAAAAATAGGTTTAATTGTATCCATTGGTCAATGGGTATTACAGACAGCCGCAGCTCAAAATAAAGCATGGCAAAATGCAGGACTGCGACCTATAAAAATGGCAGTAAATATTGGAAAAAATCAATTTTATCAATGGAACTTGCTTAACACTGTTAGCCAAATATTAAAACAAACAAGATTAGAACCTCAGTGGTTAGAGTTAGAAATAACAGAAGTTACAATTAGACAAAATTGGGAGTCAGTCCGTCAGACAATACCCGCATTACTTCAGATGGGAGTTCATCTCTGTCTCGATGATTTTGGGATAGGTTATTCTTCTATAGGTTATCTCAAACAATTTAAATTTCATACACTTAAAATAGCTCAAACTTTTATAGAAGAGCTTCAAGATAACCCCCAAGATAAGGCTATTGTTTCTACAGCGATCGCCCTAGGAAATGGCTTTAATTTGCGAGTCATCGCAGAAGGAGTAGAAACCCCCGAACAATTAGAAATATTGCGCAGTCTTCACTGTTCTCAAGTTCAGGGTTACTTATTTAGTCCACCCCTTCCAGCAGAAGAAATAACAGAAATTCTTACTGCTTATTCCACCGATATTTCCACCGATATCTCTACAGAATATTTTGACATCTAGCTCTTACTTATTTTTGTGAAAAAATCTTTATACTTATAGAGTTAAAACAACCACTTAAAATTCACAAAAATTAGATTCACTTAGATAAATTATGGTATAATCAGGAACATAGATAATTAGTTTAATTTGAAAAAAACATGACAACCACTACACCTATAGAATCAAAATCCAGTAAAAACTCTGAACCCCAAGTTAGTCATATCTTAATAATAGAAACAACAACAGGAACAAAGAAATTAGAACTCAAAAAAGCAGTTTATTCAATAGGAAGACACTCAAATAATTCAATAGTTCTTTCATCAGAAAAAGTATCTCGTTTTCACGCTACAATTTTCAAGAAACCGTCAACACATCCAGATTCATATTGGATAATGGACGGGAATTTTGAAGGAAAAAAAAGTCAAAACGGGATATTTATTAATGGAGAAAAATGCTGGATCAGAGAACTAAGACACAGAGACAGGATTCAAATCTGTGATACAACCATAAAATATTATCTAATTTACCCATCGCAAAAAGAAAATTTAAAACGTAAAGTTCAAGTAAAAATTGAGCAAGACAAAAAGCTAGAAAAACTAACAGATACAGACCTAATCAAGTTAGCTTCCTTTCCCAACTCCAGCCCCCATCCAATCATTGAAATAGATTTTTCAGGCAACATAAATTATCTTAATCCAGTAGCTAGTCAAAAATTTCCCGACCTAGAAAAAAGCAAATTAGAACATCCTTTACTAGAAACATTACTCCCACCGCACTCAAATAACTTCTCACGCTCAGTAAAAATAGGTAATGAATTTTTTGAAGAATATATACAGTATCTTCACGAAAGTAAACTGGTAAGAATTTACGTTTTTGAGATATCCTCCCGCAAATATATTAGCCATAAACCTCAGTTTTATGACCAACTAACTGGTTTACCCAACCAAATGCTTTTGAATGAACATCTATCCTTCGCCCTCACTAATATCAATCAAAAAAACCGCAACTTAGCAATTATACTTATCCAACTTAATAACCTCAAAAAAATCAAAGAAAATTTAGGAGAAGATATCAGCAATAAATTATTACAAAAAACAGCAAAACTCTTGACATCTCATTGTCAAGAAGGGTACACTTGTGCCCGTTGGCAAGAAGATAAATTTGCAGTATTGCTACCAGAAATTAATGGACCAGAAGAAGTAGCAAAAATGAGTAAGCAAATTTGTCAAACATTAGCCCAACCTTTGCAAGTAAAACAACATTTAATTTACCTTGAAACTAATATAGGAATTGCAGTTTATCCCCAAGATGGTGAACAAGCAACAACCCTTTTAAGTAAAGCAGATCGCGCCCTAATTCGCAGTCAAGAAGAAGGAAACAATAACTATCAGTTTTATAACAAAAAAATTCAGAGCGATGTTTCTAAAGTCTTGCAACTAGAACAACTTCTTGCTCAAGCAATCAAAAAACAAGAATTTGTCCTTTATTATCAGCCCCAATTTAACATCAATACCCGCAAAATTTGTGGAGTAGAAGCACTTTTGCGCTGGCAAAAACCCAATAATTCCCTAATTTTTCCCACAGACTTTATGAAACAAGCAGAAAAATCAGGCTTAATAATTCCCATCGGCGAATGGGTATTACAAACAGCCGCAGCTCAAAATAAAGCATGGCAAAAAGCAGGACTACCACCAATAACAATAGCAGTTAACATTGGACAAAGCCAGTTCACAAAATCCAACCTTATCACAACAGTAACCAAAGTATTAGAACAAACAGAACTAGACCCGAAATGGTTAGAATTAGAAATAACAGAAACCACCTTAATGCAAAGTGGTGTTAACGTAAACAAAAAAATACCAGCTTTACTAGAAATGGGAGTTAACCTCTGTTTAGATGATTTTGGTACAGGTTATTCTTCTCAAGGTTATCTCAAAAAATATAACTTTAACACATTAAAAATCGCTCAAATATTTATCCGCGATCTGCAAAATAACCCCCAAGATCGAGCTATTATCTCCACCGCCATCACCCTGGGTTTTGGTTTTAATATGAGAGTAATTGCCGAAGGAGTAGAAACCCCCGAACAATTGGAAATATTACGCAGTCTCCGTTGTTCTCAAATACAAGGTTATTTATTCAGTAAACCACTCAATGTCGAAGAAATGACACAACTACTTGCTCAGTCTTCCCATACAATTTGATAACTGTCCTTGACTGATTAAAATAGATTCATAATTAATAGTATCCTAAAAAAAATACCATTAAACCCCATTTAACTATGTCTCAAAAACCTGATTACTCCTCAACTCACTCTCTCCCAGAAATCTGGAAAATAACAGCAGAAAAATACACAAATATCCTCGCACTCCATGACCCCCACAGTAAACCAGAAGTAAAAATCACATACAGTGAACTCTATCAAAAAATACAACAATTCGCCGCAGGTTTACAGACATTAGGAGTAAAACCAACAGCAAAAGTAGCCCTAATAGCAGATAATAGCCCCCGCTGGTTTATTGCCGATCAAGGAATTATGACCGCTGGGGCAACAGACGTGGTACGCTCTTCCCAAGCAGAAAGAGAAGAATTACTCTATATTCTCCAAGACAGCGACAGTACCAGTTTAGTAATAGAAGACCTCAAAACCCTCAACAAACTCCGCCCCCAACTCAACCAACTCCCCATCAACCTCATCATCCTACTCTCAGATGAAACAGTAGCAACAGATCAACCCCAAAAAATCCTCAACTTTAACCAATTAATGGCAATAGAAGGAGAACTACAACCAGTACAACAAAATCAAGAAACCCTAGCAACCCTAATATATACATCAGGAACAACAGGAAAACCCAAAGGCGTGATGTTATCCCATGGTAACTTACTCCACCAAGTAAGAAACCTCACGACAATCATTCAACCAGAACCAGGCGATCGCTTTCTCAGTATCCTCCCCAGTTGGCACTCTTACGAACGCAGTGCCGAATATTTTGCACTTTCCTTTGGTTGTACGCAAATATATACCAGCATCCGTCATTTTAAAAATGACCTAAAAACCTTCAAACCGCACTACATGGTAGCAGTTCCCCGTCTCTGGGAATCAATTTATGAAGGAGTACAAAAACAATTTAGAGAACAACCAGCTAACAAACAAAAACTGGTAAACTTCTTCCTCGCGCAATCAGAAAAATATATCATCGCCAACAGAATAGCCAATGACTTAAATTTAGATCATGCCAAACAAGGGAAATTAGCAGCAAAAATAAAAGCAGCAGCCCTGTCTCCTTTACACACATTAGGAGACAAAATAGTATATAAAAAAATAAGAGAAGCAGTTGGGGGAAATATCAAAGCATTAATAAGCGGGGGAGGTTCCTTAGCAATGCACCTAGAAAACTTTTATGAAATTATCAACATTCCCATCTTAGTCGGTTACGGACTCACAGAAACCTCCCCAGTAGTAACAGCACGTCTTCCTCAACATAACTTAAGAGGTTCAGCAGGAAAACCCCTCCGAGAGACAGAAGTAAAAATAGTTGACCCAGAAACCCGTCAAACATTACCCCAAGGAGAAAAAGGACTGGTATTACTCCGAGGAAAACAAATCATGCAGGGGTACTATAAAAAACCAGAAGCAACCGCAAAAGCAATAGACACAGAAGGATGGTTTGACAGTGGAGACTTAGGGTTGCTCACACCCCAAAATGATTTAGTCTTGACAGGAAGAGCAAAAGACACCATCGTTTTAAGTAACGGAGAAAATATTGAACCACAACCCATAGAAGATGCTTGTGTCAGAAGTCCATATATCGACCAAATAATGTTAGTTGGACAAGATATGCGATCGCTCGGTGCATTAATAGTCCCCAACTTTGAAGCACTAGAAAAATGGGCAACAGAACAACAACTCAACCTCAAATTTCCCCAAACCCAAAAAGAAGCAGAAAACAGCGACCTATACAATAAAAAAATTTTAGACCTATTCAAACAAGAATTAAACCGAGAAGTCAAAAACCGTCCAGGATACCGCCCAGACGACACAATAGGGCAATTTAAATTCATTATCGAGCCCTTCTCCCAAGAAAACGGAATGATGACACAAACCCTAAAAATAAAACGCCCAGTGGTTAGTCAACACTATGGGGATATCATAGACGGGATGTTTGCCAAATAATGGTCATTAGTTATTAGGCTATTATAGGGCGTGAAAATAAATAAGGATAACAAAGTATATGGAAGAAGGGAAAGGGTTACTCCTAAAAAGACCAGTAACAGTAAAAATCATCGTTACTCCCAGATGGAAAGAAGAAATGCAGCAACAACTGCAAGCACAAATGAATCAAATAGACTCTCAACTGCAACAACTAGAAATGCAAGCACAAAGAGCCATTACTGAAATTCAAAAACAAAGTATAGCAGTTGGCGAACAATTAAACCAGCAAATCGAAAGTATTCAAGGTCAAGTCAACAAGAAGAAAAACGAGTTACTCGAGAAAAAAACTCAATTACTTGGACAGTTAGAACAAGTACAATTACTTGAATTAGAAAAAGAAGTAGCCCAAGCACAACTAGAAAGCCTTTTCCAAGTGCAAAAAGGAGACAACCTCGTCAAAAAAATGAACGTCGAAGTAGTAATGCGCGACGGTATCGTAGAGGAAATTCGCGGCGACATCTAACACCATTTTTCTCAAGCAGTAATAGACAAGGGCGATCGCCCTTGTCTTACAAAATTCATTACACATATATAATATATAACAAATATTTTCAAAAAGAAATAGGAGAAGAAATCAACCTGATTTTTTCCATTGCCAGCAAATGGTAAGATGTAATTTGTCATTTGTTAACCCTTCGTAACTTGGGAAAAACGCTACATGATTCACGATATTTTCATGCCCGCTCTCAGCTCCACCATGACTGAAGGAAAAATAGTCTCCTGGGTAAAATCCCCAGGAGATAAAGTGGCAAAAGGAGAAACGGTAGTAGTAGTAGAGTCAGACAAAGCCGATATGGACGTAGAATCCTTTCAAGAAGGTTATCTGGCTACTATTTTGGTACAAGCAGGAGAAGAAGCACCAGTAGGTTCCCCTATTGCACTTCTAGCAGAAACAGAAGCAGAAATTGAAACAGCAAAACAACAAGCAAACTCTTCATCTGCAGCACCAGCACCAGCACCAGAACCAGCACCAGTAGCTCAAACAGCATCTGCTCCTCAACCAGCAGTAGCAGTGACCACTCAAACCAGTAATGGGCGCACCATAGCATCTCCCAGAGCACGTAAACTAGCAAAAGAATTTGGCGTAGACTGGAAAAACTTACCAGGAAGTGGCCCCTATGGACGCATAGTAGCCGAAGATATCGAAAAAGCAGCAGGAAAAACAAGCCAAAAACCCCCAGTAGTTGCACCAGCAGTAGCACCAACTCCAACTCCAGCAGTTGCACCAGCACCAAAACCAGCACCAATTCCAACACCAGCAGTAGCAGGAGAAACCGTCAAATTTAATACCCTGCAACAAGCAGTAGTCAGGAATATGGTCACAAGCTTGCAAGTGCCCACCTTCCACGTAGGTTACACAATAACCACCGACGCACTCGATAAACTATATCAACAAATTAAATCCAAAGGAGTAACCATGACCGCTCTGCTCGCAAAAGCAGTAGCAGTTACCCTCGCTAAACATCCCATAGTCAACGCTAGTTATACCGAACAAGGCATAAAATATAACAGCTCAATCAACGTAGCAGTAGCAGTCGCCATGCCAGATGGTGGGTTAATTACTCCAGTATTAAGGGAAGCAGAAAAATTAGATATATATTCCCTCTCTCGCACTTGGCAAGATTTAGTAGCTCGCTCAAGAACAAAACAACTGCAACCAGAAGAATATAACAGTGGCACCTTTACCCTCTCCAATTTGGGTATGTTTGGAGTCGATCGCTTTGATGCTATCCTACCCCCAGGACAAGGTTCAATTTTGGCGATCGCCGCCGCCCGTCCCACAGTAGTAGCAACCCCAGAAGGAATGTTAGGCATAAAACGTCAAATGGTAGTCAATATTACCTCTGACCACCGCATAATTTACGGTGCAGATGCAGCAGCCTTCTTACAAGACTTAGCCAACTTAATCGAAACCGATCCTCAATCCCTAACACTTTAAACAACTCCCAGGGTGCGTTGCCAGAGCGTAACGCACTTAAATTATTAATAAATATAAAAAAACAAACTAATGCGTAGAAAACTAACCCAACTATTTTTTGGCTTAATTTTCTTATTAATAATTGTAAGTCAAATAACAGCCTCAGTTTCTGCTCAATCAAATAGTGCCCTTTCTTCAGAAATATACACCCTAAAAAATAGAGTAAATCAATTAGAAACAGAAGTCCGTCGTTTAAATCAATTAAATATCCGCAACAACACTTCAAATACCAGCCAGAATTATACCCCACCCACTGTAAATAACACCCCAATTGGTGTTAGTGACCCCATGTTTGAACGTCTCGCAACTTTAGTAATTGAACTCAAAGAAAGGGTGATGGAATTAGAAAAGCAAATGGCAGAAATACAACAAAAAATAGAATCAATAAATTGATATAGGATACAAACCTCAATTATAGCAAGTAAAAGGATAATTAGCACATAGACAATGAGCTCGAGGCCCATTGCCCACCCATTGTATTAAGTCCTAATTATCTCTTTTTGTGTCTTAAATAACAACAAAAAAACTAAATTAGAATAATAATTTAATTATTATTACCCCATAAATAAGCAATGCCCGCAGCAAAAAACTCCGCCAGTAAACCAACAACCCGAAACAAAGCAACCACACTCAGCACAATACCAGGAGGAAAATGTACTGGATCAAAAGAGGCGATCGCCGTAGCTTCAAACACCCCCAAACCCCCAGGAGCACCAGGAATAATTAAACCCAAAAGCCAAGCCAAACTAAACACACTCAGTACCTGGGGAATATAACTAACATTAACAGGCATCAGTGCAGCCAAAACAAACAAAAAACCACCCCCCCGCAACAACAAAAAACCCAACTCCCCCAACAAAGGTAACAAAGGATATTGGTTTATCTCCACAGGTGCTGTATTATTTCCCTTAAGACGACTTAACAGACGAATACCCCAGTTAAGAACACAGGGATGCACCCCCAACAAAACCACCCCTAAACCCAAAAATTGTACCCAGTGACCAGTGTTTTTCATCAAACCCAAACTACTACTAATCAAAGCCACCAATAGAGCAGCAGCAGCCATCAGTAGAGGTTCTAACAACACACTCAAACTAGCAGCACCAAGAGAACCCCCAACCGACTTAACAGCAGATATCCGACCATAAAAATGCCACACATTACCAGGTAAATATTTAGCAATATTAGTAATCAGATAAATTTTAATTGCCTGAAAACCCCCAAAAGGCTGGTGAAAAGCTTTCAGTATCCAAGTCCACACCCACGCAGACCAAACATGAGCCCCAAAAGTAACCACCCCCGCCAAAACCAACATCAACCAGCCAAATAAGTCAATGCGCACTGCTGCAACTTCTCGCCAATGGTTTTTAAAAACAGACAACAAAAAAAATAGCGTCCCCCCCAAAATTACCCAGCGTAAGTAAGATTTAATCACTGACAAGAGTTTTTTCATCCCTGGTTATGCCGCTCCGTGAAATCTACTTAAATATCACTAATTATCTTTAATATTCACTTCCTGCTTCTTCCCAGTAGAGTCGGCTCTATTCTGGTCCACAGGCTTTTTACGAGAGAGCTTCCCGCTTATACTAAATTAGATTTTAAGTAGGATTTTTCTATTGTGATACTTGCATTTAAATCTCTATCAATTTCTAAACCACAGTGGTCACATTTAAAAATTCTTTCACTTAAATCTAACTTTTCTTTTACAGTGTCACAGTTACTACAAGTTTTTGAGGAGGGAAAGAATCTTTCTACGCTTCGACGGAGTTTACCCTGAGCGCAGCCGAAGGGCTCAGCGCACCGCAAATTCTAATGAGCTTCCATAGAGTTTGCATTTATATTCTAATTGTCGCCTAAACTCATAAAAACCCATATCTCCTATTGCTTTAGCTAATTTATGATTAGACATCATTCCTGCTACATTTAAATCTTCTATTACTACTACGCTGTGGTTTTTAGCTAAAAATGCGGTGCGCTGAGCCCTTCGGCTGCGCTCAGGGTAAACTCCGTCGAAGCGTAGTAATTTTATTAATACTATCCTTTCTTAAGTTAGAGATTTTTAAATGCAGTTTAGCTATTTTTAGTTGGGCTTTTTTGTAATTGTTAGAATGCTTGACTTTTTTTCTAAGTAAGTACTGCATTCTAGCTAATTTCTTTTCTAACTTTTTATAAGGTTTAGCTCCCAGAAATTTAGTTCCATCTGAACAAGTAGCTAGGGTTTTTATTCCCAGATCAACTCCAATAACATCTCTAGTTTTAACTGTATTATTTTCAGGGACTTCTATTTTAAAAGAAACAAACCATCTAGAAGCTTTTCTGCTAATAGTTACGTTTTTGGGTTTATATCCATAAGGTAGCTTTTCATAAGTTCTGACCCATCCTATTCTAGGTAATTTAATTGCAAAATGGTCACATTGAATTGAACCATCTAAATAAAAAGAATCATGCTTACCTTTCTTTTTAAAATGAGGAAAGCCTACTCTTTTTCCTCTGATTTTTTTACCTTTAAAAAAATCTTTAAAAGCTAGCATTAAATTTCTTAAAGCTTGCTGGGGAGGGCATTTAGAAACTTCATAATACCAAAGAAAGTCTGGCTTAACGGAAGAAACTAACCATTTATGCAAGTCTACGGCAGTTGGAAGCTTTAATCTATTTAGTGGATTTTCGCATATTATAGTCAAGAATAGCTTTTACTGCTCTTAAGCCTATATTCCAAGCATGACGAGCCACGCCACAATGTTTAGCAAAAGATGTGATTTGCTTATTATTTGGATTAAGCTCAGTCTTGAATCCTAGTAGCAATTTGATTTAATTCCTTTTTTAACTTAGAATCTACTCATAAAACTATGATAATGGTCAGACTGAACAAAATCAAGTAGATTTAATAAACTTTTCCGTTACTGCTAGAAGCCCCAATAAACCGCCATAGATTTTAATCTATGGCTAATAGCGAAAGTCCTCTAAAGAGGACTAACTGCAAACATAATCATGTTTGTAGTCTATTTTAATAGACATGAGAGCCAAAGTCTTAAAAACCCCCTACCCTCTCCTCCGCAGTTTCTGGGGGTAATTTGGCAAATCTAAAGCTAAACTGATAAATAAGAAGTTTTAAACCAGTTATGGCGTAAAGTAACAATGGTTTCCATTAATTCCACTACCCCGAAGGGTAGCGACTAACCAGTACAACTACGTGCCGTTAGCCTACAACTCTCTGGTTAACATTCTAGTCAATTCTCTTACCCCAGCCACATCTCTCCACAACATCGTTAAAACAGCAGCCACCATTAGAGGAAGAGTTAATATTCTATCTCGGAGACCCAATTCACGACAATATTTTCTTTGAGAGGCGAGATCTTCGCTCAACAACAGTTCCAATTGCCCTGATCTCGCCTCATCTTCCATCATTGGGCGTTGTTGTCGTTTGGCATGGTCACGATTAGTTTTTTGACTCATTGAAGGTTAATTACGGTTTATCCTTTCCTATTTTAATATAAAGTTACTCAAAGCTTTCTCATCCGCTCAC
>Ga0209594_1000737_pt1 | contig 17982 bp, 13 predicted proteins | sample AshMeaCrysSpring_FD_184126 | JGI IMG/M metagenome (GOLD analysis project Ga0209594, IMG submission 184126) | Groundwater microbial communities from Big Spring, Nevada to study Microbial Dark Matter (Phase II) - Ash Meadows Crystal Spring... | ecosystem: Environmental > Aquatic > Deep subsurface...
TAACCGTTAAACCATATAAATGTCAAACCCGCGCAGGCGGGTTTTTTTTTATGTAGCAACGGGTTTCAACCCGTTGCTGGGTGCGATAGGTTGATTGCCATAGGTTAAAACCTATGGCTACACAGACCAAACCCGCCTACGCGGGTTGGGTTTGTGGAGTGGTTACACATTTTTTGTGTGGATGGCCGTTAAACCATATAAATGTCAAACCCGCGCAGGCGGGTTTTTTTTGTGTAGCAACGGGTTTCAACCCGTTGCGTTCTGGGTGCGATCGCCTTTAGTGACAGAGGTTGATTACCATAGGTTAAAACCTATGGCTACACAGACCAAACCCGCCTGCGCGGGTTGGGCTTGTGGAATGGCTACACATTTTTTCTGTGAATAACCGTTAAACCATATAAATGTCAAACCCGCGCAGGCGGGTTTTTTTTTATGTAGCAACGGGTTTCAACCCGTTGCTGGGTGCGATAGGTTGATTGCCATAGGTTAAAACCTATGGCTACACAGACAAAACCCGCCTACGCGGGTTGGTTTTGTGGAATGGTTACACATTTTCTCTGTGGATGGCCGTTAAACCATATAAATGTCAAACCCGCGCAGGCGGGTTTTTTTTGTGTAGCAACGGGTTTCAACCCGTTGCGCCCTGGGTGCGATCGCCTTGCATGCGATCGCCCTAGGTGCCTTATGCGGTGCGCTGCATTTCGACGGAGTTTATCCGCGATCGCAGTCGAAGGGCGGTCACTTCGACTGCGCTCAGTGACCGCGTAGTCAGTGACCGCGTAGTCGAAGAGCGGTCACTTCGACTGCGCTCAGTGACCGCGTAGTCAGTGACCGCGTAGTCGAAAAACCAGCCCTAGAGAAATAGGGATCAATGGCCTTTTGCTGGTGAAGTTAAACAACTCCTGTAATAATTACATCATCAAAATCGAAAAACTGACCTTGATTGAGATTATTACCTTCATTTAGCTCTAAAATCGAATTTTTACCATCAATAATCATGCCAATATAGTAAGTACCCTCTCCAACCCAGAAGGAATCACCAACATCAGGTAAAGCCAGAGAGATAGTATCTTGAAAAGTACTATTACTGTTAAGACCATCAACTGTGCGAGTACCTAAAAGTAAGTCATTCTCAGATATCCAGTTATTGGTAGAGAGATAGAAGTCAACCTCAAACCCATCAGCATTTACTGTTCCTGTGTTATTTACAGTGAATAGCACATCTACCTCATTTCCTGCAGTTTGAGGTTCAGTAAGAATATCAAAACCTAACTGAGATGATAAGTCTGGTAAATCATCACGGGTTTGTTGAATTATTACATCATCGTTGTCAAAAAACTTGCCTTGATTGAGATTATTCTCTTCATTTGTCTCAACAATAGAGTCTTCCCCATCAATAATCATGCCCAGATAGTAAGTACCATCTCCTACCCAGAAATCATTATTTGTTTCAGGTAGCTCAAGCTGAACAGTATTCTCGAAGATGCCATTACTTTCAAGATTATCAATATCAAAAGTTTGTAATAAGAGATCATTGGCAGATATCCAGTCATTTTGGGAGAGGTATAAGCTGACTTTAAATTGACCTGCATTGCCAGTTCCTGTATTTTGGAGAGCGAACTGAACATTTACCGCATTTCCTGCTGTTGCGGGTTCAGTTTGCACATCAAAACCAAACTCTTGAGGTAATAAATCTGGTAATGGTGTAGGTTGAGGGGAATCATCACTAGCACCAAACACCACATAAGTCTTGCCACTATAATCTCCATTAGGGTCTGCACTATATGCTCCAATGAGTATGTCATCAAACCCATCCCCATTGATATCCCCTGCGCTGCTTACTGGATCGCCTGAGAAGTCAGACTCTGCTTCACCGTTTATTACAAAACCATTAGAGCCATCTAAACTACTTAACTCTAGTGTCTCACCAAAATCCTGATTTCTGCCAAATATCACATATGTCTTGCCACTTTGATAGCCATTGGGGTCTGCACCATATGCTCCTATTATCAGGTCACCAAACCCATCTCCATTGATATCCCCTGCACTGCTTACTGACCGCCCTGAGAAGTCATATTCTGCTTCACCGTTTATTACAAAACCATCAGAGCCATTTAAACTACTTAACTCTACTGTCTCATCAAAATCCTGATTTCTGCCAAAAACCACATATGTCTTGCCACTTTGATAGCCATTTGCGTCTGCATCTGGTGCTCCAATGAGTATGTCATCAAACCCATCCCCATTGATATCTCCTGCATTACTTACTGAAAAGCCTGATCTGTCAGATTCTGCTTCACTATTAATTACAAAACCATTAGAGCCATTTAAACTACTTAACTCTACTGTCTCACCAAAATCCTGATTACTACCAAATATCACATATGTCTTGCCACTTTGATAGCCATTGGGGTCTGCACCATATGCTCCTATTATCAGGTCATCAAACCCATCCCCATTGATATCCCCTGCACTGCTTACTGACCGCCCTGAGAAGTCATATTCTGCTTCACCGTTTATTACAAAACCATCAGAGCCATTTAAACTACTTAACTCTACTGTCTCATCAAAATCCTGATTCCTGCCAAACACTACATAAGTTTTGCCACTCTCATAGCCATTAGCGTCTGCACCATATCCTCCTATTATCAGGTCATCAAACCCATCCCCATTGATATCCCCTGCACTGCTTACTGACCGCCCTGAGAAGTCATATTCTGCTTCACCGTTTATTACAAAACCATCAGAGCCATTTAAACTATTTAACTCTACTGTCTCATCAAAATCCTGATTTCTGCCAAAAACCACATAAGTTTTGCCACTATAATCTCCATTGGTGTCAGCCCCTGTAGCTCCTATTATCAGGTCATCAAACTCATCCCCATTGATATCCCCTGCACTGCTCGCTGAAACACCAAAAAAGTCATATTCTGCTTCACCGTTTATTACAAAACCATCGGAGCCATTTAAACTATTTAACTCTACTGTAGCTTCAAAATCCTGATTACGACCAAAAACCACATAAGTTTTGCCACTCTCATAGCCATTGGTGTCTGCACCCAAAGCTCCTATTATCAGGTCATCAAACCCATCCCCATTGATATCCCCTGCACTGCTCGCTGAAAAGCCTGATCTATCATCTGCTGCTTCACCGTTCAGTACAAAGCCATTGGAGCCATTTAAAGCTGAAAGTTCTAAAACTGGGCCGAATGGAAATGCCATGTTTTGATTCTCCTTTCTTTTTTTGATGTTGGTTTCAATCGTACATTATGCTCAACTGATTTGTCAAGTAGTTAAATATGAATTTTTGTTAATTTTTGACTGCTATATTTGTATTGTCAAAAAGCAGAAACTTTAATAGTGAAAGCATAATACAAAAAGTTTTAAGCCCCTTGTCCAATGCGATTTTTGATTGTATATTACAACCAGCGATCGCTCCTTGTCCTGTGCGATTAGTGAGAATATAAGACAAGGGGCTTAAGCCCCTTGTCCAATGAGATTAGTGAGAATATAAGACAAGGGGCTTAAGCCCCTTGTCCAATGCGATCATTAAAAATATAAGACAACAAGCGATCGCCCCTTGTCTGGTGCGATCATTTTGAAAGCTATATCTTGAATTGTATTAATACATACATTAAACCTGCCGAAGAAGCAGGTTTATGCAATTTTACTTAAGAATAATCGACTCTAAAAAACGAGCACGGAGGGATTTGAACCCCCGACACCCAGAACCGGAATCTGGTGCTCTATCCCCTGAGCTACGTGCCCTCATATCTCATTTTAACACTTTTTGGGATGATGTGGGGTAACTTGAAAAAATTTCTTTTGTTTTCAAGTTAGAGTGGTTCTCACTCAAAAATTGCGCCCTTTTCCTCTAAAGTGAGTTTCATTTCCTCAGATATGCCAGTGTTATTACCAAAGTGAGTACCTGTTACTTTTGCTAGACTCAAACTAACGTTACTCAAGTTAGCTTCTTTGAGGTTTGCACCAGTTAAGTCTGCACCAATGAGGTTAGCTAACGCCAGACTGGCGCGGTGTAAGTCACAATGGCTCAAATTGGCATTTTCTAAATAAGCTCCACTCAAATCAGCTCCGCCAAATTTAGCATAAGTTAAGTTTGCCTCACTCAAGTCAGCATCGGTTAAGTTAGCGCCTCGGAAATTAACCTGGTGTAAGTTTGCACCACTGAGCTCTATTCCACTTAACTCAGTTGCGAGTAAGTTACCCCCAGCAAAGTCGCTCATGGGGTTTAAATTGGCGATTTTTGCCAATTCCAGAAAATTATCAGTTTTGGCAGTATATATATTCTCAATGGTGGTTTTAAGTTTTTCTGTTGCTGATGGGGGTATTTCCTGCTCTGATAAATTTGCCTCAAACTTTAATTCCTCTGATGCTAAAACTACATAACTCAAATAAGCTTTTAATTTGGTTTCGAGGAGGAATATAGCCAGGTATCGTTCTAAAATTCCATGTTTGTTGGGGCTAATATCATGTTTCCATAATCCCTCAGTGTTTGTTATGGAAATATCTGCAGCTTGAATATTAAAAGTTGCTGCTATTTTTAAAGGTTGCTCTTTTATTTTTACTGTTCCGAGTTTGGCTTGTTGAAGAGTACCTGTTAACACTGGGTGAGGAGACTGGGTGGAAAATAACCAACCTGGGGTTGTTTCCAGGGGAGTTATTGTAAATGTATCACTGAGACAGGGGGCGATCGCCTCTAGTGTGCTATTTTCGAGAGTTAGTCTCAGAGTACCTTGTTTGATGCCAAATTGCAGACGACCATCTAATATTTGCTGCCACTGTTGATTAAAGTGGAGCGTGAGGTAGAGGTCAAACTCTTTTGTATTATTTAGTTCTATTGTGGTCAATTCCAGGGATAAACAATCTGGGTATTGATTCTGAGACTCAATCAAACGCATAATAGAGGGGGGTCGTGGACATATTTACTTTACCATAAAGTGTGGTAAGTTTTTCCTTAAATATGGTTCTCAAGATTCATTCTTGCTGGTAAATTATCAATGGGCAAGTTACAGAGTTTCATAAATGAAATGTCAAGCAAAATCTTACAAAAACGGCGACAAGGTCTGGCGGAGCTGGTAAAAACTCCAGTCATTCTCTTTGCTGGTGGTGCTGCTTCTCGCAATTTTCCTGCTAATCGTTTTCCTTTCCGCGCAAGCAGCCATTTTCTTTATTTTGCTGGGTTACCTCTGGAAAATGGGGTTATTCGCTTGGAAAATGGCAAAATGGAGTTATTTCTGGATGAGGCACCTCCAGGGGCTGCTCTTTGGCATGGGGAAATGCCTACACCTGATACAATAGCTACACATATTGGGGCTGATGCTGTTTATCCCCTAGGGAAATTGGCTGATTTTACTGTTAATGCTGCTACGGTGGCTGTTTGTGATGCTAACACTTATCAAAAGCAGTGTGCCTTGTTTAACCGCGAAATTACACCACCCCTGGGTATAGATTTAGATTTAGTAAAGGGGATAGTTTCTGTGCGACTTACCCATGATGAGGCGGCACTGGTTGAATTACGCAAAGCTGCTCAAGTGGCGATCGCTGCTCATAAAACGGGGATGAGAGCGACTCCTGGGGCAAAAACTGAGGCTGAGGTGCGCGGTGCGATGGAAGGGGTAATTATTGCTCAAAATATGAGTTGTGCCTATGGTAGTATTGTAACTGTTCATGGAGAAGTTCTCCACAATGAACGCTATGACCATGATTTACACCCAGGAGACTTACTTCTGGCTGATGTAGGGGCAGAAACTGCTCTGGGTTGGGCATCTGATATTACACGCACCTGGCCTGTTTCTGGGAAGTTTTCACCGACTCAACGGGATATTTATGATGTTGTGTTAGCTGCCCATGATGCTTGTATTGCTAAGATAGCTCCTGGGGTGGAGTATTTGGATATTCATTTATTGGGAGCAAGGGTAATTACCCAGGGTTTGATAGATTTGGGGATTTTACGGGGAAATGTGATAGATTTGGTGGAAATGGATGCTCATGCTCTGTTTTTTCCTCACGGAATTGGTCATTTATTGGGTTTAGATGTCCATGATATGGAAGATTTGGGGGATTTGGCTGGGTATGAGTCAGGAAGAGTGAGAAGCGATCGCTTTGGTTTGAGTTATTTACGTTTAAATCGCCCTTTACTTCCTGGAATGTTGGTTACCATTGAGCCTGGTTTTTATCAAGTTTCTGCTATTTTAAATCATCCTCAATTGCGGGCAAAATATCAAGAGGTGGTTAATTGGGAACGTTTGGCACAGTTTCAGGATGTACGGGGGATACGCATTGAGGATGATGTTTTGGTGACAGCTAATGGTAAAGAAATATTAACTGCTGATTTGCCCAATAGTGCAAGGGAAATTGAGTCTTTGAGTCAGGGATATTAAGAAAGATTTAAATCTCGCTTAAATGGTGGCTTGAGCAAGTATAATGAGTACATATACTTAATTAGTCATTAGTCATTGGTCATTAGTCATTGGTCATTAGTCATTGGTCATTAGTCATTGGTCATTGGTCATTGGCTAAATGTTATGATCTTTTTAAGAAAAACCAATAGTATTTATTGCTAATGACTAATAACTAATGACTAATGACTAATGATTAATGATTAGGAAATATGGGAGGAGAAAATGAGAGAATTTCACGATTTTTTAAAGCATAAATTTGCTTATGTTGCTATTGGTGAATTTAAACCTGGTAGATTTGCAGATGCTCAAAGACTTTATGAAAAAGCTGTGTCTACTTATACTGATGGTTTTAAAGGTGCTTATTTGTTACAAAAACCTGGCACTGATGAGGGTATAGCAGTGATTATGTGGGATAAAATTGAAGATATGGAAGCCAACCAAACTGAGGCTTATCAGGCTATTTTGGCTGAGATGAATGATTTGTTTGTTAAACCGCCAATTACTGATTTTTATGAAGTAGCGAGCGAAATTAAAGGGGAAGAAGAGGATTAATTATTATTAGTCATTAGTCATTGGTCAAAACGTCATTGGTCATTGGTCAAAACGTCATTGGTCAAAACGTCATTAGTAAAACATTAGACCTGTTGCGAAAATTTTAAAACCCCCCCTAACCCCCCCTTAATAAGGGGGGAAATGTCTGTTTTTTGGTAATTTTCCCCCCCTTATTAAGGGGGGGTTAGGGGGGGTAACACTACTTTCGCAAAAGGTCTATTATGATATTTTTAAGAAAAATGAACAATTTTTTAGAATACATACCAATGACCAATGACTAATGACTAATGACTAATAACTAACAACTAATTCTTGTTCTTCTTTGATGATATTTGACTCAACTTTTTTCACAGGAATTAATTGTACTGCACAGGCTTTCAATTCTGGTTCGAGGGAAATGGGACAAGCTTCTGGGTGGGTTAAAGTGTTTACTTCTGCATGATCAGCCCATAAACTACCCCAGTGCATAGGAGCAAATACGGTACCTGGTGCGATCGCCTTTGTTATTTTCGCTGGAAAACGCCCCATCCCGCGACGACTGCGCACTTCTATCCACTCTCCTTCTTCTATTTCTAATTTGGCTGCATCTTTGGGGTGCACTTCTATAAACGGTTGGGGGTGCATTTTCAGAATTTTCTCAATTCTGCCAGTACGGGTCATGGTATGCCAATGACCATATAATCGCCCAGTAGTTAATACTAAAGGATAATTTTCATCTGTGGGTTCTGCAAGTCCTTGTGAATGGTAAGCTGCAAAAATTGCCCGTCCATCTGGGGTAGGAAAACGCAAATTTGTATATAGTCGTTTTCCTCCTGACTTGTTATTTTCCTCTTTTTTGCCAAAAAGTCGAGAAGCAAGAGAGTTTTTCTCTTTTACAGTGTCCTCTTTTTCGGTTGCGGGACATGGCCATTGGATGGGGCCTTCTTTTTTTAACCGCTCATAACTTAACCCAGTCAAGTCACAAACGCGGTTATGGGTGAGTTGGACAAATTCTTGATATACAGATGAGGAGTCAGGAAAGTCAAAATGTTGAGTAAAACCTAAACGTCGTCCCACTTCTGCGAATATTTCCCAGTCAGGTTTGGCTTCTCCTGGGGGCTGACGAAAAGCTGGACATAAAGTAACTACTCTTTCTGAGTTAGTCATGGTTCCTGTTTTCTCACTCCACTGGGCTGCAGGTAAGACAACATGAGCATAGGTTGCGGTTTCTGTGGGATAGTAAGCATCCTGATACACTGTGAAGGGTGATTTTAACAGGGCTGCTTTGGTACGTTGTAAATCTGGCATACTTACTGCTGGGTTAGTTGCGGCGATCCAGAGAAAACCTACTTCTCCTGTTTCTAAACCTGTGATCATGCTCCAAGCATCTCGCCCTGGATGGGGGGATATTTGGCCTGCAGATAGTCCCCAGTATTGTTCTACTTCTGCTCGATGTTGAGGATTTTTTACTAGGCGATATCCTGGCAAAATATGGGCTAAACCCCCTGCTTCTCTACCTCCCATGGCGTTTGGTTGTCCAGTGAGGGAAAATGGCCCTGCACCCGGTTTACCGATGTTTCCTGTCATTAAATGAAGGTTGATCAGGGTGCGCACTTTGGCGGTTCCTTGTGATGATTGATTTATTCCCATTGACCACAGGGAAAGTACACGCTCTGACTCTGCCCAGTAACGGGCTGCTTGTTCTAAGTCATTGATAGAAATGCCGCATTTTTCTGCTACTTTGTCTGGGGGGTAATGTTGAATAACTTGAGCATAGGCGGGGAAGTTTTTAGTACATTCATCAATAACAAAGGTGTTAATTTTGCTCCAGCGCAGCAGTAAATGTGCTATCCCGTTGAGTAAGTCTATGTCTGTTCCTGGGTTAATGGCTAAGTGTAAGTCTGCTACTTCTGCGGTTTCTGTTTTCCTGGGATCAACTACGATCATTTTTACTTTGCGGTTTTTTTTGTGGTGAGCCCGCAAACGATTGAATACTATGGGGTGACATTCAGCAGTATTTGTGCCAATTAAAAAAGCGCAGTCTGTGAGTTCGAGATCTTCATAACAACAGGGTGGCCCATCTGAGCCGAAACTTTGAATATACCCAGCTACTGCACTGGACATACAGAGACGGGAGTTTGCATCAAAGTTATTAGTACCCAGACAACCTTTCATTAGTTTTTGGGCGATGTAATAGTCTTCGGTTTGAAATTGCCCCGAACCATACATACATAAGCCTTCTGGCCCCATTGTTTCCCTAACTGTTTGGATTTGATTTACTATTTTATTTAACGCTTCATCCCAGGTTACTCTACGGAAGGGTTGAGATAATGAGTCTCGCATCATGGGATATTCTAAGCGACTTTTGTCTAAAGATTCTGCGATGGTTGCTCCTTTAACGCATACTTTTCCTTTGCTGGAGGGATGAGCGCGATCGCCCATTACTTTCCACTGAGTTTTTTCTGGGTTTGCTGGTGCAGACACTTCTAACCCACAACCTACACCACAGTATGGACAGAGAGTTTTTATTGAGTCAGTCATTTTTTTATTCCTTATTTTTCTATAACAGCTAGATATTTACTTTACTTAACACTCTATCTAGATACTCTTGAGTTTGCCTTGAATAAAATGTATTTTTGACTACTTTTTTCTCTCTATCTTTCTTTTTTTGAATGATTCAAATGCTGTTTACGCATTTAAAGCTGGTTATAACAAGTTAGAACCAAGACAAAGGCGATCGCCCTTGTCTGGATCCTTATACATAATCTCGTAACATTTTCTTTATTTCTATATTATGCAATTCTTCTTGTCCAATCATTCCTCTTGCAAATTCTTCTAAATAGATACTAGCATCCTCTACGGTTTCTAGTAACTGTTTATACAAAACCAGAGATTTTTGTTCATGGTTGAGACTTTCTGTAAGAATAGTTTTAAGATTGTGTTCATAGCTTTCTTCTAAGGGTGCTATTTTGAGACTTGGATGGCCTTCTAACCCTGTTAAAATTTCTCCTACTTGTTGTGCATGGGTCAATGATTCTGTTGCTTGCAGTTGAAAAAATTGCACTATTGGAATGCGATTTGGGCCTGTTACCATTAAGGAATAGTGTGTATATCTCACCACTCCTGCTAGTTCAAATTCCATGATTTGATTGAGTACTTCTATGGTTTTTTCTCTGTCTAGTTCTTTCATTTTTTTGTTTGTAGTTGCGCTTTAGCGCTCTAATTAAATTGTCTTTTTTCATCTAAACATTTTCTGTCTAAAATGTCAAGTTTATTTAGGTATTTAAAAACTTAAATAAATCTTAAATTTTGCTTAAATTATCTCTAAATACCCCAGGAGGGGATTGAAAATAAATCGGAAAATTGCCAAGAATAAAGTTGAGTGTCAAATATGAAAATGTATGCAGAAACTGTTGCTACTTGGTTTAACTCTTGTGACTCCAGCTCTTTTAGGCGGTTGGAGGGAAAATGAGGCTAAAAATAATATTGAATTAACTCAAACTTCAAATGCAGGGGGAACTCTTGCTCTGGTGGCTAATGGTGAAGACTTTGTGCGTCAGGGTTTTATCACAAAAGATGGTTGGGAAATTAATTTTGACCATGTTTATGTCACTTTAGCTGAGGTTAGAGCTTATCAAACAGACCCAGCTTTTAACCCAGATACTGGGGAAACTATTGAGTCTACCCAGGAGGTGGTTTTGGTGGAAAAACCTCAAACTATTGACTTAGCTGTAGGAGAAGCAGATGCAGCACCTATTGTGGTGTCTACTGTAACTGCACCTGCGGGTAAGTATAATGCTTTGTCTTGGCAAATTGTAGAGAATAATGCTAAGACAATAGTACTAGAGGGAACTGCAAGTAAGGAGGGGGAAACAGTTAACTTTGTAATTGGTTTTAATCAACCGATTAATTATGTCTGTGGGGAGTATGTGGGAGATGAACGTAAAGGGATACTTTCGCCTGGAGGAGAAGCTGAAATGGAGGTAACTTTACATTTTGACCACCTTTTTGGGGATGGGGAAGCTCCAGCAGATGATGCAATAAATACTGGTGCTGTGGGTTTTGACCCAATGGCTGCTTTGGCGACGGATGGCAGGTTAGAAATAGATATGGCAAGCTTAAAACAAACACTGAGCAGTGAGGACTATGAAAAGTTGGAAAAGGCGATCGCAGGTTTAGGTCATGTTGGTGAAGGACATTGTAGATAAATAATTGTATGAAATGGCATTTACTCTTAGCTTTACTTATTGTCCCAGGGTGGCAACTACGAGCTGATGCTCATGGTGCTAATATCCGTGCGATTCGTTTGAGCTCGAATAAAGCCTAAAGACTCGTGAGAGTGACCTTTAAAATGCTTGGGAAAGCGGGTTAAAACACCGAAAGGTATGAAACGTCGTCCAAGAGACTTTAAAGGGCTAATAGGCGAAAATAAGGCTCAGTTCAGAACATTGAGATCTGAATAACTTGATTGCCAAGCAGGTGAGAATTTTCTCGTAATTATCATAATCTGTATATTCCTAGTGACAGATTTTGGAAAGCGAGAGTGTGGATTCCCGAACCAAGGGAGGTGCAGATTACCGAACCGAATAAATACCTAAAACTAGGTGAATCTACACACCATAAATTCAAATCCAGCCCTTCAGTTGCAGAAGAAGAAGCACACAGCGCCCTACACTGTGAGGTGTAAGAGGAGTTTCCCCATTGTCTGGATACTGATTAACCAGAGAATGAAGCGGGAGTGAAAGCGCCAACTACTATAATTGCTGAAAAAGTAGTGCGTTAGCTAGAGATTATAACCGACCTGGACTTATCCCGATAAGGTTATCGAGAACCTGATGTGATATCAGGCTAAAGAGTTAACAAACCACCGAACTCGGAAGGAAAGGGAGCCAATAGGCTAGCGTGTAAGCGCTAATCGTGGGGTAGAACAAAACAAAGTGTCATTGAGTCTTCGTAAAGCACCAGTAGGGAATAAGCTATATCAACCCTACGTCCGAAATAACGGGCAAAGAGTAACTCTAATCATGGCGCATACTTGATTAGTGCAACAGAGCAAACTCTCGGAGGATAGACACGCCCTAAAGTCTCAAATTGGTAATCAGGAACGAAGTAACCCTCATGTTACGCTCCTAACCATCTTGGTCGATAAGGTTAGGTAAGGTTGATCAGCCCAACGCTGCATGAGGGGAGGATGGGGTAAAAAGCAAATGCCTAGCTCGAAATGACGAGCATCGCCAGAAAAAGGAAGGGTTAACGCCCAGGATAAGCAGACGTACCTCGCAATGTAACAACAATAGAAAGTTAGTAGCAATAAATATGACTAAAATAGATTCGGTTGAAGAACAGAATACTGTGGTATGGAAAGACATCGATTGGCGTAAAGTTGAACGGTGTGTATTCAAGTTGCAAAAACGTATCTATAAGGCTGTACGTTGTGGTAATGTCAAACAAGCTCGTAAACTCCAAATAACATTAAGACGTAGTTGGTACAACAGACTTTTGGCGGTACGCCGAGTCACCCAGGATAATCGCGGCAAGAATACTGCTGGCGTAGACGGAGTTAAGAAATTAGCTCCAGAGCAAAGGTTAGAGCTTGCCAGTAATCTCAAATTGACCTGTAAATCAAAGCCAACGCGACGCGTTTGGATACCAAAACCAGGAAAAGAAGAGAAGCGACCATTGGGAATACCAGTTATGTATGACAGAGCTTTACAGGGAGTGGTGAAAGCCGCGATTGAACCTGAATGGGAGGCACGTTTTGAACCAACCAGCTATGGTTTCCGACCAGGAAGAAATGCCCAAGATGCAATCCGACACATTAAATTAGCCATCCAGCACAAACCTAAATATGTTTTAGATGCTGATATTGCGAAATGTTTTGACTGTATCAACCATGAAGCGTTACTCGAGAAGGCAGGCTACACAGGGACAATCAGGCGACAATTACGAGTCTGGTTAAAATGTGGAGTTGTTGACAAAGAGTTTTCAGCTACAGAAGAGGGAACGCCACAAGGGGGAGTAATAAGCCCACTTTTGGCAAACATTGCATTACACGGACTAGAGAATATATTGACAAAATATGTAGAGGAATTACCAGAAGAATACTTTGAGTATAAAATTGGCAGAAGGGGTAAAAGGTTTTCTCTAACCTTTATCAGATATGCTGACGACTTTCTGGTAATACACTCGAATAAGAAAGTAGTTAAAGAATGTAAAGAAATTATCTCTAAATGGTTAAAAGGTCTAGGGCTTGAATTAAAGCCTGAGAAAACCCGACTGACCCATACTTTATTCCCGTCTGAATCTGAAGATGGAAAGGCGGGGTTTGATTTTCTTGGATATCATATCCGCCAGTTTAAAGTCAGTAAGTACAAAACAGGGGAAAATCCTGGTAACGGAGAACAGAAAGGGTTCAAAACGCTGATAACGCCGAGTAAAAAGAATCAGCAAAATCACTTAAACACTATTAAGACTAAGTTGGTCAACTTAAAACAAGCTCCACAAGAGAAAATAATTTCCGAGCTGAACCCTATAATAAGGGGCTGGTCTAACTACTTTACCTTCTCAGATGCTCAAGCAATTGGGTTGTTATCAAAAATGGGACACCTATTATACAAACGGCTAAGAAGGTGGGGAAAACGTCAATGTAAGAACTCGGTAAATACAGCTCATAGTAAGTTCTGGCACACAATAGGAAGTAATAACTGGGTTTTTAGCACTATAGATGAGAAAGGGAAAGCGAAGCTTATTCTAGAACCTTACGGGAAGAATGGGTCAAGTAGTACTGAGTATGTCAAGGTTAAAGGTGATAAAAGCCCGTACGATGGAGACTTAGTTTACTGGAGTACGAGATTAGGCAGGCACGCTGAGATGAGTGGATTCCGCTCGTCCCTGTTAAAACAACAGAAAGGGAAGTGTGCTTTTTGTGGAATGTACTTTAAGGATGCAGACATACCCACAATGGAGATTGACCATATTACTCCCAAATCACTAGGGGGAAAAGACTCAAAAGAGAATCTTCAGCTACTACACGGACATTGCCACGATAAGAAAACTTCTACAGATGGTTCTATTACTAAGGGGTTGCTAACAAAGCTTGAAAAACAGTATGAGGAGGCAGCGAAAAACCGAGGTAATAGTATAGGTAAAATCCATCCGAAATGGAAAAGGTTAACGAAATTTCAAATGCTAGAAAGAGCATACGAAAATGAAGAGGAGAGGCAGATAGCCACAACCAAGTTAGCCAAGCTGTTGGAAAACCTTACAGAGGACGAATACAAAGAAGTAATAGAAATCTGGAAGTATATACACAAGCGTTCATGGGAAATCGAGGAAGGAACAGACCGCAAGTAAAAACTTGGAAGTTACGTTGAGTAGCCGTATGAGGTGAAAATCTCACGTACGGTTTCGGAGGAGAGGTAGGAGGTAGTAATGCTTCCTATCGACTCTAACAATATGAACAAACTGAGGCAATAAAAATACAGGCTACCTATGATGATGGAACACCAATGACAGAGGCGCAAGTGGTTATTTATAGCCCAGATGACCCAGTTAACCCCAAAATAAAGGGAACTACTGACTCAGAAGGGTATTTTGTGTTTATGCCTGATAAAGCAGGAAACTGGGATGTTAAGGTGCGTCAGGCGGGTCATGGGAATATTATTACCATTGCTCTGGGGGAGAAAACTGTAGTTGAGGAAACAAAAGTTGAGGAAACAAAGGTTGAGGAAACAAAGGTTGAGGAAACAAAAATGGAGGTAAATAACCCAGGTTATACCCCGATGCAAAAGTTATTGATGGCTGTAACTGGGGTATGGGGTTTTGTGGGTACAGCTTTGTATTTTTCAAGGAGTAAGAAATAATGCACATAGCTGATGGTGTTCTTCCGCCGCAAGTGGCGATCGCTGGATATGCTCTTACTGGGGGAGTAACTTGGTACTGTCTCCGCAAAATAAATAAGGAAACTAACCCCCAAGAAAATATCCCTAAAGCATCTCTTTTGACTGCTGCTTTTTTCGTTGCTTCTTTAATTCATATTCCTCTTCCCCCTACTAGCATTCATTTAATTTTAAATGGGATGATGGGGGCTATTTTGGGTTATTATTCTTTCCCTGCTATTTTGATTGGTCTTTTCTTCCAGGCAGTAATGTTTGGACATGGTGGTTTATCTACTTTAGGTATCAATGCAGCTATGATGGGTATTCCTGCTTTATTTGCTTATCATATCTTTAATTTGCGTCATCTTTTAGGAAAGAAACGGCAATTTTCAACGGGTATTTTTGCTTTTTTGGCTGGTGCTGGTGCTTTGGCTATTTCTGCTACTATTTTCACTGTGGTAGTTATTACTAATATCTCGGCTGATATTGATGTGGAAATGGAAAAAATGGCTATTTATACTTCTATGATAGGTTATTCTTTCCAGGCATTAATTGAAGGAGCTTTTACAGTGATGTTGGTGTTTTTTATTGAACGAGTTAAACCAGAACTTTTGGAGAGTTAAATGAAGTTAGTTTTGGATAAATACGCTCATTTATCTTCTCCTATTCATCGCTGGGAAAGTCGCTCAAAATTAGTGGCTCTCCTGGCTTTGATTTTTGCTTTTGCTTTGGTACAAAAGTTGGTTTTACTCCCTGCAATGTTATTAGTGACTACTACTCTTTATATTTTATCTCGCTTGCCTTTTTCTTTCCTTCTCTCTCGTCTCCGTTACCCTGGTTTTTTTATTGCAGCAGTGGTATTTTTTCTGCCTTTGGTTTCAGGTGATACTGTGCTTTTTAGTTGGGGTTTTTTGCAAGTTAGACAGGAAGGTTGTTTGTTGGTTTTACTCATTTTAACTCGCTTTCTTTGTATAATGACTGTGAGTATTGTTTTGTTTGGTACTGCTCCTTTTTTAACCAGTATAAAATCAATGCGATCGCTTGGTCTTCCCTCTATTATTGTGGATATGATGTTGTTAGCTTATCGTTATTTAGAAGAGTTTGGGGCAACTCTCACTACTATGCAACGTGCAATGATTTTACGTGGTTTTCAACCTCATATTTTTAGTCGTCGTAACCTCCAAGTTTTGGCTAGTTTAACGGGTAGTTTATTGGTACGGAGTTATGACCAGTCAAAACGGGTTTATCAGGCTATGATTTTACGCGGTTATGGTCAAAAAACTAACTCTAATTATCATAATAGTTTGGGAGAAATAAATAAGTTTAGTTTGGTTGCTTCAGGTGTCACTTTAATGGTTGCATTTGGTTTTGTGGTGGCAGAAATTGGCTTTTAACTGGGTAGCCATAAATAACCATAGGTTTAAATCTATGGCTATCTTAACAAAACCCGCCTGCGCGGGTTTGAGATGATGAAGGTCACCACAGATGCCATAGGTTAAAACCTATGGCTACTCAAACAAAACCCGCCTGCGCGGGTTTGGGTTTAGGGAATAATTAATAATTAATTTAAATTAATTGACATTCGACCTATTAAGTATGAATGAATTTAATTGATAAATGGTGAATTTAAACCCGCGCAGGCGGGTTTTTATTTGGGTAGCAACGGGTTTCAACCCGTTGTTGTTATTTAATTAATTTAAACCCGCGCAGGCGGGTTTTTGTTTGAGTAGCAACGGGTTTCAACACGTTGTGCCCAGGAATCCATAGGTGAAAACGCCATAGGCGGTGCGCTGAGCGCAGTCGAAGCGTTAAAACCTATGCGTACCTTCGACAAAACCTACCTACGCGGGTTTACCATAGGTTAAAATCTATGGCTATCTTAACAAAACCCGCCTGCACGGGTTTAAATACATAATGCGATCGCTCATCTTCTTCTCCTTTTTATTTTCTTTTCCCGCTTCAATAACATCAAAAATACTTATATATAATAAATTAATCCTTTGCGTTTCTCTTAGTTTCGAGGTACGGACTTGGGGCGGTAGTCCCCAAGTGTGACCAAGAAAAACTGTACCTCACTACTATGATAATTGCTATATTATCAATCAGCTAGTATACAAAAATACAAAAAGGTTAGTATATTTTTAGCTAATGCTTGAAGAAAAACCAAAGTTGCTGAGACGGTGGTTTCGACTACGCTCAACCACCTTACGCAAGGGTCACCAGTCTTGAGGTGGTTGCATTTTGACTTGTTTACCCGCGAGCCCTTCGACTTGTTTACCCGCGAGCCCTTCCACTGCGCGGACTGATAAACTCCGTCGAAACCACCGCGCAAACAAAAGGTAGCGGCGCTCACGGCACGGTGGTTTCAGGCAGCGATCGCCTAAATATCGCTCCCTTTTATATAAGCATTACTTATATATATATATAGTATATAAGTTTTTTATATCTAACCCAATTGAATTAAAATAGGTAGATACTGGTATTAAATACAACCAAAACAAAAACACCCGCAATCTAAAAAAAAGGAGAATTGATATGGCTGTAAATTTAATTAAAAACGGCAGTTTTGAGATTGGTACTGACCTAGGTGACGGTATATCACTCAACCCAGGAGCTACTAATATCCAAAACTGGGTGGTGACGCGAGCGAATATAGATTATCTAGGCACTTACTGGGAGGCTGCTGATGGAAACCGTAGCCTGGATCTGAACGGTTCGCCAGGATTTGGTGGAATTGCACAAACATTCAACACAACACCTGGGGCAAAATATCAGGTTACTTTTGATATTGGTGGTAATCCTGAGTCGGGTCCTATAATCAAAAAAATGCAAGTAGAAGCACCTACTATTTTCTTAGACATATGTGGACATATGTCTAGGAACCTACTTCCTCGGTGAATAAGTAGGATTTTTCTGCTCACCCGTTCCCATGTTTACTTGCAAAGAAGGGAAATGTTCCATGTTATCTAGTAACGTTAGGATACCTTCTAGGGCTTTCTTCCATTGGAAAAGTTGAGTTCTTGGGAGACAATGCTGCTTAATATATCTAGCAACTTTATTCCAAGAACTCCAAGAATGCTTGTTGCAATCCTCTGGTTTTAACAAGCATTGGGGGATTTTTTCTGTTAACTTTAATGCGCGTCTAGCTATTA
>Ga0209594_1000738_pt1 | contig 17950 bp, 13 predicted proteins | sample AshMeaCrysSpring_FD_184126 | JGI IMG/M metagenome (GOLD analysis project Ga0209594, IMG submission 184126) | Groundwater microbial communities from Big Spring, Nevada to study Microbial Dark Matter (Phase II) - Ash Meadows Crystal Spring... | ecosystem: Environmental > Aquatic > Deep subsurface...
GGTTGCCGAAGAACTCATCGAAGCCGTGGACGGTCGGCAGGTGCTCGTCCAGGTCGCCCAGGTGGTTCTTGCCGAATTGGCCGGTGGCATAACCGTGGGGCTTCAGGAACTCGGCCAGGGTGGGGTCTTCTTTCTTCAAGCCCAGCGGCGAACCGGGCAGGCCGACCTTGGTCAGGCCGGTGCGAAACGGGCTTTGACCGGTCAGGAAAGCCGCGCGGCCGGCGGTGCAGCTTTGCTGGCCGTAGGCGTCGGTGAACATCGCCCCTTCCTTGGCGATGCGGTCGATGTTGGGCGTCTTGTAGCCCATCAGGCCGTGGTTATAGGCGCTGATGTTGAACCAGCCGATATCGTCGCCAAACATCACGAGAATATTAGGTTTTTTGTCTGCCATGTTAGTGTTCTCCTTGGGTAACAACTTGGGTTAGAGCCGCGAAAACAAAAGGTACGACCGGTCACGGTTGTACCTTGGGCTCAATTTGAATCAAATGCTGCTGCTCATTGACCATCCTTACCCGATCAATGTCTTCTAAACCTTACTTGCCTTGGTGATGGTCATCGTGTTCCGCCTGGATGGGCAGAGGCACGGGTTCATGACTGTGATGCATGGTTTTATGCACGTGTTGAAAGATGAACACGGCGAACGAAGCCGCGGCGATGACCAGGGCGATACCAATCCCATACTCCATGATAGACTGTCCCTCGTGCCATTCTCCGGCCGCCGCGCCCAGGAACAAAACGGCCAGCATAACGACGATGACGGCGAGCAGGTTCATTTTCAGCTGGTCCAGATTTTGAACCGACATCCAGCCGGGCAAGGGGACGTCCGGGTCCAGGAAGAGCTCGTAGAGACCGACGGCCGTGATCAGCAGAATGGTACCGAGCAGGAAGAGATCGATGAGTTCGATCATCTCTGTACTTAAAAGGCGAGCGCCTTCGGCGTTGAATTCCCCTTCACCGAAAACGGTGACGATTGAACTGATGGTCGTGACCCCGCCAAAGACGAACACAGCCAGGGCGCAGACCAGCAAGGCGACCACGGCCACTATGATGAGGTAACGTGAAGCAGAAAAGACCTTTCTCATGGTTTGTTACGCTCCTGTCCTCCTTAATATAAGAGATAAGTACCGGCAGCCCAGGTAGGCTGCCGGTTACCATGACGGTCTCCTGACTGCCAACTACTTTACATCGTGTGACGATTGATCCATCGCCACCGTCGCGGCCAGGATCATAATGTCGTCCTCGCCCGCTTCGATCTGCACGCCGTAGGAGTCGGCGATACGGAACCATTTCTTGGACACCTCGGCGATCTTGTCGCGGCCGCGGCGGAACTCATACTCGTGGTCGAGGATATTGCCGACCAGCTTGATCTCGTCGCCGCCGTCGAACTTCATGACGAAGTCATCGCCCAGGACGTTGAGCAGGTCCTTCGTCAGGCGGGCGCTCTTGCCGCCCACGCGCTCAATGTCCATCTTGTCACGAACGGCCACCAGCTTCGAGTCCAGCTTGGCCAGTTCCTGACCGCGGAGGTCTTCGAAGATCAATACGTCGCGAACCCGCAGCATCTTGCCGTTCACTTTGAACTTGCGGTCGCCGTGCTCATCCTCGATCCAGAAATCATCGCCGAAGCTTACCAACTTTTCGCGCATCTTGTAGCGGGTCGCGCTACCGCCGCGGCCGAATTCCTGTCGATCTTCCTGCCGCTGACCACGTCGGGTCGTTGGTTCGCCCGCGTCTTCTTGTTGTCTACGTCTGCCCATGTCGATCTCCTATTGTTTGAATTGACTTTGTTACTCAAGCCCCGTGATTAGGTGGCCATGGCATGGGCCGCCGGCCTCGTGATGAAGGCGACATTGAATGGACGCCGACCCTGCCACGAAGGAAATTATAGACGAAGGAGTGCTAACCAGTGGGGAAGAAAAGAGGAATATACGGACGCGTCACTCACGTGAGCAGGCCGACGCGATGGGCGAGAGCGATGGCCCCACGCCGGTTGTTGACGCCCAGCTTGCGGTAGACGTTTTGAAGATGTTTCTTAATGGTTTCCGGCTCGACGTACAACCGGTCGGCGATCTCCTGATTCGACAGGCGCTGGCCGAGCAGGTTGAGCACGTCAATTTCGCGATTGGTCAACACGCTGCGCAAGGCCATGAGCGTATCCTCATTGGTGGCACGAATGTCATCGCCTTGGGTCGCAGTCGCGGTGGCGAACGCATCCAGGGTCAGCCGGGCGTGGGCGGGCGCCGTGCCGCGCTCGTGGATGAGGTGCAAGAGCGGGAGCAAGGCGAGGCCGCAGTCGATAAACGGCCGCACGATACGACCCGGCTCGGCCAGCTTCAGGCTACTGACCAGGGCGTCTTGCGCGTGCCGCTGATCGCCCATTGCGTCGAAGCAGAGCGATTCCAACGCGCCTATTTCGATCAGATGCCGCCATTCGTGCAATTGCTCGGCCGCCTGCCGGCAGATGGCGAGGAACTCGCGCGCGGCGGTGAGGTTTTCGTCGCTGGGGTCATGCAGCAATACCCGCACATCCGTTAAGAGCGCTGACAGCAAGAACGACCGCCGGAGGTCCAGCCGGGCTTCTGCCGGCGCCGGCGGCTCCAGCCTCACCACCGGCACGGACCGGCCTCGCGCCAGCGCCAGTCGCGTCGTCAGAGCCTCGACCAGAGGCAGGGCTTCCAGGAAGTTGGTTTCGAGGAGGAAATCGCGCAGGTGCTCGACGCTGTCATCGGCCAGGCTGTGCTTGCCCTGCCCATCCAACGTGAGCGCCAGGCCGATGAACGATTCATAGGCGGCGCGGCTGTTGATCTCAAACGGTGTTTGGACGGCTGCTTGCCAGTAGGAAAGGGCTGTGTCCAAATCGTTCCACTGGTAAGCCGCCATCCCTAAACCAAACTGCGACCACCCGATCGAGGCGGGCAATCTTCCCTGGGTGCCCACGCGCTCGAGCAGGCGCATGGTATCCCGGAATGACGGTATCTCGCCATTCTGTAATTGTAACAGGTTCATCGCCATCAACAGCCGGGCGGTCATCGTGGGCAGCTGTTCAGTCTGTTCCGCCAAGCGCCCCTGCACATAGCGACGCGCCCGTTCCCCCTGGCCGGTGCTGCCCAACGCCCCGGTGTAATAAAGGTGATACATACTTCTGACGTAGACCATGTCCGGGCGAAGCCGCGACAAAATGCCCTCGGCCAGACGAGCCGAACGGGCCGCGTCCCCGCTCCAATAAGCGCCCACGGCATTCATGATCTCAATCTGGACCCGCAACAGGTCGCGCTCCACCTCCATCAGCTCAGACCCGGCCTCGTCAAGACGCCGGCCGGCCTCGCTTGTCACACCCGCCAGGGCCCGAATGCGGAGCTGAAAGTTGAGCACCCAGCCCTGCGCCACCAGCAGCGCCGGATGGTCGCGGAAATGCTCCGGCAACAGGTCCAGCCAGCGGGCGATCCGCCACCACTGCTCGCGGTTGAGCGCGTCTGTTATGTTCTCATCGACCAGCCGCACAGCCAGCGCCTTATCATTCGCCGCTACAGCGTGGCTGAGGGCTTCGCCGATCAGCCCCTCCTGGCCCAGCCAGACCGCGGTCCGGCGATGCAGTGCCCCCACGGTTTCAGTTGAATAAGACTCGTAGAGCCAGCGCAGCAAAAGCTCGCGGAAGAGGGAGTGGTAACGAAACCAGGTTCGCTGGTCATCCAGGGGGGTGATGAGCAGATTGGCGCGCCAGAGCCGGTCCAGCATTCCTCGCCCGGCAGCCTGGCCCGTCACCGCCGTGCATAGCCGTTCGCTCAGCCGCTCCAGGATCGCGGTCCGTAATAAAAAGTCCTGTACGTCGGGCGGCTGTTTCGCCAGTACCTCTTCCAGGAGATAATCACTGGTGACGCCCTGGCCTTCGCGCGCAAACCGCTGCGCCAGTGATAGCAGACTTTCGTTCTCGCGGCGGGCCAGCGCGGCAAACCGCAGCCCGATCGCCCAGCCTTCCATCCGCCGGCCGAGGAGCGTCGCGGCCTGGTCGTCCACCGGCTCGCCGGTCAGGTTGCTGAGCAGCCGGCGCGTCTCGTCGTTTGAAAACTGGAGATCGCCGGCGCGGAACTCGGCGATTTGACCTAAGCCGCGCAAGCGCGTGAGGGGCATCGCGGGATCAGAGCGCGTTGTCAGCATGATCTGGATATTCGTCGGCAGGAACTGGACCAGCCGCGCCATGAACGCCTCAACTTCGCTGTCTGTGACGCGGTAATAGTCATCCAATACCAATACCAGCGCTCCCGGCAGAGAGGCCAGGTCTTCGATCAGCGCATCGGCCAGGGCGGATGGGGGAACCGCTTGCGGCGCGTTCATTAAGCTGCCGGTGTGGCGACCGGCGTGGGGATAAGCAGTCTTCATCGCGGCGACCAGATAGCCAACAAAACTCCCCAGATCGTTGTCCAGGTCATCGATCGTGAGCCAGGCTCCGGGCACGTCTCGCGTCGACAGCCACTGCGCCGCCAGAGTCGTCTTGCCGTAGCCGGGCGGCGCGGAGAGGATGATCAACCGGCCGGCCGGCGCTTGCCGGTCCAGCGCGTCGACCAACCGCTGCCTGATGATCTGATCAGCCGCCGGCTGCGGTGGGGAGAGCTTCGCCCTTATCAGGGTTGTGTCGATTGCCTTCTTGGGAGCCTGATGAGTCGAGAGAATAGCTTGCACGCCTGTTCGCCTTTACCGCGCGCGGAAGTTTCACCCGAATTATAACAGGGATCCGGGGAGAAAGTTACACAGAAACCGGGTTTCGGGCTGAAACCCGGTTTCTAAATGTCAACTGTCGAGCGATGTCGCCGCCGGCGACGTTTGTTGCGGCTATTGCCGGCTATTGCCGGGCCATGGCCAGGTTCAGGCGCTCTTCGGGCGAGATCAGGTGATCGTGATCATCCGCGCCCGCATCGAGCTGCACCCAGTTGATGACGCCGTTAAACTTGCTTGTCTCGGCCGTGTAGTCGGGCGACACGGTCGAACCGGTCTCGTTGCCGATGTCGCACGTCTCGTCGGCCGAGAAGATCAGCGGCTGCGTCGCGTCGACTCGCCCCTGCCCGATCTGTTGGCCATCGCAGTAGAGTATCACCTGGCCGCCCTTAGCCAGCCCGCCGCCGTCATAGGCGAACTCCATCCGCACCTGGTGCTTGCCCGGCGGCAGCGGCGTGGTTGCTTCGGTCGGGAACAGCTTCACGCCGAAGAAGTTATAGGTGTACTTCAGCTTGCCTTCCTTGGCATACAACGCCCAACCACCGAACGCGCCGCCCTGGGCGATGATGACGCCGTTGGCCTCGCCGTCGGGCAGGACCACCTCGGCCGTCACGCTGTGCGACTTGTTCTTGAGGTTGATGATGGCGCTCTCGCTGAGACGTCCCATGCCGCTGAACAGCAGTTGCGAGTTGCCCTTGATGAGCGCCGGACGGCCTGAAATTTCGGTATTGAAGCGCTCGACCCGCCGATCATCGAGCGGCAGGACATTGTACTTGACGCACTCGATGAGGAACTGCCGCTGTAGCTCGCGCAACATCTCCGAATTCTCGGCGGCGATGTTGCGGGCCTGGGTCCAGTCGTCGGGGCTGTACAGCTCCCATACATCGTCATCGATGGCGGGCAGTGACATGTCCAACCGCCACGGCACACTGTGGCGCGTGCAGGCTGTCCAGCCCTTGTGGTAAATGCCGCGATTGACGAACATCTCGAAGTACTGCGTCTCGCGGCGCTCGGCGGCGGCCGGGTCGTCGAAACTGTAAGCCATGCTGACGCCTTCGTAAGGTTTCTGCTGCACGCTGTTGACGATCGTCGGCTCAGGGATGCCGGCTACGTCGAGCACGGTGGCGGCCACGTCGATGACGTGGTGGAATTGAGCGCGGATCTCGCCTCGCGCCTCGATGCCCCGCGGCCAGTGGACGATCGTCCCATTGCGCGTGCCGCCCCAATGCGATGCTACTTGCTTGGTCCATTGATACGGCGTATCCATGGCGTGCGCCCAGCCGACGGCGTAGTGGTTATAGGAGGTGGGGCTGCCGAACTCGTCGACCCTGGAGACCATGAACTCGACCGACTCCATCGCCGATGCGCCGTTCAGGGTAAAATACTCATTGAAGGTGCCGTTGATCGTGCCTTCGGCGCTGGCGCCGTTGTCGCCGACGATGTAGTAGACAAGCGTGTCCTCGAGGATCCCCAGGTCTTCGAGGGCGTCAACCAGTCGCCCGACCTGGTAATCGGTGTGCTCCATGAACCCGGCATAGACTTCCATCTGCCGGATCAGAACGGGTTTAAGCGCCGGATCGATGTCGTCCCAGGCCGGGATCTCGGCCTGGCGAGCGGTCAGTTCGGCGCCGGCCGGGATGACGCCCAGTGCCTTTTGCCGGGCGAAGATCTCCTCGCGCAGCTTGTCCCAGCCCTGGTCGAACTTGCCCTTGTACTTGTCGGCCCACTCCTTCGGCACGTGGTGGGGGGCGTGGGTCGCGCCGGGCGCGAAGTAGATGAAGAACGGCTTGTCGGGCATCAGCGCTTTCTGCTGGCGCGCCCAGTTGATGGCCTTGTCGGCCATGTCCTCAGTCAGGTGATAGCCCTCTTCCGGCGTCTTGGCCGGCTCTACCGGAATGGTCCCTTCATACAACGCCGGGTACCATTGATTTGCCTCGCCGCCGATGAAGCCGTAGAAGTACTCGAACCCGCCGCCGCCGGACGGCCATTGGCGAAACGGCCCCATCGGGCTGGTCTCCCACACCGGCACCTCGTGGCACTTGCCGAATTGGGCTGTGGAGTAGCCGTTGAGCTTGAGCGTCATGGCCAGCGGCGCGCACGTATCCGGCCAGATAGAGGTGTAGCCCGGCGCAGAGGTGGCCAGCTCGGTGATGCCGCCCATGCCGACGGTGTGGTGGTTGCGGCCGGTCAGCAGCGCCGAGCGCGTGGGCGAGCAGAGGGCGGTGGTGTGGAAGCGGTTGTACTTGAGGCCGCCGGCGGCCAGCCGTTCGGCCGCCGGCGTGTTGATCGGACCGCCGAAGGCGCTGGACGAGGCGAAGCCGGCGTCGTCGATCAGGATGATGAGCACATTGGGCGCGCCGGGCGGCGGCCGCAGCGGTTCGATAGGCGGAAACTTCGATTCGGGGTCCTTGGCATCGTACTTCACCAGTCCCGCGTAGGCTCGGTCGGGGATGGGCAGGATGGAACGGGAATGTCGGTCGGGTTGGTTGCTCACGAGTTATCTCCTTAAGGTATTCGATTAGATTCACAAACCACGGGGCGCGAGGCTGATAGACGTGCCGGATTCCTGCAGTTCGGGCTGGGGTTCAGGTTAGACCGGCCGGGAATCAGGCAATATCAAATCACGAGCCCAATAAACCGGTTTCCGCTTCTTCCTAGTATACACGAGTCGCCGCCGACCGGCATTGCCAAAAGGGTGTAAGAATGGTGCAGACATGCCGGTCGCCGGCCGTGCGTTCGAGGGATGGCGGGTCTGTTCCCGCAACCTGTCGGTGTCCGCGGAAACTTTGCCCGTATGTTGCACCCTAATAGCACCTTTATGGTCATTTTGGACCGCTACCGGACACTCTAAACTATAATTTGGGATACTCTATGGATAGTTGGCTGTAGATCGGCGGCGATCGCCGGCCTTTTTATATGGGATTTAAGACAGGAGAGTGACGCCATGACCACTGCATCCGAAAAGAAGGAACTGAAGAATCTGGGTTACGAGGTCTTTATTGCCCTGCTATCGATCATGTCGATCGTCGACATGTTCCTCGTCTGGCTACCGGGGCTGAGCGATCCGTCCAAAGAGGTCGTCACCATCTTCCAGGCGTTTATCACGGTCATCTTCGTGGCCGATTTTTTCTATCGCCTGTCCTCGGCCGAATCGAAATCCGGCTACTTCTTCAAGAATTGGGGCTGGGCTGACCTGCTGGCCACCATCCCCACCCTGCGCATCCTGCGCTTCTTCCGCATCTTTCGCGTCTATCGGTTGATGCGCGATATCGGTCCGAAGGCGATAAAGGAACAACTGCTCTACGATCGCGCCGGGAGCATCCTCTACCTGACCATCTTCCTGGGCCTGCTCATCATCCAGACGGCCAGCGTGCTGGTGCTCAACGTGGAACGGGCCAACCCGGACGCCAACATCCAAACGCCATCCGATGCCATCTGGTGGAGCTACGTGACCATCACGACCGTCGGCTACGGCGACCGCTTCCCGACCACCAACTGGGGCCGGTTCGTCGGCGTGCTGCTAATGACCAGTGGCGTAGCTCTGTTTGGCGTCTTCACCAGTTTCCTGGCCAACACCTTCCTCTCGCCACGGGAGAAGCCCGTGGACGAAAGCGTGACGCCGCTTGAGGGGCCAGCCGCCCGGCTGCAGGAATTGCGGCAATTGCTGGAGGAACAGGAGAAGACGACGACGACGATCAAAGATCAGCTGCGCGAGTTGGAGAAATTAATCGGGCCGTAGATCACGGCAGCCACAATACAAGCAATTCAGACATGTGAAAGACCGGCGAGGCGCCTTGTCGGGCGTCACCTTGACCGCGTTGATCGGTACACTGTTGAGTTCCCCGATTTCTAGGCTTTCCCGGACGCATCCCGCCACGAGGCAGACGACTCCAGATACTCCAGCGACTGGTGCCGGAAGTAGGTATTATACAGCTCGGCGTAGTGGCCGCCGGCGGCTAGCAGTTCTTCGTGCTTGCCCTGCTCGATGATCGCCCCGTCGCGCATGACGATGATCCGGTCGGCGTGGCGCACGGTGAACAGCCGGTGGGCGATGACCAGCGAGGTCCGGTCTTGCATGATCTCCTGCAACCCTTCCTGGATCTGGGCCTCGGTGAAGGGATCGACGCTGGCCGTGGCCTCATCGAGGATGAAGATGGCCGGGTCCTTCAACACCACGCGGGCCAGGGCCACCAACTGACGCTGGCCCATCGACAGGTTACCGCCGCGCTCGCCGACCTCCGTTTCCAGTCCCAGCGGCAGCGACGCCAGCCACTCGCCGCCGCTGATGGCGCGGGCGGCGTGCTCGACAGCCTCGCGGCTGGCTTCCGGCCGGCCGTAGCGGATGTTGTCGGCCACCGTACCGTCGAACAGGAACGGCTCCTGGGGCACCAGGCCGATCTGCTGCCGGTATTGGCCCAGGTCGAGACGGCGAATATCGCGGCCGTCGAGGAGGATCTCGCCGCCCTGGAACTCATAGAAGCGGGTGATGAGCTTGCCGACGCTGCTCTTGCCCGCGCCGGTGTGGCCCACGAGGGCAATGGTCTCTCCGGCGCGAATGTCGAGCGAGAAATCGGGCAGCACCACCTCGCGGCCGGTGTAGCTGAAGCGGACATGGCGGAATTCGATATGGCCGGCGGTGGGGGGAGTGACGAGCGACGAGTGACGAGTGACGAGTGCCGCTGTGGACTCTGAATTCGTAATTCCTAATTCGTAATTCCTAATTCTTTCCCCGACCGGTTCGTTCCCCGTCTGTTTCACCTTCGGCTCGCGGTCGATGAGGGCAAAGACGCGCTCGGCGGCCGAAAGGCCGTCCTGGAACTGGCTCCAGAAAGAGGCGATACCGACCACGGGAAACCAGAAGAAACCGACCGTTTGCATGAACAGATACCACTCCGAGACGGTGATGGCGGATGGTCCGCGCGTGGCCAGGCCGCCGAAGTAGAACAGGACGGCCGTGCCCAGGCCGGAGGCCAGCCCCAGGATGGGGAAGATACCCGACAGCGTCAGGCCGCGCTGGATACCGACGCGATAGCCCTGGCGATTGTTGGCGTCGAAGGTGGCGTAGATGGCCGGCTCCTGGCGGAAGCTTTTGGCGACGAGAATGCCGCTGATCGATTCCTGAATCTGGGCGTTGATGATGGCCGTGACGCGACGGGCGTTCTGCGTCACGCGACGGGCCAGTCGCCGGAAGCTGAGAGCCAACGCCGCGGCGAAAGGGGCCATGATCACCATGAGCAGTGTCAGGAAGACGTTGATCGTCAGCAAGTAGGCCAACAGGATGACCACCAGCAGCACCTGGCTCAGCAGATTCAGCGTCAGATTGACGACCTCGGCGAAGTCCTGCGTGTCGGAGGTCACCCGGCTGACGATCTTGCCCGACGGAATCTCGTCATAGAACGACATGTCGTGGCTCACGGTGGCGGCGAAGACGTCCTCGCGCAACTGGAGGACGACGTTGCTGGTGACGCGGGCCGACATCATCTGGCGGATATAGTTGAAGACCCAGGCCGACGCGCCGATAAGGCTGACACCCAACGCCACCAGAGCCATCGTTGTTGTCGTCGGGTTGGTCTCCAGCAAGCCGACCGCGCGGGCGATGACGATGGGACCGAGCGCGCCCATCAGCGAGTTGAGGGTGATCATGACGGCGATAACGACCATCCGGCCGCCGTAGGGCCGGAAGTAGCTGATGATCCGGTTCAGCAGGTCGCGGTCGCTATACTGCCGGTCGTAGCTTTCGGTTTCGAGGCCGTCGAGAATGAAGCCCATTTTGGTTTATACCTTGTTTTGTACCTAAAATGGCCCGCCTGAGCCGGTCAGGCTCTCATGCCAATCAGTCAGAAACTTCATGGCCTCTTCAAATCGCCGGGCCGGGAGCATTTTATAGGACGTGATGCCAAACTTTCGATAGAGTTCGCCATAGATAGCGCCGAACTCATTGCGGCCGCTCACTTTACCCAGCGCCAAGGCTACCGCCTTCACTGCTTGACTGATCTGGCTGGCTTGATCTTGCGTTACAAGCCTGTCTGGCGAAGCGAGAGTGGCCTCCAAAGTAACCAACCGGCTTTCGTGCTCATCCAGACGGCCGGTTAGCCGTGCTTCGAGCATGATCTGATTTCTGGCCAATCTTAACACTGCCTGGGCGATCTGATAGGCCTGGACTGCGTTGGGGTCAGCCGTCGGTAGCAAGTCATCGAAGGCTATATCAGTAATCAGTCGCCCCTCTGAGAGAGCTTCTGAAAGCACTTTGTAACATTCCCGTTGATAGCGGATTACATCTTCCTGATACTCCGGTTTTACTCTCTCGGCGCTGATTCCAAACAGAAAGCCGCTTAGATAATCAAGCGGGATGCAAAACAGCTCTCTGGCTATCTGCCGATCGCCTTCTGTACGTGTTACACGTACAGTTGCCGCCTCTGCTGAGAGAACTTTGTCTCGGATGACACGCTCTCTTTGGCCGCTCCAGCTCAGGCCAAGACGCTCAACAATCGGCCTTATGGGTACAAAGACACGCCCATCTCCCGTGCGTACAGCTGTAATCTCATCATCGTAAAAGAGGATTGTCTTTTGCTCAATTGGAACTATCGCTTTTTCGGTCATGATCCAATTTTCTTGCCCTCGGGCTTCTGCTCAATCACTCATATCTGGCAAAAATCCGCTGATAGTCCGCCGAGCGGGCCAGCAACTCCTCGTGCGTCCCCTGGTCGGTGATCGTTCCGTTCTTGATGACCAGAATCCGGTCAGCCCAGCGGATCTGGCTCAGGCGGTGGGTGATCAGGAACGTCGTCCGTTGCCGGCTGATGCGGTACATGGCCCGCTGGATGCGATCCTCGGTGGCGCTATCGATAGCGCTGGTGCTGTCGTCGAGGATCAGGATGCGCGGGTTGGTCAGGAAAGCGCGGGCAATGGCCAGACGCTGCCGCTGGCCGCCGGAGAGGGTCACGCCGCGCTCGCCGACCTCGGTCTTGTACCCTTGCTCGAAGTTCATGATGAAGTCGTGGGCCTGGGCCTCCCTGGCCGCCTGCTCGATGGCCTCCGGCGTGGCGTCGGGCACGCCGAAGGCGATGTTTTCGGCGATGGTGCGCGAGAAGAGGAAGACATCCTGCTCGATGGTCGAGACCTGCGAGCGTAACGACTCCAGGTTCCAGTCGCGGACATCGACGCCGTCGACCAGCACCTGGCCTCGGTCGGCGTCAAAGATGCGGTTGATGAGCCGGGTCAGGGTGCTCTTGCCGGAACCGGTCTGGCCGACGATGGCCACCGTCTCGCCGGGATTGGCGATGAAGGAGACGTCCTTCAGCACATGCAAGGCCCGTTCTTCGCCCATCACCTGGCCGTTGCCACCAGCCACTTGCTCCTCGCCACTTGCCGCCCCGTTCTCCTGCTCGTAGCCAAAGCTCACGCCCCGGAACTCGACCGCGCCCTCGATGGGTCGGGCCACGCCCGCCTCGTTCTCGTCCAGCTCCGTCTCGGTGTTGATCATCTCCAGAATGCGCCGGGCACTGGCTACGCCTAATTGAGCCAGCTGGAAGGAGAAGATAGAGACGAAGGTCGGGAAGCGCAGAAAGCCGAACAGTCCGACGTAACTGACCACTTGTCCGAGCGTCAACGCGTCGTCGCGCCAGAGCAACATGGCATGGAGAAAGGCCAGGCCCCAGCACAGGCTGAAAACCAGCATCGGTAAATAGCGAGCCTGTATTTGACCTTCACGGATGGCAAAATCACGATAGACAGTCGCGTTGCCGATGAACTTGTCCTGCTCCTGGGCTTCCTGGGCGTTGCCCTTGACAACCTCGATGCCGTTGACCGTCTCGGCCAGCCCGGCGTTCATCGTACCGAACGACGACCGCAGCCCCTCGCTGACCGGGCTGAGCCGCCGGGCGTAGCCTCGAATGGTGATGATGAACAGGATCAGGAAGATCGCCGGCACCAGCAACAGTCGTGAGTCGATCCGGGTGATGAGCACCATCGGGGCGACGATGCCGATGAGCGAGTCGGTGATGAGCATCAGGCCGGGGCTGAACATGATGTTGAGCGTGCGCACGTCGTTGGTGGCGCGGGCCATGATGTCGCCGATGCGCTGGCGGTTGTGGAAGGTCTGGCTCTTGCCCAGCAGGCTGCCGTAGAGTTCGTCGCGCGAATCGCGCTCCACGCGCTGGGCCATGAATTCGAAGCAGGAGTTACGGGCTAGGCCGAAGAGACCCTGCAGCGCGGCCGAGGCGAAAACGGCCAGCGCCAGCAGCAAGAGCGTCTGTGATGTCCAGCCGGGCGTGTTCAGCAGGTCAAAGCCGCGGCCGATGAGGACCTGGATGTAGCTGGCGGCGAAGTTGTTGACGACCGCGGCCAGGATGGCCACGACTGGCAGCCAGGGGTAGCGGGCCAGGTGGGAGGCGATCCAGCGGACGGGACCGCTATGGTCGTAGGTGCGCTCGTTTTCGAGCCGGAATTCGCGTTTGCTCACGGGCTGTCTCATGCCGGCGGTGTGGGGTAATCAATAGCGAAGCCGGCAAAAACAAACGTTCTAGTGAAGCAGGGATTGTATCCGGCTTGATGATTGAGGCAAGTGTCGGGGGTATGTGACGCCGACCCAAGACCGCAAGATGCTAACCAATAGGTTATCCCGTTTCATCACCCCTACTCAACCAATCGCCTGCCCCATACCCGCTTGTCCGGCAAAAGGCGTACGGTCATGTCCTGCTCGACTGTCACCTGGCAGCTCAGGCGCGGGTAACCGAAGCGGGCCGCCAGCCGGTCGTGCCAGTGAGCCGGGTCGGGCGCGTCATCAATGGCCACGCCGCAGGTGGCGCATAGCCCGCGGCCGCCGCAGTTGGCCCGACGGGTCAGCGGGGCGTAGGGAGACAGATCGGCGTCCAGCAACGCCCGGCGCAGGTTTGTGCCCGGCGCGACGGTCAGGATGTGGACGCGCTCGCCGTCATCGACGGCAAGGCGGCATAGATTGATAGAGTCAGCCAATGTGTTCACTTATAACGGAGATGATAACAAATTTGGTGGCAAGAGGATCAGGCCTCCCCATCATAGGGAAGTGTGATAAATCCGGTTCCCTACAGGGTTTGCATCATGATGATTCGCGACCGCCGGTCGATTTTCTCGATTCTCGCCGCCCCTGCATAAAGCACGTCCAAAGAAAGGTCTTGACAAGCGCCCGATGATCGGTCATAATTTATTTAGTCGGCTAATTAATTATGGCTCATTTGAACCACGACACCATCGGTCCGTCGGCCGGGCAATTGCTCGTCCAGGTCTGTCGCGCCCATCGCAACAAAGCCCAGGAGCTGCTGATCCGCGTCGACCTGCATCCTGGTCAAGAGTTCCTCCTCTACCACCTTTGGTCTGGCGACGGGTTGACACAGTCGGAACTGGCTGAGTGCCTGGGCGTTCAACCGTCCACGCTGACCCGCATGCTCGACCGGATGGAAAAAGCGGCTCTTGTTGAACGGCAGCCGGACCTGAACGATCAACGTATCTCGCGTGTCTATCTGACCGCTGCCGGCCGGGCGCTGGAAGCACCAGTCTGTGACATTTGGGGTGATCTAGAGACGGTGATGGTAGCCGGTCTCTCACCAGCCGAGGTAGATGAACTACGTGGCCTGCTAGCCCGTGTGTTGACAAGCTTGTCATAGGCCTCTTTTTTTGAGCGATAAGTTAGCCGGCTAATCAATTTACGCCATCTCACAATCGTTGAAGGAGATCGACATGGAAAAAAAGGTGATTCTGGTAACGGGAGCGACCGGGCAGCAGGGCGGGGCTGTGGCCCGTCACTTATTGGCGGACGGCTGGAGCGTACGTGCTCTGGTGCGGGATACGAGCAAGGACAGCGCCCAAGCGCTGGCAGCGCGGGGCATCGAACTGGTGGCGGGCGATTTGAACGAGCCGGCGTCGCTTGATGCGGCTTTGCGGGGTGTCTATGGCGTATTCAGCGTCCAGAATTTCTGGTTGCCCGATGTCGGCTTTGACGGGGAGATCCGCCAGGGCCGGCAGCTGGCTGATGCCGCGGCCGCTTCCGGGGTCAGCCATTTTGTGTATAGTTCGGTTGGCGCGGCCGACCGCGGCCAGGGGCAGAGGCATTTCGAGAGCAAGTGGCAGATCGAACAGCACATTCACAGTCTGGGCCTACTGGCAACCATCATCCGGCCGGTGGCCTTCATGGATAACTACAACTGGACGCGACCGCAGATCTCCAACGGTGAGTTCCAGAGCTGGGGATTGCGACCTGACAAGACACTCCAGCTCATCGCCGTCGACGATATCGGCGCTTTTGCGGCCCTGGTTTTTGCTGCGCCCCAGGAGTTTATCGGCCGGACGGTGGAGCTAGCCGGTGATGAGTTAACCGAAGGCCAGATCGCCGCCACCTTTGGCCGGGTGATTGGCCGGCCGGTCGCCGTAACCTTCCCGGCTATGTCGGAGGATTTCACGCCGACTGAGGAGCAGATGGCAATGGGGGCGTTCTTCAACGGCGAAGGGTATACAGCCGATATCGCCATGTTGCGCCGTCGCTATCCCGGCCTGCGCACTCTGGAGCAGTACCTGCGCGAGACGGGTTGGGAACATCTGCCCGTCCTGCCCATGCCTGAGCCGGGTAGCGGCAATTGGGGCTAAATATCCAAAAACGACAGTGCCTGGCTCGCCCTCCACTTCAATTGAGACACCGGGCAACAGATGACCACCGGCTGGAGGATAAAACATTCAGCCGGTGGCATCGCAGGTACAACCCGTGAGGCAGAATTGATGTTTACGGAAAAAGAACTGGCTTATATCCAATCGCAACCGCTGGCGCGGCTGGCGACGGTGGCCGTTGACGGCCAACCAGACGTCGCGGCCGTCGGCTATCGCTTTGACGGCACGAATTTTATCATTGGCGGGATGAACCTACCGGGGACACGCAAATACAAAAACATTGCCGCCGGGCAGAGCCGCGTGGCGCTGATCATCGATGATCTGGCTTCAGTGGAGCCATGGCGGCCGCGCGGGATTCGCATCTACGGGACGGCCGAACCGCTGGAGATGGACGGCCCATTTGGCCGTGGCCATTATTTGCGAATCAAGCCGGCTATATCGTGGAGTTGGGATATCGAAGGGCCGTCGATGGTCGGTGGGCGATTCGTGCCCCATCGAACGGTCCACGACTAGATCGGTCGTTTTACCGCTCAGTGGCGCGGCCGCAGCGCGCTCTGCCGGGCGACGGCCCAATAGCGCGAGAAACGCTTGAGGTCGACCGGCCGGTCGGTTGCCACAAATGGGGGTTCGTCCAGCACCTCGACGGCCAGCCCGGTGGCGCGCAAGCGGTCACAGATTTCGGCAAAACGCGGGCTGGGGCTGGCGGCCGTCGCTACCCGGTTCGCGCCGTGCTCGGCGGCGAAACGGTTGATCTCCTCGGCCACGTCGCCGCGCCGGATGACGACCGGCAATTCCAGCAGGCACTCGTAGATAAAGACGACACGCTTCAGGCTGATGCGCCATGCCCGCAGCAACTCGTCGTCCCAGACCCAGATCGCCGGAGCGCCGGGATAAGCGGCCAGCGCCGGGCCGCCGGGGTTCAGGTTGTCGCCGTGGATCCAGATGATGGTGTCAGGCGGACTCATACGATAACGATAGCAAGTTATAACAGGCGGCGTATTCAAACGACCGGAGTCTTCAGGATCGCGTCCGTCTCCGTCGCCTCGCCAGCCAATCCCATCTCGCCGAATAACTTGATAGCGGCCTCCAGGTGTGCCATACCGGCGGAGTGCTGTCCCTGGCGGATCGAGAGCGCGCCGAGCGCCCGCTGTAGATAGGCCTCGATGAACGGATCCTCGTTGGATCGGGCGATGGCGATACCCTCGGCGAAGCTGGCCGCGGCGTGGTCGGGGTGACCCTCGCGGTCATGGATATGGCCCAGGGTGTAGAGAGCATAGGGTTGCGACGGCGGGTACTCAATCTGCCGCACCCGAAAGACCATCGCCCTGGCCTCGTCCAGCCGCCCGGTCTCCATGTAGGCCTCGGCCAGGTTGTTGCTCAGGGCGGCGATCCAGCGTTCGTGCTTGATACGCTCGAAGTAGCGCAGCGCCTCCTCCGCCGGGGCGATAACCGCCTCGAATTGGCTCACGTTAAGATAGATGCCGGCCAACTCGGCACGCACGCCCTCCAGTTGCAGCCGGTCGCCGATCTCGCCGTAGAAGGCCTGTGCCTGCTCGGCTTGGGTCTGAGCTTCCGCGATCAGTCCCTGCCGTCCGGCGACGAGCAACAGGGCATGGTGGGCGCGGGCGATGCGATACTTGTCGGCCGCCGCCTCGGCGATGGCCAGCGAAGCCAGGAGATGTCCGCGGGCTGATTCAAAAGCGCCGCCAGCCAGGTCGATGATTCCCTGCAGGCGCTCGGCGTCATAGCGGACCAGGGCGACCTCGTGGCGAGCAGCCTGCAGATCGATCTCGCTCAGGATAAGGCCGCGCCGCAAGCGCCAGCGCTCGATCTCGACCGTCAGCCGGGCCAGCGTGGCGATGGCCTCGTCGTACTTGCCAAGGGCCTCATCCGTCCGGCCGAGGTTGTCGAGCGCCGTCGCCCAGTGGCCGAAGGCCTCGGCGGTGGTCTCCACCTCCGGATCCCAGCTAAACCGCTCCATACCCTCCAGGACGCGCTCCGCCTCGCCCGCCAATAAGGCCAGGCGGTTGTGGATGATGACCAGTTCGGCACGGCGCGAACCATCCAGTTGGGCCGGGTCGATAGCCCGGAAGACTTCGCCGGCGGCGGCAGCCTGCCCGGCGACGATCTCCTCCTCCTGGTGGTCGTACCAAATCCGGACGGCCGCTGCCGGGTCGCCCGCTGCGGCGAAGTGATAAGCCGCGGCGGTGTAATTGCCATATTGGGCGCGGATCAGGGCCGCTTGACGCTGTAGCGCCCGGCGTTGGTCCGGCGGGAGGGTGTTGTTGACCAGCTCGCGGAAGAACGGCAACAAGGCTACACCGCCACCCAGGTCGGCCTTGACCAGGTTACGGGCGGTCAGGCTGGCCAATGCCACGGCCTGATCGGGCCAGGCGTCGACCGGTGCGTAGGTGCGGAAGACGGACAGGGCGTTCAACAGCGCGCGCTCGCCCTCGTCAAGGCGGCGCCAGAGGCGACTGAAGAGCGGCTGGGCAGTCGGGTCGTGCGGCATTTGCAGAATATCGACGGCCTTGTCGCCGCTGGCTTGCAGGGCGGCGTAGAGTTCCAACAGGCGGGGGTTGCCACGGGTGAACTCCCGGATCTG